>Ga0082335_1003281_pt1 | contig 27054 bp, 25 predicted proteins | sample Subgrocontami58m_FD_72375 | JGI IMG/M metagenome (GOLD analysis project Ga0082335, IMG submission 72375) | Subsurface groundwater microbial communities from S. Glens Falls, New York, USA - GMW37 contaminated, 5.8 m (SPADES assembly) (version 2) ...
AAATTTTCTGCTACACTTGAGACGCTTATAGTGAGTGGCGTTCCCTTACTCAGGTCCATGGAATTACTATACAGGATAGCAAATAATAGAATGGTTGCTCTATTGATAGATAATATCCAGAATAGCGTAAAGAGCGGGGATACCATCTCAGAGCCTATTTCAAAAAGCGACGTATTCCCGCCGATGGTAGCAGATATGATAGCAGTTGGAGAAGAGACCGGTAAGTTAGATGAGATGTTGACTAAGATATCTGATTTTTTTACAAGGGAGGTAGAGAATACTACAAAGAAATTGGCATCCATTTTAGAGCCTGCGCTACTGTTATTTATGGGCATTATAGTAGTGTTCATCGCCTTGTCTGTCCTACTGCCGATGTTTAAGATGGTTCAGGTGTTAAAGCAGCAATAGTTGAAATATGTAAATACGAGGTATAATGAAGAGTAAAATCATATTACCATTTTTATTGGTGAGTCTGTCCATATTGAATTTGAGCGGATGGGTGCTGTATTATCTTGCCAGGAAGAACCTTAATCCTAAGTTAGAGATAGTGACTATTACGATAGCGTTGCTCTTTAGCATTGCGATATTCGCAGGACTTATCTTTATGATGTATAAAGAACACAGGGAGGCTAAGGCAAAGTTAAGGTATATGGAAGAGAGGATGGAGGCAAAGGAAAAATTGGCTGCGTTAGGAGAACTTTCTAGAGAGATGGCGCATGAGATAAGGACGCCATTGGGTGCTATAGAGGGTTTTTCAGAACTCATTTGCCGCAAGATATCCGGGAACAAGGAATGTGAGGAACTCCTTAAATTTATAGTTCAAGAAGTAAGGAATTGTAACGGTATCATGTCAAGTTTTCTTGACCTGACCAATCCATTGCCACGGGAATTATCAGATATAGATATAAATCAACTTCTTGACAGGTCTTTGGAGATAGTAAAGATGAGGATGGGTAATAATAGCATAAAGGTGGTAAGGTCATACGAGAAATTGCCAAGATTAAAGGGAAATTTAGAACATCTGAAGCAAGCTTTTTCAAATATTATTACTAATGCATTTCAGGCAATGCCAGGCGGGGGGGTACTCACCATAAAGACACATTCAAAAATCAATGGAGAGACGGTTCTTCCTCAGCGTCCATTAGAAGAGGCATTGGAGAAATCAGACAATACCCGATGGGAGGTAAGGGTCGTCTTTTCTGACACAGGCTGCGGCATCCCAAAGGAAGACATTGGAAGGATATTTACCTCATTCTTCACTACAAAAGAGGATGGGATAGGTTTGGGACTATGTATTGTAGACAGGGTTATAAAGACACATGGTGGGCGGATAGAAGTGGATAGTGTGGCAAATAAAGGCACTACGTTTAATATAGTGCTGCCGGTATAATTAAATTATATGGCTACGATATTGATTGCGGAAGATAGAAAAGGGATGAGAGACATGGTGGCGAAGGTCTTGACAGATAAAGGCCATCATGTAATAGAGGCTAAAGACGGCCGCCAGGCTTTGGAGATATTGGAGAAGTCAAGTATAGACCTCGTTATTACAGACTTGAGAATGCCTGAGATTGACGGGATGGAATTATTGAAGCGGGCAAAGGAGATAAACCCTGGGGCATCAGTGATTATGGTTACTGCCTATGGAACGATAGATATAGCAGTGGAGGCGATGAAGCGAGGGGCAGTAGACTTTATGGCAAAGCCATTCCCAATCTCAGAGATGGAGATAAAAGTGGAAAAGGCGCTTGCCCAGCAGAAATTAGCCAAAGAGAAAGAATATTTAGAGGAAGAACTCAACATAGAATATAATTTTGGAGATATGATAGGTCCCAGTAGTAAAATGCAGGAGGTATACAAGTTAATAAGAAAGGTTGCAAAGACTGATACCTCTGTCATGATAAGGGGGGAGAGCGGGACAGGTAAAGAGATGGCTGCGAGGGCGATATACTATAACAGTTTGCGCAAGGATAATGCATTTATCAAGGTAAGCTGTGCAGTATTATCAGAAGGAGTCTTAGAGAGTGAGTTGTTTGGACATGAGAAAGGGGCATTTACCAGCGCGATTGAAAAGAGGACAGGCAGGTTTGAATTGGCTGATAAAGGGACGTTATTTTTAGATGAGATAGGCGATATGGGTTTGAATACACAGGTGAAATTACTAAGGGTATTGCAGGAGCGGGAATTTGAACGTGTAGGCGGGAATGAAACTATAAAAGTGGATGTGAGAATCATAGCAGCTACACATAAAAATTTAGAAGAAGAGATAAGGCAGGGTAGGTTCAGAGAAGACCTGTATTACAGGTTGAACGTGGTGCCTGTATTCATACCTCCATTAAGGGAGAGGAAAGAGGATATACCATATCTTGCAAAACATTTTTTAGTCAAATACGCAAGCAAGACGAATAAGAAGATAAAGGAACTCAGTTCTAATACATTAGAATTCCTTATGAATTATAACTGGTCTGGAAATGTCCGGGAGTTAGAGAATGCGATAGAAAGGGCCGTGGTATTGGAGACTGGCGATATTCTTAGTTCCCAGCATCTTCCATTGGGAATGGGGACTATACAAGAGACTAAAAATATACCTTTAACAGGCCAGAACCTTACCCGAACGTTAGAAGAGGTTGAGAGGCAGCTCATAAAGAAGGCATTGGCAGACACTGATTGGAACCAGTCCAGGGCTGCTGAGGCCCTGGGTGTAAACCGCAGTTCCCTCTACTACAAGATGCTAAAATATGATTTAGTTAAGAAGGGATTGACTTGAGATTCTGTGACAGACTAATCCTGATTATTCTATATGCTCTCCTGCTCATAACCCCAATCTTATCCTGGAGATTTATTGAAAATCCTCTCCTCATATCAAATTTAAAAGAGACTTTTATATTGGTCTCTATCGTGATATTAGTTACAGTCTATCTTTTAGATAATTTTCCATCTAAGAGACAGGTTTCAATTCCCCTAAAATATCCCATCATGGGTTTGGTAGTTACCTCAGCCGTTTCAATATTTGGCTCTAAAAGTCTAATCGTAAGTATTCGTGAATTCTATGGCCTACTTCTCCTTGTCATCTTTTACAGTATCGTCTATGTGAGTATGAAAGGAGAGAAAGAGCGGGTGAGGCTTATTGCCTCGCTAATAATAGTTACCTCTTTCATATCAGTATATTTTCTGATGCAATATTTCAATATAGACCCTTTAGGATTGAGACAGACCTATCCTTCTGCAACATTTACCAATCAGAATTTCTTAGCAGGCTTCCTGAGCACTGTATTGCCTTTGTCAGTAGCTTTTATTTTCATAACGCATCAGAAGGGACTCAAGGCAATCTTTTCCCTTTTAGCGGTACTCTTATTTATCTCTATCCTATTTACCAGGACAAGAGGTGCCTGGGTGAGTGTCCTCTTAGGTTTGGTATTCTTTTTCTATCTTGTAAGGCATGATGGATTGCTCAGGAAAAGGGGAATTGTTTTAGTCCTATTACTATTTGCTGTTTTTACTACCGCCATCATAGGATTGGATAAGAATGAGAGGTTCTCCTTTACTGAGCGCTTCAGGTCTATATTTAATCTAAAAGATTCTTCAAATAAACACCGCCTGCTTATGTGGCGTTCCAGCCTTGACATGATAAAGGATTCACCATTGATAGGGATAGGTATCGGGACATTTGATATGAATTATCCTAAGTATCAAGGCAAGTATCTTAGATTAGAAGAATATGCCAACTACACAGGTTCTACAATACATGCCCACAATGAATATATAGAGACTGCTGCAGAGACGGGGCTGCTCGGTATAGGTTCACTAATATGGCTTATTATAGCAATCTTTAAATATGGCATGGACATTGTGAATAATAAGGAACGAGGGGAACGGTTACTAATATTTGGCATACTATCATCTATTGCCACCATACTAATCTATGGCTTGTTTAGTTTTCCGTTTCATATGCCAACGACGTGGATGTTATTCTGGTTTTTAATAGGTATTCTGGGAAGCATGACCCTTCAGCCTTCTGTTAAAACCAAATATTCACCTGTTTGGGTAAGGATTGGCATCGTGATAATAGCACTATTTCTTTTATCCTGGACAACCCGGCCATTCATAGCGAATATCTATTTCTACAAGGGATACTGGCATGGTAAAAATGGCAGATGGGAAGAGGGAGTGAATTCATTTCAAAGAGCTATCCGCATCAACCCTGATGATTATAAGTCACATTATAATCTGGCGGTTCTCTACGAAGACAGGGATATGCTCCTCTCTGCGATAGATGAGTATGGAAGGGTGTTAAGATTATACCCTACTCACGTAGAGACCCATCTCAGGCTCGGCAATCTATATGAATCTCTCGGAGACCATGATAATGCCCAGAAAGAGTACAAGAAGGCAGAAGAGATATTTCCAAATTCATTTTAAAAATAAATCTTGATAATAATCGTTCGTTGTGATATATTTTAGTATAAAGGATTAAGAATGGAAAAATTAATATTTTTAGACAGGGATGGGGTGATAAATATGGACCCTGGGCCTGGGCTATACGTTACCAAATGGGAAGAGTTTCAGTTCTTACCCGGTGCAATTAATGCTATCAGGAGATTGAATAAAGAGGGTTATGAGATAGCCATCATATCAAATCAGGCGGGTGTGGCTAAAGGGCTCTATACGATGGATATACTGGACCAGATAACGAGGAATATGGTTTGTGAGATTGAAAAACGAGGCGGGAGGATACGTTCTACACATTATTGTCCTCATGTGGACAATGATAATTGTGACTGCAGGAAACCCAAGACAGGATTATTTAAGACTGCGATTCAAGGTCTTACAGTAAATTTTAAGGATACCTTTTTCATAGGGGATGGCATCACCGACATAAAAGCAGGGAAGGATATAGGGGCGAAGACTATCATGGTCCTATCAGGCAAGACGAGTCTAAAAGACAGGGCTCAATGGGATGTTGAACCTGATTATATAGCCCAGGATTTGAGGGACGCGGTGGAGAGGATAGTGTTAAAAGAAATTGCCAAAGGAGCGAAGACAGAGTGGAAGATTTCCTTAAAAAGTTAAAGAACGAGGTATTGGTTTGTGATGGTGCGATGGGGACTATGCTTCAGGATAATGGATTGCCTCCGGGGGAATGTCCTGAGATGTGGAATATTACTCACAAGAAGGTGGTCCAGTCTATCCACAAGGCATATTTAGATGCAGGGTGTAATATAATACTGACCAATACCTTTGGCGGTAATTTTTTTAAGTTGAGGAAGATGGGTTTAGAGGATAATATCCATGAGGTTAATATAGCAGGCGCAGAGCTTGCAAAAGAGGTGGTTAGGGATAGGGCATACGTCTTAGGGGATATGGGTCCGACAGGCGAGTTTATGGAGCCTGTGGGTGAACTAAAGTATGAAGATTTTTATAATGCCTTCAAAGAACAAGTCCTGGCACTCAGGGCTGGCGGGGTGGATGGCATTATTATAGAAACGATGAGTTCATTGGATGAGATAAGGGCAGCTGTCTTATCTGTAAAAGAGAATACAGACCTGCCAGTAGTTGCTGCTATGACATTTCAGACAACTGACAGTGGATTCAGGACTATGATGGGTGTGGATGTAAGAAAATCTGCCACAAGCCTTAAAGACATGGGATGCGATGTCATAGGTTCTAATTGCGGGTGTGGCATAAAAGAGATGGTAGGCGTCATAAAAGAGATACACAGATGGAGTGGTCTAAATACCTATCTTATTGCAGAGCCAAATGCCGGAATGCCTAAATTAGTTGATGGGAAGACTGTCTTTGACGAATCGCCACAGGATATGGCATCATTGGTGCCCGAGTTACTTAAGGAGGGGGTGAGGATAATAGGGGGATGTTGCGGCACGACCCCTGCACATATCAGGGAAATAGTAAAAATTATAAGGGGTTGACATGAAGATATTTATCATCTATGCATCCAGTGGCGCAGGCCATAAGAGGGCATCTGAGGCTATCTATAAGGCATTTCAAGAAGAAGGTGCTCATGGGGTTGATGTAAGGATATTGGATTCCCTTGAGTATACAAACAGATTTTTTAAATGGGTTTATCCCTCAATCTATCTCTATGCCGTCCATTACCTCCCTTCAATATGGGGTTTCTTTTATGCACTATTTGACCACGAGAGACTTGACTATTTTGTATCCAAATTGCGCAGATTATCTAATCATATAAATTCTAAAAGGTTTGTCCAATTCTTAGAAGATGAGAAGCCAGATGTTGTCCTATGCACACATTTTTTTGCTACCGAAGTAATATCCGAGATGAAGAGGAAGATGGGTTTCAGGACAAGGTTAATCTCGGTTATTACAGACTTTGGAGTCCATGCCTTCTGGGTATCAAAAGAGGTGGACAGGTATGTAGTTGGGACAGAAGATACGAAAATGGACCTGATGAGGCGGGGAATTTGGCAAGATAGAATTGAGGTGTTTGGAATACCTGTTGACCCTGCGTTTTCTAAGAAAATCCAGAGAAAAGAGATGTGTGATAAATTAGGCATTAGGACGCAAGCCTTTACGATTCTTATAGTAAGCGGCGGATTTGGCATTGGCCCTGTTGAAGGATTGGCAAGGAGGATTAGCAAATTGGAATTGCCGGGTAAGATACTCCAACTGCTAATAGTCTGTGGCCGCAATTTGCGGCTCTACGAAGATATAAAGGGTATAGATTTTGATAAAAATAATCATGTAAAGATATACGGTTTTGTAGAGAATATTGATGAACTTATGAGTGCGTCAGATATTATTATAAGCAAATCAGGTGGACTTACAGTTGCTGAATCGCTTGCAAAAGGACTGCCTATGATTATATTTTCTCCAATCCCGGGGCAGGAATTTAGGAATTGCAGGCTATTGGTAAGATACGGTACCAGCATTGAATTGAACAAGGTCTCACAGATAGACACTGTCCTGTTAAAAATGTCATCTTCACCTGATATGCTGGATAAGATGAGACAGTCTATCTTGAAGATAGCCAAGCCTTACGCAGCAAAAGATGTAGTACGTATGGTGTTAAATTAGATTCTTCGCTTCGCTCAGAATGACAATAATGTCATTCTGAAGGAGCAAGGCGACTGAAGAATCTCAAAAAGGAATTTCCTATTATATTAAAATATGAATTCAATTAGAAGTGAATTGAGAGAAGTTATTGGATGCTTAAAGGGGTATCTTGAGTCTGAAAGAGACTCAGGTGTGAAGGAATATTATAAAGAAGCACATGTGGAACGAAACACTAAAGCATCTAAAGAAGAACTGTTAAAAGAACTTTATAAAAAGGTCTCTATATGCAAGGCTTGCAGTTTGTACAAGACACGTACTAAAGTGGTATTTGGGAGCGGAAGTCCAGAGGCGTCTCTTATGTTTATTGGAGAGGCACCTGGCCACGAAGAAGATGTCCAGGGATTGCCGTTCGTTGGCGATGCAGGCCAGATGTTGACAAGAATTATATTGGCTATGGGGTATAGACGTGAAGATGTATATATAGCTAATTGCCTAAAGTGCAGACCCCCGATGAACAGGAGTCCATTGATGGATGAGTTGACTACGTGTGAGCCAAATTTGATAGAGCAGATTGAAATTATAAAGCCTAAGTTGATATGCTGCCTTGGCAGATTTGCAGCACAATTATTGCTGAAGACGACTGTGCCTATTTCCAAACTTAGAGGCAAGTTCTATGACTATCATGGCATAAAAATCATGCCTACATTTCACCCCGCCTATCTGCTTCGTAACCCCGGCGATAAGAGATTGGTATGGTCTGACATGAAGAAATTGAAGGAAGAATTAGGAAAGTGAGCAAGAAGAACTTTGCAGAGGTTGTTATAGGGGTACCTATAGAAGGTCCATTCCATTATTCAATACCCGATGATATTCTAAATAAGATAGAAGTGGGAATGAGGGTATGGGTTCCGTTCAAAAACAGAAAAGCGGTAGGGTATGTAGTAGGTTTTGTGGATAGTCCGAAGGTGGCTATAGTAAAAGATATAGAAGAGGTCATAGATGAAGAGCCGATTATAAGCAGCGCCATGTTAACCCTTACACGATGGGCAGCAGACTACTATTGTGCGTCATGGGGTGAGGTGTTGGAAGCGGCAATCCCTGGTGGCTTAAAGAAGGGAAAGGCAAAAATAAGAACGCTACTTGAAAAGGAGAGTGTAAGAGAAGGCCCGTGCGGAGCAGAATCTCTTACAAAACTCCAGGAAGGATGTCAAATAAATTTTGGGCAGGATAGATTCTCTCTCAATCCAGAGCAAGAAGAAGCACTTTCCAGGATAGTGAAGGCTGTGGATAAAGGGCTTTTTAAACCATTCCTGCTCCACGGGATTACCGGGAGCGGCAAGACAGAGATATACCTCAGGGCGATAAGGCATACCCTCACCCTTGGGAGAACCTCTATCATTCTCGTTCCTGAGATATCCCTTACACCACAGATAACAGAGATTTTCAAAGAGAGATTTGGAGATATTGTAGCCATATTTCACAGTAGTCTTTCAGACGGCGAAAGATTCATTCAATGGAAGAGGATATTAAAAGGCCATGCGAGGATTGTAGTGGGGGCAAGGTCTGGTATATTTGCACCTGTGAGTAACCTGGGCCTTGTGGTAGTAGATGAAGAACATGAGAATACCTATAAGCAGGAAGATTCGCCCAAGTATAATGCGAGGGACATTGCTGTAATAAGGGCAAAATTCAGTAATAGTGTCGTTATCCTTGGCAGTGCAACTCCGTCATTAGAATCGTATTATAATGCTGTAAAGGGGAAATATGAGCTTATCAGATTGACTGAAAGGGTGGATGGAAAACTTCTGCCAAAGGTAAATATCGTGGATATGAGAGAGGAAATAATGGAAAGAAGGTTTAATGCAATTCTCTCAAGAAGATTGTCCAGAGAAATTACAGACGCGCTGAATGAGAAGAGACAGGTAATCCTGTTTCTTAATAGAAGGGGTTTTTCTACCTTCGTCCATTGCAAGAGATGCGGCCTGGTCCTGAAATGCAAACACTGTAGTGTTACACTCACCTATCACTCTGATATTAGAAAGGCCATATGCCATTATTGCAATTTCAGCATTGACCCGCCTCAAGTTTGCCCGGCTTGCAATAATAACTACATGCGATATTTTGGAATCGGGACAGAAAAGGTGGAGAGTGAGATTGCAAGGCTATTCCCCTGTGCAAGAGTGGCGAGAATGGATACAGATACCACTACAAGGAAGGGGGCACACAAAAAGATATTAGATGATTTTAAAAATAGGAAGACAGACATTCTTGTAGGGACTCAGATGATAGCCAAAGGGCTTGACTTTCCTAATGTGGCATTGGTAGGTGTCATATCAGCAGATACAGCACTTAATTTTCCACACTTTCGCTCATGTGAAAGGACATTTTCTCTCCTTACACAGGTGGCAGGTAGGGCAGGCAGGGGAGAGGGAACCGGTAAGGTTATTATACAGACATATGCGCCGATGCAATATGCCATTGTATCTGCATCAAGGCACGATTATATGGAATTTTACAGGCAGGAGATTGTCTTTCGCAAAGAACTGAAGTTTCCGCCGTTTACCCATTTAGTAAATATAGTCTTACGGGCAAAGAGAGAAGATAGGGTGATAAAGGCAGCATCATCCTTAGCAGATTCTCTAAGAACTCAAGGTGCAAAGAAAGGGATAGAGGTTGTAGGTCCTGCACCTTTACCGGTGCAGAAGGTCAGGGGGGAGTTCAGGTGGAGCATCTTGTTGAAAGGGGCGAATACTTCAGAATTACACACTATTCTTAAAAATATGCCGAATAGATACAATAGAATAGAAGGTGTAGCGTTATCAATTGATATAGATCCAAAATAAGGAGGGGGTGAGGTAAAGATGGAAAGTCAAGATACGTTGAGGACACTCCTTAGAAGTGAGGATAGAGAAGATGTAGTAGAGGCATTAGACATGTTCATTGCCGGAGAGGCGATTGTCTATTACATAATGTTTAGATTACCTGATTCCGGAAAATTGAAAGGGCTGTTTACCTTGACAAAGGAAAAATGCCTGTTTATTGCATGTACTGAAAAATGGATTTTTAAAACCCATCTATTTCAATGGAAGGACATGAAATGCCTGAATTGTGCTACCCACAGGATAGAAGGCGAGATAATGTATAACATAAAATTGACATTCACAGCAGATGAACTGCCTCTTGAACATGTTCATAAGGAAGATGCCGTGCGTCTCATGGAAGAGATTAATAGATTGGTAAAATGAGGATATTTCCTTTAAAAAGGCAAACATAATCTTGACATTAAATATCAATAATGGTAGTATATAAATATGGGGGCGCATAGCTCAGTTGGTTAGAGCGCTACGCTCACATCGTAGAGGTCTGTGGTTCAAATCCACATGCGCCCATGCTCCGCTAAGGCAGGTGAGAATTTATGAAAATAGAAATGGAGACACTGGTTGAATTGCAGGCAATAGATAAACAAATCTATGACTTTAAAGTACGTATAGAAGAAAGACCTAATGATATGCTCATACTGCGGAATAACTCTAGAGAAAAAGAGAATACAGTAAAAATACTTGAGGATGAGTTGAAATCTCTTCAGGTGAAAAGAAAAGAGAAAGAGGTAGACCTTGGGTCTAAGGAGGCACTGATAAAAAAATACAATTCACAACTATTTTCAGTGAAGACAAATAAGGAATATGCCTCTTTGCAAAAGGAGATTGAGGGATTAAAGGCTGACAATTCATTATTAGAGGAAGAGGTATTAAATTTCATGGAAGAGACGGACTTATTGAAGGAAAGGATTTCAAAAGAAAAGGAATCACTGGCGCAAGAGAAAGAGAAGATAGCATTAGAAAAAAAGAATATAAACCTTGAATTGCAGTCTATTGACGAAGAGCTGAAGGTGTTATATTCCAATAGGGATGTCTTACTTCCGAAGATAAGCCATACTATATTATCTGCGTATGAGAAGATATTGGTAAATAAGGATGGAGTGGCTCTGGTTTCTCTGCTCGGAGATGCATGTCAGGGATGTTTTATGAAAGTGCCTCCACAGGTGGTTAATGAGATTAAGATAGAAGATAGGCTCATTATCTGCGAGAACTGTTCAAGGATACTGTATATCAATGAGTAGCCACCAGGACAATAATAGATTGACCATCTTTATTGATGGTGCCTCCAGCGGCAATCCAGGCCCGTCTGGCATTGGAGTTATTATTAAAAGGGCTGGTGAGGAGACCCTTGTGAAAAAAGAGGGTAAATTCATTGGCAACGCAACAAATAATGTAGCCGAGTATGAGGCGCTGGTATTAGGACTGAAAGAGGCATATAAATTGGGTTGTAAGGAGTTGGTAATAAATACAGATAGCCAATTATTGGCAAGGCAGTTGAATGGGGATTATAAGATAAAAAGCGATAATCTCATACCCCTATATAGAGAGGCAAAGAATCTCATTTCAAACTTTAATAAAGTAGTAATAAATGATGTCCGAAGAGAGGTAAATAAAGAGGCTGATAAATTAGCAAGGCATGCTATAAAAGAAGGTATTAGAGCAGGCCAGATGGTCGCCCCGATGTAACGTCGGGGAGGAAAGTCCGAGCTCCATAGGGCAGGGTGGTTGCTAACGGCAACTGGGGGTGACCCTAAGGAAAGTGCCACAGAAAATACACAGCCCCGACGTTACGTCGGGGTAAAGGTGAAAAGGTGGTGTAAGAGACCACCGCTCCTCTGGTGACAGAGGGGGCATGGTAAACCCCACCTGGAGAAAGGCCAAATAGGGGAGTGATAGAATAAGGCTCTCAACGGAGGTTTATTTTATTGTAAGGTGGACCCGCCTGATGCTCCCGGGTATGGCCGCTTGAGCCTACTGGCGACAGTAGGATTAGAGAGATGGCCATCTAATACAGAACTCGGCTTATGACCTGCTCTAATTAATGGTAATTGAAGTTCTGCATCGCGAGCGATTTCCAAGATTTTCTTGTATATGTGGTGGGTGTAGCTCAGCTGGTTAGAGCACAGGACTGTGGCTCCTGGTGTCGCGGGTTCGAATCCCGTCACTCACCCCAAATGTAGATAAAATCGGGGAGTAGCGTAGCTTGGCTAGCGCGTCTGCTTTGGGAGCAGAAGGTCCCGGGTTCAAATCCCGGCTCCCCGACCAAACAAATAGAGGATAAATAATATGGTTGTAGGGATTCCGAAGGAGATAAAGCAGGATGAGTATCGTGTGGCGATAGTGCCTGCAGGGGTTGAGGTATTTGTCAAGAGGGGCCACAAAGTTTTGATTGAAAAGGGGGCAGGGCTTGGGAGTGGAATATCTGACGAGGATTACAGGAGGGCAGGTGCAGATATAGTAAATAGCCACGGGAATATATTTCATAAGTCAGAATTGGTATTAAAAGTCAAAGAACCATTACATGAGGAGTATGATTTTCTGGAGGAATGCCAGATGGTATTCACATATTTCCATTTTGCTGCGGATAAGAAACTGACTTTTGAGATGCTGAAAAGAAAGATAGTCGCTATTGCCTATGAGACTATCCAGAGAGATGATGGTAAACTGCCTCTCCTTACGCCTATGAGTGAGGTGGCAGGCAGGATGTCTATCCAGGAGGGTGCCAAATACTTAGAGAAGCCAATGGAAGGGAGAGGGATACTATTGGCTGGTGTTCCTGGCGTTAGACCTGCAAATGTGGTCATATTGGGTGGAGGCGTTGTAGGTAGTAATGCCGCGAAGATAGCCGGTGGATTAGGGGCCCAGGTTACTATACTTGATATAGACCTTGATAGGATGAGGTATCTGGATGATATTATGCCTAAACATATAATCACACTTATGTCTAATAGCCATAACATACGGGAATGTATAAGGCATGCAGACCTTTTGATAGGTGCTGTTCTTATCCCTGGTGCAAAGGCACCTCAACTTGTTACAAAGGATATGCTTAAATTGATGAAACCCAGAGCCGTGATAGTAGATGTGGCAATTGACCAGGGTGGATGTATAGAGACATCGCGTCCGACAACACATAGTAAGCCGACTTATATTGTGAATGATATAGTTCATTACTGTGTCACTAATATGCCCGGGGCTGTGGGGAGGACATCTACATATGCACTGACCAATGTGACATTGCCTTATACATTAGAACTTGCCGATAAGGGTTATAAGAGAGCCGTCAAAGAAAATTCTGCTATCAGAAGGGGTTTGAATATGGTTGATGGTAAGATTACCTGCAAGGCAGTGGCTGATGCCTTCCATACAGAATGTTACCCGATGAATTGACATTTGTGATTGTATACAAATGTCATTCTGAGGTGAAGCCGAAGAATCTCATAGACCCTTCGTTCACCACATGATTCGTGGTGGACTCAGGGTGACATATTTTTTCTTGCATGATGCTCCTGAATGTGGTATAATCCGACAAGAAAAATAGGGGAAAAAGGGGCTGGTATGTTAAGGGTTGGAATTATGGGGGCGAGGGGATGGGCAGGAGAAGAACTTATAAATATACTTATAAGTCATCCTGAGGTAAACATCTCGGCACTTACAGCAAGGGTTGAAAAACCCGTTAGAATTTCTGAGATATTTCCACATCTTGAAGGCAGGTTAGATATAGAATGTGAGGATATGTCTCCCTCAGAGGTTGCGAAGAAATGCGACCTTGTTTTTTTGGCACTGCCCCATACAGTTTCCATGAAGACTGCCCCTGTATTATTAAGGGCTGGTAAAAGGGTGATAGATTTAAGCGGGGATTACAGGTTAAAGGATAAGAATCTATATAAGAAATGGTACGGTTCATCCCATGCAAGCCCACAGTATTTGAATCGTGCCGTATATGGGTTGCCTGAACTCTACAGGGATGATATAAGGGATGCAGAGATTGTCGCAAATCCAGGCTGTTATCCTGTGAGCATAATCCTTGCAGTGCTTCCTTTAGTAAGGAAAGGGGTTGTGGAATCTAATTCTATTATTGCAGATTCAAAATCTGGCGTTACAGGGGCTGGGAGAGAACCTTCCCCGAAGACGCATTTCTGTGAAGTAAATGAGAATCTAATGCCTTACAAGGTAAACAGCCACCAGCATATGCCTGAGATAAACCAGGAATTGTCAAAGGTCTCAAGGAACAGAATACAAATCACCTTCGTTCCATACCTTTTGCCTTTAGACAGGGGTATCTTAAGCACAGTCTACATGACTGCGAAAGGTAGAATTACTGAAAAGGCTCTCTTAAAACTCTATCAGGAATTCTACAAGGGAGAGCCATTTGTCAGGATAATGAAGCCAGGCATTTTCCCTGACCTTAAGAGTGTATCCCGGACGAATTTCTGTGATATAGGGATAAGGCTTGATGGTAACAGGATTATCGTCCTATCTGCTATAGACAATCTACTCAAAGGTGCAAGCGGGCAGGCTGTGCAGAATATGAATATAATGTATGGATTCCCAGAGACGATGGGGTTGATATAAAATGCAGATTATACGTCAAGTTAGACTCTTCGCTACGCTCAGAGTGACATCCTTTTTTGTCATTCTGAGGCGCAGCCGAAGAATCTCAAAAAGGAAATTCCCATACATTCAAGTTACTTATATAATCCTATTTGCACTTCTAATAATTGGCGGACTGAGCTGCTCTAAGGTGAAAGAGGTTGAAGAAAAAGCCCCTGTTGAGACACACGGACAGCAGGCGAGCGGTTTTTATATCTCTGGACATGGCAAGGGTAATAAAAAGAATTGGGAAGTAAAGGGGGATTCCCCTGATATCCTGGCAACTGATATAGTCCTGCTAAAGAATGTAGAAACTGTGTCATATGGTGAGGAGAATGTGGTGAGATTAAGGGCAGATGAAGGTAAATACAATAAAACAAGCCAGGATGTATACCTTGAAAAGAATGTAATAGCGACTACAGATGACGGCGGCATATTGACTACCGAATCCCTCAATTGGAATAAGGCCTCTGATGAGGTATCAACAAAGTCAGATATTACGATTAAGAAAGATGAGATTGACCTTACCGGAAAAGGTGCAGTGGGTCAGCCAGACCTAAAGAAATTCCAGGTCCAAGAATCCGTGACGATGAAGATTGGCAACGAGACTGTAATTGCCTGCAGTGGGCCATTAGAGATAAACTATAATGAGAATATAGCAGTTTTCAATAACGATGTGCAGTTAGAGGATAAACGCGGCAAGTTATTCGCTGACGTTGTGGAAATCCATTTTGACCCTAAGGCAAAGACTGTTCAGAAGATGATAGCGACTGGCCATGTCAAGATTATTCAGGATAAGAATACCAGTTATAGTGACAGCGCTATCTATACTGCTAATGATGGTAAGGTTCTTCTAACAGGTAATCCACGGCTCATTATATACCCGGGGGAGCTCAAAGAAGATGTATCTATTAGAGACTAAAGGCATTGTGAAGTCATACGGCGGCAGGGCTGTAGTAAATGATGTAAATATTGGGGTAGAGAGGGGTGAGATTGTAGGGCTATTGGGACCTAATGGCGCAGGTAAGACAACGACCTTCTATATGATAGTCGGGCTTATAAACCCTGACAAAGGGAATATATTCTTCAGCGGGAGGGACGTGACGAAGATGCCTATGTATAAACGTTCAAGAAATGGCGTAGGGTATCTTCCCCAGGAACCTTCTATCTTTCGCAAACTCACTGTTGAAGATAATATTATGGCTATCTTAGAAACACTCAATATAGATAGACACGAGCGTAAGAAAAGACTGATTTCATTATTAGAAGAACTCGGGATAAGTCATCTGGCAAAGAATAAGGCATATACGCTCTCTGGCGGTGAGAGGCGTAGATTAGAGATAACGAGGTCACTTGTGACAAATCCGTCATTTTTACTTTTAGATGAGCCTTTCAGCGGTGTAGACCCGATAGCAGTTTTTGACGTGCAGCAGATTATAAATCAACTAAAGTCCAAAGGTCTTGGAATCTTGTTGACAGACCATAGTGTGCGTGAGACATTGTCCATTACAGACAGGGCTTATATCATAGCCGAGGGAAAGGTGCTCATATCCGGGACGGCAAGTGAGTTGATTGCTGACCCAAAGGCAAGGCAGATATACTTAGGCGAAAAATTTACAATGTGAAAGGAGTGAGGAAGTAATTGAATATAACCGTAACAGGCAGACATTTTAATGTGACAGAGCCATTGAAGAAATATGCAAATGACAGGGTCTCTAAATTAGAGAAATATTTTGACAGGATAGTAGAAGCCCACGTAATATTAGAGGTAAATAAATACAGGCACATTGCCGAACTTTCCATACTGGCAAGGCATCTTACCATGACGAGAAAAGAATCAAGTAATGACATGTATGCTGCCATAGACAGGGTGGTTAGTGACATAGAAAAACAACTCATCCGCTATAGAGAGAGAATAAAGACCCATAAGAATAGCCAACGGGCTATGAAAACAGGAAAAGTAGAGGAGACAGGAGACATTGAGGTTCCTGAAAAGCCTCTTATTATCAAGACCAAAAACTTTGCTACCAAGCCTATGTCTGTTAACGAGGCTGTGATGGAATTGGAGGTGTTTGATAACGAATTTATCGTATTCTTGAATGCGGATAGTAACAAGGTTAATGTTATATACAGGATGAAAGACGGAAATTACGGCTTAATAGAGCCAAATTTTTGAGAAGCAGAAAAGGAGTGGTTTATGAATTTCATAGATTTCTTAAGTGAAGAGGCAATATCAGTAAATCTTGTCTCTACAGACAAAGAAGGGGTAATCAGGGAACTTGTAGACATTCTGGTTAAAACAGGAGACCTCAATGAATCAGGTAAAGAGAAATTAGTTAAGGTCCTTCTTGACAGGGAGGCATTGGGTAGTACCGGGATAGGACAGGGAGTGGCAGTGCCACATGGCAAATGCGATTGTGTGAAGAAATTGTTAGCGGCATTTGGCGTATCTCATAAGGGGGTAAATTTTGGTTCTCTGGATGGAGAAGCAGTCCACATCTTTTTTCTTTTGATTGCACCTGAAGAGTCTGCAGGTCCTCACCTTAAGGCGCTTGCCAGAATTTCGCGATTACTTAAAGATAGGTATGTCCGGGATGCCATGAAGAATGCTACTGATGTGGCGAGTGTGATTAATATAATATCCCAGGAAGACAAGAAGAGGGTTTGAGGTAAGGCAGTGGAATTACCAATACATATCCGTATATTCAAATGGCTCTCACCCGGCATGAAGGTAAAGAGGTGGATGTTATTATGTGCCTTAGGCATCATCATGGTAGGTATTGGGTCTGTGAAGGCGCTTTCAAGAGAAGGAATTGGGGTTGTCGTATTAGGGTGCCTTATCCTCACCTATGGTGTTACCCTTGTTATATTAGGTATGAAGATGATGGTTAAATCATTTTTAACGGTATTCCTGCCAGAGCGTGAAAAGGAGATAGTCAATATATTGTATGAGAAGAGGCAATTGAGTAAGGGGCCAAGGATAGTTGCTTTGGGTGGAGGCACCGGGTTATCTGTCCTTCTCCATGGGATAAAGGAATATACAAGTAACACTACCGCGATTGTAACAGTAGCGGATGATGGCGGCAGCTCAGGAAAATTGCGTGAGGAATTTGATATACTTCCACCTGGAGACATAAGAAACTGTTTGGTTGCACTGGCAGATGATGAGTCTTTGATGAGAGACCTATTCCAATTCCGATTTGAAGAAGGGTCTACGTTCAAGGGGCATAATTTTGGCAATCTGTTTATTACCGCATTATCACGTGTCACTGGTGATTTTGAAAAGGCTATAAAAGAATCCAGCAAGGTATTGGCTATAAGGGGGCAGGTGATACCTTCTACCTTAATAAAGGTCGTTTTAGTTGCTGAACACAAAGATAAGACAGAGACCTCAGGAGAGACGATGATATCTAAGAGTTTGTTACCTATAGAGCGTATATATTTGAAACCTGAGAATCCTATTCCAACAGATGATGCATTAGTAGCGATCCGGGAGGCAGATATAATCATTATGGGGCCAGGCAGCCTATATACGAGTATAATACCTAACCTATTGGTAAGTGGTATAAAAGAATCTATCACAGAATCAAAGGCAAGGAAGGTATACATATGTAATGTAATGACTCAAGCAGGTGAGACTGATGGTTACAAAGCCTCTGACCATGTTAAGGCGATAGTAAAACATACATTTCCTGGAATTATAGATTATTGCATTGTGAATACAGGACCTATTCCTGAAGAATTTATTGAAAAGTATAAAAAGGAAAATTCATTCACAGTAATTCCAGATATTCAAAATATCAGGGATATGGGATATTCAGTAACAGGAGAGGATGTGGTCAATACAATAGATTATGTTCGCCACAACCCGATTAAACTTGCCAGAATAGTAATGAACATATTAGAGGGGAAGGAGGCGGTATATAAGCGATAAAATCAACCTCATAACAGGTATACATTGCCATCAGCCTGTTGGGAACTTTGGGTGGGTCCTTGCCGAGGCTTATGAAAAGGCATATCTTCCATTCATTAACGTATTAGAAAGACACCCTGATGTTAAGATGGTGCTGCACTATAGCGGCAGCCTGCTTGACTGGATATTTGAAAACAGACCTGAATTTATAGAGAAGTTGAAGGTGCTCGTCCAGAGAGGGCAGGTTGAAATCATGACAGGGGGGTATTATGAACCTATATTGCCACTCGTACCTGATAAGGATTGTATTGGCCAGATAAATCTTCTGACAGAGGCAATAAAGCGCTCTTTCAATTATTCACCAAGAGGGGCATGGCTCACTGAAAGGGTGTGGGAGCCGCACCTGCCAAAGGTCCTTTCCTCTTCGGGTGTGGAATATACTGTGGTAGACGATTCACATTTCAGGTCTGTTGGCATAGAGCCTGAAAAGGAGTTGGGTTACTATATCACTGAAGAGGAAGGCAAGAGTTTATTTCTATTCTCCACGTCACACGAGCTCAGGTACCTTATACCTTTTAAACCTCCAGAAGAGACATTTGAATTTTTGAAGTCTCTATCAAAAGGTGATGATAAGGTTATAGTGATAGTAGATGATGGGGAGAAGTTTGGACTTTGGCCAGGCACCCATAAATGGGTATATGAAGAAGGGTGGCTTGAGAAATTCTTATCTAAATTAGAAGAGAATAACTCATGGGTAAATTCTATAACGTTTAGTGAATTTATTTCTAAATATCCTCCCGTAGGCAGGGTATACCTGCCGTGCGGCAGTTACTCAGAGATGCAGGAATGGTCAGGCGGCTATTTCAGGAATTATTTAGTGAAGTATCCTGAGAGTAACAATATGCATAAGAAGATGCTATCTGTAAGCGAGAGAGTGAATTCCATTGCCATGGTAAAATCAGGTGATAGAAGGTTTGAATTGGCAAGGCGCCACCTGTACAGGGGAGAGTGTAATTGTGCATACTGGCATGGTGTATTTGGTGGGTTATATTTAAATCATTTGAGGTCAAGTGTATATCATCACCTTATAGAATCAGAGAATTTGATAGATAGCATTCTACACAAAGGCTCATGGGGTGAAGTAAAGATATGGGATATGGACAGAGATGGTAAAGAAGAGATAGAGGTAAGCACAGATAAGTTGAAGTTATATATAAACCCTCACATGGGTGGGTCTATTTACGAAATGGATTATAGGCCGGCATCTATCAATTTAGTGAATACACTTACGAGAAGGACAGAGCCTTATCATAAAAATATAAAGGCCCCCTTTCAGAGTAATGGCAATAAAACTAAGGAAGGTATCTTGAGTATCCATGATATCGTCGGGACAAAAGAAGAAGGGCTCTACGAATATATAAGGTATGATACATACAGGAAGGTCGCACTGCTTGACCATTTTTTGGGAGAGGAGACTAATCTCGCAGAATTCTCCAAATGTAATTATAGAGAATCAGGTGATTTCTTACAGGGGGACTACAATTATAGTATCAACAGGACCAATGCACAACCTGATGAGGATATATCTATAGAACTCTCAAGGGATGGTTTTATAGATATAGCCAAAGGGCATCATCGGGTGAAGGTGAGTAAGACGATAAAGATGTTGCCGGACAGTTCTTCTATAGAAATAATCTATAGGCTCGTCAATGGGGACGTAGAGAGACTATCTCTCTGGTTTGGGGTAGAGTTTAATTTGTCCGTCTATGACACAGCCTTTGCCACGAGGGGTTCTAAAGAAAAGTTAAATATAATAGAAGTGAATGACGAGTGGCATCACCTTAAGATTGTATACGATTTTAGTAAAGAGACTGACCTTATGTACTTTCCTGTAGAGACGGTCTCAGGCTCTGAGGGGGGTCTTGAAAAGACATATCAGGAACTTACCCTATTGTTTCACTGGAAGATGGAATTGGAAAAAGACGCTCTATGGGAAATAAACTTTACTCAAGAAATTGTGGGTTGATATGAAGACTATAGAGAAGAAATTGATTATACGAGACACAGAGGGGTTGCATGTGAGGCCTGCTTCCTTTTTTGTGCAGGTTGCCCAAAAGTTTAAATCAAATATTATTGTGAAAAAGGGTAAAAAGAGAGTAGATGGTAAATCTATAATGGGCATGATGACATTGGCGCTGGCAAAGGGTTCCGAGATTCGCATAACGGCTCAGGGAGATGATGCAGAAAAGGCGATAGAGGAATTGGAAAACTTTGTTAAAAGAGACCGAAAGAGGGAGAAATAGACAGAGATGATAAAGGGGATAGCCGCATCACCAGGTATATCTATTGGCAAGGCATACGTAATGCGACAGGAGGATGCCCCTGTTCCCAAAACAGAGATATTAGAGACCGATGTGCCTTCTGAGATAGTCCGCTTTGAGGAAGCGCTAATCAAGACGAGGGCTGAGATATTGGAGACACAGAAGAAGATATCCACGGAGATAGGTGATGCCTATGGAGAGATATTCACTGCACACCGCATGGTATTAGAAGACAGGACGATGATTGAAGAGGTTATATCCAGATTAAAGAAAGAACTGTTGTGTGTGGAATATATATTTTCTGAGGTATTGAAGAGATATAGCGAGGCATTCTCACGGGTTGAAGATGAATACCTAAGAGAGCGGGTGAGTGACATACAGGATGTTGGCAGAAGGCTTCTAAGAAATTTATTAGGCAAGGAGAGAGATAGCTTAAGTGAACTCAAGGAAGAAGTGATAGTTGTAGCCCATGACATATCTCCATCAGACACGGCAATGATGCACAGGGAAAAGGTTATCGCCTTCGTTACAGATATAGGCGGCAGGACCTCTCATACTGCAATTATGGCAAGGTCGTTAGAGATTCCTGCTGTGATAGGATTGGAGGTAGTAACCAAGACTGTTAAAAATGGGGATTTATTGATAGTAGATGGCAACCATGGCATAGTTATCATAAATCCTGATAGTACGGTCCTGAAAAGCTACAAGGAAGAGAAGGAGATATTTGAAGAGTTTGAGAGAGGGCTCTTAAAACTTAAGGACCTGCCGTGCCAGACACTTGATGGCCATGTAATAGAACTTTCCGCGAATATAGAACTGCCTGAAGAGATACTTTCTGTGCTCGCACATGGTGCAAATGGCATCGGGCTATACAGGACAGAATATTTTTACCTTAACAGAAAAGACCTTCCTACAGAAGACGAGCAGTATGATGCATATAAATATGTAGCAAGTAAAATTTCTCCTAACTCAGTTATTATAAGGACCCTTGATTTAGGTGGTGACAAATTCATTTCACAGATAGAATTTCCAAGGGAGATGAATCCGTTCTTAGGCTGGAGGGCAATAAGATTCTGTCTTGCAAAACCTGATATATTTAAGATGCAACTCAAGGCGATCTTGAGGGCAAGTGTCCATGGGAATCTCAAGGTTATGTATCCCATGATATCAGGTGTAGAAGAACTCCGGGCAGCAAATGGAGTTCTCAATGAGGCAAAAGAGGAACTCAGGTCCCAAAATGTGCCATTTGACGAGAAGATAAAAGTTGGCGCTATGATAGAGATACCGTCAGCAGCAATGGTTTGTGACATTCTAGCTCGGGAGGTAAGTTTTTTTAGTATAGGGACTAATGACCTCATACAGTATTCATTAGCTGTAGACAGGATAAATGAGAAGGTTGCATACCTCTATGAACCCACTCATCCTGCAATCTTAAGATTAATCAAGAGGATTATTGATGTAGGGCATGAGATGGGTATATGGGTAGGGATGTGTGGTGAGATGGTTAGTGAGCCGCATTTAGCACTATTTTTGTTGGGACTTGGGCTTGATGAGATGAGTGTAAGCCCTGTTGTTATACCAGAGATAAAGGATGTGATTAGGTCTGTCCGCCTAAGCCATGCCAGGGAGATTGTCCAGGAGGCCCTCAATTTTGATACAGGTAAAGAGGTTGACATATTCCTGAGGAATAAATTAAAAGAACTTGTGCCAACTTTAAGAAGGGATAAAGAGTCAAGGTGGGAGGAAGAACATGAGATTAGATAATATAGGCGTACTCATATCAAATATAGATAAAGGTAATATGTTAAAGATATTGACAGGTTTCCCTGACCAATGTAGAGAGGCGCTTAAGATAGGGAAGAGGTTCATTCTTCCAAGGTCATATTTTAAAGGGATAGACAAGATAGTATTCCTTGGGGTAGGAGGCTCAGCCATAGGTGCGGACCTGATAAGAACCTATCTGTGGGATGAGATAAAACTTCCGATTATAGTAAATAGAAATTATACATTGCCTGAATTTGTGGATAAGTCTACCCTCCTGTTTGCCTGCAGCTATTCAGGGGATACAGAGGAGACAATAAGTGCGTATAAGGAAGGGATTAGGAAGAAATCCAGGATTATAGTTTTAACCTCCGGGGGCTCTTTAAAGGGAATGGCAGAAAGGAATGGTATTCCATGTCTAATTATTCCGCAGGGCATGCCTCCGAGAGGGGCACTCGGATATTCATCTATACCGCTCATTGCCTTACTTTCCAAAGCAGGTTTGACAGGAGAAAAAGATGCGGCTATCTTAGAGTCCGCCAGGGTAATGGGTCGTCTCTGCAAAGAAGAGTTATCTCCAGAGGTAGATACCGTGGAGAATATTGCCAAGTCCATAGCGATTAGGCTCTATAATAAAATACCTGTAATATATGGCTCTTCAGACCATACTGATGTTGCAGTAACGAGATGGAGAGGGCAGCTCGCAGAGAATGCGAAGTGCCTGTCCTCAAGTCACCTGTTCCCTGAGATGAATCATAATGAGATAGTGGGTTGGGAATACCCGAAGAATCTTTTAAAAGGACTCGTTATCATACTATTGCGGGATACAGAAGATAATCCACGTATCAAGAAGAGGATGGACATTACGGGTGGAATGCTCAGAAAAAAGTCAAATGGTATTATAGAGGTATGCTCAAGAGGAAATGGTTTTCTTAGCAGGTTATTCTCTCTAATCTACATAGGAGATTTTGTAAGTTTTTACCTTGCTATTTTAAATAGGGTAGACCCTACGCCTGTGGAGAGGATTAAATATCTTAAAAAGGAGTTGGCTAAATAGTGAAGGCACTGATTTTATCTGCAGGATATGCTACGAGGCTCTACCCTTTGACAAAGGATAGCCCAAAACCTTTACTGCCAATAGCAGGCAGGCCCATGGTAGAATACCTTATAGATAAATTAGAAGCCATCCCTTGCTTGAATGAAATTATTATTGTTACAAATGATAAGTTTGCCAGGAATTTTGAAGAGTGGCATGCCAATGGGACTTCTTTTTCAAAGCCAATAAAGATATTGAATGATGGCACCACCTCTGATTCTGACAAATTGGGCGCGGTGGGTGATATGGAATTTGCCATTGAGAAAGAAGCGATAAAGGATGACCTTCTGGTCATAGCTGGTGATAACCTGTTTAAATTCAACCTAACAGATTTTTTAAAATTCGCGGAGGCTAAAAGTCCATATCCAAGTATTGGCTTATACGATGTTAAGAATAAAGAGGAGGTGAAAAAGTATAGCGCAGTAGAGTTAGATAACGAGGGGAGAGTAATAGATTTTCAAGAAAAGCCCAAAGAACCCCGGACGAGTTTGATAGCGATATGCATGTACTATTTCCCTGAAGAGAAACTGAGGTTCATATCACAGTATTTAAAGAGCAATGGCAACCCTGATGCGCCTGGGTATTATATAAGATGGCTACATAAACAAGAAAAAGTTTATGGCTATATCTTCAAGGGGATTTGGTATGATATAGGGGATATAAAGTCTTACCAAGAGGCAAATAGTGTGTATATAGAAAGGAGAGGTAATGGCAATGGTTAAACATAAGTATCTCTTTACTTCAGAGTCAGTAACAGAGGGACATCCTGATAAGATAGCAGACCAGGTTTCTGACGCTATCCTGGATTCTATTTATGAAAAGGACCCAAATGGGAGGGTAGCGTGCGAGACATTGGTTACTACAGGGTTGGCATTTGTAGCAGGTGAGGTAACTACCTCATGTTATGTAGAGATTCCCAAAATTATCCGCAGGACGATAAAGGAGATAGGTTACACAGACCCTGAGTTTGGGTTTGACCATATGACCTGCGGAGTTATTACTGCTATTCAGGAACAGTCACCTGATATAGCATTGGGTGTAGATACCGGGGGGGCAGGTGACCAGGGGATGATGTTTGGATATGCGACAAGTGAGACGCCTGAACTTATGCCGCTTCCTATCATGCTGGCTCACAAGTTAGTCAGGAGGTTGGCTGAAATAAGGAAAGAGAAACTCGTAGATTATCTCAGGCCTGATGGGAAATCACAGGTAACTGTTGAATATCATGATGGCAAACCTGTAAGGGTTGATGCCATAGTCCTCAGTGCACATCATAGCCACCGTGTAAAGATGGAGGATATGAGAAATGATATAAAGAAATTAGTTGTAGATAAGGTTATTCCCAAACAATACCTTGACAAAAAGACCAGGCTCTTTGTAAATCCCACAGGGAGGTTTGAGGTTGGAGGCCCACGAGGGGATACAGGTGTGACAGGGAGGAAGATTATCATGGATACTTATGGTGGAGTGGGTAGCCACGGAGGCGGATGTTTCTCTGGTAAGGACCCTACAAAGGTAGACAGGTCAGGCTCCTATTATGCCAGGTATATAGCCAAGAATATAGTCGCTTCAAAATTGGCAGATAAATGTGAGATACAGGTGGCATATGCCATAGGTGTTGCAGAGCCAGTATCCTTGATGGTGAATACCCTCGACACAGGAAAGGTATCAGAAGAGAGATTGAAGAAATTGATATGGGATAATTTTGACCTCACCCCCAGAGGAATTATAAGAGACCTGAAATTGAGGAGGCCGATATATAAAAGGACAGCCTCCTATGGCCATTTTGGCAGGGAAGAAGAAGGGTTTACATGGGAAGAGGTGGATAAGGCCCCGGCACTGGCAAAAGGTGCTTGAATCTTAGGAATTTCAAAGTTGAGATTCTTCAGTCGCTTTGCTCCTTCAGAATGACAAAAATGGATGTCACTCTGAGCGTAGCGAAGAGTCTAATTTAAGGAGTATACAATGTTAAGTTACGATATAAAGGATATTAAATTGGCAAAGAAAGGAAATCTTCGTATAGAATGGGCGGCGGAGAATATGCCGGTGGTCAATCTGATAAGAAAGACATTTGAAAAAAAGAAGCCATTAAAGGGGATTAGGATAGGATGCTGCCTGCATGTTACTACAGAAACTGCAAACCTTATGCTCACGTTGAAATCCGGGGGTGCAGATGTGGCGTTATGTGCATCTAACCCTTTGAGTACGCAGGATGATGTTGCAGCCTCATTAGTCAAGGATTACAAAATCCCTGTATTTGCCATCAAGGGCGAGAATAACAAGTCCTATTATTCTCATATAAATAAGGTCCTTGACATGAAGCCGTCCATAACGATGGATGATGGGGCTGACCTTGTCTCAACGATTCACCAGAAGAGAAGGGAACTGGTAAAGTATATATTGGCAGGGACTGAAGAGACAACTACAGGTGTTATCAGATTGAAAAGCCTTGAGGCTAAGAGACTCTTGTTATTCCCTATCATTGCAGTCAATGATGCTGATACCAAGCACCTCTTTGATAACCGCTACGGCACTGGCCAGTCAACGATAGACGGGATAATCCGCGCTACAAATAGGCTATTGGCAGGGAGTAATTTTGTCGTATGTGGATATGGGTGGTGCGGCAAGGGCGTGGCGATGAGGGCCCGCGGCATGGGTGCTAATGTTATAGTTACAGAGGTAAGCCCTTTAAGGGCATTAGAGGCTGTTATGGATGGGTATAATGTCATGCCAATCGCAAAGGCAGCCGTTTTAGGCGATATATTTGTCACACTCACAGGGGATGTCCACGTGATAAGGGCAGAACATTTTAAACTAATGAAGGACGGAGCAATTGTCTGTAACTCAGGCCATTTCAATGTGGAACTGGACATACCATCCCTTCAGCGTATGGCTAAATCTAAGAGGCTGATACGTGAGTTCGTGGAGGAATATACACTGAAGGATGGGAGAAGGATAAACTTACTTGGCGATGGAAGGCTGATAAATTTAGCCGCTGCTGAAGGGCACCCTGCCAGTGTAATGGATATGAGTTTTGCAAACCAGGCACTATCTGCAGAGTTTGTAAAGAAGAATGGACATAGTCTGGAGAAGAGGGTATATAAGGTGCCAGAGGCAATAGATAAGAATATAGCATATCTCAAACTAAAAGCCATCGGTATCAAGATAGATTTATTGACTGATGAGCAAAAGAGATACTTATCTTCGTGGGAATTAGGGACGTGAATAATGTAGGGGTTTGATCCCCATTTTCATGGGGACAAGTTTATGACGCCCGTTTTGAGGTGGATATGACTGATATTTTAAAGGAGTTAAAGGAAAAGGAAAACCGTGTCAGGAATTTTATGAAAAGGGAGAAGTTAGGTGCAGTTCTCTTGACCAGGCAGAACAATTTTGCATGGTTTACAGGAGGGAAGGATAACCATGTCCTTACTGCATCTGAGCTGGGGGTTGCGTCTA
>Ga0082335_1003282_pt1 | contig 27034 bp, 33 predicted proteins | sample Subgrocontami58m_FD_72375 | JGI IMG/M metagenome (GOLD analysis project Ga0082335, IMG submission 72375) | Subsurface groundwater microbial communities from S. Glens Falls, New York, USA - GMW37 contaminated, 5.8 m (SPADES assembly) (version 2) ...
CATTGTTTCGGCTTTTGCAGCGCTCGGAGAAAAGTCCGAATCCTCTGCTTTCGGATAAAAGTCTGACGGAGGATCAAGAAACACGTAGTGAACAGTTCCTGATTGCTCAGGAATTCCCGTCTGCAAAATGTTTGCCCGCTGAATACGATCGTCGCTCGGCTCGATGTCGTACATCTTGCACGTGCGGTTGTTGAAGTGAGGAATTGTTGAAATGACATCACCCGTTGTGCCGCTGCCAGCCATCGGATCAACGACAAACCAGCCAGGTTCGGTGTAGTAGAAAAGGGCATTGGCAAAAACTTGTCCAGCCAATCTTCCTTTATATCCGGTCTTGCCGAAGCGCGGGTCGGGCGCTTCGAATGACCAGATGTTCCGTTCCTTCAAATCAAAACCGAATCTTGTCTTCTCATCTTCGCGCCGTGCAAGCTCGTCTTCGCGAATATGTTTCTGCAAATCGGAAATCGTCCACTTGTTGGCAATAGCCATCTTCTCGTACTCTGCACGCTTCCGGCTTTCATCAACTTTTGTTGCGAGGTCAAAGTAGAAAATCTCCGGCAGCGGACGTTTCTCCACGTCGGGGTAATACGTGTAAAACATCTGGCATTGCTTCAGCATGTGGTACGGGAACTTGAAGCCCGGCACGTCTGCCATGCGTTTCAAAATTTGTTCGCCGAAGATTCCTTCCTTTAGGGCAGCCGGGATCACTTTCTCGACAAGAAATTTTCCGAGGTCCCAATAATTATCAGCGGAGAACGAGTTGAGTTTTTCAATGAGCGGATCGAGCAAAGATGCTTTGCCCGACTTGGGCTGTGCGATGGGTGCAGTTTTTGCCATACTTCCTTCCATCAATGTGAATGTGGAATCGGTTGATGAGTACAGCGAGGTATGAATCCTGATGAAGGATACTGTAAAACAAGAAGGATTGCAAATAGAAAAGCGTTCCCAACCTTTGAGTCGGGGGACGCTCTTATCTTTTTTCAGATATACTGATTTGTTACGCTACCGTTATCTGTTTCTCCAAATACACATCCTGAATCGTATTCAGAAGCTTCACACCTTCCGCCATCGGTCGCTGGAATGCTTTGCGACCGGAAATCAATCCCATGCCGCCCGCTCGTTTGTTGATGACTGCTGTCTTTGCTGCTTCTGCAAGGTCGCTCTCACCGGAGGCAGCGCCGCCAGAGTTAATCAATCCGGAGCGTCCCATGTAGCAGTTCACAACCTGGTAACGGGTCAAATCAATTGGATGGTCGCTGGTTAAGTCGCTGTACACTTTTTTGTGCGTCTTGCCGTAAGGGATCTCTTTCGTGCTAAGGGCATTGTAGCCGCCATTATTTTCGGGAAGCTTTTGCTTGATGATGTCGGCTTCAATTGTTACGCCCAAATGATTCGCTTGTCCGGTAAGATCGGCGGAGAGGTGGTAGTCTTTTTCTTTCGTCTTGAACGCGGGGTTACGCAAGTAGCACCAGAGGACTGTTGTCATTCCAAGCTCGTGCGCGTACTTGAACACGGCACTCACTTCTTGAATTTGACGCTTCGATTCCTCCGATCCAAAATAGATTGTTGCGCCGACCGCAGTGCATCCCATTTCAAATGCCGTATCAACATCGCCAAACATGATTTGGTCGTACGTGTTTGGGTATGAGAGGAATTCGTTGTGGTTGATTTTGGCGATGAACGGAATCTTGTGTGCGTATTTACGGGCGACTGATCCGAGCACGCCGAATGTCGAAGCAACTGCATTGCATCCGCCTTCGATGGCAAGCTTCACAATGTTTTCAGGGTCGAAGTACATCGGGTTGGGTGCGAATGATGCACCTGCCGAGTGCTCAATACCTTGGTCAACAGGAAGGATGGAAAGATAACCCGTCTTACCGAGCCGTCCGTTGTTGAACATTTGCTGCAAGCTGCGCAGCACGCCGGGCTTTCTGTCGCTCGGAATCCAAACGCGGTCAACAAAATCCGGTCCGGGTAAATGCAGCGACTCTTTCGGAATTGTTTTGCATTGATGTTCGAGCAAGCTTTTTGCATCGGCGCCTAAGAGGTGTTCAATATCGTTCAGCATAGATCGTTCTCCTCAATTGATGTGAAGTTGGACTAATTCGTTGGATCAATGTCTGGTAAAGAAAGGGGAGAAAAGAAATAGTTTATGATTCCGGACTGAACATAGGAAAAAACTTACAGAATTGAAAGAAGAAATCAGCAACTGCTTTTGGCGATGTAAATTTTTCCAGCATTGTACTTTGGAATAGGCAAAAAATACTCTTTCTGTTCAGAAATGTGCTCGGAAGTCACACAAGCTGAACTGAAATCGGGAGAATCTTTTCTGGCACACAATTCGTACTAATGAGTGGTGAAAGGAATATTCACCATCCAGCAAGCTGGGGATTCGATGAAAAAGTTTTACAGATTCGGTCAACTCTCAAAAGGGGAGAGAGAGTTTTTGGAGATGATCCTGATGGAAGAGATTGACGTGCAAGCGTGGTACGCAATTACGTATAGCTGCATCCTCAGCGAAGAAGTGTTCATGTCTATTCAATAGAGTTTGAGGTTTATGATGAAAGCGTTGACCATCACTGCCGTGCTCGGAGCTCTGGTAGCAATTCCATTCATATTCGCCCGCCGCAAACCGGAGGTTGTTCCGATCAAAACCAGTGAGAAGCCGCAACAGCTTGATACGAATTTACGTTATGATGTAGACGATTTTTTGACACAATAGAGTTCAATGGGTGAACATCCCCTTAGGTGGGATAGGGGATCAAGAAACCCGAAAAGGGTAGAACGCGGCGATACGTTCTACCCTTTCATATTTTCCCTCCAACCTTGAGCGAAGCAAAAGGTCTCACTGCTTATGAATTGCAATGAGATTCTCCCGATGGGATGCCTTCGGCATTCGCTCCGCTCAGGGTGAAGAACCAAATACTTCTTGCTATTCCCGAACGAAAAAGCTATCTTGGAAGCGCAAATAACAGTACACCGTTTTTGCACTTTTAATGGTTCCGTTGCTGCAGAGAAGTTCGTATGAATGTTCGGCAGAGGACGTAACAGCGGTGATAGTCGAGTGTGGACACCCGCTACCAGAGCTGTTGGCTATTAAGAGGCAATAAATTTGGTGTCCGCCTTCGGCGGACGGCTCTGCCGTACGTTTGTAGAACATCTTTGAAAGGATTGTTCCGATGGAACAAGGAACAGTTAAGTGGTTCAACGGAGCCAAAGGCTTCGGTTTCATTCAGCGCGAGAGTGGCGAAGATGTATTCGTCCACTACAAAGCAATCGTCGGTGACGGTTACAAGACACTGAACGAAGGCGATAAAGTTCAATTCGACGTTGAAAAGGGACCGAAAGGCTTGCAAGCATCAAACGTGAGCAAGGTCTAACTTCGTTACCATCAGTAGTTCACAGCCCCGGCACGTCGCTGGGGCTTTCTATTTTTCTCACGCACACCCCGCAAAGGATACCCCATGGAAGGTACAGTTAAGTTTTTCAATGCCACAAAAGGTTTTGGCTTCATTACCGTGACTGGCGGCGAGGACATTTTCTTTCACCAAAGCAACGTGAAAGAGACCGGCTTTCGCGACCAACTGAAGCAGGGCGATTTAGTTTCATTTGACGTGAAGACCGAGCAAAAGGGAAAACGAGCAATTAACATCTCACGGAAGTAATAATGAGTACGATGCGTGTCGGCGTATGCTTTGACGCTGATGTGCTGAAGCAGTCCCGGTACAAACCAACGCTCTCTTCTCTTGATGTACTTCTCTTTCCAGAATTGATGGATGGCGGTTATGCCGCGATAACAAATGGCAAGCCGCCACATTCATTGCATGATGAACTCATCTCTTCGTTAAAGAAATCCTCAAAAGACTTTTCCTGCACGATAATCGCGGGCAGTGTTTTCTTCAAACACGCAGCATCACACCCAACGAACACGAGTCTCGTCTTCAACCGGGGCAGATTGATCCATTGGTACGACAAGATTCACCTCTTCAAACCGACGGGTGATACAAAATTCTTCCGCCCGGGCAAGCCTGAAGTAAGAACATTCAACATATCAACGCGCAGAGCGAAGGTTCGTGCCGGTGTTGTAATCTGTTATGACGTGAGATTCCCTGAGTTGATGCGAGCCATGGCATTGCAGGGAATGAAAATCCTGTTTGTGCCGGCTCGTTGGCCCAAAGCTCGTGATGAAGCGTGGCAATCATTGCTCAAAGCCAGAGCAATCGAAAATCAAAATTTTGTTGTGGGATGTGATTCGTTGGATGAGGAAGGGGGCTATTCGTATGCGTTTGATCCGTTCGGTAAGATGATTTTCTCGAACAAGAAAGATAACCGCAAGCTCTTACACATCTTTGAAATCGATTTGAGCCAATTGCAGGTTGCATGCAAGCTTCATCAGAATGTGAGAGAAGCGGTGTTTCTCAAAAAGCTCATGTAGGTCGAGCTTTGCGTTCGACCTACAACTCCGATGATGGTTTTCCTTTCGTAAGATAAATCAAGGGAATACTCACAAGCGGCATCAACGGCAACACGCCGACGAATGCGATTCCAACAAAGACTATACTATCCACGAACGTCGAGACCGCGTTGCTTGCCAGCACTCGTGCCCATTTGTGACGACCAACCTTCTCTTTCCACCAGGCGCGGCAAGTCCGAACAACTCAACCGGCTTCGACGCAGTGATGTTTGCTATTCACTCGCACGCAATGTACAATGCGATAAGGAACGTGTTTGCCATGAAGCCTACTGGCGCGATTTCTTCGCAGAATATTCCCGACTCGTTACCGTATGAATACCTCCGCGAACCTTGTAATCGGCGACGACCTTCATCCACTTGGGTTTTGCGCACTTCACAAGGTCGTCCAGAATTCTATTCACAACATGCTCTTGGTAAATTCCAACATTGCGATAGGAGAGCAAGTAGTACTTCAGCGAACGGAGTTCGATGAGCACTTTATTGGGAATGTAATCGATCCTGATGGTTGCGAAGTCAGGTAAGCCGGACCACGGACAGACTGCGGTGAACTCGTCCGTATCAATGTTGATGATAATATCTTTGCCGGGATGTTCGTACGGAAATGTTTCGAGCGCTTTCACATCAATCGTCGAAACATCCTCTACATCATATCGTCGGTCTAACGCTTCGGGCACGGCGTTCCTTTCTTTTTCAAAAACAAATCACGATGAACCCCGCTCTGCGGGACGAGCCACGTTGTGTTTGTTTGAATGAGTTGCTACCTTGTACTGGCACACAATATAGCTGATTCATGATTGAAAATAAATTGCAGGTGAGGTGATGAAACGGTTTGGCGTGTTGATGATTGGAGCAATGCTGCTCTTCGGCTGTTCGGGAAGCAAAGAAGCGAAGAAAGGGCATACTCCTCCGGAAACAATGCAATTGGGATGGATGCAGCGTGAAGATTTTGTGAAATCTGATTATCCGAAGTTCAAACAGAACTACGACACAGTACACATTAGTGAGAACTTCGTCGAAATGATCAGAACGCTTCACAGCGGCATTGATTTCGTGGTGGTACTCGGAACGTGGTGCGGTGACAGCAAGCGTGAAGTGCCCCGGTTCTTGAAAATTATTGACCTCTCATTAATTCCTCCCGCGCAAATACAATTCTACGGCGTTGACCGAACAAAAAAAAGCTCGGATGGTCTAACAGATCGTTACAAAATCGAGCGAGTGCCCACATTCATCTTCCTTAAGCGCGGAGAAGAAGTCGGGCGCATCGTGGAGTCGCCTAAGAATTCCCTCGAAGAGGACATGCTCGCCATTCTTGCCGACGCCCAAAGTAAATAGGCATATCCAATCTACCGATATACAATAAGAGGTACTTTGCTCTTTTGGCAAGGCACTTGTGCTGTATGCATTGTAGGTCTATGTCGTTCTTTACAAACCATCGCTTGATGGGTCAGTATTGAAGTTGTGAGGAAGTATGTCGCTTGATAACACTACAGGTGAGCTTGATCGAGATCAGCTTCTGAAAGAAATCCGCACACGAGCAGAGCAGACAGAGCTTGCCCGTATCGAAGTTGAGGAAGCGAAACTTGTGGAAGGTTACTTAGACGATCCTTCTCCGCTTCCTCAAACACATTCGTTTTCTAATCAAGAAACAGAGGAAAGCCCCGCCGAACAACGTGTGCAGCCGCCGGATACGCTGCTGAAGGTTGATGTGAAGAGGGCTTCTGCTTCGCACAACGAGTTCATTCCGCTCCATCCGACACAAGCTGGAGTTGAAGAGCTTAAAGCACACACAGCGGACGCAACACATGATCAGTCCGTACGAACATCGAAGCCTGCAAAGCAAGGCAAGGCGAAGAGAAAACAACGCATTGCCGGGTTGCTTGCTTCCGCACATGAGAATTACCAGCGCGAAAACTATGAGCGTGCGTTAGACGAGTTAGGTGAATTGCTCACACTTGATCCTGAAAACACTGCTGCTGCCGTCCTTAACGCTGAAGTGGAAAAAGCAAAAGCGCTTTCTGACCGCTTGAGAGAGGAAGAGCAGCGGCGAAGAATGGAAGAGCAAGAAGCGGCGAAGATGCAATTCGTTCCCCCACCAAGAAAAAAGAAGGAAGAATGCTCTGCGCCAACAGTTGAAGCAGTTTCAAAAGACAGAGAGTTTATTGAGGCGAAGGGGGAAGAACTACAAACTGGAGCAGCAGAACGTCCACAGATTAAGCGTTCGTTCACATGGCTTGCATTCGCAGCGCTCGTGCTACTTGGCGCTGTTACATCATTTGTTGTGTACGATAGTATCCGCAACAAATTCTTCCCCCCGCAAATCAGCGTGCTCGTGCTTCCTCCCGTAATGTCAAATGTTGCCACCTACGTTGCGGAAGGCTTGATGGATGAGTTGATTGTGCGCCTCTCTCATATTCGTACGCTGAGAGTGTTTGCAGCAAAGACTGCACTTGGTTTGGATAACGGTGACGGCGTTAAGTCTGCGCAACTGCTTGGTGCGGATCTCGTTCTTCAGTGGACTGTTTCTGAGGCGGAAGGAACGTTGAACGTTGAGCTTTCAATTGTTGATGCTGCATCATCGAAGCACAATCTTGATCAGTCGCTGAAGTTATCGAGTAGTAAACTTGCGGAATTCTCCAGCGAGGTTGCACCGGGAATTGCACGCGCCATAGGTGTTGATGCAAGAGAGTCAAATTCCGCCTTCAAATCTTCATCAACAAATCATCACGCGTACGATAGATACTTGCTCGGACGTTACTTGCTGAACCATCCGCAGCTCGCCCCGCTCGATTCGATTGCTTCCGTTTTTGAGCAATCTCGCCAAAGCGATCCGTTGTTTCCGGATGCTGAAGCTGCTATGGGCTGGACGAAGGTTCTCATGCACGAAGCTTCGTCGGATACGTCGCGTGTCCGTCTCAATGAGGCTGCGAAAAATCTTCAACGAGCAATGAATCTTGGAGCAAGCTCATCGGAGGTCTATCGCTTATGGGGCGTTGTGGAATATTTTCGCTCGAACTACCGGCAAGCCATCGAGCGGCTTGAACATGCTACGATGATCGCGCCGGGCGATGCGGAGTCACGTCGCCGGCTTGCGCTTGCGTATCTCCGCACCGGAAGACATGACGATGCGCTTGATGCAGGGCGGGCAGCAGTTGAGACAGATCCGCGCAGCCACCAATCGCGTTCTCTGCTCGGTGGACTATTCTTGCTGAACGGTGAATCGAAAGCCGCGTTGCAAGAGTTTGAGGCAGATTATCATTTGCAACAGGATTCATTAAGATTCCATTCCGACGAATATCTTGCTGCGCTCGTTGCTACCAATCAGCACGAACGCGCACTCGATATCTTGACAGACCGCAGGCAGTCACATCCGCGAGACTTTGTTGCACTTTACGATCTCGGGCGTATGTTGCAGCTTGCAGGGAAGCAGAAATCTAATTGGGAGAAAGTCCTTCAACAATCGTTACAATTGATTGGCGATACGCTCAAGGTAAATCCGAAGCTCGCGCTTGCATATTCCTATCGCGGCTTGGTGCAAACGCGACTTGGGCGCTTTGCCGAGGGGGTCAAGTCCAACAAACAAGCAATCGAAGCAGCTCCGACTGATATTGTCATCCTCTACAATTCAGCGAGAATGTATGCGTTGCAGCGCAACAAATCTTCCGAAGCGCTGAATTACCTTGCCAAGGGAATTCACAGAAGACTCTTGCTGGAACGTCTTATCGACCTTGACTTGCTCAGTCTTCGCAACGATCCGGAGTTTGGCCGCAGGATTACACAGTAGTTGGGGTTAAGAATTGTTAAGCGGACCTCGCTTTACTTTACCGGCTCCCTTTCTTATATTTTCTTGGAAGATGATTGAGGAATGGGTGAGTAACCTGTGATAATGGTTACGCATTTCTTGAGTTGGCACATGTAGATTGAACATACACATCGAACGATATTCCTGCACATAATTTGAATTCAAGGCTCTGCAGTTCAATATGACTGTTTGATGTGCTGATGGGGGAAAATGTGATTGAACGATGTTTCCCCCGAATGTTAGAAGGAGGGATGGTAGTTATGAGGAAGTTTTTAGTCTTAGTAAGTCTTGCTCTTGCGGTAGCGAATTCTTTGCATGCAAGTTTATTGGCTACGAGTACGCTTACAGGATTTAATGTGATTGCAGGCGTTTATTCCTTTGACATTTATGCTCGACAAACAAGCATGTCACCTGACTCTGACATTTATGTGGGCACAAGTCAATTCTTCGTTCGATATAACTATTCGGCGGTATCGAGCCCTACGCTTTCGAACATCAACCCAAGATACACCGGTCCCGATGCATCAACACCATACAGGCCGATGGAGATCACTGTAGTTACTGAAGGGGGCGGAGTTCAAAAGATAGTTGTTACCATCCGAAGAGGATTTGGGGTACCATCAGTCCTTTCAAACGCGGGCCCCCTCGGTGAAAGGATTTGTACTGTAAACTTAACAATTACGAATGCTTCTCAAACCAGCCAAGTTAGTTGGGATGTAGTAAACAGCGCAATAACAGATGCTGCTTTGGTTGCTCCGATTGTAAACACTTTTGTCGGCTCGGATAATCGCCCGCTTCCCGTTCAGCTTGCCAGCTTCACCGGCTCCGTCATCAATCAGCAAGGTCACGTGCGATTGAATTGGAGAACATTGACGGAGACAAACAACTACGGCTTCTACGTTCAGAAATCTCAGAGCAATCAGAGCAACTATCAAACGATTTCACCGCTTGTTCCCGGTCATGGAACAACGCTTGAGCCGCACGATTACGCCTGGACTGATGTGAACGCTACATCCGGTACATGGTACTACAGATTGAAGCAAGTTGATCTCGATGGAACAGAACATTACAGTGAATCAATTCAACCGACAGGACTTACAGGGGTGAAAGAGAAACCTCTGCCGACTGAATTTGCTTTGAGCCAGAATTACCCTAATCCATTCAATCCGACAACGAAGCTCGAATATGCGTTGCCAAAGCAGAGCCATGTAACGTTGGAAGTATACAATTTGTTGGGTCAGCGAGTGGCGAGATTATTGGATGAGGTAAAACAGGCTGGTTATCATGCCGTGGATTTTGACGCGAATGGTTTTTCCAGCGGGTTGTACTTCTATAGAATGACGGCAAACGGCAGTGTTACGTTCATGAAAAAGATGCTTTTGTTGAAGTAATGCTTGTATGAGGTTCGACGATGATAATAGTCCCGTCGGCAATGCAAGCTTGACGGGACTTTTGATTTTGCTGATTTGTATGTGTTAACAGTCACGGCAATGGTGGTGGTGCTCTGTTAGATTAGATCAGAAGATCTATCAAACATTTTCTCATGGTGGGAGAAACGATATGAAATTTTTTAAATACCTTGCTTTGCTTGCACTTGCTTCAGTGCCATTGTTGTTGATCGAAAAAAAGAAACAGAAAGCAGTCGTGGCGACCGACTCCGACGACGATATTTTTGAGCGCGATCTGCGCGTGGATTAATCTGGCGCAAGTCAACACTTTGTTCCTGACAACAATGCCCGACGATTGTCGGGCATTTGTTTTTTGATTAGAGAAAGTTCATTAGTAGTTGATCGTCCCGCCAGCTTCTTCCGTATCTTTCCAATGTGCGCTTGTATGTTTTGAACAGCTATCAGGTCGCATCTTTTCCGTGAAATATTCTGCGTAACGTTTCGGGCAAAATTGCCTTGCGATCTGTTTTGTAACGGTACAAACCGAATCCTGCAACACCGTTGACGGTCTGCTGAAGTATTGCAGCGGCATGTTGATTGTCTTGTCGGCATACACGTATTTCATGAAGCGGCCCCAGATTGGTGCAGCGGCGCGTCCGCCTTGTCCGTCTGCATTTGTGAAGCGGACAGTCTTGTTATCGAACCCGACCCAAACGCCTGCAACCATCTGCGGTGTGTAGCCAATAAACCAGGCATCGGTGTAATCGTTTGTTGTTCCGGTTTTGCCTGCGGCAGGAAGATGGAAGTATGTTCGAATGCGCGAAGCAGTTCCTTCATCAACAACACCCTGCAGCATCGAAGTCATGATGAATGCTGTCTCTTCGCTCAGCACTTCACGCTTATCTGTTGTGCTTTCTTCGATAAGGTTGCCGTTCTTATCTTCGATTCTCAAAATTGAAATCGGCTCGACACGCACTCCGCGGTTTGCAAACACGCCAAAGGCGGATGTCATTTCAAGAGGAGAAATATCTGCTGCGCCAAGGGCAAGTGATTCGTATGGCAGCAACTTTGAAGTAATGCCCATGCGCTTCGCGTATTGAATCACTTGTGTCTTGGGCGCAATTTCCATAATAGCGCGTACGGCTAACAGGTTCACAGATTTTTTGAGACCCTCGCGTATGGTCATCTTACCGCCGAATTCTTTGTTATCGTTCTCCGGCGTCCAGCGTTGGCCGTCGGGCATGATGAGTGTAACGGGTTGATTCAGCAGCTCGTACGTCGGCGGATAGCCGTTGTCGATCGCAACGGTATAGACGAACGGTTTGAATGCCGAGCCGACTTGTCGTTTGATTTGCGTAACGTGATTTAATCCGTACTTGAATTTCTTGAAGTTGGAGCCTCCCACCATCGCAAGAATGTTGCCGTTCTTCGGATCGATGGCAACGAACCCGACTTCGATTTGTTTTGCAATGTACGCCATGGAATCGACCCACGCCTTGTCTTCACGCAGCGCTTTGGCGATGCTGTCACATTCACGATTTGTCTCGGCCCTTTTGTATTGCGGCGATGTCCATACGGCAAGGTCGACCACCTTCTCCAACACATCTTTGTGCTTCTTCCAATCCCACAACTTCTCAAACTTTTTTTGATACTCCGCTAAATGCTCCTCGACAGCCTGGTTTGCATAGCGCTGCATCTTTGCGTGCAACGTTGTGTACACGTTCAAGCCATCTCGATACAAATCAACGTCGTATTTTTCAGCCTTCTGTACCATTTGCTGGCGGATATACTCGACGAAGTGGGGGGCAATACCAGAGGTGAGAATTTCTTCTTCCGTTTTGATGGCGAGCTTTTCTGCCTTCGCTTTCCCGGCTTCTTCAGAAGAGATATAACCGTACTTCTCCATTTGCGAAAGGACAATGTTGCGTCGTGTAGTTGCCCGTTCAGGATGTCTGATCGGATCGTAATAGGCAGGACCTTTTAATAAGCCGATAAGCGTTGCAGTCTGACCGAGCGATAGCTCCGTCGGCGACTTGCCGAAATACACTTGCGACGCAGAAGAAATGCCATACGAGGTGCGGCCGAAAAATACAACGTTAAAATAGAACTCGAGAATCTCATCCTTCGTGAAGCGCCGCTCGAGTTGGACAGACGTGATGAACTCCCGAATTTTTCTCACCGCCTTATCAAACGCGTTGCGATCATTCTTGCCGAGGTATAAATTCCGTGACAGTTGCATGGTAATCGTGCTGGCTCCCTCTCCCCGACTGAACTTGAGCGAGAGAAGGTTTTTTACCATCGCTTTCATGAAGCGTACAAGATCGACGCCCCAATGATCGTAGAAGCCAATATCCTCCGTGGCAAGCAACGCGTCGACTACTGGTCGCGGCAATTCTTGGAGTGAAACTTGAGAGCGGTTCTTGACAAAGAATTGATCGAGCACCTCGCCGTCAATCGAATAGACTTTTGTTGCCAGCTCAGGCTTCGGGTTTTCTATCTTTTCAAGTGAGGGCAGCCCTGAAAACAAATACCAAACAACTGCGGTAAGCAATAACGTTCCCATCCCCGCAACAATGAGCATCTGTTTCCACGTGAAGCTGGATTTGGGGAGTCTCAATTTCTGCCTTCGGTATTCGGGATCGTTAAACCAACGATCAAGTTCTTCTTCAGAGTATCCAGCCATTGTTCAGTCGTTACTCTTCCATGTTTTCAGCTCAATAACACCATTCGAAAGCTCAGCGTACGTGTTGTACGCAATCCAATCACCTAAGTTAATGTACGTTCCGTTATCGATCTTTAAGAAGTTCGGTTTGTGCCGATGTCCCATGATGACAATGTCACAACCTCCGTGTATTTTCTTTGCCGCCTCACGGATCATTCCTTCTTCTTCGCCATAATCTTTGTGCGCTGTGTACTCGCGGCTCGTGCGTGATGAGCCTTTTGCCAATCTCACACCAACATCGGGATGAAGCCAGCGATACAGCCATACATTGAATTTGTTGCGAAGAACCGGCTTGATCATTTTGTAACCTAAATCGTTGTCCGCCAATCCATCGCCGTGGTGCAAGAAGATGCGTTTCCCTTGCACTGTCGTTTCATACGGGTCGAAATGAACTTCAATGCCAAGTTCATCTTCAAAAAAATTATTCATCCAAAAATCATGATTGCCTGCGAGATACTGGATCGGCTTGCCCGCATCTGTGAACTCTTGCAAAGCTGCGAGAGTTCGATGAAACCCTTTCGGGATTACCGTTTTGTATTCAAACCAGAAGTCGAACAAGTCACCGACGATGAACAACGTATCGGTGGATGGAAAGATTCCCTTGAAGAAGCTGAGCAAGCGGTCTTCTTTTGCCTTTTCTTTTTCCTTGCTGCCGAGTCCGAGATGAACGTCGGATATGAAGTACGTTGCCATAATGGAGGCGAGTTACTGCCTTTAGAATTTCCTGTGGTTAGGTGGTAAGATTATGTTCGACGGGCTGTGCATGTCTCTTCGTCCCACCGTCCTCATCCATTGTCAATGTAACCAAGAGCCGCTGAAAAGTAAAGGCAAGACCTGTGAGGTCTTGCCGAGATTGAACAAGAGCAGACCTCACAGGTTTCGCGATGAAGGTTCTTCGACTTGTTGCAACAGCCAAAGTCCAATGAAGAAGAAGAGACCAACAGAAACAACCGCAACACGCTGGCTTCCCGTCGCCCACGAAAGAATGCCGAAGATAAATGTTCCAATCACCGCCGACGCTTTTCCGCAAAAGCCATCGTAGAAACCGAAGAACTCCGCTTCACGTTCCGCAGGTGTAAGCAGCGCCATAAAACTTCTGCTTGCTGATTGCGAGCCGCCCATACTCGCCCCCGCAATGACGCCGATGACGTAGAAAATTTCTTTGGATTGCACGAAGTACGCAGCAACGACGACAATAATCCATGCAATCAAGCTAATCGTGATCGTCAGCTTGGGCCCGATTCTATCTGTGAGCGAGCCAAAGATAAGTGAACCGACTATTGCTGAGGCTTGCACGAGGGCGAAGAGGAGAAGGATTTCCTTCATGGAGAACTTCAATGAATCCTGAGCGAAGATCGAAGCAAACGAAATGACGGTGAGGATTCCATCATTATAGATGAAGAAGGCGAGAAGGAACTTTGCCACTTGTTTGTACGAGCGCAGATGACTGAGCGTGTTGATGACTCGTTGATACCCGGCTTTAAAATATGATCTCGTTCGATGTGCGAGCGGCGGAACATCTTTCAAAAAGAAAAAAAGCGGAAGGGAAAATGCGAAAAACATAACGGCGGCGAGAAGAAAACTCAATCGCACGTTAAACAGATTCTCTTGCGCAAACCCTCCGGCATACAGTGGAATTGCAATCAATAGCGAAACGAGGGAACCGACATATCCCATCGCAAATCCATATCCGGATATTCTGCCGTAACTTTCTTTCTGCGAGAGCGAAGGAAGAAAGGCATTGTAGAATACTATTCCTCCCTCAAATCCTATGTTCGCGATGATGAAGAGAACAGCGCCGAGCAGAATCGTGTCCGCGTGAACAAAATACAGGAGTGCCGTACAAACGACTGACGCGCATGTGAACCAGAAAAGAAACTTCTTGCGTGAGTGTGAGAAGTCGCTTGCGGCGCCCAGCACGGGCGCAATCAACGCAGTGAGCAGCATGGAGATGCTGACGGCAAGTCCCCAGAAGAAATCTCCTCTCCCTGCGCCGCCAACAACAATTTGTTTGAAGTACAGCGAGTAACCGACTGCAACGATGAGAACGGAAAACGACGTGTTGGCAAAATCGAAGAGTGTCCAGATGAGGACTTGAGAACGAGGAGAGCGGAACATTAGCGCTTACGAAGCCTTTGCAGACTTCGATTTGTTGGCACGAGGTCCTGCGCCTTCGAACAAGCCGCGTCCCGCTTTTGCATACTCGCCGGACTTCTTCACATCTTCAAGCACAGCGTCGAGAATGCCGTTGACGAACTGTCCGCTCTTTTCCGTGCTGAAAAGCTTGGCAAGCTCAATTGCTTCGTTCATTGACACTTTGGGAGGAATATCTTTGAAGTACAGCAGCTCACAAATGCCCATGCGGAGGATGAGGCGATCAACAAGTGCAATGCGCTTGAAATCCCAATTGGCAACTTTTGTTTTGATGACCTTGTCGATATCAGCCGTGTGCTCGATGGCGGCAAGCACAAGCTGCTTGGCAAAGGCGTGCGCGTCTTTGTTGTCTTCAAGTCCCGCAAGAACATGCTTGATGACGTGCTCAGGCGGATCCTTTGAAATCTCGTACGCATACAAAGCTTGCATCACTTTCTCCCGGACTATCCGGCGTCGCACGCTTCTGTTTTGCATAGTTATCGTTTGCCAAAGTCATTTTCGCCGAGCCGCCCCACGAATTGCGACTTGCCGGCGTAAATCGTTTTGATCCGGCTGATGGCGTTGATGCGTTGTTCCGCCAGTCGGTTGGATGCTTCGTAGGTTGGGACGTTTTCTTTTTTCGAGATGGAATAGATTTTCAACATCGTGTCGTAGATTCCTTCGGCCTGCTTCAACGCTCGTTCTTGCGAGTAGCCTTCCAGCTCGTTCGAAACGTTGATGAGTCCGCCTGCATTGATTGCGTAATCGGGAGCGTAGAGAATTCCCTTCTCAATCAGCATGTGTCCGTGTTTATGTTCATCAGCAAGCTGGTTGTTTGCGCCGCCCGCAATGATTTTGAACTTGAGCTTCGGAATCGTCTCATCGTTCACGATTGCGCCGAGTGCGCACGGACAGAATACGTCAGCATTGACCTCATAGATTTTCTCCGGCGCAACAACTTCAGCTTTCACGGTGTGTGCAACGCGCTTTGCCTTATCAGGGTAAATATCGCTGATGTAAACCTTGGCGCCCTCTTTTGCGAGATGGTCGCACACGTATTGCGCAACGTGTCCCGCGCCCTGTACCGCAACTTTCTTGTTTGCCAGAGAGTCGTTGCCTGTCAATTCTTTCATGCTCGCCTTCATTCCCATGTACACGCCGAATGCTGTAACTGGAGACGGATCGCCGCTGCCGCCAAGCGCGCGGTCGATGCCGGTAACATATTTCGTTTCCATGCGAACGTATTCCATGTCGCGAACATCCGTGCCGACATCTTCCGCAGTGATGTAGCGGCCCGCAAGTCCTTCAACAAAGCGACCAAATGCACGGAACATTGCTTCTGTTTTCTCTCTATTCGGGTCGCCGATGATGACTGCCTTGCCGCCGCCGAGATTCAATCCTGCGACTGCTGCTTTGTATGTCATGCCGCGTGAAAGGCGCAGCACATCGTTCAGTGCGTCTTCATCCGTCGCGTACGTCCACATGCGCGTGCCGCCAAGCGCGGGACCAAGATTCGTGTTATGAATTGCAATGATTGCTTTCAAGCCCGAAGATGGATCCGAACAGAAAACGACCTGCTCGTGATCTCGTTTCTGAATGTGTTCAAAGATTGCCATGCGTGTCTAAGCTTCGTGTTGAGTAATGAGCGTGACCCGTGGTGAGCTTGTTGTGGGATGACGGTCCACCAGCACCTTCGTTTGGAAAACGCTATGAATGTTGGTTTCAGTAAGAACTTCGTTTGGTATCCCGAGTGCAACAAGTGATCCGCAGACGAGCATCCCGATTCGATCGCTGTACGCAGCGGCGAGATTCAAGTCGTGCGAAACGGAGACCACAGTCAAGCCTTGCTCGTTGTTGAGCTTTTTGATGATGTTGAAAATGTCGAGCTGATGGGCGATGTCGAGATGGGCGTTCGGCTCATCGAGCAAAAGGATTTCCGGTTGTTGAGCAAGGGCTCGCGCAATGAACACCCGCTGCCGCTCGCCGCCAGAGAGAGTGGTAATTGGTTGATGAGCCAGATGCGCAGTATCGGTTATCTTCAACATCTCCAACGCAATTTCTCTGTCGTGTACGCTCTCAAACACCGCTCCCCGGCTGTGTGGCGAGCGGCCCATCAAGACAATCTCTAAGACCGTAAACGGGAACTGTACGTTCGTGTCTTGTGGGACAAATGCTATGCGTTTCGCAAGCTCCGAACGCGAAAAGGTCGAGAGTTCTCGTTCACCGAGAAGAATTGAGCCTTGATGGGGAAGAAAAATTCTATCGAGAAGTCTTAAGAGTGTTGTTTTGCCGGAACCGTTGGGTCCGAGCAAGCTGAGGAATTCGCTTCGTTGCACATGAAAAGCAACATCACGCAACGTGGGAATGTTGCTGCGATAGCTGAAGGAGATGTTGTTAACGGATAGTGCGTGCATGAAGGACTGAGAGAACAAAGAGAGAACTTGCTCGCACCAATGTACTCAAATCAAAGAAGGAAGGCAATTCACCCAACGCGGCAATACTCGACAAATTTGTAACCGTCGTGAAGCTCTTCGTTGACGAATTTGAATGTTGAATTGAGAAGATGTTCATAAGGCGGGAAGAACGCGTCACCATCAATCTCTTCATCAACAAGCGTCAAGTACAATTCATCCGCTCGTTGAAGCAATTGTGCATACATCCGCTCACCGCCAAACACAAACACCTTTTCCCGATCGGCAAGAGCATTCAACGCATCTGCAACTGAAGGATAGGTTTCGACGCCGGGAATTTCTTTCGAGCTGACGACAACGTTGCGGCGATCGGGAAGCGGCTTGCCAAGGGATTCAAAGGTTTTTCTTCCCATCAACACAGTGTGTCCGGTGGTGAGGCGCTTAACGCGTTTGAGGTCTTCAGAAATGTGCCATGGCAGTTTTCCGTCCTTGCCGATGACGCGGTTCTTACCGATGGCGGCGATGATGGCGAGAATCATGGCTTCACCTTAACGAAGGATTCTAAGACCCAAATTCACTTGCTCGAAGTGCCGATCTCCTGTAAAGACCTCAACAATACGATGTTTTTGCATTACAGCAAACGAGGTGAAGTCAACAAATGATATGTCTGGTTTGTCGTCGTATCGCTTGAGAAGAGCAAGGGCTGCATTCCACAACTCGTGGTCCACATGAATGATATTGATTGCATTCAGCCTATATTGATTGACCACTTCGGTGATCCACTCCACCGTTGGCGTGTGACCGATCGCCGTCCGCAAGGAGGTGATGGTTTCGGATAGGACGTAATCAGAAGTTATGAGTGCAGGATTCCATTAGTCGCTACCCTTTTTCGGCGTACCGTAAATGTAGTGGTCATGCTCTTCTGCAAGGTCAGACGGACCACTTCCGATCCCTACGAGATTCATGATCCACCTATTATCTTTTGCGGTCACGACTCGTCGTTGGTCAATGATTGACTTTACGTACTCTGCAACTTTCTTCCGTTCTTCTTCTGAGAGAAGATGAAGTTGCGACTCGAGACTTTCTGTTAGGTTCGTTGTATCCATAGCCATTATCCTTCTTGAGAATTTGCAATGCGGGACAGCGAGAATCAACTCAATCCGTTCTCAGGTTCATGTTTCGACTTTTTCGGCGTTCCATAGATATAGTGGTCATGTTCTTCGGCGCCGTCACCCAACCCGCTTTCCCCAATTCCCACAAGCTTCATCATGTCTTCGACATATTGGGCATGATTTTTTTTCTTCTGTTCAATGAGAGTGCGAACGTACTCCATCACCCTGCGTTGCTCTTCTTCATTCAGCATCGCGAGATCAGATTGAATTGTGCTTACAATATCTTTTGTTTCCATGTTGTCCTCCAAATTGAGACACAAGCAAATGTGCTGTACAATTACACCGCCACCTCAAACTTAATCGGCTCATAACATTCATAGCCAATGAGCGTGAAGTCTTCAAATTGTAATTCGTCAATCGGTTTTCGTGCGATTTCAAGTCGAGGCAAAGGTTTTGGCGTTCGCTTCAATTGTTCTTTCAATCCATCAATATGATTGACGTAAATGTGGGCGTCAACGATTGTGTGGCTGAAGAAGCCAAGTTCCAATCCGCACTCTTGCGTGAGAATTTGTGTGAGCAAAGAATACGCCGCAAGATTAAACGGAATCCCCAGTGCAATATCGCCTGAACGCTGTGTGAGATGGCAATTGAGTTTTCCGCGTTGGACGTTGAGCGCAAATGTGTAATGGCACGGCGGAAGCTTGCTGTTCAAAGCGTTACCCGGTTCCCACGCAGTAACAACCATTCGGCGCGAGCTCGGATCTGTTTTCAACAGCTCAACGATTCTTCCGATCTGGTCAACCTCGACAACTTCATACTTACCGGTTTCGGGATTTATCTGCGCACTCGGGAATCGTCGCCAGTATCTTCCGTAAGCAGTTTCAAGGTTGCCGTTCTCATCAGCCCATGCATCCCAAATCTTTGTGTGCTGACGAAGATTCCTAATGTGGTCTTCTCCGGACAAATACCAGAGCACTTCATACAGCATTGACTTGAAGTTCACTTTCTTCGTGGTGAGAAGCGGGTAGCCTTTGCTCAAGTCAACAGTGTAGTGCTCGGCGAAGCATGAAATCGTATCAACGCCGGTGCGGTTTTGTTTGTATGTGCCGTTGGTGAGAACTCGCTCAACTAAATCTAAATACTCGCGCATGAAGCTAATCCCATGTTCTTAATCTTGTTGAACAGAAGCTACAGGTTGTTCAACTGTCTTTCCAATCTCATAAAGAAAGTCGGGGCTAAAGTCTGCTTGGTTGGACCACTCGACTGTACCCGTGTCTTTATTCACGATGAAGTTCTTGAAGAAGTCAACATTGCGTAACGGAAGAAATACTTCTCCATCAAGATAGGTTTCTAAGTCAACAATCTTTCGAGCGCCATCGTCGAACGTGATGAGAAGTTTATACCGTTCGACATACTCTGCATTCGTTACATCTATGAGAAGGTGCATACTTAACCTCTTACACCAATGGTTCGATTTTGTTCAGCGGCTTTTGTTGTTGTGCGAGCCGCCAGTTGTTCAGAAGTTCCTGCTGATGAAGCTTTGTCCACTCCAGAACAATATTTATTATTCGATCAGGCATTCTTCCCTCAATCATTTCAATATCATCGATGGAGAAAACACCTTTGAACTCGTTGTACCGCGCATGAAAGTGAGGAAAATTGTGATCGTGATGATACATTGTAATTACAATTCCCAGAAAACGACTTATCTCAGGCATTGTTCCAAGCGAATTCTTGAGAAAATAATAACGAGATGATTTCTGAATAGCAATCAGAACTAACGTAAACTTCCCGCCAGCTCAATCACACTGCCAGTAACAAACGCAGCCTCGTCCGAACACAGGAAGCGAACAACTTCAGCAACATCCTGCGGCTGCGGGCTGATGCGCCTTTGAGTGTATGAGAAGATAGGCAATCTATTTCACAACCACATGCTGCAGCGTTCTCACTGCAAACCAGAACGACACGAGCAGAAACATTCCAAACGCAATTGCTTCAAGAACAATCATCTCAGCGTTTCCTACACCGATAAGGGAAAATCGCAGCGTGTCCTAGCTAAGTGTGTTTCCCCCGTACGCAACCCCTTCATACATCAGCCTTTTGCGTGTTACCGAGAAGCTCAACGAATGCGTCTTCCAACGTGCCGCTGCTTACCTCGAAGCGGCTGACCTTCGACGAGCGGGAAACCAGTGCAATCATGTCGAGCACGACGGACTCAATTCCGTTTACGCACATCTCAAATCCGGCAACCATTGCTCTGCCACTTGTCGGCTGAATAAGTGTCGTGAGAATTCTGATGAGCGTTGTTTTCCCTGCACCGTTGCGACCGAGCAAGCCGAAAATCTCCCCTCGCTTCACGGTCAGACTCAATCCGTCTAATGCTCTTACTGGCTGAGGAGATTTTTCTTTGTAAATCTTAACGACGTCGATGGTTTGTATTGCCAGGTCTGCCATTGTTTAACAATAAAGGAAAATCAACGTAAAGAGTCCAAGACTTCTGTAACAAATTACGACGTTTTGGCGTATCATTTACGAGAATGAGCCTGTCCGCCGAAGGCGGATTTCTAAACGAAAACGTGGGGTCTTCTTATGATCCAGAAAGTTTTTCTCAACGCGTGGGCGACAGTCCTCTTCGTGTCTGTAGTGTTTGCAGGCGAGCGAACAATTGCCTCGTTGCGCAACATGAGCAGCGTTGAGCTGAAGTCTGCGGGCATTGAAGTTTCGCAGACGACGACCTTTCACATTACCGCACGCGGATCGGGTGGCAGTCGATGCGATAATCGCGATTCACGCGAGGATGATCGTCACGACATGTTTGCGTACGGATGGATTACCAACGCCGGCACGCGGCAAGTCGTGTGGGTGATGAAGAAAGAAAACACATCGCGCGCACGCGATGACCGGACATTCGATGGTGAAGTAACGCTTCAACGCGGCAGTTACGAAATTTATTTTGCGGCAACGACGTTCACATACGTCTCAACATTTAAGAACATCAGTGTGAATGTCGATCATCGCGAAAAGCGACTGTTCAACATGGGTGAGCGAGGCACCAGCACCGGTTGGCTCAAGGGCTGGTTCAAGGGCTGGTTTGACGGCATGTTTGGTGATGACCTTCGTGAAGATTGGGAGAAACGTTCCAAAGATTGGGGGATGGATATAATGGTTGATGACAACAAAGCATCGTCCATTAAAACATTCTCTCCTCCGAAAGAAATGCCGGATGTCGTCTTCAAAGCAACGAAGCTTGGTGAGAATGAATTCATCAGAGAAAACTTTACGCTTGCCGAGCCGATGAAGCTTCACATCTACGCTCTTGGGGAGGGATATCGCAACACTCCTGATTTGGCGGACTACGGCTGGATTGTGAGCCTTGGAGATCGTTCTCGCGTGTGGGAGATGAATTGGCGCAACTGTTCGTCTGCCGGCGGTGCTTCAAAGAACGCACTGTTCAATGATGATGTGTCGCTTCCCAAAGGCGAGTACACGCTCTACTATGTTACGGACAACAGCCATTCCGAGCTTGACTGGAACTGCGCACCGCCGGGCGATCCTTTGAACTACGGCATTACGATTATGGCGTCCAGCGAAAAGGAGAAAGCGAACTTCAAAATGTCTTCGTTTAAGGATGAGGGGAATGTTATTCTAAGTATTACCAAAGCAGGGGATAACGAAAATCGAAGTGAAGGCTTCACCTTAAAAGAAGAGACAAAGATTCGTGTGTACGCGATAGGTGAGCAGAGTAACTCACGCAGAAGTATGGCTGACTATGCAATAATTCTCGACGCAAGGACACGCACAAAAGTCTGGACAATGAATGCCGACAATACGTATCACGCAGGCGGCGCGTCGAAGAACCGTTATGTGGATGAAGTGATTACGCTGCCCAAAGGGAGCTACATTGTTCAGTACAATACGGATGATTCGCACGCATACGGTGAATGGAATTCCGATCCACCGTTTGATCCTGAACATTACGGCGTGACGCTGTATGGTGTTGGAGAAAAGTTTGACCGTTCCGTTGTGGGAAAATATGTCGAGCAGCCCGACAAGAGCGTTATAGCACAGATTATTCGCGTTGGCAACGATGCAAACAAGGAACAGAAGTTTAGGCTCGACAAGACGACAAAGATTCGCGTCTACGCGATTGGTGAAGGTGTTAACCGCGAGATGGCGGACTATGGTTGGATTACCGACAACAAAACCGGAACAACAGTGTGGGAGATGACCTACTCGATGACCTTCCACGCCGGAGGGGCACGAAAAAACAGAACAGTGAACACCACCATCATTCTCGACAAAGGGGACTACACGCTCCATTATGAAACTGACGATTCGCACGCATATCGCGACTGGAACCAAGACCCGCCGGAAGACCCCGAGTATTGGGGCATTACGTTGTATCCGGATGACGGCTCAGCGCCAATACCCCCTGTACCACCAAAATCGTCAAGCTCCAGCGGACGGGATGAGGATTGAAGTTTGCCTGATGATTGATGAGAAACGAAAAGGGATTCGATGCGTGTCGAATCCCTTTTGGTTGTTCGAATGGTTGACTTTCGTTGAGTCATTGCGTAAGTTTTTGGTGTCATCAGATCGGAGGTTGTAATGACGCTTAGAGATATTCTTGCCGACATACACGCACTAGAAGAAGAGTTGTTGAGCTTCGAAAGAAAGTATGGTATTCGATCGGAAACGCTTTACTCCGCATACACAAACGGTGAAGAACCGGATGATGATTCGTGGATGCTTGATTTTGGTGAGTGGGCGAGTGTGTATCGAACATGGCTTGCCCGGCAAGCGGAATATCGCGATGAAGTTCAACGACAGCAACGGAATGGATTAAGTCTTGCAGGGTTGATCAAGGCAGAGGCATGAATCCCTTCCGTACTGCCGAAGACTATGAACGGTTTCTCTATACTCTAACCTTTGTGCGAATCGGTGTTACTCTCGCTCGCGTCGCTGGAGAGTTGTTCAACCAAATTTTGGTGCGCCGATTCAAGAAATCGAAACGCTCATCCGTTCTATTGGGACATCATCAACAAAGTAAAACACGTTTGCTTCTCTTCGTACATCTCTCTACTTTAATACAATACTTCTTCAAAAAGGAAAACCCCTATGCCATCCACCCGACGAACATTTCTCAAACAAGCAACTGTACTTAGCGCTGCAAGCGCGCTCACACTCGACCATCTCGAAGTATTCGCAACACCTCCTGAAGTGAAACCTATCGTCATCTCCAGCGGAAATGGAATGGCTGCAGTTGCAAAAGCGATGGAGCTAATTCGCTTGGACAAAGATGCGCTCGATGCCGTGGTTGCCGGAGTGAACATCGTCGAAGACGATCCGAATGACACAAGCGTTGGTTATGGCGGCTTACCGAATGAGGAAGGAGTTGTCGAGCTTGACGCGGCAGTAATGCACGGACCGACACATCGGGCAGGCGCTGTTGCATCAATCCGCAACATCAAGAATCCATCGAAGGTCGCAAAGCTTGTGATGGAGAGAAGCGACCATGTATTGATTGTCGGAGAAGGGGCGTTGAAGTTTGCAAAGGCGCACGGCTTCCTTGAAGAGAATCTTCTCACCGACAAAGCGCGTGAAGAATGGCTGAAGTGGAAGGAGAATCTCTCCACAAAAGATGATTGGCTTCCACCGCACACTGCTGAAGATAAAGACATCGGCGGACTGTTCGAACCATTCTTCCGGCACACAGGAACAATCCATTGCAGCGCGATTGACTTGAAAGGAAATCTTTCTTGCGTAACGACGACGAGCGGACTCGCATTCAAAATTCCTGGACGCGTCGGCGATTCGCCAATCATCGGGGCAGGCTTGTATTGCGATAATGAAGTTGGTTCCGCCGGTTCAACGGGAAGAGGAGAAGCAAACCTCATCAACTGCAGCAGCGTGATGATTGTTGAATACATGCGGCAGGGAAAATCTCCCGAGCAAGCATGTCTCGACGCGTGTAAACGAATTGTCGAGCATAATACTATGAGACGATTGCGAAGAGACGATGGTAAGCCAGATTTCGGTGTGACTTTTTATGCAATCAATAGGAAAGGTGAGTACGGCTGCGCAGCGATTTACGCGGGAGCGAAGTTTGTGCTGCACGATGGAACTTCAGCAAAACTTTTGGACGGTGCGTATCTCTACAAGAAACCGTAGTCTCGATGAAACCGATACGGTTGACAGCTCATGCGCGAAGTTATCTGCATCGGCGCGGGTTTAGTATTGAGGAAGTTGAACGAGCAATTCGCTCACAACCGTGGCAGCCGGCGGAACTTGGTCGCCTTGAATGTCGTAAGGAGTTTGAATTCAACGATGTTTGGAATAACAAGTTTTATGCAACGAAGCAAGTCCGACCTGTTTTTGTTGAAGAAGAAACTGAAATTGTTGTCATTACAGTGTACACGTACTATTACTGAAGGAATATCATCATGAAGATCTCGTACGACTCAGAGGTGGACGCGCTCAGTATAGTGTTCCGCGAAACGACGGTTACAACCCAACACATAGGCGAAGGGATCGCGCTGGAATATGATAGCGACGGTAAACTTGCCGGCATTGAGATCCTCGATGCGATAAAGCGATTTGGAAACAAAGAAACCCTTCGACAGGTTGTTTTGGAAGGCGTGGGGCCATCAGTTGGTACATGAGACATTTGCAGAGAACATCACATCGGAACAGCTCGAACCATAACCCGTCACCTCCATATCATAGTTGGCGGGTTTCTTCTTTTGTTGTGATGATGTCGTTCATTGTTTCAACGTGTTTGTCATCGCAGCCGAGTCAGTTTGTTATTCGCTCGAACGACACGTTGAGACTGGGCGGCAAGCCGTTTTATTTTCTTGGAGCAAACGCGTACTATTTGTTGGAGCAATCTGCGCGGGGAGATACGGCAACGGTCAATGCGTTGTTCACAACTGCGCAGAGTTTAGGAATGAATGTCGTTCGCACGTGGGGTTTCTTCGATTCATCCGATAGTTTGAATCCAGCCGTCGTTCAATATCGACCTGGGGTGTTCAACGAGCGAGCATTGTGGGCGTTAGACTACGTTCTCTATCAAGCAAAGCTTCACAACATTCGTTTGCTTATTCCACTTGTGAATAGTTGGGACGATTATGGGGGGATGAATCAGTACGTTCGCTGGCGCTCGCAAATTACAACTGCGACAGAAAAACCGACGCAACGTTTCTCTCCCTCTGACCAAGCGAGAATCATCGAAGGTGGTAACGGTCGGTCGTATCGCTTCGCAATTACTTCGCAGCTCGGTCATGATGATTTTTATACCGATGCAATTATCAAAAGCTGGTATAAGAATTACATCTACGTGATTCTCAATCGGATGAACACATTTACGAATGTTCGATATAGAGATGAACCGTCCATCTTCGGATGGGAATTGGCAAACGAGCCACGATCCTCCGATGTATCGTCTCGACGTATCTACACCTGGGCGACAGAGATTTCCTCGTACATCAAATCCATTGACCAAAATCATTTGGTGGGTACAGGCGAGGAGGGTTTTGATGTTTCAGAGACCGGGTATTCAGTGAATTCGTACAACAATCAACACCGGCTTTTCGACGGTAGTGCGGGCGTTGCATTTAGTGCAAATTCTGTGATCCCCTCTATTGACTTTGGCAGTTGCCATTTGTATCCTGAGTCGTGGGGCTTACCCTACAATGCAGGTAACGCATGGATTCGGGACCACATACGGATAGCACGAGCATCAAGAAAGCCGTTGCTCGTTGGAGAGTTTGGAGTGAGAACACAAAAAGCTGCAACGTACGATAGCTGGTTGACGACAGCGTTGCTCGACGGCGCTGCTGGCGCGATGGCTTGGCAATTGCTCGAAGGTCCACGCACAGATACTGAAGGGTTCGGTTTTCGTTGTTCAGAGGAACAACTGCTGTGTTCGCGTTTGCGGAATGCGGCAAACATGTTCATCAATAAATCGCAGAATGGGACGCTTCCACAGCCACAGAGTTTCTCGCTTCAGCAGAATTATCCGAATCCGTTCAACGGTGTAACGACGATAGCATATTCGCTTCCGTTTGACGCGTACGTTGAGTTGTCGGTGTTCAACGCGTTAGGGCAGAAGGTGACAACGGTTGTCGAAGGAGCGCAATCGGCCGGAGAGAGGAAGGAGTTGTTGGAGGGAGAGTCGCTTGCAAGTGGTTCGTACTTTTATAGATTGAGAGTGTCGGCACTGTCGCAGCCCTTGAGAAAGTTTTACTCGGAGAGCAAGAAACTATCCTTGCTCAAGTGAACTTCGTAAAGTGAATTGTCGTGGGCAAAGAATTTCTGGAAAAAGCAGAAGAGAATCTCAAAGCCGCACAGTTGCTGCTGGAGAACGGACTCTACAATGCCGCGGTGAATCGAGCGTATTATGCAGCGTTTCAAGCCGCAGTTTTTGCATTGAAGAAGTTCGGATTTGATTTCGAGAGACTCAGTCATACTTCTGTTCAAGCGCTGTTTAATGGCGAGTTGATAGGAAGGAAAAAGCTATTTCCTGCCAGTCTAAGGTCATATTTGTTTGATCTGCAGCTTTTGCGGAACGATGCTGATTACGAAGAGATATCAATCTCAAAGAAAGAAGCAACCAGACATCTCAAAAAGGCAAATGATTTTGTGAGAACTGTTGAGAGAAGGATAGAACAATGATCAATCTAAAGGAACTGGAACTTGGCCGCCAGCTTTTTGTACGACTCAAAGAAAAATTTCCTGAAATTCAATTTGCTGGCATCGAAGAGAGTCCGTATGATCCTGATGCAGTCTGGGTGAAGATTGTTAAGCCAGTGGACGAAGACCGTAGGATCGAATTAGGAGAGTTTTCAAGCAAAATATCGGCGGATATTCTTGATGACTACGGCTACTACATTACTATCGCTTCCGCTTCGCCCGATGAAGTAAAAGAAATATCGTAAGCGCGTTCATCAGTTGTATTTAACACATCGGAGATTTTGAGTATCGATTCATTGTTACAGTG
>Ga0082335_1003285_pt1 | contig 27024 bp, 36 predicted proteins | sample Subgrocontami58m_FD_72375 | JGI IMG/M metagenome (GOLD analysis project Ga0082335, IMG submission 72375) | Subsurface groundwater microbial communities from S. Glens Falls, New York, USA - GMW37 contaminated, 5.8 m (SPADES assembly) (version 2) ...
AGTAAACAGTGAAATTTTTGACTATGCAGAGCAAGATGAACATGCACAATTGTTAATGACCATTCCAGGTATTGGACCAAGAAGAGCTCTTGAATTATTAGCAGAAATTGGAGAGTGGGATTATGCTTTATTTCTTGGAGTAAAGAGCATTATAGAACTCCATGAAATTTGGGGCGATATAATGTTAGAATATAAGAATAAGATAAAAAATTACAATGTGGCAGTATATGCTCCAATATATAATTTTAATAGAAAATTCTTTTTAGATGAGAAAAAAGAAAGCATAGAAAGAGTATATGGAATAGGAGGGAAAGAAGATATTAAGGAAAAGGACTTTAAGTTAATTGAATATTATGCCTCAAATGTTAGAAAATCCTCAATAGAAATTGCCGAGAAATTTAGAATAAGTGGAGACACGGTAAGAAACAGAATTAAAGAACTAGAAAAAAGGAAGATAATTGTTGGATATAAGATTGGGTTGAATTTAGAAAAATTAGGTTATGCTTCTTATAGGGTAGATTTACAATTAATCTCAACTGAAAAAAATAAAGAAATTATGCAATTTTGCAAAAATAATAAGAATATATATCAGATTAATAAAACAATAGGGGGAGCAGATTTTGAGATTGAAGTTATTGTTAGAGATTTGAATCATTTAGTTGAAATCATAAATGATTTAAAAAAAGAATTTAAAGAAGTTATAAATGATATTGAATATTTTGGATTTACCACTTTTCATATATTGAAGTATATTCCGGATTAGAACAAACAAACACAGCTTCCAAGAAAAGAATGAACAAAGAATCTAGTTTAAAAGCCGTATTTAGAAAGTATATCCTTTTTGATATACTTTGTGTAAACAAATAGATCCCAAATTACTTTTAATCACATAGAAACCTTTAAATATTCATTATCTTTTAAAAGATAATGACAATAATAAATGAAATAACAATAAGAATAATAAGAAATGCAAAAGACGGAGAAAATATTCGTAGCTTGGCTAATAAAATAGGGTATGCTTATTCTGCAGTTTATGGATGGATATTAGAATTAGAAAAATATGAAGTGATCAGAATAATAAGAAAGGGCAATAAAAACATAATAAAGATTAATAAAAATTTGATCTATAACAAATTTAGGGCGTTGGACAATGTTGTTTCTGTTATAGACAAAGACAATGAATTTTGGGAATTTATCAAGAATACAAATTTGAGTGTAAGATTTGTTAAGGGAACTGCAATAACTATTTGGACAAAAGGAGGATTTATAACAGGAGATTTTTACGACAAGATTTATTTTTTAGAAGTAGTTGAAAAAGATATAAATTCTTTGAAAAAAATATTAAATGAAAAAGATATAGCTTGGACGGAAAACAAATTAATTCGACAAAGGCCATTAGTTTACATAATTCCTAAAGAGGAGTTTAAATTAGAAAAGGTGTATGACTTGCCTGTTCCATCTTTAAAAGAATTAGTAGAATATTGCAAAGAATTATATTTGGATAATGTTTTAGAACAATTAGATTTATTATATAGTTTAGGCTTAAATAAAAGATACTCTGAGGTTTATACAAACATATGAAAATAAATTCAAGAATTGGTTTGTTAGGAAGAGAAAAAGAAGTTTTAAGATTGATAGAACTTTTTACAGGCAATAACCTTAAATTTATAGTTATTGGAGGATATGCTGTTTCAACTTATAAGAAAAGATTTTCTATAGACTTAGATATTGTAGTACAAGAAAAAGATTTATTGAAATTTGAAGAGTTGCTTATAAAAGAAGGCTACTCTTTTAGTTATGAAAAAGAAATATCTCTTTTATATGGTGAAAACTTCAAGCGTTTTAGAAAAAAGATGAATGACTTGCCAGTGGATGTAGACTTATTGATAAATGGATTAGTTTCAAGATCTACTGATTCAACATGGAGTTTTGAAAGTATTGATAAAAATTCTCAAAAAAGAAAATTGGATAATCTGGAATTTTTAACTCCGTCTAGAGAACTATTAATATCTATGAAAATACATAGTGGAAGATTGTCTGATGTAAGGGATATTATTGCATTAATGCCCTGCAATAAAGATAAATTGAAAGAGTTTTTATTGAGAGGGAATTTATTCAATTTAAAAGCATCAATTAAAAAACAAGCTTTATTTATTGAAAAGCCACAGTTTGATGATAGTTTTAAAGGAATCTTTGGCATCCAGGCTTATAATCCAAAAGAGATAGAAACCGCTAAAAAATTATTTTCCGACTTAATAAAAGAACTAAAGTAAAAATAAAATTTAGATTCTCATTTTTGATATACTTTGTGTAAACAAGTAGATACTATTTTTTACCATAAAATTAATAACTTTTATGATGCACTTTTGACCTCTTTTGGAGTAATATTTAAGATGTATTTAGTTAGTTTTGTCTATAAGCCCGCATCCTATAATTTTCTATTTCAAAGGCTAAATTTAGAAAGTATATCCTTTTTGATATATTGTGTGGAAACTAATATATCATAAAAGTTTTATCATGTGTTAAATATCTGTAATAACCAAAGCTTTTGATATGGATAACTGCGCGATTTATAGCACGTATAGTCGCAGTTTTCCAGATAGAGAACTGCAAAATAAATGTGGCCTAAGCCATGCAGTTCTCTATAACAAAACAATTATAAACGTATTCGCTCAAATAAAAGAATGTTTCAATTAAAAATCATCCTAAAAAAGCCTTATGTTTTTTATGCAATAATTATCTTTATAATTTATTTAGCATTGGCGATTCTACTAAGCGGTTTTTATAACACTTTACCTTTGATAATTGCATATGCTAATACGGTTAACTGGTTTAAATTGGGTACATCAATCTTATTATCTATTTTAATAGGAATATTAGTATCAATCAACGCAGTTTTTGTTTTTATTAAATATAAAGAGAGAAAATCATGCAAAGAAGGTAAAGCTCTTGCAGGAATAGGAACTGTCGTAGGTCTTGCAACGGGAGTCTGTCCTTTATGTGTTTCAGGTCTTTTTCCTCTAATTTTAAGCTTACTAGGAATTTCTTTTAGCTTCGCTTCTCTGCCTCTAGGAGGACTAGAAGTTCAGTTATTGGTTGTTGCAATCTTAATTATAAGTTTGTTCAATTTAAGGAAATAAAACATTATCGGCTTTGTCCGAATAGTGCCTGAAAACTAAGACTTTTCGGACAGAATTTTTATTTAAAAAATTAAGTTTCTCCTTTCACATCTTCTAAAATCTTAGATATATCTTTAATTAAACTTTTTATTTTATCGCCGTATTGATAATGCTCTTTAAATTTTCCCTTCCAAACGGCTTTGTTAAATAAGTAGCGTTTGTTAAAAAAGTCATTTAGGTTCATTTCCTGCTTCGGCTCTTCTATAAGCTAATTGTGCAGCATATTTTTGTTCTACTTTTGCTTGTTCTATTTTGGCTTTATTCTCTTCTTTATCTACTTCCGAAGGTTTCTTAACATAAACTCTCATCTTTTGAGAATTTGTATCTTCAAATTTTCCACCCGCACTAAATATGTGAATCTTGATTCCACCACCTGCTTCTTTCGTTTCCACAGCACTTAACTCCATTTCTGCATGAGACTCATCTTTTTTACAAAAAACAAAACCTTGTTCTTCTATTCCCTTATTAACTTGTTCTAAAAAAGAACTAACAAAATCTTTTACAGGACTCCCAATATTCAAAAATTCATCTGTCATTTCTTTTTCTCTAATGCTTTCTTTAGAGCATCTTCAACATATTGAGAATATTCTTTATTTTCATCAATACACCTATGTTGCACCTCTTTCCATAGATTAGGGTCAATCTTTATTGTAACTGCTATCCTCTCCATACCTATGTTATACACATTACCCTATTTAAATATTGCTATATTACAATACATATATTATTATAACAATATATTTATATACTTAAAGTAATATAGTTATATATGAATACACAACAATATGACCCAATAGAAGTAAGAAAGCAAAGAGGTTTGCAGATAGCTAAAACTTCAAGAATAGTAAGAACAGAAAAAGGATATTGGAAAGTTCCATCTCAATCTGGCAGTGGTTATTATCTTATTAAGAGTGTTAAGGGAGAAGTAAAATGTAATTGTCCTGATTATGAAACAAGAAGATGTAAATGCAAACATATCTGGGCGATTGAATTAATAGTAACTCAACAAGTAGATAATGAAGGCAATATAACAATAACTCAAACAAAAAGAATAACCTATGCTCAAGATTGGAAAAGTTATAATCTGGCTCAAACAAAGGAGAAAGAATATTTTATGAAACTTCTTGCAGATATTACAAACAGAATAAATAACCAAACATACACATTCGGCAGACCTGAAAATAATTTAGGAGATACAATATATTCTATGATTTTCAAGGTTTATTCTACTTTTTCAAGCCGAAGATTTACAACAGATATGAAAATAGCAAAATCACAAGGAAAAATAGAAAGTATTACTCCAAGAAGTTCTATGTCCGATTACTTCAATAAAGAAGATATAACTCCTATTCTTGCTAATATGGTTACTCTTACAGCTTTGCCTTTGAAAGAAGTAGAGAAAGACTTTGCGATTGATAGCACAGGTTTTGGAACAAGCAATTTTCAAAGGTGGTTCTCATTTAAGCATGGAAAAGAAATATGTTCAAGAAAATGGGTTAAATGTCATTTTGTCTGCGGAGTTAGAACAAACATCATACCAAGAGTTAAAATAACTTCTGAATTTGATAATGATTGCCCTCAACTTTCAGAATTATACAACAACACAAAAGAATACTTTAATATGGAAGAATTAAGCGGAGATAAGGCATATTTGAGTATTAAAAATCTTGAATTAATAGAAAATAACGGAACAAGAGCATTAATTCCTTTCAAATCAAATAATACTCCAAATAAAAAGGGGGCGGTTTGGAAAAAACTTTATCACTTTTTCGCTTTACATAATGAAGAATTTTTACAATCTTATCATAAAAGAAGTAATGCTGAAAGTACGGTAATGATGATTAAATCTAAGTTTGGCGATGCTGTTCGTTCTAAAAATTGGACAGCCCAAGTTAATGAAGTTTTATGCAAAGTTATTTGTCATAATATTTGCTGTGTGATTATGGAAAGTTTTTGTTTAGGAATTAAACCTGATTTTAGTATTGAGGAGAAAATACAATATGAAAGATAAAACTCGTAAAAAGATTTCTTATTACAAAGTTAAAACACACACTTTTAAATATAGAAATTCTAATAAATCTATGATAAATAATCTATTTTGTAATAAGAATGATTTAAACAATGAAGATAGTGTTGAAAAACTTTTTATTGATAGATTGATTCATGTGTTTGATTTTTCTGATAATGAAATAAAAACTAAAAAATCTTTGAAAGAACTTTCAATAAGCAAGGGAAGAAAAAAAGAAAATTATAAGCCAGATTATGTTTTATATAAAGAAAAAAAGCCCGTGATTGTTATAGAAGCAAAGGCAACGGATGAAAATATAATTGACTTTGAATATCAGGCTCTTGGATATGCTTTTGAATTAAATAAAGAATATGATGAAGAAACTCCTGTTGAATATTGTGTTTTATCAAATGGATATTTAACAAATTTATACAAATGGGACAAAACAAAACCAATACTCTCTTTAAAATTTGAAGATTTTAATAAAAATAATGAAAAATATAAAAGATTTATTAGTATTCTATCTAAAGATGAAATTGGAAAAAATAAAATTAATGAAAGTGAGTTTGAATTTAATCAAATTTCTCCTAGAGAAGTAGATGGTCTTTTTACAATATGCCATAATATAATATGGAAGAAAGAAACAAAAAATCCAACTATCGCTTTTTATGAATTTTGTAAATTGTTTTTTATAAAACTTAAACAAGACAAGGATATTTATTTAAATTATAAAATAAGAGGTCTAAAAGTTCCTAAAGATGAGTTTAAGTTTTCTAGTTGGTGGATAGATAAATATGAAAATGATTTTGATAATCCTGTAAATGACATTTTATTTAAGAAAAATTTATTACCTTATCTTAAAAAGGAAAGAGAAGAAAATCATAAGAAGAGAATTTTTGAAGATAATGAGAATATAAACTTAACTTCAAGCACGATAAAAAAAGTTGTTAAATTATTGGAACATGTTGATTTTTACGGTATTGATGAAGATTTGAATGGTAGAATGTTTGAAACATTTTTATCGGCTACTATAAGAGGTAAGGACTTAGGTCAATTTTTTACTCCTCGTTTAGTTGTTAAGTTTATGGTTAAAATGGCTAATATAAAAGTTTTAAAGGAAAAAGAAAAGATACAAAGAGTTTTTGATGGTTGTTGTGGCTCTGGCGGTTTCTTAATTGACGCTATGTCTGATATGATAAATAAAATAAGAGATGTTAAAAGTTTAAGTAATGAAGAAACTCAGGATTTAATTGATTATATTATAGGGAATTGTATTTATGGAATAGATAAGAGTGAGGATAATACAAGAGTTTCAAGAATGAATTTATGGTTTCATGGCGATGGTTCAAGTAATGTTTATTGTCTTAATACTTTAGATAAACAAATTAGATATGACAAAAGTTTAAGTGAAGAAAGGAAAAATGAAATTGAAGAATATAAAGGAAAGTTAAAAAAAGGTCTTAAATTTGATGTTATTCTTACAAATCCTCCATTCTCAACAGTTCTAAAAATGGAAGATGATGACGAAAAAGAAATATTAGAAGATTATGTTATTAGTTATAAAAATTTAGATAAATCTTCAAGTGAAAGAGTAAGTTCATTAAAATCAAATGTTCTTTTCATAGAGAGATATACTGATTTACTAGAAAAAGGGGGTAAATTATTAACGGTTATTGATGAAAGTATATTAAATACAGAGCAAGATAAAACATTCAGAGATTTCATTCTTAAAAATTATATTGTAAAAGCCATAATATCCTTACCTAAAAATTCCTTTGTAAATGCAGAAACAACAACAAAAACATCAATTTTGTATCTAAGAAAAAAATTAAGCCCAACCGAAGAACAACCACCAATTTTTATGGCTATGTCGCAAAATATAGGTCATAGTGATAGTGGAAGAACTGAACAAGAAAAATGTGATTTATTTAGAATAAAAGACAAAGGAGGAAGTATCGTTAATTCTTCACTAAAGACTACTATCCTTGAAGAATTTGAAAAATGGGAAAATGGAAAGTAAGAATATTTTTATTTTAAAGGATTTAGATGAACTAAACAAATTAAGTTATCATAGTTATGACCCTGAAATTTTATTCTTAATTAATAGTATAAAAAACAAGGCTAAGGGAGTAATGTTAGATAAATTATCGGAAGATATAACTTATGGTTCTGGTAAATGGGAATTAAGAACTACTGATTATGTTCCTGAGAGTTTTCCAAAAAGAATAAAATTATTACAAATAAGTAATATTAGTGAAAATGGGGAAATTATTGAAACTGAAAGAGATAAATATATTCCATTAGAACTACATGAAAAATGGAAAACCTCTAAAGTAAGAAAGGGCGATTTAATTGTCGCTATTACTGGAACTCTTGGAAGAATAGCATTATTCAATCAAGATTATGAAGCTAATTTAAATCAGGCTCTTGGAATAATTAGGCTAAAAAAAGAATATGAAGGAATTAAAATTATTCCTGAATATATACATCTTTATTTAAACAGCTATTATGCAATAGAACAGTTTATGAGATTTGGGGGATTTAGAGCTGGTCAAAGTGGTTTATCTCTTGACGAAATAGGCTCGGTATATGTTATATTACCTAAAGAAGATGAACAAAAGAAAATAATAGAAGAAATAAATAAAATAAGAAAAGAAGCTATAAGTCATTTTGATAAGTTTATTGAATATTCAAATAAGAGTAAAAATATTGCCCAAGAAATACTAAACATCCCAATTCCAAATGAAGATGAAAGAATATTTATTTATTCTGAAAAATTTAAGAAGAGAATTGACGTGCCTTATAATTCTCCATTTTTAAAAAAATTATTAAACAATATTAAAAAAAATAAGTATGATGAATTAAATAAATTGCTTAAAGAAGCAGAAAACAAACTTATCTTTTCTGATTTTTATAATGTGATTGATTTAGATAATATTGATGAAAATTTAAGCGAAATAAAAAGTTGGAAAGAAGTTAAGGTCTTAAACTCCACTAAAACAGTATTTAAAAAAAATAATCTATTAATGTCTAAAATGGGTGGAGAAAAAGGTAATATTATTTTAATTGATGAAAAATATGATGGTTTTCTAGGCTCTGGTGAGTTAGTTCCTTTTGAATTAAGAGAAGAAAGCCCTGTATCATTAGAATACTTGTTTTATGTTCTAAGAAGCCCTTATATCTCAAAACAAATAGAGTATTCCCTTTCAGGTTGTTCAAGAATGAGAATATCTAATGAAGAAATGAAAATATTATTAATTCCCCTACCTAAAGATGAAAAACAAGAAAAACAAGTAATAAATTCAGTTAGGGAATTAAGAAAAAATGCAATATTTGAAAAAGAACAATATCTCTTAAAGAAACAAGGGGTTTATGATAAGTTTAAGGATTTATTAAAAAAGTATCTTTATTGACTTTTCGGACACTCTTTACTTCTCGGACAAAGCCAACATTATCGAAAAGTTTAAATAGTCATATGTATCCTAAAAACATATGATAAACAAGACCATATTACAACACTGCCATAATGAAGGATTTTCCGAGGAAGAATTATATGGGGCATATAAAATATTCTTGGGAACATTAGTTTCCGAACCAAGGTTAAAAATTATTAATTTATTAAGAAAAGGAAAAAAGAATGTCTCTGAAATTATGTCTGAACTGAAAATGGATCAAACTTCTGTTTCTCATGACTTATCTAGATTAAAACAATGCGGATTTGTTATTTCGGAGATAGAAAGGAAATTTAGATATTATAAGCTAAATGAAGAAACAATAAAACCATTAATGTCTTTAATTGATTACCATATGTCTAGATATTGCATACATATATTGAAAGCAAATAGGGGGGACGAAAAATGAAAGACGATAATACATTCATGATTATTGTGATAATACTATTAATTTTATTGTTTGGAGGATTCGGAATGATGGGATTCGGAGGATTGGGCTATGGCGGGATGATGAATTATAGCTATGGAATGATGGGTGGTTATGGTTATGGATTTAATTCGTTATTTGGTATTATAATCTCAATCTTGGTTATTGTAATCTTAATACTCGGAGTAGTATGGTTAGTAAGACAATTACAAACAGATAAGGGGAAAAAAACAAAATGACTAATAAAATTGGCCAATACTATCAATGCAGCGATTGTTTATTGTTATATGAAGATGAAAAATGGGCAGAAAAGTGTGAGAAATGGTGTTTAAAAAACCACACATGCAATATAAGTATAACTAAACATAAAATTAAACAGGAGGAATAAATAAAAAATGAAGAAATATAAAATATCTATATCTGGAATGCATTGCGCTTCATGTGCCGGAAATGTCGAGCGCAGTTTACGAAAAGTTCAAGGCGTGAAAAATGTTTCAGTTAGCTTAATGACTAACAAGAGCATTGTCGAAGTCGAAGATAATGTTTCTGAAGATGCATTGAAGCAAGCAGTTGGAAGAACAGGATATAAGGCTGTAGAAATAATAGCAGGATAAATAAAATGGAGCATAAACACAACCAAGAATCATTTGAAGAGCAGGAGATGCGCCTCTGGAAAAGAAGGCTCTGGGGAGCATGGATATTTGCAATCCCAATTGCAATTCTTATGATCTTAGAAAGATTCTTTGAAATTATGCCTCTTGGCGAACTTACTTCATTAGTTATCTTAATTATCGGCTTCCCAATCATATTTTTCTTTGGGTGGCAGATTGTCAAAGCAGGAACAAAAGGATTTTTCACCTTTTATTTCAGCATGGATTCTCTTATTGCATTAGGAACTATTATTGCATATCTGACGGGAATTTTAGCATTCTTCATTAAAGTTCAGGATTACTCTGGTGTTTCTGCAATGATAATGGCCATATTTATCGCGGGAAAGTATATAGAAACTAAAGCTCGCGGAAAAGCCGGCCAGGAAATAAAAAAGTTGCTTGAGCTTGGGGCAAAAAAGGCTCGAGTATTAAGGGGAAAAGAAGAAGTAGAAATTCCGATAAGTGAAGTAAAAATAGAAGATATAATTGTCGTTAGACCTGGTGAAAAAATACCGACTGATGGTATAGTCATCAAAGGACAGAGTGCGGTCGATGAAAGCATGATTAATGGAGAAAGCATGCCAAGAGAGAAAAAGGTAAAAGACATAGTTATTGGAGCAACTATTAATCAAGACGGCATTCTTTATGTAAAAGCAACTAAAATAGGAAGCGACACATTTCTAGCACATATTATTGGTCTTGTTGAAGAAGCACAGGGAACAAAAGTGCCTATTCAAAAAGTAGCCGATAAAGTCACAAATATCTTTGTTCCTGCAATATTAGTTCTTACGGTACTTACATTTTCTGGATGGGTTTATTTTTCAGGCGATTGGAGCAGGGCTCTTGGAGCAGCAATTTCTGTTCTTGTTATCGCTTGCCCTTGTGCTTTGGGGCTTGCAGTTCCAATTGCACTAACAGTTGGTTCTGGAATGGGTGCAAAAAGGGGGATATTAATTAGAAAAGGCGAAGCAATCCAAACAATGAAAGAAGTCAAGACCATCGCATTTGATAAGACCGGAACAATAACAAAAGGAAAACCAGAAGTAACCAATTTTGTAAGCAAAATCAATGAGAACTATTTCTGGGAAATTTCAGGAAGCCTAGAACATATGAGCGAACATCCAATTGCAAAAGCAATAGTTGATAAGGCTGCTTTAAAGAGATACAAGAAATTTACAAGTTTTACAGTAGTCAGAGGCAGAGGGTTAGAAGGCAAATTAGGAAATAAAAAAGTAGTAATAGGAAATAGAACATTGATGAATGAGAAAAATATTTCATTTAAAAATATAGAACAGCAGATTAAAAGTTGGGAAGAAGAAGGGAAGACTACGATGATTGTCGCAGAAAATGCAAAAGTCATAGGAGCAATTGCAGTCGCTGATGCAGTCAAAGAAGACTCGGTTATGGCAATTAGTGCATTGAAAAGAAGGGGGTTCAGGACAGTCATGATTACAGGAGATAATGAAACAACAGCCAAAGCAATTGCAAAACAAGTAGGAATTGATGAAGTCATTGCAAATGTTCTTCCTGAAGAAAAAGCAAAGAAAATAGAAGAGTTACAAAGAAGAGGAATGGTAGCATTTGTTGGAGATGGAATTAATGACGCTCCCGCGCTTAAACAAAGTAATGTTAGTATAGCAATGGGTTCTGGAAGCGATATTGCCATAGAAGTTGGAGATATTGTCCTAGTTAAAGGGTCGTTAATAGGCGTCGTTCAGGCAATCAATCTCTCAAAGGCAACTTTCAAAAAGATTAAGCAGAATTTATTCTGGGCTTTCGGGTACAATGTTATTGCAATTCCTCTTGCAGTGGCTGGGGTATTAAATCCAATCGTTGCTGAATTGGCTATGGCTTTATCTTCAATAAGCGTTGTTATGAATGCTAATTTGCTTAGAAGGAAGAAGATTTAGTTTAAGGATTCGTGGGGGGCATTAAACCCTATTTAAGAAAGAGTTTAAAGAGGGGAATAACATAAAAACTAAAGAATTCTTTTTCCGTTCTTTAGGATGTCTTTGATTAGGGGGTCTTTTTCCTTCATGTCTTTTTCCTTGAAGAAATGGAGTTCTATTTTGTCGCTAATTTTATTAATCTCTTTTTTAACTTGTTCAATTTCTTGCTTATTTATGTTTACTGTAATAATTGCTATGTCGATGTCTGATTTAAATGTGTGAATTAATTTCGCGTAACTTCCGAATAAAACAGCGGATTTTACGAACTTGATTTTTGATAACTTTTCTGCAGTTTCCACAATTATGTTAAATATTTCATGGGGGATGCTAAATTCCAGATATTCTCTTTTTATAATTTCAAACAAGGGGAGAGTTTCTTTTGATTCATTATTTAGGCTGTAAACATTGTTTTTTTTCTTTATTATATTTAATGAGAGCAGTTTATTTAGAGTGTTGTCAAGGGGAACATTGTTCATATTTATTTTTTCTTTTATTTCTTTTCTTGTATATCTGCTTCCTGGACTGATTAAGAAATATGAGAGCGCATTTATTATGTTTTTGTCAAATATATTTGATATCATTTTAGGAGGTTGTTTAATTTATCTAGGTATTGCAATACTGTTTTGTTTAGAAATATTTGGGCGGTTTCTTTGTATTTTTCTTTCATAAATTCAGAGCCAGTGTAATATTGGGCTTTTTGTCTTTCTCCTTTTGCTTCAACAAGGTCTGCAGTCATTTTTGTAAATTCTTCATAACCTATTTTTAAAAGCTTAAAGAGGGATTTATCTTCGGTTATAGCTTCCATAATTTTTATGGTTGTCTTGTGAACTTTTGCGTCTATTTTAATCTGAAATTTTTTGGCAAGGAAAAGTTTTGTTATGTCATGCATTGCATAATATCCGGAAATAATACTCCATCTTGGGAAATTGTTTAAGACTTTTTTACAATGTTCTAGGTTTTCCTTATAAGAATTGGTAAAAAAATTTACATATCTAGGCAGTTCTGTCTCAACTATCTTGTTCGCCAGGCCTTTTTCAATATATTTATTTAATTGCATATCTTTACCAGATAATTGGTATTTATATACTTTTTCTTTTCATTAAATACCATTTAATTGGTATATTTAGTACCATTGTTTTAGTATTTCCTTGGCAAGAATTTTATGGGAGCATTAAGTATTTTGTGGAGTGAACCTCTTTCTGTTGAAACTTATCGCGAAGGCGGCGTATTAAGAATAATTTCAACAAGAGAATTAATAGATTTAACAAAGAAGGGAATTTTAGAACAAAAAAGTAAGGGGTGCGGAAGTCATTTTATTATCAAATGATGCAATTATGATGCAATTATAGTGATAGAAATTAATTTTCGGATTTTTCTAATTTCTACCCCTATCTATGAAAGGAAAAGAATTTTTCCGATTATTAATTTCCTTTCATATAACAAGTTAGTGTTTTGACTGTTTTTGCTGTTACGAATGCGAATCTGCTTAGAAGGAAGAAGATTTGGATTTAAGTTTAGAAGTTTAAGAATTCGCGAGAGAGATTAAATAACCTCATTTACTTCCTTTGCTTTACTCCAGCATTCCAAAAAATAATTCTGCATGAATTTTGAAAGAGATTCATCAATAATTTGAATATTGAACTTATCCATTAAGCTTTTATCCTTAAGAGTAATCTTGCACTCTTTGGCATCTAAAATAAAAATTGAAAAGTTATCTAACGGCATATATCTTATCATTATTCCTTCTTCAATATAATCTCTAACTAAATCCCATTTTTTATTCAATGACCCAGTTAGTATTATTCTTACATCTATCTTTCTTTTTACAAGAGACTTAAATTGTCTTAGAAGTTGATATTTATCTCCTATTTTTTCTAATCTCCATCCTAAAATGTAGAATGTTCTTTTTACCTTAGAAAACGCTTCTAAATATATCTCGCGCGAGAATTCTCTTCCATGGGTTAATATCAAAACTTCCCTTTTTAGGTTATCAATCTTATTATTTTTTAAACCCTCAATATAATTAATAGCTTCTCTTATAAAAACCAGCCAGAATAAATTTGATTCTGAGAAAAAGCTTGAATTAAGCGAAGTTACTTCAGGTTCTAAGATATCTCTTTTATATGATTCCTTAAGAGAACTTTTAGAAGCTTTAGCTATTAAAAATAGATATAAATATGTCACAGCACGTGATAACCTCGCCTTTTAAGGCGAGGCGTGCCGTGAGCATCCAAAAAACAAGTGCCATTCAAACCACACCCCTCAAAAATCTTCTTACTTTTGATTTTTGATGGCCATCAAGAACCGTAGTTCTTGAGGTTTCAAGGTGTGGTGGCACATTGTTTTTTTGATATAATCATAAATGTTATACTTATTTTTTGAAAGAGATTTTAAACGAAAGCATTAAAGGAGATGAATTTGATGAATTAAGAAAAATAAGGAATGGTATTAATTATTATGCAAAAGATATTTCAGTTGAAGAAGCAAAAGATGTTTTGGAAAGGATAAAGAAATTAAGGGAGGAGATAGTGAAATTATTACGATAATCTACTAGCCGTTACAAAAGGTTACCTTTTTGATATATTCTTTTACACCGAGTAGCTCGACAATTAACCTATTCAACAATTATCTTACCGTAACCCATTCCCATACTGCATGCAAAAGTAAAAGTTCCTTTCTTAGTTGGAGTAAAATCTATTGTTTCTTGAGGAGTTCTTACGTATTTTGAAACTCCTAAATCTTTTATATTAAAAGAACGAAGGCACCCCACAACAGTATTATCAAGAGTTATACTTACAGGTTGATTTGCTTTTACATTTAAAGTGTTTGGATAATAATTTGAATTTTTTTCAGCGAGTATTATTTTTTGAACATCGCCATTTCCAACTACAACATTGCCTACAGAAGATGAATTTCCCCCCTTGAGAAAGAAGAAACTTGCTCCAATTACTAAAATTAAAACAAATACAAAATATAATGTTGTTTTTTTTATTTTCATATTCTATCTACCTTCTTGCGCTTTATAAATCTTATGAAAGTTAATTTTAATATGGACAATTCTCCAGATTGTATAATATTGTTTTGAGAATTGTTCATCAGAGATTATGGACTAAATATGTCTCAATTACCAGAATTCTCCTTATTTGATAAATTTCTCAATTGTTTCATTGTTATATTCCTCCAGAATTTCTCTTTTATTTAATTTGGTTAAGGCTATTTTTGCATCCATTCCTTTAAATGGAGCAACATAAACATATTTATATTTTGTAGCAAATACTTCTAGGTTGCCTATCAAATCAGATTCACACTCATAATCCTTACAGTTATAGTTAATAATTACCCCACCACGACCTTTATCGATGCTGCCTGCATGTTCAAGCATATGTTTTTGAATTGCAATCGGCATTGGTTCTTTTAGAATATGTGAAGAAGGATTTGATTCAATATGACCATCCATATCTGTTGGTGGAAGCCTTTCAATGCTTGAAATACTCCAGACGATTGCAAATATAATAACAGCGAGTGCAATAATAAAAAGGCTCCAATTTCTTATTTTTTTAATTGGCAACATTTTATTTGGTTTTACAACTAACTCTGAATGCTTGGCAGTGTAATGCGCAGCTAGTCCGCCTGCATCCTTGAATTCTCTATTGCAAATTTCACATTTTGTTCTTTCTGCCATTTTAACTTGTATTTATATTTTTTACTACAACTGCCCTACCGCTTTCTTTCCATGCAATCATTCCTCCTTTTAAATCGTAAATATTTTTATAACCGAGATCTCTTAGTTGATGCGCTGCTGATGCAGACATTCTTCCAGATATACAATAAACAGCTATTGGTTTATTTTTATCAACGGGTAAATCTTTTTTGTATTTATTTATATTCTGCCAGTCTTCAATAATTGCATCCGTCCCTTCTATCTCGCCATCGTAAGGGGTATGAACATTTAAAGCAAAAGTTTCTTGATTCTTAACAAGAGCATCAAAAAAAGCAGCATCAACGAGTTTAACTTCTGTTTTTTGAGGACGATTGTAAAAAACCATTAATAAAATTAAAAAAACAGATAAAACCAATATGATAACAAATACTTTTCTTTTTATTAGTTTATGATAATCTTCCAAGCCCTTTTCATAATTATTTTTCATTTTTCTTCCTCTTTAATGTTAACCATAAAAATAAGACAAATACAATAAGAGCAATTCCTCCGATGAACTTGGAATTATTGGATGAGATTATCATATTCTGGAGAGCATAGTTTTTAACACTTAAACTTCCCAGACCAAGATATTCTACAATAAATGTACCACCATAGAAAATGAATACGACCCCCAATATCATGAGTATTATTCCTGCGATAATGTTTGTTATCGAGAATCCAATTCGCGAGTTTATTTTAGATAAAAATTTAGCAAAATTATATTTATCAAACAAAAATGCTGCCAAAAAAAATGGAACAAACAAGCCAAATGAGTAGAAAAGCATAAGAAACCCTGCATATAAATAATTATTTAACAAACCAGCGATAATAAGAATTCCAAAGACAGCCGGACCCATGCATGCAGTAAAACCTAAAGCAAAAAGCATTCCAAATAGAAATATTCCTATGAAGTTTCTCTTAATTTTTCTATTTGAGTGAAATCCGGGGAGATTTTTCCCGAGAATAGTCATCACTCCAAATGAAATTAATAAAAATCCGGATAATACCACAAACACTTTATTGCTCTGTTGAAATATGCCAATCGTTTTGCCTAAAAAAGAGGCAATTAAGCCCAAAATAACGAAGACTGGAGTAAATCCGAGAAAGAAAGCAAGAGTCATCTTTACCAGTTGTCTTTTTTCTTTAAAACTATAGGCAAAAAATGGCGGAATGAGCGCAAAACTGCAAGGGCTAAGAAAACTTATCGCACCAACAAGAAAGGCGACTAAAAAAGATAGGTTCTTTAAATAAAATGCAGCCTGTTGCTTATTATAATCTTCAACTTTTTGGACATTGGCAGGAAGGCCATTTTGAGAACCTGTAGTTTGAACCATTTGAATTAGGAATAATAAACTAAGTGCTAGAAGAAAAATGTATTTTTTCATTTTAGATTAATTAACTACTAATTCTCCTTTCATGCTACCATGACCATCGCCGCAGAATGTGTTGCAGAAATACTGAAACTTTCCGCTTTTATCTGCGATAAACTCCATAGTTTTTGGAACATTCTTTTCTAAGTATAAATATAATTTGAACTCGGGCAACGCTAAACCATGTGGAACATCATTGCTATATGCTGTTATCTTTACCTTGTCTCCTTTATTTACTTCTATCTTATTTGGTTCAAATTTAAACTGGGAAGCTACAATTGTGAATTCTTTTGTATTTCCGTTAAATATGGCGTTTTTATTGGGTTCTGTTTGTTCGAACTTTGAAGAAGCATTTTTAGAGTAATTATTAAATAAAATAAACGCAACTATTACAATTAGAGATACGCCTGCTGCTAATGAAATTAATTTTATTTTTGACATTTTTTATTTTTTTATACTTGTCACATTGCCAAGAACTTCTGGTTTTCGCATAACAAACCATTCATCGTTTTCTATGGTTCCTACTTGTTGCCAGACATTCGTAAAACCAGGGTACGAATTCGCTTCTTGGGATAAAATCATTGTTGGAATTTTCTCGATAGAATATTTTGCAATTAAACTTTTCGCTTCAGAGGAACTAATATCATAAGTTTTTTCAGTATTAACCGCGATTCTAAGATTTTTTAACGCTGCTTTATTTAAATTAACATCATAACAATTGCTGCAGGTTTTGTCATATATTAGTATTAAATCAACTAGACCCACAATTTTATTACTTGTCATATTTCTATATGGGGGAGATTTTGAATGAAGTGAATAATAATCTCCTTTATCAGACGCTCCGGCTTGTGCGAGTGTTTGTCCAATACTCTCATAATAGTTAATCTCTTTTGATATTAATACTGTTGGAACATGCGTTAGTGAATATTTCTTTATCGCTGCTGCTCCTTCTGCCGAAGTATATTCTATTTTTTCCCAATCACCTATAGAAACTCCGGATTCACTAAGGGTTGATGGGATAGAGCTTAAGCCTATACAATTTTTGCATGATGAGTCTACGACTTCTATAATATTTACAACGCCCTTAAGATTATTCGTAACGATGTCTAAATAAGGGACTGATTGTTGTTTTAATACTAATGCGTCATTTACTTTTTCAAAATTATCAAGTTTTGTTTTATTGCTGCTTATTTCTCCAAAAATAAGAATTGTTGGAAGCGTTTTAATCTTATAATCAGAAATCAATTGCTTTACTTCTAGATCATAAAAACCAAAGACTTGCTCGCTAGTTATATTTACATTCTGTTTTTTTATGAAACTAATAATTTCTTTAACATCAGCGCAACCATTGCAGTTAATAACTTTCAATTGAATATTTACTGGAATTGCTAAAATTCTTGCTTCTTCTATCTTTTGATTTAATGTGCTCCTTGTGCCAAATCCTAATGTAAAACTAAAAATAGATACAATTAAAATTAAGGATAGAATACTTAATAAAAAGCTATTCGAATTAGCATTTATAAAACTTTCAACTTTTTTCAGTGGTTTTGCAGTGTTTGCTTTTTCCTTTACCATTTTAGTATTTAATAAATTTTAAGTAAAAATATAAAAATAAATTACCTAATTAACATCCTCCGACCATTCCAGGCAAATTTTGAAGATTTGTTGGAGCAGAGCCAGAACTTCCTGACGATTTTACAGTGGAAGCACTCTTTATTCCACTAGAAGTTTTTTTGACCGCACTAAGTTCTCCAACATTGCTCTTAATAGAGTTAAGCTGTATAGCCTGAACAATTGAAACCACTAACAAAACAACAAGCACACCAACAATCAAAAGATTCTTATTCATTTTTACATAGCCTCCTTTCATTTGTCATATTATTAACATCCTCCGACCATTCCAGGCAAATTAGTTTGTAATTCTCCGCCGGAAGCTTTCAATGCAAGCTCAACCATGTCTCTTGGGAACCACAAGGACTTCCATTTTAATGTCTCTCTCAGTATTTCAGCATCATCCATATTAGTATCTTTCATTAATAACATTGTTAAAGTCTGTATTGCAGGATTATGGGCACAACCACATCTTAATTCTCCTGCTTTTGTTATTCCAATTGGACCAACCCCACAGCAAAATTCACAACTGATTCCTACTGGTTTTGTTGCTAAATTAAGATATCTTTGCCACACTTCAGGATAATTTTGTTTGACATCTTGTTTAACTGTATTATATGTTTTAGCAAGTAGATTCATTGAATTCACAGGATCATCAAAAGAAATCCCCATTTCTTCTCCATATTCAGGAGTACCTTGAAAAATCATCATTGCAATCGCATCTTCTTCGCTTGAAATCTCTTCTACAGGAAATAATGAAGCCACTGCCTGACCTGTAGAAGTTATCTTATCTATTTCTTGCGCTGAAACAATTTTTATTGAACCACTTCCGCCAATTTTTAAATAGGATAATTGCCATTGATTAAAGATTATTATAGCGGTAACCAGTACAATCAGTACTGTTATGTAGGAATTTGAAATTTGTTTCTTCTTTATATTAATGTTTATTGACTGATTAATGTTTTCGTCATTTTTGTGCTTTATCATATAACATACAGAAAATAAGAGTTATTATAAATTAGGGTCTGAACGATAACTCCTAAAACGACTAAAAAGCCCAATTTTGGGTACTAGGACGTTCATAAAGGCAATTTACACTTTCAAATAGATGGCAAGAGTCTTCCCCTTCTCTATTCTCTTTACAATTCCTCTTTTTTCTAATTCTTGTAAAACATAACTTAATTTAGCTTTTGACATATCTGTTCTTATACGCAAGGTGTTTTGTGTAATTCCTTCTTGCTCTCTTACCGCCTTCACAACTTTTTGTTCATATGAATCAAGAGCTTTTAAAAGCATTTCAAATTTAGCGTTATCTATTTTTTCGTCTTTATCTTTCTCTAATCTTTCTAATATCACTTTTTCTGTTTTATTAAAAAAGACTAGATAAAAACCTAAAGCTAAAATAAAAGAGAAGACTCCTATGGCAAAATGAGAAATAGACAATCCTTTTTCGATAGCAAAGCAATCTTTGTTTTCAAAACATCCAAATTCTCTAGATTGTTTAGACAAAATATTCATGTAGTAAATAAAAATACTTCCAACTATAAGGGCAATTATAATTAATAATAACCCTAATTTTTTATTTTCCATACTTACATCAATGAGTATAAGACTTATAACTCTTTCTATAATTATTTTTTCAAAGTCATTCTTAACATATTAAGATAAATTATGCATCTGCCTTGTGGAGATAAAACTGTTAATATTCTTTTTTACAATCATAAAAACAATCCACTCTTTGGCCCAAAGACCATTAACCAAATTGTGATAACTGTTAATACAAAACTCCAGAGTATAATAAACATTTCTGAATCTTTATGTTTTCTTTCCATTTGTCTTGATTCTGTAAAGACCATATATTTTAATCCAAATAATATAACCGCACAAATAATAAACACAATAACTCCCGCTATTTTCAAATTATCATTTAACATCATTACAGCACTCATTGCCCCCATTAATCCACCCATAAATCCAGCCATTATTCCTTCCATAAACCCCATTACTCCGCAACATAGACCATTCCATGCTCCAAATAATATGCCTATAGCCATACCAAAGACAGAACCATAGAACATCCCATTAGTTGAGCCAATGAAAAATCCTGGTAGAAACCCTGCAATCATCCCTATTGTCATTCCTATCATCATCCCAGACATACAGGAGAATTCTTTGTAAGCTCGGACTTGTCTTACTGCAGGAAGTATTAACGCGTAAGATAAAATTGTAAAAAATAATGCAAATCCATATTTAGGAATAAAATCTGAAACATACCTTAATTTAAGATAATATAGAATGCCTAAAGTTACAAGCGAAGTTAGCAAGGAGAGAAATATTGTTTTTATTATCTCGCCTTCTGCGTCTTTTCCGTTTAATGAGCTTCTGAATTCTTTCAATGTCATGATATTTTGTAATAAACGAGGTATATAAAAGTTTTTGTGAAACTAGTTTCATTCCTCTAAACTCAAAAAACAACATCAAACCTTTTTGAGAATATAGATAATCCCCATGATTGGGTTACTTTTAGTTGGGGATTCTCTAATAGGTCTTCCCCTTTTTAGGTAACTTGATCAACGGGAAGACCTATAAAGAAAGAGATTGCCTAAAATTTTGCTATGCCTACAGCAAGCTGATGGAGTATCTCCGCAAAATTTTTTGCTTCTCGACCAGCAATCTCTTGTTGTCAAATTGACTACGTAACAAACTGCGTGGTATTAAACTCAATTTGACAACAAAATAAAATTTATTTATTAATCGCCCAAGTTCCAGGTCCATCCAAGAAGATGCTTATTAATGCTCCTATTCCGACTAGATGAAATAAAACATTAATCCAGCCCATTGGATTTTCCAGTACCCCGGGAAGCGCAACGGTTATGGTAGCTAATGATAGAACAATAACGAGGGGCCATACAGTATATCTTGTTTTCCATCCAACTATAAGCGAGGCGCCAAATATTATCTCAGATAATAAAAGTACCCAACCCAAAAGAGAAGGTGTTGAAAAACCTAAACCAGTTAACATGCCTATTATCCCTGCAGGATCCGTAAACTTCATTATTCCTGGAAGCAGAAATAAAAACCCTGTTATGATTCTTAGAACAGTTAAACCATGCCCTTTATTAGATTCCATATTTTCCTCCTTTCAATGTATTTATTTTAATCATGTTGAACAATCTTAAAGAAGATATTTAAATCTTGAGTAAACTCAGTTAACAGTTTTAGAAGTTCGTTCGAAATACAAGAAATTTTTTTGTTCTCCCGCCATAAGCAAGAGCATGGCATAGTTTAGAGTTTTATTTATCTTTTAGAAAGAGTTTATTCTACTTCTATCCATATTCTCTTAATTTAGCCCATTTACTAGCATAAATAATTACCCAAATACCAATAATATGGTGAGTGATATCATACATTAAGTCAATAGTTATTCTATCACCAGCAGCAAAATGGAAAATCTGGTGTGCAACAAAAAGCAGCATGTAAATTACACTAATCACATAAATGCTCTGTCTGAATTTTCTGCCATCAAATGTTCTAATTGCAATTTGGATTAAAATATTAATACAAAGCAATATTGCAGTCATCCATAATCCAATAGTGCCTGGATCATTTTGCAGAAGATCAAGATTTTTTGACAGGCCTGCTGCTGTCAAATCAGAGACAGTCATCATTACTAATAGAAAAAGCATTCCTATATATCCTTGGACAATAACGCTTCTAATATTTTCTTCTTTCATAAATATTTAAATTAAATAATAGGTTTATTTAAAGTTATCCCATATCTGGCAAATAACCTTCCTCTTTCCGATTATTAATGTTATTTGCTATAAGCAAAATTTCTATAAAATAATTTAGTTTATTGTTTCAGGTATTTTAACTTCTTTGCAATCATGTAATACACCATCAATCATCTTACCACATATTTCGCAATGTAATTTCTTCCTTTTTATTATATCAAGTATCCTAGACATTTCTTTAATCACGTCCATTTTGTTATTTACAATCTTACTGCAAGAAACTTTTACTTCATTCAAAGCTTTCGGATGCATTTTTATTCTTTCAACTCTTTTTCCCGCTATGTACTGGGAAATAGCAGTTTTTGTTAAACCCATCATCAAAGCTATATTACAGAGGATTTGGGTAATTGAGTTACTTTTCTTTTCAAATCCTCTGTCTGGAGAATTCGAATGAAAGGTAACCTAATCAACCGAATTCTCCATATTATAGCTAATTTTGTACTCTTTAGATAAACAAATTGCCATTTCTCTTCTTATAGCTGGAATAATATACCAAACCTCTATTTCTTGCGGCAATGTATGCATATACTTTATAATAGAAAGCGGATTATAAATCTTGTGTTAATAATGCTGTGTTTTATTTAGTCAATCATGCAACACAGCAGGTTGTGCGATATATATTGATTAATGAAAAATTTATTTCAAATATTCAATCTCTTCGTCGCTCAAATCGAGTTTCTTTTGAACACTTGGTTGCTGCAAAATTGGCCTTAAAATAGGAAAATCTGATAACGCCCGCTTAGTCGAGCAATGAACAAATTTTGCGTATTTTTTAGCTATTGTTTTCTTTTTTGCGATTTTTTGATTGTTCATCCATATTTTTAAGACTCTCTTAGGTCTTTCATATTTTGTGAAGCCTTGCAAAATTCCAGGTTTTGCATATGAAATACCCGCACTTTGAAAGATGTTTTGATAAACTAGAAAACGATAAGATTGATTTTTGTATATTCTGCCCCTAAATACGTCTGCGCTGCCTAATGCGTAGTATGCTTTTGCAAGTACTTCATTTTTATATTCTTTAGGTATGTTTTCTTCAATCCAGAGAAATATTTCGTCTAAAGAAAGATTTGTATTGTCGAATAACCCGAGAAAATCTCCTCTTTCCTTGAATAATCTTCTTAAAATGTTAAATATATTGTCTTCAACATCTCTTTTTTCTGTCAAATCTATAGGAATTTCTGATAAAGAGTATGACTCTAGGTCATTTATTGCTGCCCTTAAATCTCCCTGAGACTTGATTGCTATTTGTTTTAATATCTGCGGGCTTTTATTAAATTTCTCATTTTCTGCTATCCTATATAAGAGGGATATTATTTTATCTAGAGTTAAGGCTTTCATTTCAACAAGCTTCGATTTTGCCCTTACGGGAGATAATTTTGACTGCCAGACATCATTGCAAGTCATTATTATGGGAAATTTGGCAGTGATAATTAAATTTACAAGCTCAGGAATGCCTCCTATGTCAGTACCTGTGACACCATCTACTTCGTCCATTAAAATGATTTTCCCTTTTTTAAAAAGGGCTTGCTGTTGAGTTGCAGGTTTTAATGTCTCTTCTAGTTTCGTTCTGTTTCTTAAGTCAGAAGAATTTAATTCTAGGACTTCAAGATTGTTTTCTTTTACTGCTGCCAATGCTAGAGAGGTTTTTCCTGTTCCAGCCGGCCCATATAAAACTAGGGCCTTTTTTTTAGGAAATTGTTTTAAGAATACTTTTACTTCTTCGATTGCATTGTCTTGACCTAGGAGGTCTGAATATTTTTTTGCTCGATATTTCTCTGTTAAATTCATAAAGAAAAATGGATTAGAGTTTATTTAAAGATTTAGGAACTCTCGGTCTTGTATTGGTTTCATTAACATCTATAGTGAAAAAAATAAATAATTGAAGTCATATGTTTTTATTCTATTCAAGTTTTCGCTGGATAATATTACGCCCACACCAGGAATCGAACCTGGATATTCCGAAGAAAATACGCTTTCCAGGCGTACGCAGTACCATTGTGCCATGTGGGCATAACTAAAATAGGAAAAGAATAAGGGGTTTTAAAGATTGGGGTTTATTGATTGGAAATAGTTTCCTAAACTCCATTCGCCGTAAATAGGTTTAAATTTATTTATTATTTCTGCTGTTACTTCTTTTGCATCTTTATTGCCATCTATTTTCTCAACTCTTCCAAAGATGCTTGGATTAACATTTGCCAAATGATATGCCGCACGGTAAGCATTTATAAGTTTTTTAGTATATTCATGGTTATTCTCAAATTTTTCTTTTTCAGTGGTGGATCCAATTACTGCTCTTGTTTCAATTCTCCTATTAGCTACTTCTCCTTCAACATCTATAAAAAATGTTATATCGGGAATTAAAATTCCTCTATCTTTATGCATTAACATTAATTCTTCTATTTGCATACCTTGAGCCCATTGATAAGTGCAAGTAGACATGGAATATCTATCGCATAAGACAATTGCTCCCGCTTTTAAGTTTGGCCTTATCAATTCCCTTGTATGTTTTGCGCGATCATCAACAAAAAGATTCGCTATTTCTTCTGCTCCGAAAAAGGGATCTTTTTCTTTTTTTAATTTTAATTTTATTTCATTACTTTCCCAGGGCTCATGAGTCCTAACAACGTCTTGATATTTATTTAAATGTTCTATTTCTTCTGCAATTTTATGAACTTGAGTAGAAGTTCCAGCTCCATCGATTCCTTCAAAAACAGCTAATAAACCTTTTCTTTTTACCATTTTATTTTTTACCTTAGTTCGTTATAAACCATTATTATTCTCTAAAGTATATATTGCAGTTATGTAAAAACTTAAGTAATGAATGATTTTAAATCGTTTTATGGTTGGAAAAGACGATGAAACATTATTTGCAAGATTTTTTGAAGGCGATGCTGTAAAACCAGGATTTAGCGGGATGGGAAATTTCAGGGGAAGAAGAGATTATACCGATGAAGAAAGAACAGTAGTTGAACATTTTTTTACTAATTCTCATTCAAATGTTTATGCTGCAACGGATAATATGCCCAACGAATTGTGGGCTTTATTAATGGGGCAGTATGCTAGAAGCAATGTTCCTGCAAGAGATAGACTCTTACAATTGTTTAGAGATGTTAAAGAAAAAGACAAGACAGAGAGGGTAATAAGTTTGGAAGATTTTGCACAGCTTATAGGGAGACAGGGAGATATAAATTTAGTCTTGAAAGCTCATTTAGCAAGGGCAGGAAATTTTATTGAAGAATTTGGGGTCGATTATGGACATGCTTCATTAAGAGACTCGGGAACAATAAGAATATGTTTTGAAGGAGTTTCACAGAGAGCAACTAAACCTTTGGAGACTGCAAGAGAAGGGGCTTATCAAGAACAGTCAACTAGAGCGACCCCCTTTTCAATTGGCAATATTGCAATTCCTTTTGAAATTCAAGGAACTGGATTTGAAATAGAAATGAGAGAACTTGATGAATCTTTAATTTCCTTATATGAGAGAGTATTTAACGAGGGGCAAGTTTTTCTTGCTAGAGAATATGGCTATTTAAGAAATGAGGCTGATGAAAAAATTCAGAGAGAACTTGATGATAGAAATGTTAAGCTTCCTGATGCAATTTGGGGTGCTGCAGTAAGAGAAAAAGCTTTTGATTTGGCAAGATATTTGTTGCCGCAAAATGTGACCACATCATTGGGAATGACTTTGACTACAAGGAGATTTCAAGATATGCTAACAGAATGGCAGTCTTCTTATTTACAAGAAATGAGATTATTAGGAAGAGCTGCTCAAATAGAAGCAGCAAAAGTTTCTCCTATTTTAATGAAATATGGAGGAAGAAGTTCTTATTTTGAGCAGATGCCCGAAATAAGGAGGGAAAATTTTAGAGATTTAATCGGTAAAGATGATCTCTGGCAGGGAAGAACAAAATTGGAATCTAGATTAATTGAGCATACTTCAGATATTGAGGATTTAGTTTTAGCAAGTATTTTATTCCACGGATCTAATGGGGAAGTTTCTTTACAGAAAATTAGGGAAGAAGTTGAAAAAATGAGCATGGAAAAGAGAAGGAGGATAGCAGAAAGTTATGTTCAAGAGAAAGGATTGAATGATCTTTTTTCTAAACATGCGGAAATTGGTACATTTACTTTTGAAAGAGTTTATGACATTGGGGCTATGAGGGATTTGCAAAGGCAGAGAGGAGACAGGCAGCAGCTTGGACCTTATTCTGTAATAGGTTATCATATGAGGCCAGAGATAGACAAAATGGGATTGGAGAGCGAATTTAGGGAAATGATGGATAAAGTTAAACAATTTTATGATAAATTAAAATCTGAAGGTTTTACCGAATCTGCAGAGTATGTTCCAGTGATGGCAAACATAATTAGGCATATTACAACTAAAGACCCTGTTCAATGTTTCTATGAAGCGTCATTAAGAACCCAATCTGCAGGAGCTGATTCTTATAGAGAAATAGCAAAAATGGAAATAGAACAAGTTTTAAGAGTTATGCCTTCATTCAGAGGACTTATTCCTTATGATGCGGGAAATTATCCATTGAATAGACTTCCAGAAAAAGTAAATGGTTTTATTAGAAAGAAATTGAAGAAAGACATAAATCTTAAAGAACTTAAAGAAATGATTTAAGAAATTGACTTTATAGAGAACTGAGTACTAAATGTCACATAATTAACTCAGTTCTCTAATGGGCAACTGACCAAGAGAATAACTTAATCACCTAAGTTTTCCTAGAAATTTATACACTACGTAATTTATCGAATATAGAATAGAAAGATTTATATAGTTGTAATGTATAATTTATACATTACAATGTTCATCAGAAAAATAAAAAAGAAAAGTGGAACATATCTTGCAAAAGTTGAAAGTTATAGAGACAAAGAAGG
>Ga0082335_1003286_pt1 | contig 27016 bp, 27 predicted proteins | sample Subgrocontami58m_FD_72375 | JGI IMG/M metagenome (GOLD analysis project Ga0082335, IMG submission 72375) | Subsurface groundwater microbial communities from S. Glens Falls, New York, USA - GMW37 contaminated, 5.8 m (SPADES assembly) (version 2) ...
CGGTCGGATCAGACGGATCCGATATGGTGTTTCCGATTGCCGCCTCGGAAATACCGGTAAGCGCAATAATATCACCGGAGTTTCCTGCCTCTACAGCCACCCGCTCCAATCCGACACTCGTAAAAACCCCGTCAATACGATAATTCCCAAGTGCCTCATGTTCGTTAAGAAGTACAATAGCTTGACCCGGTCGCGCGGTTCCCTGACTTACTTTTCCGATAGCAAATACCCCCTTATGCGGATCAAAATCAAGAGTCGAAACAAGCATCTTGAGCGGCTTATCCGGGTGAGCCTCCGGAACCGGAACGTTTTTAATAATTGCCTCAAACAGCGGCTCGAGGGAGCCGGGTGCATCCATATTTTTAGGAAGATGATCCCATGCTTTTCCTTCCCGACCGACAGCGTAGAGAACAGGAAATGACAAGTGGTCTTCGTGATGTGCCAAGTGAAGAAACAGGCTCTCTATCTCATGAAGGACCGCCTCCGGCCGCGCGTCTTTCCGGTCTATTTTGTTTACAACAACAATGACCTTGAGATTAAACTCCATGGCTTTGCCAAGCACAAACTGCGTCTGGGGAAGCGGTCCCTCCGCCGCATCAACAACGAGGAGCGCCCCGTCAGCCATGTTGATGACGCGTTCTACTTCTCCGCTAAAGTCCGCATGTCCCGGGGTATCAATAATGTTAATCTTCGTATCCCGGTACATAACCGCCGTATTTTTAGCTAAAATCGTAATCCCCTTCTCCCGTTCCAAATCATTCGTGTCCATGATTGTGGTAGCCAGCATCTCCGCCTGATTAGCGCGGAACGTATGGGTCTGTTTGAGCATCCCGTCCACAAGCGTGGTTTTCCCATGATCGACGTGAGCGATGATTGCTATATTACGTATATCCATAAAAAATACGCCCGCATGCTCTGGGACGCATTGCGGGTCGCGTTCTAACTACGTGTATATTATACTACATTTATGGAAACACTTCTCTTTTATAGCCTGATCGGCGGACTCTTCTCGCTTGCCGGAGGCTTGCTTCTCCTGACGATCGGTACCAAGGTACGCCAAGCCATCACCACGTCCCTTCTCTCATTTGCAGCCGGAGCATTCATCGCGACGAGCTTTACTGACCTTATCCCCGAAGCTATTGAGGAGTCAGGAAAAGCTCATCCGGTTCTCCTGGCTGCCATGACCGGGCTCGTTTCGTTCTTTATCCTGGAACGGCTCCTCATGCGGTATGGATTCAAAAATGACAAACACGAACACGCCGATCACACAGAATCATTACCGGCACTTCTCATCTTAGGCGATACCTTACATAACTTTCTTGATGGTATTGTCATCGCGGTTGCCTATGTGGCGAGTCCCGTCCTGGGACTTACGACCACGCTTGCTGTTGCGGCCCATGAACTGCCGCAAGAAGTCGGTGACTTTAGCGTGCTCCTCGATCATGGTTGGTCACGGGGAAAAGTGCTTCTCGTCAATATCCTCCAATCGCTTGCAACCATCCCCGGAGCGCTCTTAGGATATGCCGTAGGAACGGCACTTACGCCACACCTGCCAACCTTTTTGGGCGCTGCCGGCGGCATCTTCCTATACCTGGGTGCCTCCGACCTCATCCCGGAACTCCATCACCGGGCGGGGCACAACCATGTTCTCCGTGTCGTCATACCGCTTCTTGCCGGCATCGCGGCCGTCACCCTCCTTGTCCAACTCACCCACGGGGCGTAAGGCATTGACAAAAAAGAGTATAATACCGGGTAGACCCATATGAAACTCCCCCTGACCACTAAAGTTTTTACCCTTTTGGTCATCATCATTCTGCTTGCGATTGGGTATGTGGTTGGCATCACACGTCGCCCTACGAGCGCACCACCTCCTCCTCCTACCTCTCGAGAGTCACCACCACCGACTCAAGGGTTGTCGCCTCAACAAATCCTCACCCTTCTCCAAAGCGAGTTTTCCGTAACCCGCGAACTCGTCACCATGCATCGGGACTGGCAGTCAGCAACACTCAGCCGGCGTGTCCCGCTCACCGGCCAATACTTCGGATTGGATGCAGCGGACACTCCCGCGCTTTCCGGCCACACCGTCCCGCCCACATCCGGAGGCACCACGTATGAAATCCGCGGCTCGGGTATAACCATTCTCAAAGAGAAGATAGCTGCGTTCTTTGCGGTTCACGGTTTTGTCGCCAATACGCAAAACAGTGCGCGCGACGAGGCATCGTATTCCCTGGATGAAACGCTCTCGTTTGAAAAAGGCGATGTTGCCTGCTTGGTAACCCTCCGTACCCTGGATCCTGTTGCAGCCGTTTTTTGCGGCACGGTAGACTTGGCGTACGAGACACTCCGCAATGAGTTTATCCCGGTGTTTAACCCCTCCCGCGATCCGGACGTATTTGTCGAAGTAACGACAGTGGAAGGCAACTTTGCCAGTGGAGGAACAGGAGGGCGGGGCGGGGGCGTGGGATGGTATGCAGTGAAGGAAGCAGGAGTGTGGAAATCCATTTTCCAAGGCCAAAATAGCCCGCCCTGCTCGACGATGGAACAGTATGGATTCCCCAAAAGTTTATATAAAGAGTGCAATCCTGGTCAATAAACGGTGAATGAGTACTCATCGGACCAAATATTTTTCCCGTTGATGAAGGCAAGGGCGCGGAAATAATACACAGCCGCATCCTGAACTTTGGCATTGCCGATAAACCGAAGCGGCACAGCATAAGAACCGTTCACAAAATCCCGAGTCCAAATCGCATAGGGAGTTTGAGGAAGATCGGTCGCCGCATCGAGGTTGCCCGGTTTGGATTGTTTCCCTCCGACAATTGCCGTAAACCCGGTCGTTGTCACGGGTCCGTAAATATCCCACGTAAACGCCGCGTTTCCCCCCGGGGACAGTGTGCCGGGGCGATCAATGATGGTTATCCCATGTTTGGGGATTGGCGTGACGATAAACGTACGCTCACCGCTCCAGTAATGTTTTCCATCTATGAGGGCATACGCGCGATAATAATACGTTCCCGGCACGAGTTGATTGATACTTCCTACAAACCGCAAGGGAACTGCGTAATCCCCTTGCAGAAAGTCTTTCAGCTGGTAGGTATAGCGTGCATCCCCTGGCGTGACGTAGTCATCAAATGCTCCCCGAGCACTCGTTATTCCATAATAAATCGTTGTTGTATGGATGATTTTTATCGGACCACCAACGTGCCAAGTAAATGTTGCCACATCTCCCTCGACCAGCTCACCCGGCCCATCAATAAGGGCTATCGTGGATACCTCTGCGACGGGTATCGGAGTAGCGGTAACGGTTGGTGAAGCCTGCCCGCCATCTGGCGGGGTGGTCGGGATGGTCAGAGTGTCAAAATGGGTTTGGCCGGGAAGAGATGTAAGCCCTAACACCGAGGACGCGACAGGTGGCGACGCGGGGCGAGTCCTACCCCATACAACCAGTCCTGTTATGACGGCTGCGGCACCGGCAAGGAGAACAAAAAGTTTCATGTTTTGGGCTTCTCCTGGCGGCCTTTTATTTTTTCCAACGAATACATGATCCGGTCGTGAAGATTGATGTTTTTCACCCGCGCAAACCGCAAGATAGAAACGAGGATATCCCCAAGTTCCTGCTGGTACGTCTCATCCATTTGGGCCGCGATATTGGTTTTTTTCCGTCCGTGTTCAGCAAGATACGCCCGGGCCATCTCCCCTATTTCCTCAACAAGCGAAAGGATAAGGATGGATCCATACTCTTTGGAATCCCGCGAACCTTTATCCGCGTCACTTAATATATTGAAATACTCCCGAAACGGAGACTTTTGATACCTGGTGTTCCCAGATTTTGGCATGTGTGCAAAATTATACCACGAAGTATAATAACTTCCATGCAACACGCAGCTCGTTCTATGCCCATGCTCTTTGTCTGTCTCGCGGGACCTAAACTCGGGCAATCAGAGATAGAAAAGGATATCACCGAACTCTGGAATCTTGTCGCATCGATGGGCGATGCGGTTGTCGTAGATTGTATTATCCAAAAAGGCCCACCGTATCCCGCCACATACATTGGTCCGGGCAAAGCCCGGGAGGTGGCCGAATATCTGATTCACCACAGCGTGGATGTCGTGACCATGAACGGCATTCTCACCCCGAACCAAAAATTTAATCTTACGAAAATGTTCTGGGACATAAACCCAAAGATTGAAGTATGGGATAGGGTGGATCTCATATTGGCAATATTTTCCCGGCACGCCCATACGACAGAGGCAAAACTTCAAATTAGCCTCGCCCGTATGCGTCATATGGGGCCGAGCATATTTGGCATGGGGATGATCCTTTCACGTCAAGCGGGTGGTATCGGCACCCGCGGCATCGGGGAAACCAATACGGAACTCATGAAACGACACTACAAACGGGAAATAAAACGCGTCACGGACGCGATAGCCCGCCTCACGGACAACCGCCGCCGGCAGATAGAAAACAGAAAGAATATGGGGCTCCAAACCATTTCTCTTGTGGGATATACCAACGCCGGCAAGACATCGCTCTTTAACCTATTGACGCATAAAAAAAACCTCGTGGAAAATGCTTTATTTGCAACGCTCGATAGTGCTGTTGGAAAAATCTATATACCCCAACTGGAAAGAACGGTTGTCGTGTCTGACACCATAGGATTTATTAAAGATCTTCCTCCGGAACTGATTGAGGCGTTTAACTCGACACTTCTTGAGTCGATAAGCGCCGACGTGGTCCTCCACATCATCGATGCGTCTGATAAAGACATGTTTGAAAAAATAGATGTGGTAGAAGAAATTCTGGATCAACTCAAAATACTCCCGGAAAAAGTCGTACTGGTTTTCAATAAAATTGACGTAGCCCCCGCTTTGGATAGAGAAAAAATCATCGAGCGTACCGTCCCCTACCCCCACGTGTTTCTCTCGGCCATTACCCACGAAGGGGTGGACACGCTTCTTGCTATTATCCTCCCGAGATTAAAAAAATAACAATAAAGAGGTATACTTATCGTTATGTCCTGGGTCACATACGCACTTCTATCTGCGCTGTTTGCGGCTTTTACCGCTATCCTTGCCAAAATCGGAATTAAGAACGTTGATTCAAATCTGGCAACCGCCATACGAACCATTGTAATTATCTTATTTGCCTGGGGAATTGTTTTCTATCAGGGGACATACAAGCAGCTGTCCTCTATTTCGAAATACTCCCTGGTTTTTTTGATTCTTTCCGGGGTCGCGACGGGACTCTCCTGGCTTTTTTATTTCCGGGCCCTGCAGCTGGGCAAGGCGTCCCAGGTCGCTCCCATTGATAAACTTAGTCTTGTAATCACGATCATTCTCGCCGCCATCATCCTCAAAGAAAAAGTTACCCCCAGCATTGTCCTCGGCGGCGTTCTTATGGCGCTCGGCGCCATCCTCGTCGGGTGGGGAAAATAATTACCAGCAAACCTAAATGGTTTGCTCCCCCTGATGAACGATATTAGAACTTACTTTACTAAAATTTCTCTGTAACCTTTATTTCTCTTTTCGTGAATCGCAGCTAGTTGTTCTAATATTTCTGGCGTTGCATTTACGATTTCCATATCTAAATCATCAAAAAATATAAGAGGGCTTGGGAGAGGCGGATTATCAGTAAAAAATCGCATTATGCCATAATAAGCTGCTTTGTACATATCTTCAAGATTTTCTTTTGCTTTTGTGTTTAATACCTGGAAATCATCTTGCTTATTTCCAAAATGTAGTATTTGCGCACGTAAATCTCTCCATTTTTTAAACGTATCTTTGGGTAATCCTAGCTTCTTTTCAACAAAGAAAACTAAAGGACTCTCATTTTTTTTGTATTCAGGAAGTTCTTTAAAATATTCGCCTAATTCACTAAAAGTTGTACAAAAAGCTACAAAACGATTGAGAGAGCTAAGTTCTATTAATCCTCTTCTAAACCAGAATAGATTTCTCCCGATTTTCTTAGCACCTTGGTCTGATAAAAAAATAAGTCTTCCAGGGGGGAAAACTTTAACGTTTTGTAGATTGTAGGTTTTGAAAAAACCTTTTTCAAACGAACCTGTCCTTTCTGTTAAGATTTTTTCAATCTGAGACAAATTTACAATACTGATAACGCTAACAATTTTTGAGGCTGCCTGACTGTATAAAGAGGATGTATCTAAAACCTGTTCAAGTAAATAAATGCTTCGTGATGCCGCATCTTCTATTGTATCTGCAAAAGAAGTAATCTCAACAAAGTAATAAAACTGTGCTATTGGGTCGCTTTGAGATATTTTATCTGTTTTTCTAACAGGTCTTGGTAGAATAATTTTTATTTCTTCGTTTGTATCTCCTTTACCCCATATAAGACTCTCAATTAACATGTTCTCTACTTGATCATTTGGCATATCTCCAACTGGAACCATCAGAGGAGCATAAATTTTGAACTTTGTAAGATACTTAAACATGGTTAAATTACGTAGGATTTCCAATCATATCAGAGTTCGAATCTTCCAATTTTCTACAAACTCTTTTTTGAAAATTCATGGTGTTTAGGACTCGCTTTATCTTGCCAATCGACTACTATTCAACTACTTTTCGACTACAACCTCACGATCTAAGAGTGTTAAAACGCATCCGAGGGAAAGGCAAAGCAACCTACTATACGTTAAATGGCAATTACTTACCAAGTATTTGATCTCGCGCGACATTCATAAACTGTACCATCGTGAGATACGTCGCATCGTCCACCCGTTCTTCATTCTTTGTCTCTCTCCAGACAATAGCACGCCCAATCAACTCTGACCATTCCGGTAACTCCTGCTGTGCCCACCGTGCTGCTTGAATTTTGGAAACCTGATCACCATTCTTGTACGTATACAGCACCCGGCATATGGTAAGAATCACATACGTCGCTTGTGCATATCGACTGCGCATGTTCTTCACCCACGTATCCCACGACTTCATGTGATCTTTTACGGACTGGATATATTCTTCTTTTGAAATTGGTTCAATGATGGTTTTGGGCGAAGGACCAAAAAGAATAATACTTTTCTCGCGGGTGAGATACCAATTCATCATCCACTCTTTCCTTGACTCCATTCTATGTATTGGTTCCCCGGGACTGATATTCACGATCTGGCTTGCGCGCGATTTTACTGTCTTTAATACATTTGTTGAGATGTAACAGACTTCAATTCTATCCTGCCACTCTTTATATTCGCCGACAAAATCCGCGTGCATCTGTTGTAATTGAGTAAGTTCCGTATCAGTACTATCTGATGAGACTGCTGCGACTAAATCGATATCACTTATCTGTTGGTCAAAATCGCCGAGGACAAGTGACCCTCCGAGATAAAGTCCAACAAGCTTATCCCCGAAAACCTTTCGAATACGAAGAAATAACTCATTGAGTAATGAATTAACATGAGGGTATGAGGTCGGGTGCATGAATGAAGTATACGATGCTCGTTATTCCGTCGTCACTCCGTCGAATTCAGCTTCGTTGGCCATAGCTTCCGCGCGGGTTTGGCGCACAATGCCGTCTTTATGATGTGCCGGTGAATAAATGGTATACAACTTTAATTCCTCTGTCTCGGATGTATTGATGACGTTATGCTTCGCCCCTGCCGGTACGATAACCACGTCTCCGTCCCCAACTACGTATTCGTTTCCGTCAATGATACATTTGCCCTGTCCTATTTCAAACCGGAAGAACTGATCATTATCAGGATGGGTTTCCATCCCTATTTCTTCCCCCACCTTAAGACTCATGAGCACCAGTTGACTGTGTTTTCCGGTGTAAACTACTTTACGGAAGTTACTATTCGTTCTTGTAGCTGTTTCGATGTTGGTAGTAAATCCTCTCATTATTCTTTTTCCCCAAGCGTCACGACAACAGGTTTCATCCCGGAAGATTTTGTTGAAGCTGTATCTCCTTTAGTATTTTCAGACATAGTGCCTCCTTATCAAGGATAATACATTACTCCCGATGCGAGTTGCAATAGAATCGGCTCCCCTAAAGGACGTATTCCTTAACAGTGAATTATTGTTCGAGAATAGACTTGAGGCTCTTTAGACGGTTTATCTATAGCTCTGGCCTGCATAGTAAATCCCGTTTGTGATGTTTTCTACTGATTAGTTTCTAATATTAACTCTTGAAGTTTAGTCGGAACTAGCCTTGACTCTAGAATCTCTTGCCTCAGGGCAAGTAAATCTTCTTGGCATAAAACCACTTTTAGCTTTTTAGACAATATATCGAAATCTGTGTTCTCGGTCTTAGCTAAACTTGCCATCTGACCGGCAAAATCCTCAGTTTTCAATATGACATAACAGTACACCAATGCATGTTGCCTTACTTTGTTGTTGCTTTTTAGTGCTCGTTGATATGCACCTTCGATTTCCTTCGTTAGTTCTTTGTTTAATATTTTCGCAGCATAAAGTTGTTCTGATGTACTCGCTAGAAAAATGTACTCACTTTCACCATAAGAAAATATATCCCCGAAAACGTAGGAGGTTATGAGCATACAGCTTTTAGCAGAAGGTCAACTTCTTCCTTAGAAACTTGACTATCAATATCTTTAGTGGCCAGAGAGTAAGGGATAATATCTAGAAATTTTGTCTCTTTCCAAGGAGCTTCATCGTGAGAGGCTCTCTCAATCGTGTCAGAATTACTTGCGTAGAATCTTTTACACACCTCTTTCAATACTTCTAACTCACCTAATGAAAATAACTTTTCATCCGCTTCCATAAACTTCCGATTGGGCAACATTTTGATCATGTCGTTACCTCTATGAACTTTCTTAATGCGTTCAAAGTGGACAACGTCTATAAGTCGTGAATCTTCCGGATCATTAATAGCCGTGTCGATCAAGTTCTTAATAGTTGACGGAATTGGTCCATGTTCCAAATTTACGTAGACATCATAAGTTACAGGAGCACCGTATTTCTTTACATGCATGAAGTCAAGAAAGTAGAACAGCTTCATTAATTTGATCTTTCCCAGATACTTTGTGTTGTTTCCAAAATATAAGAGGATAGCTTTAAGCTTAGGGAGAGTAATATTCATTTTGTTTTTTAACCAATTATTAATTAAGATTCACCCATCTATTTGTCTCATTATTGTATTATGAAAGTCAACCTAATAATCGAGCCTATCAATCGACGATTGGGGCTTGAATACAAGCATATTGTATCACTGCAATCACTTACGATCAATGCAATAGTGTATTTGTGACCACACCGAGTATGCTTTCAGTTGATCCACAGTATCAGGCAGGTAGTCTATTCCGCTGAATTCTTTCTTTCATCTGGATTCTGGGGTCAGGATTCTGGGGTCAGACCTTGATTCTATTGTCATCTCGCTCTAATCGAATACCATAAGCCCTTTTCTTTAGCTTCTTGCGAACCCAACGCACATCAACCAGACGGGTTACATAGGTTTAAATAATTTCTTATAAAGCAGGGGCTCCTTCCAGGAGGGGATGACCTTCGTTTTGAGGCGACTGGGGCGATTCGGTTTTTGTTGAGCCGCCCTCTTCTGTTTTTATGTATGGAGTCTCAGAAGGAAAGGGAACCTTTCTTCTGCCCGGTGGTTCTTCTATCGTAATTTCATCGTGTTGGACAATCACCTTACACGAATCCTCAAGGGAAGCTTCTTTGCCGTCAGCTCCAAAACGTACTTTGAGATCAACAAAGTGAGGCACACTTCTTTTTGGCGGATCGACATCTTTATTTAAAGATTCAAATGTAAATGTATTATTGTTAATTGTGGCCTGGCGTTTATCGGTCTTAGGATTATAATTTTGGCCAAATTGGACGTCAAAAATTGGCTCGGAAAAAAGATCCGGAACAATTTTTGCGTTACCTTTGGAACCGTGATTGATTATCAGTGGATCAGGCATACAATAAAAATTGTAGTATTTTTCGTCACCGGGTACCGTAGGTCCGTAATCCTCAACTTCACCACTAGAAAATTCACCGGTTGTAGCTTCATTCATTTGTTGATCGAGAGTGACTGCCCCTCGATACCACATATTTTCTACGTTTTTTCCGGCGGTAAATTGAGCTTTGTAAACAGCGTCTTGGTCCGTTTGTTTGGCAAGATCAATGGGAAAATTTTGCACTGCCCATTCCGGCGCACACTCGTCGCTACCAGCCCATCTGCCGTCCTTGTTCCAATCTGCATACAAATTTAAATAGGCAATGCCGACCATTTGACCTGGATTTTTGATACGAACAAAGAAATAGGCCGTACTTTGTTTGCAAGAAGTTAGTTTGAGGCTAACACCATCATCGGCCTCATCGATATTCACTTGTTTGGAGTCTTTTTCAACAGTCGCCGCTTGCCCGAGCCAAACTTCATCGGTTTTTTTGGTACGAGCACCGTTGGAGCTTAGAAGGGATGGAAATTGTTGACCCTGTTTTCCGTCCGGGGCGTCGCCAAAGTCATAAGTTACCTCAGAGGTTAGTTTGCCGTCCTGCGTATTTGTTTTTGGCGATTTACTCGCCATGTTTGCAATGAAGAAATAGCCGACAAAACCTAGAACAAAAAGTCCCCCAATCACAGCAATTAGTTTTTGCATTTTAACAATGAAAGTATCACTAAGCCTATTGTAACTTTTTTTTCTTACTTTTCAAGAAATGAGGACTAAACATCAACCCTAAACATCAACCCGACGGGTTGAATGGATTCAAACCCCTTCCTTTTTATCCAAAAAGAATTCTTTCAACATGGTGCCCAAATGGGATCATTATAACAAGCCCAGCCGTGGTATAATACACATGTTCATTAACATTCCCCTGTAGCTCAATGGTAGAGCGGCTTCCTGTCGAGTCAGGCAGCTTTCCCGCGTAAGCGGGATTGAAAAATCGGGCTAATTCGGGGGACCCCTCCGAGTCGGAGGGTTATCCCGAGCTAAATTGATCCGCCAAAGGCGGATCATAAATGTGTAGAGACTATATACCCGAGTCTCGATCTTTTGATCGGACATGAGATAGTCCAGACCTTTTGGTAACAAGAGGGGTTCTGTAAGAAGAAGGTTACAGGTTCGAATCCTGTCGGGGGAGCATTTTTGTCTTACTCGAACCTGATATACCGAAGTTATGTCAGATGCGATTGTAGAAACTAGCTCTCAACCTGTAATAGAAAATCCTGCAGAGAGCATTAAGCCTATTAGTCCGGAAAAATCTCAATTGATCTCTCAAACTCTAGAGCGTTTTGACAGAGTAAGAGACGGCGTTAGAAGCTTAGGGTTTATGGATCAGCAGTTTGGAGAAAGATTAGGCAGTGGTTTACGCATAATTGAAGCAGATGTGAATAATGAAAATCCCAGAGAGGCTGGCGCAAGAGAGGCAAATCAGCTGGCAGCAAATTATATCTATCACAAAGTCGAAGATCAGTTAAGAAAGCGACTAGAAAACGTGATATTAGATAGATTTAAATTAAATAATGGTAGGCTTTTAAGAACAGCGGAAGAAGCTTTTCAGTCTCTTTCTAAAGCTGATCGAACTTTTCTTGAAGAAACAGATCAAGGGAAAATTATATTTAAAAATGTTGTTGATTCTTTAAATAAAACACCGCCAGTAAAAGCAAAAAGACAAAATAAAAAGCGCTTTCTTGTGGTAGATTCGCCCCTATTGACACAAGAGATCTTGAGGTATATAGTCGCTCCAATAAGCGGTTTCGTTGTTAATAAATCAATAAAAACTATGAATTATCAAAAAAATAAACTTATTAAAGCGTTAGCTCTAGCGTCCTTTATTGCATCTTTCGTAGCCGTTTTTTTCTTATTGGTTTTATCAGTAAATCAAGTCCAAGCAGTGTTTGATTCCGAGATTATTTTACAACCAGCCAGTGGCTTAAATAATGGAACAGATGAAGGCACTATATCAGGTGGTAAAGATACTTATGTTAGTTCCACTAGATATGGCAATTTGGATCCAGACCTTGGGACAGATGTGAATTTTGGATCAAAAGACGAATTATGGTTTGATTACTATGCTGACTATGATGGCTATCCATTATTGAAATTCGATGTTTCAGATTTGCCTGCTAGTGATGTAGTCTCTGCCAAGCTGTATCTATATGTAACTGCTAATTGCGGCGGCGGTTCGTGCCCTAATATGGACTGGAATGTTAATGCCATTACTTCGCCTTGGAATGAGATGAGCGCAACTTGGAATACTCGACCGACCTTGGGCGGATCCTATGGCACATTAAATATTCCAGCATCACCTTCAAATGGCGCACCAAATGAAAGCGGGCATGATCATTGGGTGTCAGTAGATATTACAGATTTATATAATGGTTGGAAGAGCGGAACAATTACAAATTACGGAATTGGGTTTACTAGATTAGGGTCAACTTGGGATGGCGGTGTTTGGTTTAATAAGGTCGCTTCCTCGGATTACGAAACAGCTTCTCTAAGACCTAAATTGGTTATTCAGGGAGGTTTTCCTTCCCCTACTCCTACTCCGACTCCAACTGACATTCCAACGCCAACAAATACGCCTACGCCTATCCCGACAAATACTCCTACCCCAACCCCTCTTCCGGCCGGCTATACTGTAAAAATTGATATTAAACCAGGCAGTTACCCAAATCCAATTAATCCAAAAAGTAACGGCAAAATTCCAGTGGCAATATTATCAAGCACGACATTTAACGCTTTGACGCAAATAGACAAGACGACCCTTACTTTTGGAAGGACTGGAAATGAAAAAAGCTTAAGCCATTGTAATACTAATGGCGAGGACGTGAATAATGATGGTTTATTGGATTTAGTTTGTCATTTTCAAACCCAACAATCTAATTTTCTTACCGGAGATACTGAAGGAAAACTAAAGGGAAAAACAATTTCCACTATTCCTTTGACGGGAAAAGATTCAATACGAATAACACCACAATAAAACCTCTCCTGATCTCCGTAGCGCATTTTACACGAAATACACTAAAACTTAGGAGCTAGATTAAAGAATCAAAGTTCGAACATCGTCCATTGCGCGGAGCAAGTGATAGTTTAGAGCGTTAGGACGCTCTATATTAACAATAATAACATCAGCATTTAAGCCTTCTCATTTTAGTTTACACCGTTTTGCTATAATCCAATTGTGGATCTTTTTAGATTTAGCCCAATACAAGACGAAGCACAGATGATTCAGGCGATTGAACATATTCATTTCGCGTGCCACACGTTATGCATGCAATCAATGGGAAGATATTTACCGGCTGCTGGGAATGTGGGGGTATTTTGTCATTATGATGACGAGTATATGTTCCTTAAAAAGCTGCAGGAAGAATTAACAGATTTGTCTAAGAGTGTTTATGGAAAATACTTTCTGCTTCACCAACCTATTATCATTCCAGCAAAAAGTGATATACCAGAGACTACCTACAGTTACCTCTATATTCGGAAACCTGACCCAAACAAAAACCAAGTGGGAGATATAGATTTCTACTTAGAGCCGGAGAAATACGCCGAACTGAAACAATCACTCCTTGATGGGAAGGAAATCAAAGGCATACGAGCACTCCCTAACCGCCCTGATTTGGATTTGATTGAATTATATGATCCGGATATCGACGCGTGGGGTTTTATCGGAAACAAAAAATGGCAGTAGAGTTGAGAAAATAGGTTCGAACGCCGTCTCAGCCGAGTTTGACTCGGCGGGCAGCCTTTGCTCGCGGATAGTGGCAAGTACCAGTACATTGGATTGACAAACCCGGAAGGGCGTGATATTACGAAGTATAAGCTCAATCACATGAAACGCGTTTTTGTTGTAATAGCGTTATTGCTTCTCAGTTCTTTTCTATTTCTTCCGTCAGTTTTTGCAGTTCAACTCAATCCGGGCGACGTTTATATTGTCGATCCCAGCGCTCCCGGTGAAGCAGGTTTGTTCAAGCTGGATTCATCAACATGGCAGGCAACGCTTATTTCTTCAAATGGCTATTTTTCAGAACCGATGGGTATTGCAATTTCTTCAGACGGAAATATATTAATCGGAGATCCGCAATACCCCGGCGGAAGCGGTTCAGGGGCTATATTCAAAGTAAATCCCGATACGGGAGCGCAGACGATACTTTCTTCAGGAAATCTCTTCACGGATCCCAGAGGAATTGCTGTTACTGCAAACGGTGACATATTTGTCGCCGATCCGGATGCATTTAATTATTATGGCGGAGTAATTAAAGTAGACCCTAATACGGGAGCACAGACAAAAATATATCAAAGTACAGATATCAACGCAGGCCCGCTGTATCTTGCTTTTGAAGCGGACGGCAACCTCGTGGTATCTGATGTCAGCGGAACTTCGAAAGGGGTTGTTCGTGTAAACCCTTCTTCGGGCGCATGGAGTCAACTAGCCTCCGGAGGAAATTTCATTGCTCCGGTGGGTATAGCGGTAGCCTCCAACGGTGACATCTTTGTGGCGGACAACGGGAATACGGGCCACAACGGAAAAATAATAAAAGTGAATCCGGGTACGGGAGTCCAGGATGTCCTGAGTTCCGGCGGACCGATAAATTGCCCGACGGGTATCGCTATAGATAAGGACAATAATTTATTAGTCAATGATCCGTGCAATGAGCCCGGGGCAGTAATAAAAGTAAATCCTACAACAGGATCTGCTGCTGTTGTGGCAAATAACTTTGGCAGCATTAGTCCCAGCGGTATTGTTATAGTGCCTCAAACTCAACAATGTGTTACTCCTCCTTCCGGGATGGTGAGTTGGTGGCCCGGTGATGGAAATGCAAATGATAGTATTGGCAATAATAACGGACTTTTGCAGAATGGTGCCACTTTTGCCACCGGAAAAGTCGGGTCCTCGTTTTCTTTGGATGGCGTGGATGATTTTGTATCCGTCGCGAACGCTGCCTCGCTGCGTTTGCAGGATTTTACAATCGACGCGTGGATCAAGCTTACCGGACCACTACCAGGATGGCCTGCGAGCATCGCCGCATTCGGTCAGTACGGCTATGCTTTTGCGATCGATAGCGGAATCTTCACGGGTAGCGCTGAACGAAGCCTCATTCTGAGTAAGACCGGCGCCTCGCAGATTAACGGTTCAGTCGTGCCGGGTGACGGGGAATGGCACCATGTGGCGGTAACCAAATCAGGCTCCACTGTGACTTTCTACGTTGACGGCGTTGGCTTCACGACCTTGTACAGCGTCCTTTTCACATTCGACGGCGCTGCCGGCGGCGACTTCGCGATCGGAACCAATCCGATATTCGCAAGTCAGGGCAATCCTCCATCTACCTACGCATTTCCCGGTCTTATTGACGAAACAGAAGTCTTTAACCGTGCTCTTACATCTTCAGAAATCCAATCACTCTACAACGCCGGTTCATCCGGTAAATGTAAAAGTGAACCCACGCCTACACTCACCCCAACACCGACTCCGACGCCAAGTCCGACGCCGAGTCCAACACCAACACCAACACCTACGCCAACCCCAACCCCGACGCCCCCTCCGACAGGCTATACAGAGGCGGGTACAAACGTTTCCGTTGCTCCAATTCCCGGTGTGACCATGACGTTTTCATCTGTTACCGGCAGCGGTATAACACATGTTGCCATTAGTTCGACGGGACCGGCTTTGCCGACACAATTGAAACTTGGCACTCCTCCGACCTATTACGACATAACTACCACCGCGCTTTACAATCCGCCTGTGGAGGTTTGTTTCAGTTATGCCGGAGTGAATTATACAAATGAGGATAATCTTAAACTAAGACATTTTGACGGTGTTCAATGGGTGGATATTACTAAATCCGGTTATCCCGACAAAATTAATAAGATAATGTGCGGTATTACCAATACTCTTTCCCCTTTTGCAATTACCGAGCCGGTACGTATAGATGAAACAGCACCGGAAGCAATAATATTTGTGGATCAGAATACACAGGATCTGATCGTAACAGGGGTAGATGCTAATCCAACAACAGTTGTCAGGTCTAACAATCCATTGACTAAAAAGAAAGATGATGCTTTTTATCTTATTACCGATGAAGCAGGGAACACCCTAAAGTTAGATATTCGTGAAAGAGATAAGGAAAAACAAGACAGATTTAGAATTTATTCTATTCAATACAACGATGACGCTCCGATTGTTCTGGACAATAATCTTTTTCATGTAACTTACAACGGAAAAAAAGACAAATTACATGTTAAAGAGCAGAGTTTTAAACTGAAAGGAGAAGTAAAGATAAGAATTCAATATGATGTCAGGAAAAACAAAAGCACAATTATGGTTAAAGAGCCAAAGGAGGAAAAAGTAAAAGAGATTAGAAACGGATTAACCGTCTTAACGCTTACTACCGATAAGGGGAAATTAACAACTTCATACTAATTTATTTTCGATTTTTAACAGGAGATCACTGCCCGGAGAAATATTTACCTTGAATACATAGTCTTAATGGTTTCTACGAGAAGTTTTTTTACTATTTCCGAATTTTCCTTCATTCTCTGCATGATTAAATCATAGGATACTGATTCTTCATTTTTTCTCCAACAGTCGTAATCGGTGACCATTGCAATTGATTGATAGGGGATTCCCAGTTCATTTGCCAAAATTACTTCAGGAACAGTAGACATATTTATGAGGTCAGCGCCAATTTTTTTAAACATGAAAGATTCTGCTCTTGTGGAAAATCTTGGCCCTTCTATCGTAACGATGGTTCCTTTTTCGTGATGTCTCAAATGAAGCTTCCCGGCTACCCTTACTAAGACCCGTCTTAAATGGAGATCAAAAGGGTCTGCCATTTGCGTGTGCACTACCTTGTTTTCAAAAAAGGTTAGCGCCCGTAGTTTCGTAAAATCTATAAACTGGTCTATAAATACCAAATCCCCCGGTTTCATTTTTTCTCTTAATGAACCACAAGCCGTTGTTGCTAAAATATGGGTGCACCCAACGCTCTTTAATGCCCAGACATTTGCTCTAAAAGGCACCTTTGTTGGCGATATGGTATGCCCCTTGGCGTGCCTTGCCAGCATAACCACTTCTTCGCCTCCAATGGTTCCAATCGTCAATGTATCCGACGGTTTACCGTACGGGGTATGGACCTCTTTTGTTTTTACCCCGTCGAACAATTGGGGATCATCCATCCCGCTACCGCCGATAATTCCAATTTTGATTTTATTCTGAATCATAGCTCATCAGATAACTCGTCGTAAGCATAATAGATCGGTACATGATTTTCCACTCAGTCTTATCGTTCGGAGCCGATTCTATTGCAACTCGCATCGGGAGTAATGTATTATCCTTGATAAGGAGGCACTATGTCTGAAAATACTAAAGGAGATACAGCTTCAACAAGATCTTCCGGGATGAAACCAATTGTCGTGACGCTTGGGGAAAAAGAATAATGAGAGGATTTACCACCAATATTGAAACAGATACAAGAACGAATAGTAGTTTCCGTAAAGTAGTTTACACCGGAAAACATAGCCAGCTGGTGCTTATGAGTCTGGCGGTAGGCGAAGAAATTGGAATGGAGGTACACCCCGACAATGATCAGTTTTTCCGGTTTGAAATGGGGCAGGGAAAATGCATTATCGACGGAAACGAATATGTAGTTGGGGACGGAGATGTGATTGTTGTTCCGGCAGGGGCGAAGCATAACATCGTCAATATATCCAAGACAGAGGAGTTGAAACTCTATACCATCTATTCACCAGCGCATCACAAAGACGGCATTGTGCGCCAAACCCGTGCGGAAGCTATGGCCAACGAAGCTGAGTTTGATGGGGTGACGACGGAATAACAATATTTTACGTATAGTAGGTCGCTTTGGCTCTGATGCGACTCAATGGTTTAACTTCGTAAGTTTGTAGTCGAAAAGTAGTCGAATAGTAGTCGATTGGCAAGATAAAGCGAGTCCTAAACACTTGGGAGATTCGAACTCTGATATAATCTTTTCATGACCCACAGAGACTTTATTTCCCAATCTCTTCGTGAAGCCGCTAACATTTCAACTGCCAGCCTCGGCATGGTAACCGCAGAAATAAAGGGGACCGACCATAACCAAGTGCTCACACAAACTGATATAAAAATTGGAAATTTACTTGTTTCCAGAATTAAGGACGCATTTCCTAGTCATAATATTATTGATGAAGAATCCGGAGTTATCGATAAGAAATCGTCTTACACGTGGGTGGTCGACCCGATAGACGGAACGAGCAATTTCGCCAATGGTCTTCCGATGTATGGAATTATGTTGGGGTTACTTGAAAGCGATACTCCGATTGCCGGAGGGGTCATTCTGCCTGCATTTAACGAGTTCTATTATGCTGAAAAGGGAAACGGAGCTTATTGTAATGATAAGAAAATAGAGGTCACACAAGAAACAAATCTATTGAAGTGTTTGGCAGTCTATGCAATTGACGCACATCAAGAGAGTCCAGATTTAACCAACAAAGAATGTTTATTACTTCGTGATATGGTCCTAAATATACGTAATTACAGAGTAAGTAATTGCTGCTTTGATCAAATGATGGTGGCAAAAGGGAAGTATGCCGCATGGTTAAATAGGACCAGTATGATTTGGGACAATGTAGCGCCACAAATAATAATCGAAGAGGCAGGAGGTATGTATACGGATTTTATGGGACGAAAAATTGATTATACTCATCCGATAACAAAAGCAGATAAAAACTTCACCGTTTGCGCCGCTCCCTATGTCTTACATCAAAAGATACAAAAAATCATTCAAAAACACAGCTTTGTCAGCTAACGTCCGAACGTCCTCTCCCGCTCGGAGTTCAACATCTTGAATCGTTATACTAATTCCTTTTTGGTATACTTCGTACTATGTCCTATATCGTGTATGCGTGGTTAACAAGTATTACATATGGAGTGGGATCTGTCGTCGGAAAAATTGCCACCAAACATCATATTAATAACCCGTGGTTGTATAACTTCGCATGGTGGGTGTTTACCTTGATTTGTATCGTACCGTTTGCCATCGCCGGTGGAGTAGGATGGCCAACGGATTGGTCAAGCATGGTTTGGTTGGGAGTGGCAAACGCAGTATCCGGCTTACTATTTATTCATGCGTTTTATGCAGTTGATTTAAGTATCCTGAGTCCTTTGAGCAATCTTCGCATTCCGCTCGTTGCTATATCCGGTGTTTTGTTGTTAGGAGAAACTCTCACGGTCATGCAATGGATATTCATAGCCGTAATTTTTATCGCGGGTGGTTTTGTAAATATGGATGAACGCATGAATATACGTAGTATTTTTAACAAAAAAGTTGTATTGGCTATGTCGTGGATACTTACGTCTGTCTGGTTCAATTCTCTGATAAAGTATGCGTCGCAACGGAATGGGTTTTGGGAGGTTTCTCTCTGGTCTACCGTATTGGCGTTGATTTTTGTCTTACCTACAATCCCGTTGTTTTATAATGGTGTCATAAAAACGTCTATACGCCATTACTACGGGTTGATCCTCTCGACGATTCTGTTTACAGCAGGGTTCCTCTTTTCAGTGAAAGCACTTGGGGAGAATGTAAGTATTTCCATGGCAATTATTTCCTTGCCGATTGCAATGTTTATCACTATGATATTATCCGTATTTGCCCCGAAGCTTCTAGAGAAGCACCCGGTAAAAGTCTATGCCGTCCGTTTTGCTGCTGCAACCGTCATGTTTCTCGCGGCACTCGGTCTGTCGAGGTAGTTATCCCTATTTACCACATGAATATAACAATAGTAGGTCACGTTTGTATAGATAAGAACACTTCAGAAAATTCTTCCTATACTGCAGCGGGTAGTCCGGCCATGTTTATGAATAAAATTTATAAACAATTACCTGATAATCAGGTTACGATTGTAGCTCCGTATGGAACTGATTTTTTAGAACATAAGCGTGATGCAAAACTTTATCCGGAACATCCCGTCGGTGATACGACATTACAGTACGAAAATATAACTCAAGCCGGAGTCAGATTACAGAAAGCTCATAATAGAGTGGTAGCCAAACCGGTTCCGGCTGATAATAAAACTAAAGAAATAGTAGCCTCTTCCGATATTGTTTTTGTCGCTCCTTTACTGCCAAATTTCTCACCGGAATATGTAAAGAATGTACTTTCTCATACCAAACCAGAAACTCTCAAAGTACTTTTGCCACAAGGCTACTATCGGGATTTTAATAATGAAGATAACGTTCAACCTCGGACATTTGGTGAAGCTAACGAGATACTCCCATTAGTAGATATTGTTATAGTCTCCGAACAAGATCATTCAGATATGATCTCATTGGCTAGAGAATGGGTTGGTAAGTATAAAATAACAGCCATTATTACTCTCGGAGAAATGGGTGCCGTCGCCGTTACCACAGAAAAAGAAATCCAGTTGCCCACAAGAGCAGTTCCTGAACATGAAATTGTAGATTCAGTCGGATCCGGTGATATTTTTAGCGCCGGGTTTAGCTATCGCTATCAACAGACGCATGATTTGAAAGAGGCTGGTAGGTTTGCAAACGATCTTGCGAGACAATGCCTATTTTATACGTCGAACGATATAAAAGTAGATTATCAAGCTCTATAAACTTTTGACTGCCTGTTCTTTGTCTGGAGCAGATCCGACGAAATGGACGGTTCCGTTTTCGACGTCAAGTTTTTGAATGTTGTAGCTTGGCTGACGTGCCTCTACGCCGCCCGGAGCTCGGTATATATGAAATTCGTGATTAAATAAATGATATGATTTAATAGAACGAACTCCATTAGTTGTTCAGAACAACGTATGCCCCGTGATTACGATTCTTAAACCTTGACTTATATATCAATTTTGATATAATCTCTATGGAATTTGAGATTGTTTTTTATACAGATAATAATGGAAGAAATCACATAGAGGATTTTATTTCTGAATTGGCTAAGAAGAATAGAGTGCTAGTAGCCAAGACCCTATTTTTATAAAGAAACAACAAAAAACACCGGGCAGGGAATTTGAAATCGCACGAAAAAGACTACGGGAAATAAAGCTAAGGGAGGTAAACTAATATGAAAAGAAAAAAAGATGATTTAGATCGACTGGAGGAACGACTGCTTAAAGAAGATCCTTCTTTAAAAGAAGAATTTGAGAAGGCAGATCAAGCGTGGGATATAGCATTCCAGATCCATGATCTGCGTAAAAAAGGTGGACTTACCCAAACGCAACTGGCTAAACTGGTGGGAACACGACAATCAAACATTGCCCGGATTGAGTCCGCAGACTATACGGGGTATACGTTCAAAACGCTTGAGAAAGTCACCAATGCATTAAAAGCCAGGCTCCAGATCCGAATTATTCCTGAAATGAGGGGCGTAGCCTACGCATAAGAAGGAATTTTATTTTCCCCATCCGACGAGGATGGCGCCGAGCGCCATAAGAACGCCGCCGAGGACAATGCTGGGGGTAACTTTTTCTTTGAGGATGATAGCTGCGAGAATGATCGTAATCACGAGACTAAGCTTATCAATGGGCGCGACCTGGGACGCTTTGCCCAGTTGCAACGCCCGGAAATAAAACAGCCAGGAGAGCCCCGTTGCGATACCGGAAAGAATTAAAAGAACCAGGGAGTATTTAGAAATAGATGACAGCTGCTTATATGTCCCCTGATAGAAAACAATTCCCCAGGCAAATAAGATAATTACAATTGTCCGTATGGCGGTTGCCAGATTTGAATCAACATTCTTAATGCCAATTTTGGCAAGGATGGCGGTAAAAGCTGCAAAGATGGCCGACAGGAGTGCGTATCCGACCCAAGACATAGGACAAGTATATACCACTTTATTGTTATTTTTTAATCTCGGGAGGATAGTGGCAATCAGTTCATCCATTCCTTCGTGGGTTTTGGCGGAAAGAAAGACGGACGGGTAGGGAGCTACCCGCTCTATGATTTTTTGTTTATCGAGAGAGGGTACTGCGTCTATTTTTTCAAACAGGTCTTTATCAGACGCATCAATGATGTGGAGGACGACATCGGCGCTCACGGACTCAAGGAGTGTAGAGGTAAACGCTTCGATAAGTTCCGGCGGAAGATCTTTAATAAATCCTATGGCGTCAGATACGACGACCGTTCTTGAGAGTTCGGGGATGTAGATTTTTACTTGGAGCCGGAGAAATATGCTGATCTCAAACAATCACTTCTTGATGGGAAAACTATCAAAGGAGCGCGGGCACTTCCGAACCGTCCCGATCTGGACTTGATCGAACTCTATGACCCGGACATCGACGCGTGGGGCTATATCGGTCAGAAAAAATGGCAGTGAAGAAAAAAATATTTGCAGCGAAGTTAATATAGCACTTGCGCTATTGTTGTTTTCCGTGGTCGGGGTGCCCGCTCCAGTTCGATGATCTCCTGAGGCGCTTGGGTGTAGTCTCCGATTTTTCCGATCGCAATCATGATAAAAGGCTTAATATTTTTCTCTACGTGAATCATCATTTTTACCTTTTGTTTATTAAACAACCCCATTTGTCTTGCGTAGTATCCCAATGATTGGGCCTGAAGGATGAGGGACAGGACCGATGCCCCCAAATCATATATGGCAAAGGGGTTATGCCCTTTTTCATTTTTCATTATAGCGCAGGCAAGAATAAGGATGGGCGCCGTATGGGCCCAGGATCGGTTATATGGGTTGAGCGTCGAAAAAAGGTCGGCATACGCGCGCGTACCCTTTTTGGCTATGTAAAAAAACCACGGTTGTTGATTATGACCGGACGGAGTCCAACGGGCCGCTTCCAGCATGGCATTGAGATCTGTTTCCTTGACCGGATCGTTGGCAAAAAATCTCGGACTGAAACGGCCCTGAATTTCTTTTATGACTGGGTAGCGTGGCGTTGGTTTATGGATGGCGTAAACGGTTTGATTCCTGTCGCTTTTCATTTCGAAGTCCTTTAAACGATATTATACATCTAATACCAAATCTTACGTATACGATATTTGTGTCCTTTGGTATCATATATTTTGTTATGTTGGACGCGAGCGCCGTCATTATCGTCATAATTTCTATTCTTCCCATCCTGGTCCTGCGGTTTTCCGGATCGTTTGTGTCGTTTGCCATCCTTGCCATCATGGCGATAGCAATCCACGGCACGTATTTGTATGGGCCGGAAATCTTGTATTTGCTGCTGATTACCTTTGCTGTGAGTACGGTTGCTGAACTTATCAGCCTCACAACGCCGATTAGCATATTCGGAGCTAAATACAGATACACTATTAATCACCAATTTTTTTCTTCACGGATACGGTTTCTCGGGGTATATCCGCTGGAAATATCCCTCGCGTGGGTGATACTCAAATATCTCTCATATTCCCTGGCCATGCTCATCGCTCAAGCCTTCGGCCTGCCGTATTCTGCCGTGATTTTTGGTACACCGCTTATCCTTATGTCTCTGAATTTTATTCTGGATCCCGTAGCCGTGAATATCAAAAAATACTGGACGTGGGAACAGGGGAGCGCGTATTTCGGTATTCCGATCCGAAATTTTTTAGGGTGGTATGCGGTGGGGCTCATGGGCATGCTTCTGTTCAGTTTATTTGACCCGCCGGGTCAAATTTCTTATAACATCCTATATCTTTTGCCCATTCTCTTTTACGGATCATTTATCAAAAATTCACTACTCTTATTCCGTCTTAATAAAAAAATGGCGATGATCGGCGCGTTCCCAGCAATTTTTTGGACCATGATGAGCACCGTAGGTTTGATTATTCTTTACATACGGCAAGCGTAAGTTATTTTTGGAGCCTCGACAGGATGGCCGTCAGAAGCGCATCCACCCCTTCGTGCGTTTTGGCGGAAAGAAAGACGGACGGGTAGGGAGCCACCCGCTCTATTATTTTTTGTTTATCGAGAGAGGGTACTGCATCTATCTTATTAAATACCAGAATAACTTTCTCTTCCGGAATGGTGAGCTCTTTCAGGATCCCTTCTACCACGTCTAGTTTTTCAAACAGGTCTTTATCAGCGGCATCGATGACGTGGAGGACAACATCAGCGCTGATAGACTCCATAAGAGTAGAGTTAAACGCTTCGATAAGTTCCGGAGGAAGATCTTTGATAAACCCGATAGTGTCAGACACGACGACCGTTCTTGCCAGTTGAGGGATATAAATTTTTCCGACCGCGCTGTCCAGGGTCGCAAATAATGCGTTTTCCACGAGATTTTTCTTATGCGTCAGGAGGTTAAAGAGCGATGTCTTGCCGGCATTGGTATAGCCCACCAGAGAAATGGTTTGGAGCCCCATATTCTTTCTGTTTTCTATTTGCCGGCGGCGGCTGTCTGTGAGGTGGGCTATCGCGTCCGTGACGCGTTTTATCTCCCGCTTCCAGTGTCGTTTCATGAGTTCCGTATTGGTTTCGCCGATCCCTCGTGTGCCGATGCCACCAGCCTGACGCGAGAGAATCATCCCCATACCGAATATGCTCGGCCCCATATGACGCATACGGGCGAGGGAAATTTGAAGTTTTGCTTCCGTTGTGTGTGCGTGCAGGGAAAATATTGACAGTATGAGATCCACTCTGTCCCATACTTCAATTTTCGGATTGATGTCCCAGAACATTTTCGTCAGATTAAACTTTTGGTTCGGGGTGAGAATGCCGTTCATGGTCACGACATCCACGCTGTGGTGTGTCAGATATTCGGCTACCTCCCGGGCTTTGCCCGGACCGATGTATGTGGCGGGATACGACGGACCTTTTTGGACAATTATATCTACAACCACTGCATCGCCCATCGATGCGACGAGATTCCAGGTTTCTGTGATATCCTTTTCTATCTCTGATTGCCCGAGCTTGGCATTTGCCAAACTGATGAGGAGCATGGAGGTAGTGTGAGTTGTGTCTTGCATCGCAGTCATTATACTTCGTGGTATAATTTTGCACACATGCTAAAACCCGTGAACTCTAAGTATCAAAAGTCGCCGTTTCGGGAGTACTTCAATATCTTAAGTGACGCAGACAAAGGATCACGGGATTCCAAAGAGTATGGATCCATGCTCATCCTCTCGCTTGTTGAGGAAATAGGAGAGATGGCCCGTGCGTACTTGGCCGAACACGGGCGGAAAAAAACCAATATCGCCGCCCAAATGGACGAGACGTACCAACAGGAACTCGGGGATATCCTCGTTTCAATTCTCCGGTTTGCCCGGGTGAAAAACATCAATCTTCACGACCGGATCATGTATTCCCTCACAAAAATAAAAGGTCGTCAGGAAAAGCCCAAGACATGAAACTCTTTGTTCTCCTTGCCGGTGCGGCAGCCGTCATAACAGGACTGGTTGTATGGGACAGAACTCGTCCCGCGCTACCACCTGTCGCGTCCTCGGTGTTAGGGCTTACATCTCTTCCCGGCCAAACTCATTTTGATAGTCTGACTATTCCAACCACCCCGCCAGACGGCGGGCGGGTTTCACCAACCGTTACCGCTACTCCGACGCTTACCGCAGAGATATCCACGATAGCCCTTATTGACGGGCCGGGAGAGCTGGTCGAGGGAGATGTGGCAACATTTACTTGGCACGTTGGCGGACCTCCAAAGATAATTCATACGACAACAATATATTACGGTACCACGAGTGCTCGGGGAGCATTTGATGACTACGTCACGCCCGGGGATGCACGCTATACGTATCAGCTGAAAGATTTTTTGCAAGGGGATTACGCAGTTCCCCTGCGGTTTGTAGGAAGTATCAATCAATTAGTGTCGGGAACGTATTATTATCGTGCGTATGCACTCATTGACGGGAAACATTATTGGAGCGGGGAGCGTACGTTTAACGTGACGCCAATCCCCAAACACGGGATAACCATCATTGATCGACCCGGAACACTGTCCCCGGGAGGAAATGCGGCGTTTACATGGGATGTGTATGGACCCGCGACAACGACCGGGTTTACGGCAATCGTGGGCGGCAAACAATCCAAACCGGGCAACCTCGATGCGGCGACCGATCTTCCTCAAACTCCCTATGCGATTTGGACTCAGGATTTCGTGAACGGTTCTTATGCTGTGCCGCTTCGGTTTATCGGCAATGCCAAAGTTCAGGATGCGGGCACGTATTATTTCCGCGCCCTTGCCTTCATCAACGGGAAAAACATTTGGTCAGATGAGTACTCATTCACCGTTTATTGACCAGGATTGCACTCTTTATATAAACTTTTGGGGAATCCATACTGTTCCATCGTCGAGCAGGGCGGGCTATTTTGGCCTTGAAAAATGGATTTCCACACTCCTGCTTCCTTCACTGCATACCACCCCACGCCCCCGCCCCGCCCTCCTGTTCCTCCGCTCGCATAGTTGCCTTCTACTGTCGTTACTTCGACAAATACTTCCGGATCGCGGGAGGGGTTAAACACCGGGATAAACTCATTGCGGAGCGTCTCGTACGCCAAGTCCACCGTGCCGCAAAAAACGGCTGCAACTGGATCCAGAGTACGGATGGTTATCAAGCAGGCAACGTCGCCTTTTTCAAACGCGAACGTTTCATCCAGGGAATACGATGCCTCATCCCGTGCACTGTTTTGCGTATTGGCGATAAAACCTTGAGTAGTAAAGAACGCAGCTATCTTCTCTTTGAGAATGGTCATACCAGAGCCGCGGATTTCATATGTGGTTCCTCCGGATGTTGGCGGGACGGTGTGACCGGAAAGTGCGGGAGAGTCCGCTGCACTTAGTCCGAAGTATTGGCCGGTGAGCGGGACACGCCTTCCCAGTATTGCTGACTGCCAGTCCCGATGCATGGTGACGAGTTCACGGGTTACGGAAAACTCGCTTTGGAGAAGGGTGAGGATTTTTTGAGGCGACAACTCTTGAGCTGGTGGTGGTGATTTTTGGATAGGTGGAGAAAGCGTACTGTTCGTCGGACGGAGTGTAACGCCAACCATATATCCGATTGCGACCAGGATGATGACGACCAAAAGTGTAAAAACTTTAGTAGTCAGGGGGAATTTCATATGGATCCACCCGGTATTATACTCTTTTTGTCAATATTTTATGCGCCATGGGTGAGCTGGACAAGGAGTGTGACGGCCGCGATGCCGGCAAGAAGCGGTATGACGA
>Ga0082335_1003287_pt1 | contig 27010 bp, 24 predicted proteins | sample Subgrocontami58m_FD_72375 | JGI IMG/M metagenome (GOLD analysis project Ga0082335, IMG submission 72375) | Subsurface groundwater microbial communities from S. Glens Falls, New York, USA - GMW37 contaminated, 5.8 m (SPADES assembly) (version 2) ...
AAACCGTCGCGCACGAGTACTACCCTTTGAGCAAAGAAGAAGTGGGGGCAAACGGCTGGCAGTGGTTCGAGAAGGAAGCGCGGCACTATGCAATAACCCTGCCGAGCGACAAAATCCCCGATAACATCAGGGACGTTCCCGACTCAATATTGAATGAAACAATCGAATGCGCACACAGAGAGACCTGCAAGGACGGCTGCACTGCCGCATTCCGGCTGATTCCGCCGGAGCTCGCACTCTACCGCCAGCTCCGCATTCCCCTGCCGCGGCTCTGCCCCAACTGCAGGAATGCGCGCCGCATCGGGACAAGGAACCCTTTCAAACTGTGGGAACGCCGCTGCGACTGCAACGGAGCGACAAGCGGACATTCTCACGGCGGCAATCCTTGTCTGAACAAGTTCGAAACGTCATACCCGCCGGAGTCCCCGCGCATCATCTACTGCGAAGCCTGCTACCAAAATGAGGTCATCTAGCGAGTAGGCGAAGTCCCGCGCGCCGTCGCCGGAGCTATGGCGGCGTGCGACCGCAGTCCGCCAACTGGCGGACGAAGGAGGACGAAGCCTGCTACCAAAGCGAAGTTATATAAAACCCTAAAGACCCGCGTTCAGCATCACCCGGGTATTCATGTCCAAAATGCCCGATGCGGAGAGACTGTGCGCGGTTTGATACCGCGACACTCCTTCTTTGGTAAGCAAGCCGTAGAACCCGGTTACGGGACCCGAATAAAATCCCGCCCGGGTCAGCCTATTTTGAAGCGCCGTCACGCCGTCCCCGCTTGAGCCAATGGAAAGTTCATACAAAAACTGATCGGTGACGGGCCTCGCCGCCACGGCGGCGCTCGGCGCGCTTGCCGTAACTTTTGCAACAAGCTGCAATAGTGTGTTCTGCATGGTCTGGATTTCCGCCACAAGCTGAAGCAGCTTGCTTTGCATAGACTGGAGTGCCGCAAGTACCTCGGCATTCGAAGTAGTCTGCGGGACTATCGCCGCCGGCGCGGGCGTTGCCGGTGCCGGTGTCGCCGCTACAACCGGAGCGGGAGCGGCAACTGCGGGGGCAGCGGCAGGCGCAGGGCCGTTTGTCACGGTAAAAAAGACGGTGGCGCAATTGTTCGAGTTTGACGCATCACACACGGTGACAAATGCGGAACCTGGGGCGACGCCGGTAAGCGTGAGCGTGCTCCCGTTTAAACTCGCCTTCACCAAGTTCGGGCTCGGATTATTTCCGATGGAATACTTTCCGGAGGCGCCCGAAACGGTTACCGGCGCGTCCTGCCCCACCGTCACCGGAGGATTAGCCGCGCCAAACACAACCAAAGATTGGCTTGCCGCGGTGACGGACGCGCTTACGCTCACGGAAAGCGTGCCGCACGAACTCGTTCCGGAAGAACACACGGTAATTACCGCCGTTCCGCTTGTGGCGGGTGCGTACAGCGTGACGGTCGAACTACTGATAGACGCCTGAACGACGGTCGGATTCGAATTCGACGTAACGGCGTAATTCCCGGTCCCGCCCGAAACGGTTATGGGCAGGGTTTGACCTGATGAAAGCGTGATATTGTTCTGGCTGAAAGAAACCGTTGCCACGCTTGCGGCCTGCACCGAAATACTCACAATCGCGCAACTCGAGGCGGTGCCGACATAACAAAGCGTCGCCGACGACGAACCAATCTGGTTTCCGGTTACGGTAATCTGCGTTCCGCTTGCGGACACCGTTGCAGTCGTTGGGGAAGAATTCACCAGCAGATACACGCCATTGGTACTCCCCTGTGAAACGACTGTCGTTGACTGCCCGACGCCAATCGTAATGCTGCTCTGGCTGAATGACGGCGCACCCGTGGGCGTTGCGGTCGAAGCCGCCGTTCCAGACGTTGGCCATGCCTGCACCGAAGATTGCTGCCCGTTCACGACGACGTACACCGAGCCGCCGGTATTAATCGCGTACGAGGATGCGCTCAAAGTCGCCCCAAACGAACCGCTTGCATTGGTACTCCCCAATGTGGTCGAGAAAGCTCCCGATGCGGTGCCCACATTGTAATAAAGCATCACGCCCGCACTCGGGTCACCGGTTACGCTTATCTGCGCCAAATCGCCACCCGCACTTACGAGTGAAAGCGTGGGCACTGCCGCATGCGCAGTGAGCGCGCCAAGCATGCCGAGCAGCGCAAACGCCCCGATTGAAAAAAGGCGTACGTTTCTTAATGGCATGGTTTGTCGCATCATTGCTTTATAAGCATAATACAACGGCGTAAAAGTAAAAGGATGTGCGTAATGCGGTATTATAGTGTAGTATAATCTTCATATATGCAGCGAACAGTATCGCTTTCAACGACAGTTTTAATCGCCATTGTGGCAGGAATTATCTCCTACACGCTCGGAAGCGACTATGGGACGACGGGCGTTCCCCGCGACTGCGAACCCTGCAACGGTTCGAGTACGCAGATTCTCACCATCCGCCGCACCGACACCATGCCGGACTTCAGCGTGCACATCGACTCGGAGCAGGCAAGCAGCTCCAAAATCATGGACTTTGCCATCACCAACCACTCGACCTCGACCGCCTACGACATAAAATATTTCAATCTCTTTCCCGGCATCCGGAACGACCACGCCCCGGCGTTTATACGGAATATAAACGTTTTCCATGACGTCACCCTCATCGCCCGCCTGGACAATCTTTCTTTCCCCACCGCTTACGTTCCGAGTTCAACACCACTCCTCATCCCGCCCGGCGCTTCTCAAAACTTCAGCATATTCGGGCGCGTGGTCGGTTCATTCCCTACCTCCACCGCACAGGTTGCAATTGGCAATGTCTTCGCCGTAAAAGAAGGGGGAAGCCTCGCTACTTCTCCGGAACCCGTATACAAGGAAAGTAACGGCGCGCCGCTCGCGCCGCCTGCACGCACGACGGACGAGTCACTGGAATCGGCGGTATTCCTGATTCCCTAGTATATGCTTATTGATGACGTAACAATTACTGTTGTTTCCGGCAACGGCGGCAAGGGTGCCGTCGCGTTCAACAAAAACATGATGAGTCTGGGTCCCGCAGGAGGCTCGGGCGGGAATGGCGGAAGCGTCTATGCGGAAGGGATTCCGGACATCGGCGCCTTGCGGCAGTTTCGCCACAAAAAGGAATTCGCCGCGATGAACGGCGGAGAAGGCAGAAGCCAGTTCCGGGACGGGCGCGACGGCGAGGACCTTATTCTCAAAATGCCGGTGGGGACCGCCATGCACAACCTCGATACCGAGGAAACCGTCGAAATAACGAAGGTTGGCGAACGGATACTCCTCGCGCAGGGCGGCCACGGAGGCAAAGGTAATTTCCAATATAAGTCATCCACGAATACTTCGCCTCGGCAATTCCAAAACGGATTCCCGGGCGAGCATCTCACGCTCCGGCTTGAATTGAAGCTTATTGCGGACGTAGGGTTTGTAGGGCTTCCGAACGCCGGGAAATCGAGCCTTTTGAACGAACTCACCAACGCGAAAGCCAGAGTGGCGAATTATCCCTTCACCACGCTTGAGCCGAATCTCGGAGCGTACTACGAACTCATCCTTGCGGACATCCCGGGGCTCATCGAGGGCTCATCCTCGGGCAAGGGACTTGGGGTGAAATTCCTCCGCCACATTGAGCGCACGCGCATCCTCTTTCACCTCGTCTCCGCCGAATCCCCCGCTCCCGCCCATGATTACGGCGTTGTCCGGAAGGAACTGGGCACGTATGCAAAAGCACTTCTCGAAAAACCGGAGTATCTTTTTCTCTCCAAAAGCGATTGCATACCTCCCACGGAGCTAAAGGTAAAGCTTGCCGCACTGAAGAAAATTAATCCCAAGGTGATCGCCATTTCCATCCACGACGAGGCAAGCATCACAAAAATCCAGAAAATCCTGAACACGCTGAAGGCGGTGAAATAACCCGAAGAAGCCGTATAATCACAGCATGGGAACCTTGCGCACCGACGAAATTGAAAAAACCTATGCAGCTTATCGGGATCGGGGCGAGCTAGAAAATGACTGCAAGCTCTGTGGGAAGCCTCCGCTCCAGTCTTTCCAATGCTGGAAGATAGTCCGGAATGATTTCCCGTACGACAAAATCGCGTCGGTGCATCATATGTTTGTTCCGCTGCGGCACGTTGGAGAATCGGAACTCTCACCGGAAGAAGCGGAAGAATTCCGTGAACTGAAAAACGGCTACTTAAACGAGCACTACGAATTCATTATCGAGGCAGTGCAGCGAAGGAAAACCATTCCTGACCACTTTCATCTGCACTTGATTGTCGCAAAGAATTAGCACCCATGAAAAGAAACTACGGGCCGTACCTCATATTCCTCGCGGCGATGCTGTGGGCGACGGACGCGCCCTTCCGCGTGCACCTCACGAAGGAATTGAGCAGCAACTTCATCGTCCTCGCGGAGCATTTTGTGGATGTTCTTATCGTCCTGCCACTCCTCTTCTTCCATCGTGCCGCGCTTAGGAAACTCTCCGCACGGCAATGGTGCGCGGTCGGAGTTATCGCCGTGGGCGGAAGCGCGCTTGCCTCCGTCGCGTTCACGCAGGCATTCCATTATGTGAATCCCTCCGTGGCAATTCTCCTTCAGAAACTCCAGCCGCTTATCGCCATCGGGCTTGCCGCGAGTCTGCTCAAGGAGAAAATCGGTAAAAACTTCTGGGGATGGACGGCGCTTGCACTCTTCGGGGCGTACATTATTTCCTTCCCCAATCTGAAGCCCGAACTCTTCCCCGGCGAGCAATTTAACCCGAATGCGGCGGGCGTGGGATTGGCACTCCTCGCGGCGCTTCTCTGGGGCGCCTCTACGGTCTTGGGCAGATACGTCCTCCGTGATGCCGATTTTAAGGTAATGACCTCGCTCCGGTTTGCTCTTGCCTTTGTCTTCCTTTTGATTCTGAACTTTTGGCAGGCGTCTTTCCCCGCAATCAGCCAGATTTCCGTAAAAGACATTTTCTATATCGCCATTATCGCCGTTACCTCCGGCGTGGTGTCGCTCTTCATTTACTACCGCGGACTTGCGACCACAAAGGCCTCCGTCGCAACCCTTGCGGAACTCGGGTTTCCCATGGCCGCCGTGCTCATAAACTGGATATTCATAAAAGACGCCACGCTTTCGTCCATGCAAATCATCGGCATGGCGCTCCTCCTCTTCTCCATTTATAAATTAGCAGGTGCGAATGCAGATGAAGTGAATCCGGCGACTCTCACCGGTTAAGCATTTCCTTCCCTCAATAAGAGAAAAACGCATCTCTTCGCAGATGCCGCTTTCCTGCTATTATCTTAATGTTTAAAACAATGCCGCACCCACAGCAAAAACCGGTTAAAGCAGGAAGTGTATTCCGCGCGTATAGCCGCGAAGCCAAGCATTATCCTTGGCTTTTCATCGCCGCATGCGTGGGCGGAATCGGCATCCAGGCCGCCGACCTCATATCTCCGCTTTATCTTCGAGAGCTTTTCAACCTGCTTGCTTCTCACACCCCCGATGTGAGCGTAATTCGGGAACTTACCCTTATTATCGGCATGATTGCGGTTGTTGCATTGGGCGGGTGGCTCGCCCGCCGGATCCAGTACTATAGCGTCTTGCTTCTCGAAGCGCGCGTGATGGCAGACCTTTACTCCTCGGCATTCGAGTACCTCATCCGGCATTCTCATCACTTTTTTATCTCCCGCTTCGCCGGCACCCTCACGCGGCGCATCAGCAAGTTCGCCGCGGCGTTTGAGACCATGACGGACGCGATTATAATGCAGTTTTTTCCCACGGCGCTCTTCGCGATGGGGGCAGTAGTGATCCTTTTCCTTCGCAACCACGCACTCGGCATCGCGCTCGGCATATGGGTCATCGGCTTCGTTGCATTTCTGCTCTTTGTGGCGCGATTACGGCAACCTCTGCGGATTGCACGGACCGACGCGGACAGCAAGATGATCGGAACGCTCGCGGACGCGATTTCGAATCAGAATACGATCGCGCTTTTCTCCGGCACTGCGCACGAAGTCGGTCTCTTCCGTACCGTGATTGAGTACTGGCGCAAAGCGACGGTACGCTCATGGAACGCCGATGAACTCATCTGGTCAACTCTGGGCATTCTTATGGTAGGAATCAACGTCGGCCTCCTCTACGGCGCGGTGCTGCTGTGGGAGCGCGGACTCCTTACGATCGGGGATTTCGTGCTCATCCAGACGTATCTCATTGGATTGTTTGAACGTCTTTTAGGTATCAATCGCGAACTGCGCCGATTTTTTGACGCATATGCGGACGCAACCGAAATGGTGGAAATTATTGAGATGCCGCACGAAGTTCAAGATTGGCAAAAGGCGACTCCGCTCGCAGTAACACAATCCAAGATCACATTCACAAGCGTCGGTTTCTCGTTCTATGCCTCGCGCGCGGTGCTCGACAACTTCAACCTCACCATACATGGCGGCGAGAAGCTGGCACTCGTGGGACCCTCCGGCGCGGGGAAGTCCACCATCACCAAACTCCTCTTGCGCCTCTATGACGTGAAGCGCGGCAGTATCACAATTGACGGGCAAAATATTGCGGGGGTACCGCAAGAGACTCTGCGCAACGCCATCGCATTCGTGCCGCAGGAGCCGATTCTCTTCCACCGCACGCTTATGGAAAATATCCGCTACGGACGGCGCGATGCGAAGGAGGAAGAAGTGACTGACGCCGCAAGAAAAGCCCATTGTCATGAATTCATCTCGCAGCTACCCGATACGTACCAGACCTTTGTAGGCGAGCGCGGGGTAAAGCTCTCCGGCGGCGAGCGCCAGCGCGTCGCAATTGCGCGGGCGATCCTCAAAAATGCTCCTATTCTCATACTCGACGAGGCGACTTCAAGTTTAGACTCCGAGTCCGAATCGCTCATTCAAGACGCGCTCCAGACCCTCATGCAGGGAAAAACCGTGCTCGTCATTGCCCACCGGCTTTCCACCATCATGAAGATGGATCGCATCGTGGTGCTCGAAAACGGAAAAATCGTTGCGGAGGGGACTCACCGCGAACTCCTGGAGCAAGGCGGCTTATACAAAAAACTGTGGAGTATCCAAGCGGGCGGGTTTCGAGATGGCGAAATGCTTCACGAAGTCGGAGATGCCGATGTGACAGAAGAACTTATGGAAACTTCCGAGGATAAATAGAATGCCAATCACGCACGACGAGCAGCGAAAAAAATGGAATGAGGAGCACCGAACGCCCTTTGCACTCACGCAGATGGACATACGAACAACTTCCGAACAAGAACTCGACGAGATGTATGATGGTTTCGAGCTGATTAAATCGGAAAGGGTTGAGAAAACCACAGAGTTCTTCGGAAAATCCTACCGATGCAAGCATCACTGGAGAGTTTATAAGAAATAGCGCTGCGGAGGGGTATAATAACCACATGACCCTCGCACTCACCATTATTCGCTGGGTTTTGGGAATTGTTTGCGCCCTTCTTCTTGCCGCGCTCGTGTTCGTTACCGTGGGAATCGGCGTCCCCGCAGCAAAGCTCGCGAACCCCGATTACACAAAGCACGTCCTTGTCGCAAGCGGCATCTATGAACGCGCATCCGATATCGGGGTAGATTTCGTTCTCTCGAAAGTCCGCGCGACCGCCGAAGGCGCAGGCGCCCCGGGCGACGTGAAGTCAATGAGCCGCGGACTCGTGGACGAGTCCGAGCTCCGCCGCGAAGTGCGCACCCTCTTTCCTCCCGAGTGGATACGGGCGCAGACGGAAGCGAATATCGAGGGGCTCTACTGGTACTTCCGAGGCGGCCCCGCCTTCACGCCCGTGCTCGATGTCGCCGGTCGGGAACGCGCCGCGCAGCAATCGCTCGGCGGAATATTCAAACGGAAAATCAACGAGCTTCCCGCATGCGCTCCGGATGTCCTCGGCGACATAAGCCGTCTCGACATTTTTGCCATAACCTGCTGGCCCGCAAACCTCAAGAAAGCGCAGGCGCACGCGAAAATCGATGAAGCGCTCGCCAATGCGCCCATACTTCGGAGCGGGCAGCTGAACTTTGAAAATCCCGACGTGAAGATTCTCGCGAATACAGAACCCATACGCCGCGCGTACCGCGTTGCTACCTCCATTCCTCCGCTCCTCATCTCACTCATTACAATTCTTTTCGCCCTTTCCTTCTTTTTTGCTCCGGGGAGAATCCCGAAAATTGCCGTACCTGCGGGCACCCTCGGCGTTACCGGCATCATCCTCTCCGGCGCCGCATTTCTCCTCCGCGCGCAATTTGGAGAGGTCTGGAACACGTTTGCCGCACCGCGGCTTTCATCCCATGCGCCGTGGCTTGGTAACATGCTCGAAACCCTCGCTTCGGCGGCGGTGCACGACATATCCGGCGGGTATTTGCTCTGGGGCTTCTTCACCGTGGTACTCGGTGCGCTGTTTCTCCTTGTGCTCCGTTATCCCGCCACAATGAAAGTAGTCACCGTGGCGATTGCAATCTTGGGCATTGCGGGCATAATCGGCGGCGTCATATTCAGCACAAGTATACACGGCCAGATTGTCGCGCTCCGTGAAAATACAAACTCAATTCTTCCGGCGCGCTAGATTCTCATTCTCAATCTCAAGAAGGCGGTTGTATTTCGCAACCCGCTCACCACGACGCGGTGCGCCCAGCTTGATGCCGTCCGCACCGACGCCATACGCGAAGTCCGCGATGAAGTCGTCATTCGTTTCGCTCCCCCGGTGGGACGCAATTACCATCCACCCATACGTCCGCGCAAGGCGTACCGCCTGAATCGCTTCCGTAACCGTTCCTATCTGATTGGGTTTTATGATGACGCCGCGGACAGCTTCTTCCCGCGCCGCTTTCTCCATGCGCGAAACATTTGTCGTGGTAAGGTCGTCCCCGGTAATGCACACCGAGCCGCCCCAGCCCCGATTCAGCGTTGCGAAATTCCGGAAGTCATCTTCGCCGAACGGGTCCTCGAGATAAATGAGCGGGAATTCCCTGATGAGCCGCGCATACCGCGCCATAAGTTCCCGGGGTGGGCGCCGGATGCCGCTTGCCGCCGCATCCAACCCGAACTCGATTTTCCGCTCAAGCCCGAGCGCCTGCGCAACGCGGCGCATAACAACGAACGGCTCACGGTAGTCCCTGAAAGGAGGAGCGAATCCCCCTTCGTCGCCCGCATGCGCGGCGGAAGGTCCCTTCGTCCGCACAAGGTACGCGCGAAGCGCATGATACAGCCGCACCGCGATGTCCACCTCCTCGCGAACACTTTTCCCTTCCGGAATGACAAGATATTCCTGAAAATCGAGGCCGTTTCCGGCGTGCGCCCCTCCCTCAATAAGATTTACCAAAAGCCGCGGCGCCCGCCCGGGAACTTTGAAACCGCCGATGCGCCGGAGGTGCCGCCAGAGCGGAGTATTCCCTGCCAGGGCGCCTGCACGCGCACAGGCAATTGAAGCGGCGAGAATCGCGTTTGCGCCAAGCCGGCGCTTGTTTTTTGTCCCGTCGAGCTTCAAAAGCAGCGCATCAATCTTTTCCTGCTCCGCCGGATTCATACCCTTCAGCCGGGGCGCGATAATGCGCAGAATATTGCGCACCGCTTTCTCCGCCGGAAGCGCCCGCGCCTCGTGAGTCCCGGCACTCTCTCCCTTCGGTATGGATGCGCGCACCGCGATGCCGCCGCAAAAAAGCGACGCCTCAACCGTCCAGTTGCCCTGGGAATCGAGTTCCGGACGCGCAGTAAGCTTGGTGATGCGAAGCGCCATGGAATTTATTTCACGACATTCTCCGGCTTCCCATCCATAAAACTCCGGATATTGCGGATAGTGGTCTCTAAAATACGCTGCAGCGCCTCCTTCGAATTAAAAGCATTGTGCGGCGTGATAAGCACATTCGGCATCCGTACCAATTCATGGTTGCGGAGCAAGACTTTGAGCTCGCTTTCGCTGGGATGCCCGGAGGAGAGGAAAAGCATCTCGTCCCGCGATTCGTTTTCCTCTTCAAGCACGTCGAGTCCCGCGCCGCCGAGTATCCCCTCTTGCAATGCCATAACAATCGCCTCCGTTTCCACAATCGCGCCGCGGGCGGTGTTCACAAGATACGCGCCCCGCTTTACCATGCGTATATTCCCTTTGTGTATAAGGTGATGCGTATGCTCGTTATACGGGCAGTGGAGCGTGATGAAATCGGAAGAGCTAAGCAGCTCATCCAACCCCGCATACGCGAATCCCATACGCTTCGCAAGCGCGGAATCCGGGTACGGGTCATGCGCCACGACATTCATGCCAAACCCCTTCGCAATCTTCACCGCTTCTCTCCCGATGCGGCCGGTGCCTATCACGCCGAGCGTTTTCCCGCGCACATCCACTCCCCGCAAATCATCATTGCGAAACATTCCTGTTTCCTTCACACGGTCTATCCCCTGATATATTTTTCTCGAAAGATTCAAAATGAGGCCGAATGCGTACTCCGCGACGGTGTTGTCGCCGTAGCCGGGAACGTACAGCACCGTTACCCCCCGCCGCTTCGCCGCGGCGATGTCAATGTGGTCATACCCCGTGGAACGGGTGGCGAGGCACTTCAGTTTCGGAAACTGCTCGAAAAGCGCGTCGTCGAACTTTGTGTGTACGAATATCGCCGCAATTTCGATGTCTTCCCGTTCCTTCGGAGCGACTTCCGTGCATTTTTTTTCGTGCAGCCGCAGCTCTTCGCCGGGAAACGCCGCGCGGATTTCCGCTTCTTCCCAATCCTCGACTTGGAAAAATCCTATCGTCATGAACGTTTTTTCTTGCGGAAACGCCCTTCGGCTTTTGCGATTGCAATCGTCGTTCGGATAACCGTGTCGGCGTTGAGCGATATGCTTTCAATACCCGCCCGCACAAGGAACTCTGCAAATCCCGGATGGTCAGAAGGTGCCTGCCCGCAAATGCCGATATATTTCTTTTTCTTCCTGCAAACCGCGATTACTTTGGTGATAAGCTGCCGCACCGCTTCATCCGTTTCATCGGCGACTTTGTTCACGATTCCCGAATCGCGGTCGAGTCCCAGCGTGAGCTGCGTAAGATCGTTCGACCCGATGGACATACCGTCGAATATCTTCAGGAATTCATCCGCGAGAAGCACGTTCGAGGGAATCTCACACATCACATAGACCGGCGTTTTTTCCCCCCGCCCGCTCACCAGATTCGCAAGTCCGGATTCGCCCATAAGCGCGAGTGTTTTCCGTCCCTCCTCAACCGTCCGGCAAAACGGCACCATGGGAATCACATTCCGGAGCCCCATGCGCTCCCGGACAATCCGCACCGCTTTGCACTCAAGCAGAAACGCGCCTTTGAATTTCGGGTCGTAGTACCGCGAAGCGCCACGCCAGCCGATCATCGGATTCTCTTCCTGCGGTTCGTACGCCGCGCCGCCCGCAAGCGAACGATACTCATTGCTCTTAAAATCCGAAAAACGGACGATGACCGGATGCGGGTGAAACGCCGCACCGATTTTCGCAATGCCGTACGCAAGGTTGTCCACGTAATAATCCACAGGGCGCTCCCAGCCGCGCATTTTCTCCCTGATGATGCGACGCACTTCGGGCGTCTGCGAACGGGCATTCAAAAGCGCCATCGGATGCACGCCGATTTTTGAGGCGATAATGAATTCCTCCCGGGCAAGACCCACGCCCGAATTCGGCAAAAATGAAGTTTCGAACGCCAAATCGGGAATCGCCACGTTCACCATTACCTTCGTCCTGGGCTTCGGGATTTTCCGCACATCATGCGAATGCGTCTCGAACTTCAGCGCGCCCGCGTACACCGCCCCCTCGCTTCCGGTCGTATCCACGGTAAGCACCTCTCCGGTCTTTATTCTTCTTGTCGCATGCTCCGTACCCACCACCGCGGGAATACCGAGTTCACGGCTCACGATTGCCGCGTGACTCGTGCGCCCGCCTTTGTCCGTCACGATCGCGGCGGCGATTTTCATAATCGGCTCCCAGTCCGGGTCGGTCATGGTGGTCACCAGAATCTCCCCCCGCTTGAACTCCCGGATATGCTTCGCGTCCATGATCACGCGCGCCTTTCCTGTCGCAATGCGCGAACCAACGGAAGCGCCGCGCACCAGCGGCTCCCTTCCCTGCGCGCGGAGGCGGTATTCCGTAACTTTCGAATAATCGCGATTTGCATGCACTGTTTCGGGACGCGCCTGAACGACGTATAGCTCGCCGGTGATGCCGTCCTTCGCCCACTCCATATCCATCGGCGTCCACTTGCGGTTCTTTCCGGAATAATGCTCCTCGACCGCAACGGCCCAGCGGGCGAGCGTGAGCACCTCATCCTCCCGTAGCACAAAATGTTCCCGCTCCGCAGGCGAAGTGCGCACCACTTTTGTCCGCTTGATACCGCTACCCCGCGCGGCGTACACCATTTTTTCGTTTTTGTTTCCGAGCCGCCTGTCGATGATGGGCACCAGTCCTTTTTTTCCTATTCCTTTTTTCCATACTATGAACTCATCGGGCGTCACGCGCCCCTGCACAATCATCTCGCCCAATCCCCACACCGCATTGATTACCACCGCGTCGCGAAAACCGGATTCCGTATCAAGCGTAAATATGACTCCGGATGCGCCCTTATCCGACCGCACCATTTTCTGCACGCCCACCGAAAGCGCGATTTTCAGGTGGTCGAACCCTTTGTCCGCACGGTAAGAAATCGCGCGATTGGTGAAAAGCGAAGCCATCGCCGCCCGGGTCGCGGCGACCAGGCCGTCCCCGCCACGGATACCGAGATATGTCTCATGCTCTCCGGCGAAGCTCGCGCCCGGAAGGTCTTCCGCCGTCGCGGAAGAGCGCACCGCGACATCCACGCCTTTTCCGTAACGCTTCTCAAGTCCCGCATACGCCTTCCGGATTGCCGTTTCCAGGTCCTCCGGGAACGGCGCCCGGCGGATGGCGTCGCGCACTTCGCTTCCGCGCAGAGCGAGTTCACGCAAATTCCTCGTGTCGAGCCCCTTAAGCGTAACGCGCACGAATTTGGCGAGTCCGGTCGTTTTGAGAAAATGATAATAGGCGTCCGCGGTAACCGCGAACCCCGACGGCACGCGCACTCCTTTCGTGCGAAGCGCGCGAATCATCTCCCCGAGCGACGCATTTTTCCCGCCCACGCGGCCGACATCACCGATGCCCACCTCTTCAAACGGAAGAATGAATCCCGTTAGAAATTTCCGCGGAGTATTTGCATCCCTGCGGGAATTTAACCTGGGCGGCAACTCGCGCCGCAAGCGGCGGGGTATCATTTCTAACGGGATGAATGAACGCGGTGGCATATATTTTTATTCCTTTACTGCGATAACAAGGTCCGACACATTCGACCCCGTAATCCCCATACTAAGAAAATCCCCGACCTCGCGAAAAAACGCATAGGAATCGTTCGCCGCAAGATATTCGTCGGGCGCGCAACCGAGCAACTTGGCACGCTCTCCGGTCATTATATCGCATATTGCCCCCGCATAGTCACTGTTGTCCCTCCCGTCCGAAGCGAGCGAGAGCACTACTTCGCCGCGCTCGAGAAACCGGAGAGCGGAGAGCGCAAGCTCCATATTGCGTCCGCCCGTTCCCGCTCCCTTCACGGTTACCGTCGTTTCACCCCCGTATAACAAGGCGCAGCGCGGTTTCCCGCCGTGAAGCGCGTGTGCGATTTTCTCACCCGCTTCCCGCGCTTCCCCCGCCAGTGCGCCGACCTGCGGGTTGGGCGTAAATCCCCGTTGCTTCGCCGCATCCGCCATCGCGCGGAGCGCAATGTCGTTCGACACAACAACGATGTTTTGAACTTTCTCAAAATACTTGGCGTCTTTCGGCGTCTCCACAAGCCCGCACCGCTCAACCCCGCACGCCGCACGCAACCCGTATTTCTCAAGTATTATTTCTGCATCACGAATGCTCGTCGTATCCTTCACCGTGGGTCCGGACGCGATAAATTGCACGTCATCTCCCGCAACATCGGAGAAAATGAGCGAGGCGACCCGGGCCGGATACGCCTGTTGCGCAAGATACCCGCCCCGCGCGAGCGACGGGAGATGCTTCCGCACCGTATTCATTTCCTGTATTGCCGCACCGCTCCGCATAAGCTCGCTCACAATCTTCCCTTCATCCTCGCAGCCCTTCTCTCTCGGCAGACAAAGAAGCGTCGAACCTCCCCCCGAAATTATGAAAAACACGAGGTCATTTTCGCCCAACCCCGCGAGCGTTTCCCTTAGCACCGCGGACCCGCGGACATTCGCCTCCGAGGGCAACGGATGAGTTCCCTCTATCGCGGTTATTCTTGTGAGCGGCGGGGGTGTCCCGACGCCGAGCACCACGCCGCGGGTAATCGCCTCTCCCAATATGCGCTCAAACGCCTTCGCCGCCTCAAACGCGCATTTCCCCACGCCCGCAACTACGATTTTACCCCCGGCATGCATCGGGTAACTCTTCTCACCGATTGTCATGCTTCCCTTCCCGGTTTTCACCCACCTCCCGATGACCTCCGCGGTGCGTATCGCCCGAATTCCTTCTTCCGCAATCTCCAAAGCCGCGCGCCTGGTTGCGGATGTCGCAAGCTCCTCAAAATTCTTTATCGCGCGCGTTTCCATCTGTGCATGGTACTTGCCCTCTATTGTAACAAATCACCGGGACAAGCTCACGGACGAATTTGGTATAATTTTCATATGAAGGGCTATGTCGACAATATTGAGGAAGAATCCCTCAAAAACGAGTGCTTCAGGAAAGTCGTCTATACCGCAAAGAAGAGCCAGCTTGTGCTGATAAGCTTGAAACCGGGCGAGGATATCGGCGAGGAAGTGCACCAACTCGACCAATTCCTCCGGTGCGAAGCCGGTACCGGCAAAGCAATCCTCAACGGAATCGAATATCCGGTCCATGATGGGACTGCGATAGTGGTTCCCGCCGGGACACAACACAACATCATCAACACGTCGCCCGACGCGCCCATGAAGCTTTACACCATCTATTCCCCGCCGAACCATCGCAACGGAGTCGTGCACCGCACGAAAGCGGATGCGGAAGCCGACGAGGAACATTTCGACGGAAGACTAAGTGAATAATCTAACCGTCCGCCCCCTATGTCGCTCACTGGCCTTTTATATGCAATCGGTGCCGCCGTTACGTGGGGGTTGGTTTACACCATTGACCAACGAATACTTCGCAATGCGACGCCTTTGACTCTTCTTTTCGTTAATTCCCTTATCGCCATAATTATCCTGCTTCCCTTCATATTTTTCGAACGAAAAGAATTTGCCGCCCTCTCGGGAACACCCGGGAGAGTCTGGATATTTATTATTGTTTCGGCTTTCCTCGCCACGCTCGCGAACTTTTTCATTTTCTCAAGCATCCAGCTCCTTGGCGCCTCGACCGCTTCCATTTTCGAAATCGCATATCCCTTCTTTGTTGTACTGTTTAGCTACCTGGCATTCCATACCGCGCCCGGCCCCGCACTTCTCCTCGGTGGACTTTTCATATTCATAGGCTCGGCCATCATCATCGCATCGGGGCGATGATATATTGACTTTCGCAAAGAAATCAGTAATAATTCGGTTGTAGCGGTGCCCACACGGGCGCTTTTATTTTAATGCTGTCACCCGTATAAACACATGAAACTTAGGAATGTAGCCATTATTGCGCACGTTGACCATGGGAAGTCCACGCTCATGAACAACATCCTGAAGCAGTCGGATACCGACCTCGGGAAAGCCGGCGAGCAGGAAATGATCATGGACTGGAACGAACTCGAGCGCGAACGCGGAATCACCATTTTCTCGAAAAACGCCGCGGTGGATTACCATGGCGTGAAAATCAATCTTATCGATACTCCCGGCCATGCGGACTTCGGCGGCGAAGTGGAGCGGATTTTAAATATGGCGGACGGCGCGCTCCTCCTCGTGGATGCGCAGGAAGGTCCCATGCCGCAGACGCGCTTCGTTTTGAAAAAAGCGCTTGCGGCGGGGCATAAAATCATCGTCGTGCTGAATAAGATAGACAAGCCCAATGCGCGCGTGAACTACGTGCTCGACAAGGTGCTTGACCTCTTCATTGAGCTCGGCGCAACCGACGCCCAGCTCGAATTCCCCGTCGTCTACGCTTCGGGAAAGCTCGGGAAGGCGGGACGGGCGCCGGACCTGAACGCTATGGCCGACCTCACGCCGCTCTTTGAAACGATACTCGAAACCGTGCCCGAGCCGAACGCGAATCCGGCGGGACCGCTCCAGATGATGATTGTTTCGATTGCCTATGACAATTATAAAGGGAGAATCGGCATCGGCCGGATACACCAGGGAACGCTCAAAAACAACGCCGCAATCACGCATGTGAACCGCGAGGGAAAGATGACCGCCTCAAAAACCACGGGACTTATGACCTTCACGGGACTCACCCGCGCCGAAGTTGCGGAAGTACCGGCCGGGGACATTGCCGCAATTTCCGGAATCGAAAACATCAACATCGGCGACACGCTCGCGGACGCCGTAAATCCCGTGCCGCTCACCCCCATCGCCATCGAAAAGCCCACGGTGAAAATGGTGTTCTCGGTGAACGATTCCCCCTTCGCGGGCACGGAGGGAGAATTCTGCACCTCCCGCAATCTGCGCGAGCGGCTCTACAAAGAACTCGACAATGACGTGGCGCTCCGCGTGGAGCCGACAGACTCCACCGATTCCTTCGTCGTAAGCGGACGGGGAGAGCTTCACCTCGCGATTATCATCGAAACCATGCGGCGCCAGGGTTACGAGCTCCAGGTATCGCGCCCCGAAGTGATTTACAAGGAAGAGGATGGGAAAACGCTCGAACCCGCGGAAGACGTCTGGATAGAAGTGCCGGAAAAGTATTCGGGTATCGTCATCGAAAAAATGGGCGTGCGGAAGGGCGAACTCAAAAACATGCGCGTGGAAGAGGGCGTCGCTCATTTCCATTTCTTCATCCCTACGCGCGGACTCATCGGATTCCGAAACGAGTTTTTGATAGAAACCAAGGGAATGGGAATCGTGAATACGCTCTTCGCCGGCTACTTCCCGAAGTGGGACGACATCCGTTCAAGCCCGCACGGCTCGCTTATTGCCCACGAAGCAGGCACTACCACTGCCTATGCCCTTTTAATGTCGCAGGAACGGGGCGTAATGTTTCTTGGTCCTGCGGTAAAAGTCTATGAAGGACAGGTGGTGGGCGAAACCGCGAAGGCGGAAGACCTGGTGGTGAATGTGTGCAAGCAAAAGCAGCTTACCAACTTCCGCGCGAAGACCGACGCGGTAACCGATGACCTCGTTCCCCCGCGGGAGCTTTCCCTTGAGCAGGCAATTGAATACATTGGCGACGACGAACTGGTTGAAGTAACTCCCCAGAGCATCCGGCTCCGGAAAAAAATTCTCAACAACGCCCTCCGAAAGAAAGCGGACAAGTAGCGGGCACGCTATTTATCCTGGGCGCGAAAGTGTTCCTCAAAAAGCACCGAGACAATCGCCGCGGCGGGAAGAGAGATGATTATTCCCAGGAGACCCGCGAGTTTCCCTCCCACAAGCAACGCTACCAGAAGCACAAAGGGGTTTAAATCAAGCGCCCGCTTCATGAGAAGCGGCGTAAGGATGAATCCCTCGATCACCTGATTCACGAGGAAAAAGAGAATGAGCGTTCCCACTACGGCGAACAAGGACTGTGAAACTGCGAGGAGAATCGCCGGCACCGCCGCAATCACCGGCCCGATGAACGGAATGAAATTCAAAACGCTTGAGAGGACGCCGAGCGTGAAAGCATAGGGCACGTCCAGGAAATAAAGCCCGAGAAATATAAGAACGCCCACGATAACGGAGGTCACGATACGCCCCCACAGCCATGCGCTCACCTTGACCTGTATCCGCTCGAAGAACGCGAGTACTTGTGCGTGCCGCGCCCGCGGCGCAAGGGTATATACGAGGCGCCGCACCCCCTGCTCCTGCAGATTCAGAAAAAATGCGAGCGAAAGCAGAACGATGAACGACCCTGCGCCGCCGAAGATGACAAAGAATACCTGAATTGCCCGCTCCGCACCCCCGGAAATTGCCTCCGAAAGATTTTGAAGGAGATTCCATGGTGTGAGCGATGCCGGCAAAAGGGAGCTCGCTCCCCCGCCCTCGCCAAAGAAGTCACGGATGCGGGGCGCGTACGTAACCGCAATATTTGCAATTTCAATTCCCAACGGCGGCAAAATCACCGCGAGCGCGCCGAGGAACACCAGCAACATCGCCGCATAGACCAGGCATGCGGCTGCCCAGCGCGGCAGGCGGCGCGCTTCAAGCGCGTCAATCGGCTTATCAATCGCCATCGCAAACACGCCTGCGGCAAAAGCAAGGAGGATTATCTCGCGGAGATAATAGGCGAGCGCGAGCACAACCGCGGCAAGCGTGAACTTCACAACTATCTCGGTTGAAAACGAGGAATTTTCCTGCACCATGGGTATTAATACTAAAGCAAGAATGGGCGTACTTGTCCATAAACCTTTTGCCAAAAACAAACCCCCCTCTTCGACCTAGGTCGGAGAGGGGGCAGTCATTTTCACCTACTATGCTACAACCTGTCCAGGCTTTCCCGGCTGTCCCGGCGTCGGCTGCTGCGGAGGAACCGTTTGGTACATAAACATATGCGTTACGAGGCTCATTAAACTAACAAGCGGTAGACGACTATCCCGCGTTCCGCATATCGAAACTTACCTGTCTATTATACCCCACATTCCCCCTCCGGCAATATTGACAAAACCGCCATAAATGACACATCCGAGCGCCGCGGAACATTGCAATTCCTCGCTTGAAAGCTTTATATCTGCTGGCGTGTTTACTTTTGACCCGATACAGCGCCCCGATGCGGAAATCAAAACCAGCCCCTTCGGGATTCGTAAGCTCCCTTTCGGAAAGGTTCTCGACCAGCTTTTTCTCGCGGACAAGGCGAAGTATCTCGGAGACTCCCAAAATCATCCACTTCATACTACGCCCACGTGGCAATTCTCAAAAGTGCACATTCGGAATAGAATGAGGAAATGCAAACGAGCCAGTGCAAAAAATGCACACAGTCATTCACCGTAACGCCCGATGACCTCACGTTCTATGAAAAATTAGACGTTCCTCTTCCCACGCTCTGCCCCGACTGCCGCTATCGGCGGCGTCTTTTGGACAGAAACGAGTGGTCGCTTTACCGCCGGAAATGCAGCAAGACCGGCGAATCGATAGTTTCAATCTATCGCGAAGACGCGCCGTTTCCCGTCTATAAGCAAGAGGTGTGGCGTTCGGATGCGTGGGACCCGCTCTCATACGGGCGGGACTTTGACTTCAATCGTCCGTTCTTTGAGCAATATCATGAACTCCGTCAAGCTGTCCCCCACCCTGCGCTCGTGAACTATAACAGCGTGAATTCGGAATATTCGAACCAATCGCAGGACAACAAGGATTGCTATATGGTCTCTGCTACTGGGGAAAGCGAAAAATGCATGTACGGCAACTGGTATCAACCGGCTTACTTCTGCGGCGATTGCTATATGCTCAAAAAGTGCGAGTTGTGCTACGAATGCATGAACTGTGTGCGGTGCTACTCATGTGCATACTCGGTGGATTGCTTTGATTGCACCTCCGTGAATTTTTCGCTCGATTGTCACGGGTGTAACAACTGTTTCGGCTGTGCCGGACTTCGGAACAAGAATTACTATTGGTTCAACGAGCCGCTCGCCAAGGAAAAATACAAGCAACGCCTCACTGAATTCGGCTGGAACCGGAAGCTCATAGCAGAAATGCAAGGCAAATCCCGCGCGCTTTCGCTTCGAATCCCTCATAAGCACTATCACGGTACAAAGGTGTATCAATCAACAGGTGACTATATCGAAGAGATGGAACGAAGCCGTCTTGTCTTCAACTGCCACGACGGAAAAGATAATGCATATTTACAGGATTCATGGGAGATAAATAATTCACTTGATAACACCGAGATTCTTCTCGTAGAACAAAGCTATGAAATCCAAGGATGCTCGCATACCCGCAATTCCATCGCAATTCGAAGCACTGATGCGATAAGCGATTCCTGTTACTGTGATATGTGTCATTCGTGCACAAACTGCTTCGGCTGTATCAGTCTGAAATCGAAAGAATATTGCATCTTGAACAAGCAATATTCGAAGGAGGAATATCTTTCGCTTAAAAAGAAAATCATCGAGTATATGAAAAAGACTGGAGAGTGGGGCGAGTACTTCCCGCCGGAACATTCCCCTTTCGCGTACAACGAATCCGTGGCACAAGACTTTTTCCCGCTCCCGAAAGAAAAAGCACTCGCGCAAGGGATTCCGTGGTACGACGCACCCGCAAGGAACTATCAGTTCACTCTTAAGGCCGCCGAACTCCCCCAGACCATCAAAGAAACCGACGACTCGATTCTGAATCAGGTAATCCAATGCGCCACGCAGGAATCCGAGGAAGAAAAGAAAGCGCATCCGGCGTGCGCCACCGCCTTTAAACTCATTCCACTCGAGCTCGCGCTCTACCGCAAGCTTAATATCCCCGTGCCCGCGAAGTGCTATCCCTGCCGCCGGATTGACCGCTTTGCGAAGCGTAACCCGCGCAGGCTTTGGCAGCGGAAATGCCAATGTGCCAGAGAGCAATCAGAAAATGGTGTTTATAAAAATATAGCAAGCCATAGCCACGGACATGGTCATTGCGAGGTTTCACTTGAAACCTCCTACGCGCCCGAAAAACCGGAAATCATTTACTGTGAAAGTTGCTACAACAGCGAAATAGCATGAGAGCAACTTTCATCCCGAGTACGTCGAGGGACGAAGCCTACTGCAACAATGAAATTGCCTGACAGAAAAAATCTGGTCGCCTTTGCTCGGCACGCCGCAGTGCCGCTCGTTATTTTTGCTTTGTTTGTCGCATTCATGGTTGTGTACCACCTCCTTGACCTCCCGTCCGCAGATGAAGAACTGGTGCTCGCAAAGCAGTATTACGCCGAGTATGGCTATTGGGTGGTATTCCTTGCCGCGCTTGCCGAAGGGACACTTTTCATAAACTGGTATCTCCCCGGCTCGGTTGTCGCGGCATTCGGCGTCGCCTTCGCCGCGCAAATCGGCTTGAACGTGGTATTTGTCGTAGCACTCATCATCCTCGGATTCTTCATCACTTCGGTCATTAATTATGCGCTCGGGCGCTTCGGGTGGTACCACCTCTTCCTTAAACTGGGACTCTCCGGTCCCCTCGAAAAAATAAAGGCCCGCACGGAACGGAAAGGTCTCGCGATTATTTTCAGCACCTATTTCCACCCGAACGTGGGAGCGCTCACCGCGACAAGCGCAGGAATTCTCAAATTCTCCTTCCCAAAATTCTGCGCGTATTCCCTCGCCGCACTCGTCGTATGGGACACCGCGTGGAGTATACTCACCGTTTTCGTGGGACCTCCGATATTGAATATATTGAGTATCTGGACCATTCTCCTCATGCTCGCGGTTTGGATAGTGGTGCGTGCGGTAAGTTTCGTGCGTGGGAAAAATGCAGTCGTACCCCCGAACGTTCCGTAAGTTACGGAAAGACATGAAACATCGCACACATATTTTGAAGTTTCTCGGTGAAAACCGACTGATGTCGCTTGCCACTTCCGCGGGCAATAAGCCCTGGGCGACAACGGTGTTCTTTGCCTACGATGCGAACTGTACTATCTTCTTCTATTCCCGCGAGGACACGAAGCACTGCCGGAACATCGGGAAGAATCCGCATGTCGCGGTTACCTTCAATCAATACGCGGGAAAACCGAACTCAATCAAGGGACTCCAAGTCACCGGCCGCGCAGCGGAAGTTGCCGCACGAGAATATGCACGGTGCTATACAATCTTCACCAAACGTTATCCGTGGGCAAAGAAGTTCTCCGGCGACCACACGCTTTATGCAATACATCCCAGGGAAATCCACTATATTGACCAGGAACTTTTCGGGCACTTTTTCCGGGTACGGATGAAGTGAAAACGCGCTCCCAAAAGTTAATCCTCGCCTTTTCTCCGCATCGCAGCTTCCACCCTTTGCTGGGCAATTTCAAGCGCCACCGTACGGGGATTGCGGCGCAATGCGACACTCTTCTTCATTACTGTTGAAGTCGCCTCCGTAATCTTCCGCTCCACGAGCTCGAACATGCGCTTCGGGTTGTACCCGCGGTACTCGGCATAAGAAGAAATCACACCGCCCGCGTTCGCCACAAAATCCGGCACAATCATAATCCCCTTCTTCCACAACTCATTCTCAATCGGCTCGCGCATGGGGATGTTTCCGGCTTCAATTATTATTTTTGTCTGGATATCATTTTTATTCCCCGCATGAATCACGTCCGTTACCGAAGCAGGAATCAAAATATCCACCGGCACACTCCAAAACTTCTCCGGAACAATTATATGCCTGGCAAACGCACGCGTGAGCGGTATGCGTTCCTTGATTACGCGCGCGACGACGCTCTTTGAAAAACCGTCTTTTGCGTACACCGCACCTCCCGCATCCGCCAGCGCCACCACTTTCGCCCCCATCTCGGTCAAAAATTGGTATGCGAACGTTCCCACATTGCCGAAACCGTGGATTGCCACCGTTGCGCCTTTCAGTGGAATGCCGATAAGTTCCGCCGCGATTTTCGCCGCTTGCGCCACGCCGAATCCCGTGCTCCCAAACTCGTGCGGAATGCCGCACTTTTCTCCCTCGCCGCCGAAGACCGACATGCAATAATTCGCCGGTTTTCCCGTCGCCGCGCGCCAGTTCCCTGCCGCTTCCACAAACCACTGCATCTCTCGTTCACCGCTGTTCACGTCGGGCCCCGCAATGTACTTCTTTACGAGGAAAGGTTTCAGAAGCCGCGCGAAGCTCTCCACAAAAGCCTTTTTCTTTTCGTCCGTTCCTCCGGGCCACCGCATCCCCGCCTTGGCGCCGCCAAAAGGAATTCCTGCAAGCGCATTCTTCCACGTCATCGTGGTCGCAAGCCGCGTCACCTCTTCCTCGGTTACATTCGCGGTCATACGAATGCCACCCTTCCCGGGCCCCAGTGCCGTGTTGTGAATCACCAAAAAACCCTCCATCCCCAACGAAGGGTCTTTTACACGAACCACATACTCGGGCCCAAACACATCAGCAACTTCCATTTTTTTTGTTTTCTTCATGAATATATGAGAAAACGAGGAGCATTCCCTCGTTTTCCCCGAACCTATTATAATACGTTTTTCTAAAAATGCACCGATGTAATCCTATCCGGAACAACTGCAGTCACAGCTGCCGTCCTCTTTATGCATATGACCGCAGGATTCGCATGTCCCCTCCTCTTTTTCTTCTTCTGCCATTGGAAATAACCTATGACTAATAACTGATAACGGGCCGACCTTTTCGGGCAAGCCTGCTCATTATATCATTTGGAGTATGCTACAGTTCGCCACATTCGCCGCCGGATGCTTTTGGGGCGTGGAAGAGCTTTCCCGCACGCGGAAAAATATCATCAGCAGTATTTTATGAAAAACGGAGGAGAAACCTGCCGCGTATAGGTACGCGCCGCGCCGAACGAAGTACGCTGTACGAAAAAATGCGCCCCGGCATGAGCATCCACCAATTGGAGAATGCTCGGCCGAGGCGTTGATTAGAAAAAGGAGGCCAAAGTGTCTTGGGACCGTCTGGCATCGGGGCGCAATGCCGAACGGATTTGCTCCTCGCTAAACGGCATTGCTAGAACCACCTCACCACATCCCGCACGGTCACGAGCACCATCAGCGCAAGAAGTAATACAAAGCCCACCCCGTTGACCGTTCCTTCAATCCGCCGAGGAATCGGTGAGCCTTTGATCTTTTCGATGGCGGTGAAAAGCACCCGCCCGCCGTCCAATGCCGGAAACGGGATAAGATTGATGACGGCGAGGTTTAAGGATATCAAACTCAAGAGCTCGAAAAGATAAGCGATGCCCAAGGAACCCGTCCGCTGCGCCACGGCGACAATTCCCAAAGGACCCACGATGTCCCCCGGTACCTGTCCCTGTGAGAGAAGACTTCGGAGAAGGTCGCCAAGCGCCTGGAAGGTAAGCCCGATAACGTACACCGAGCTCTTCAACCCTTCCCAAAGCGCGCTCCCAAACCCCATCGGCGGCGCTCCCGTTCCCGCAAGCTGGACGCCCAAGGCGCCTTCGCCTGCGGGAGGATTCACCCGCGGCGTAAACTCGAATGTTTTTTCTCCGTCGCCCCGGACGGTGCGGATTGCAACCGATGTACCGCGATTGGCGCTTACAAACGCAATAAACTCATCCGTTGTCGCAAAGCCGTTTATAACATCGCCTGCACGGAGACCGGCGGCGTCTGCGGGAGAATTCGGCGACACTCCCGCAATCATCACTGCGGAAGGAGTGCCGAGCATGAGCGTCGCGGTAAGAAGCCACCACCCAAGAAGAAAATTCACCGCAACTCCCGCCACGAGCACCACAACCCTCTTCCACGCGGGTTGAAAGTGAAACAAACGCTTCTGCTCCTCTTTAGACGGCGGCACGGCATTCTCTTCCGGATTCTCTCCTGCAATTTTCACGAACCCGCCAAAAGGAAGCCAGTTGAGACTGTACTCAGTCTCACCCTGAGTTCGTCGAAGGGTCTCATTTCCCTTGCGTCTCCACGCCCACATCCGCGGCGGGAACCCGAAACCGAACTCATCCACGCGGAGGCCAAAAAGCTTCGCGGCGGCGAAGTGCCCCAACTCATGCCCCAGAATAAGCACGGAAAGACCAACGATGACAATAATGGTGACAAACATAAAGCAAATTTCTAATTCCTAATATCTAAACAATTTCTAATTTCCAAATCACAAGTTCCAAACAACTTGAGCCATTGAGATTTCGATATTGGGATTTGTTTAGAATTTCGGATTTCGTGCTTCGAATTTTTACTGGACTATTCCTGTAATTCCGTGATTTTTGCGGCAAGCGCCGATTCGATTCCCTTATTCGCCTCATCCACGACTTTCTGGATCTTTTCTTTTGTCTTGAATGCGACATCCTCACTTATCTGCTTCTCGCTCTCTGCAGCTTTAAGTTTCTTCACCGCCTCGTCCCGGGCGGCGCGGATCCGGATGCGCGATTCCTCAACTTCTTTCTTCACCATTTTCCCAAGTTCTTCTCTCCGCTCGTTCGAAAGCGCCGAAAGCGTTGCGCGCAAGGTAAGTCCGTCGGAAGAAACCGAGAGTCCCATCTTTGCGTCCTCAATCGCCTTCGTAATCGGCCCGAGCGCCTGCTTATCCCACACAGTCACTTGGATTCCCCGCGGCGGGAGCACGGCAAGCGTTCCCAATTGCTTCACCGTAAACCACTGGTCAAAATAATTCACTTTTAAGTCCCCAAGGAGCTCCACCGAAGGGCGACTGTTGCGAACAAGCCGCAACGCTTCGCGGAGTTTATCGGTGATTCCCCGAAGGTTTTGGTCGAATGATTTTAGAAATGCTCCCGTGTCCATATTCCCAAATTCATGATTCCAAGCTCGGCGCACTACTCAAGCAATGCATTGAGCTGCAATCGTGCATTCAGCGTACCATGTGCGGCTTCCCGTCGCAACGCAAGGATTTTGTGCCACAGCGGGCGGTTGGTCTTTCCGGCGGCGGACTCCTCTGCGAGCAGCGCGATGCACGAATCAAGGAATTCGGGCAGGCTGAAATCCACCGGCGCGATGAGAGCTTTCACAAGCTCGCGGCGTTGTGAGGCAGGGGCAGACAGAAACCGCCGTGCGGCATCATCCTTTCCCTTTTTACCGGACGGCGCAAGAAGTTCCAATGCCCGCGCCGGAGCCCCAAACGATGCGCTGCGTACGGCTTTTGCTTTTTCGGCGGAACATCCATGCTCCTTTTGAAGCCACGCATCAAGCGGTGCGCCAGGAACGAGAGAAAAGAATACCTGATGCAAGCGGGATTGGAGCGTGGGCAAAAGCGCCTCCCAGTCCGACGCAATGAGCACAAGCACCCCCGAAGATGGCGGCTCTTCCGCAAGCTTCAATAACGCATTCTGCGCCTGGAGAGTCAGGCGCTCCGCGCCATCTATAATCGCAAGGCGGTAGAAACTTACGTTTGGGCGCTCATAGAGGAAGAATTTCAACGCGCGCACTGCGTCAATCCCGATGCTCCCTTCAGCATCCGGCGTCACCACGCGCGCATCATTTAAGATTCTCGTGGCGGGAACAAAGGTTCCTCCCTCGCAATAATGGGCCAACGATTCCGCCACAAGCCGCTTACCCACCCCTTTTGGCCCGAAAAAGAGATACCCGTGCGCAAGCCTGCGTTCATCCGCAAGACGCTTCAAAACCTTGATGGCGCGGGAATGACCAATGATGTTCATAAATCCTAAACTCTAATATCTAAATTCTAAACAATACCGTTTGGATTATTGAGATTTTGGTCATTGGAATTTGTTTAGGATTTAGGATTTCGTGCTTCGTATTTCATTGCTTAACGCTTGTTGAGCAGCGTCCTCTTATATGTATCCAAGTGGTTCAAAATGATTCCCGTGCCGCGTGCGACGCAAAAGAGCGGGTCTTCGGCGACATACGCGGGGACTCCCAAAAATCGCTCAAAGAATTCCGGAAGGTGGTGGAGCTGCACGCTCCCGCCCGAGAGAATCACGCCCTTTTCCATAATGTCCGCCACAAGCTCCGGCGGCGTGTCGTTAAACACATTCTGGACCGAGCCCGCGATTTCAAGAAGATGGGCATTTAACGCTTCCGCAATCTCGTCGGAGGTAATCGTCACATTTTTCGGAAGTCCGCTCAAAAGGTCCCGCCCGCGCACTGTGTATTCCATCTTATTTTTCGAGGGAATTGCCGCGCCGATTTGAATCTTCACCGTTTCCGCACTCTGCTCACCCACCGCAAGCGCATACTTTTTCTTGATGTAATCGGTGATTGCCTGGTCGAACTTGTTGCCCGCCACGCGAAGCGATGTCCACGACACGATATTCCCGAGCGCAATCACGGCGACCTCGGACGTTCCTCCGCCCATGTTAATAATCATGTTCCCCGACCGCGCATTGATGGGAAT
>Ga0082335_1003288_pt1 | contig 27006 bp, 23 predicted proteins | sample Subgrocontami58m_FD_72375 | JGI IMG/M metagenome (GOLD analysis project Ga0082335, IMG submission 72375) | Subsurface groundwater microbial communities from S. Glens Falls, New York, USA - GMW37 contaminated, 5.8 m (SPADES assembly) (version 2) ...
ACAGGTCGCTCCTCTGGAGCTAATCGTATCTTAACGATTCATTGCTACAAACAGTACGCCCTTAACAGGGCTTAATTTTTCAAAACACTAAATTGATATAAAATATTTAGTTTTGTCCAGCCAAAAATTGTCCAACTGTAAGACCCCTGGTGGGATATGAAAGAAACATCGTATTCATGGTCCTGCCCTGTTCGTTTCTGCCTGTTCAGTTTGTATAGGTGTGTCAGGACGCTGGGTCTGTTCAAATGCCTCTATGAACACATCCATCTGTTGACCGGCGAATATTGGAAGACCGCTGTGTTCAATGCTATAAATAACCTGTAGCACTCGTGTGTCTACACGCTCGATGCTATCTCCGGTGAGTGACTTTTTAGGGACGACATACGGCTCGAATCGCACAAATTTTAGATTCGTTTTGATGTTTCTATTGCCACGCAGAAAGGCAATTGCCTGTGCGCCTGTGCGAACCCGCCAGGCATCGTTTTCGTCTACATCGACACGAACGTTTAACGGTTCGACATTGCCGAGTAATATAAGCGGCGTCTGGGTAATCCCTGCGGGTGCAAACTCGCCCACATGAATTTTCAACTGCAATACTTCACCATCGATAGACGCCCGTACGATAATCCGTTCAAGGTTGGTTTCCGTCTCTCTGATTTGAGCCTTTACAGAGAGGGCATCTGCCCTGGCATGGCTTAATTTTGCCCCGGCAATTTGTACCGCATAGCGGCGACGGTCCAGTTCGTCGACACTGATGACCTGTTTGTTACATAATATTTCTGCTCTTTCCAATTGATTTTTCAAATCAGCTAGCGATGCTTTTTCTACTTTAACACTCGCCTCGGCCACCCTCAGAGCCGCCCGTCGTACTTCCAGTTGCGCCCTTAAATCACGATCGTCAAGCCTGAACAGAGGGTCACTGGCTTTTACCTTACTGCCAACCGAGACGTAAATCTGGGAAACAACACCCGGAATGAGTGTGCCGATAGAAATATTTTCGGTGTTAGCCTCAATAATGCCCGAACCGGCTACGGATGATGTATAGGGCGGCGCAGATGGGTCAACTACTGGCTGAGCGGGAGGAATAGTTTTACTTCCTTTTACCACCGTCAACACTGCGAAGCCTATCCCACAAACAGCAAGAACAGGAAGCAAATATTTTCCGATCATAAAAACCTTTCGAGTTTATTTGTTCTCCTGTAAATGATGGAGCGGACTCGTTACAAGGGTAACCTGACCGTCATCCATTTTGGCAATACGGTCCGCAAATTCAAAAATGCGGGCGTCATGTGTAACCACAATCAATGCCCTGTCAGCGCCAGTGGCTACCTCACGCAGCATCTCCATAACTTTATGGCCTGTCTCATGGTCGAGTGCGCTGGTAGGTTCATCACAGACAATAAGTTTCGGGTTATGTACTATCGCTCGAGCTATGGCGACTCTCTGCTGCTGACCACCGGATAGCTCTGCTGGAAGCGAGTACGTACGGTCACCCAAACCAACCTGATCAAGGATTTCCCTCGCCCTGTTAATTGCCGCCCGTCGTTTGGTTCCGTGAATGAGTAACGGTACTGCAACATTTTCAGCAGCCGATAGCGTAGGAATCAGATTAAACATCTGAAAAACGAATCCAACACTCTGACCGCGGTACTGGGTCTTTTTATGACGATTCATACGTTTGAAATCATTGTTAAATACGAGACACTCACCGCCATCGGCGTCCAGCACGCCGGCAATAATCGATATCAGGGTAGTTTTGCCGCTGCCCGACGGTCCGACTAGCATCATAAATTCACCCGGCTTTACTTCCAGGTCAACACCGCGTAATGCGTGTACCTGGGTATTGCCACTGCCATAAGTTTTGGTTACGCCTTTGCATAGTACTGCAATGTTATTCATATTTTCTAAAGTTCAATGACCAATTTCGGCATAAAGAATTATGAAATATACCACCCTCCCATCGTTCGGCTGAGCTCACGACGAAGTCAAGGGAGGAAAAGTTCCCTCGCCCCTTGTGGGAGAGGGTAGGGTGAGGGGTATTTCCAAATGAAGCTATAGCGTTAGCTCTTGAAAACAATCGCCGGTTCCAGTTTTATTACCTTCCACATACTAAGGGTGGCTGAAGCAGCACAGATCACCATAACTGCAGTTGCACTGGTAAGCAGGAGTTGCCATGGCAATTTGAAGGATAATTCAGTACTGCCTGACAGGGTGCCAAAAGCCGTGGCTGCGCCAACACCGAGTCCATATCCAATACCCCCGACCATCGACGCCTGAAGCAAGATCATACGCAATAATGTCCTGGTTGACGCTCCCATTGCCTTGAGTGTTCCAAAATAGCGAAGATTATCAAGGGTGAAGTTGTGGAAGGTCTGTCCAGCTATGGCAATACCAACAATAAAACCAAGTACCACAGTGACTCCAAAATTAATAGGAATACCGGTATATTTCATAAAATAACGGACGGTAAGCATTTTGAATTCCTCACGGGTATATGCGGCAAGTCCAGTCATCTGGCGAATGCGCTGGCTCAATGCATGGAGGTCCTGTCCGGGTTTTGCTTTGACCAGTACAAAAGACATCAGCTTGCGTTCGCGGGGCGCAAAGATTGTTGACCGTGAATAGGTGGTGTAAATGACCGGTTGCGATTGAAACGGTCGTGTTACTTTACAGACGCCCGCCACAACGGCACGATGGTCGTTGAGTTCCATTGTATCTCCAATTTTTAAAGGTTCCCGTCTTCCATCGGGCAGGACGTGGGCAAATTTGCCATTGATGCTGACATTATCCACGATGACGGCGTCATTCTGGCGAAGGTCGGCCAGATGACCCTGAGTCATCTGTGGCGGCCCTCCAATTAACGTTTCGTCGTCAAGCCCTACGACGTGACATGTCTGGAAAGTTCCATTCGAGAGACGCGCCTTCAGCATCCCTTTGTACATAGGGACTGCCCATGCAACCCCTTCCACGCTGCGGACACGGAGCGATTCTGTCTCCTTCAGCGGTTTCAGGTCGTCTATATACTGCACCTTCGGGTCCATTACCCAGATATCAGGAAGTGTCGTGTCTGTCAGGAAACCAAAAGTGCGTGTCATCAAACCCAGGAAGATAGAAGATTGCTGGGTAATGAGTAATGAAGCAAATGTCAGTCCCATAATAATACCCAGGTATTTCGCACGGTCTCCGACGAGCATTTTTAATGCGATGAAATTCATTTTTTTGTCGTCTCCACTTGCTTTCTGAATTCCTTCAGCGCTCCGAGCGAAAAACGGGTGATATGATCAGCCAGTTGTTCAACGTCGCGGGTGTTGTATTTCTGGTTGGGATATAAACGGTTGATCACCGGTCTTGCATGATGATAAAAAACGCATTGGGATACAATGCTCATGGTGCACAGACGAACCAGTTCGCTGTTTGTTCGGGTACCGAGTAAACCGCTCACGATTGACTCTAGTTGTTGCGCAAGGGGTCGTATATTGTTTTCTACAAGCGCATCTAAAGCGCTGGTTGGTTCAAACATCTCCCGCGACATCAGTTTGCCGTGCCAGGCATGACGCCCTTCGTCAAAAATACGCAGAAGAAGTGAGCGAACGAATGCCTGTAACCGCTGCGCAAGGGTTGCATCACTGCCAAGTCCAAGCTGCGGAGGATACTTTTCACAGGCGCACAGATGCGCATATTGCAGAACGGCTGTGTAAAGCCCCACCTTGTCGCGGAAGTGATAATTAACTGCCGCAACGTTTGCATTTGCCCGTTTACAGATATCCCGGACGGTGGCTTTCCGGAAGCCGTGCTCTGTGAACACCTCAACCGCAGCCTCCAGCACCCGCTGCCGCGTTTTTAGATCTGATGTAGTAGAATTTAAAATATTCATTTGAAACAATTGTATAAAACAATTGCTTTAATTGTCAATAAAATATTTGAAGTTTAAGTAACAATAAGGTATCAATTTTGTTTTAGAATTTTTCGGGTTTCTTGTTCATTGATTTTTCGCTTGACTTAAACATTTTATAAATTACATTAAACCATTAAAGAAACAAGAAATGAAACAAAAGAATCCAAGAAAAATATGGAGACCGACTGGTAAAAAAACGATAGAATTATATTTAATTAAATGGAGGTATACATGTCCAAACTTAAGAAACAGGTTCTTGACGAAGCCTTGAAATTGCCGCCCACGGAACGTGCTGAACTTATAGAAAATCTTTTGACTAGTTTTGAGTTCCCTTCTCGAAAAACCATAGATGACTTGTGGGCTAAAGAAGTTGAAAGCCGTATTGATGCATTTGAAAAAGGCGAAACAAGCGCAACTCCAGCAAAGGTAGTTTTTGAAGAAATTGAAAAACACAGAAAATGACAGAAATTAAATTTCTTGCCCCTGCAGAAGCTGAATTTCTGGATGCTATTTCTTATTACAACATGCAAAGTGAAGGACTTGGTTATGAATTTGCTGCAGAAGTAAAGAAAACAATTGAACGAATTATTCAGTATCCTGAAGCATGGACGAAGCTTTCCAAACTTTAGTTTTTTGAAAAATAACCCCGTAGGGGTAAAATGTTTATAGAAAAATGTGATATACAAAGCATTAGCTCCATCGGAGCGGCATGTTGTTTCTGTGTTTTACATGCCGCTCCGATGGAGCTTGATTGTGGCATAATGGTTTGTCTATAAACATATCGCTCCTAACGGAGCTTTTCACGGTATTTTTTCAAAAAACTAAATTGTTACGAATTATGAAAAATTACTACCACCAGATGGCTGTGAGCGAGTAACACAGGCGTTTGTTTAGAATTTTCGTAACAATTTAGTATTTTGAAAAACATCCTAACTCAAGCGAATCGGAGTATGTAGCACGACATTTATGTCGTTGTCCTGCGAACTGAAGTTCGCGCTACACAGACGGTAAAACCTTGTTTTTATTAAGGTTTTTCAAAAAGCTAAATTGCTACGAATTTTCTAAGAACCTCTAAATCGACAGCATCCATATTGTCCTTCTTCGGAGTCTCAATTACTTTTGGTATATGCGTGAATCTGTTCATGATTTGCCTAAAAGGTTCTAAGCCAAGTTTCCCTTTCCCGATGTGTTCGTGACGGTCGAGGTTGCTGCCTAATTCTCCCTTTGAATCGTTCAAGTGAATAACCTGGAGGTTCTTGAGTCCTATAGTGTTGTCCAGTTCTTCCATGGTTGCTTCAAATCCACCTTTTGTTCTTATGTCGTACCCGGCTGTAAAGGCATGGCAGGTATCAAAACAAACACCAATCCTCGGAGAATCAACACTACATAAAATCTGTCGGAGGTGTTCAAACCGATAACCAATACTTGATCCCTGACCGGCAGTATTTTCCAGTAAGATTTTTACGGTTGAGTTTTCGGTTGCATGGAGTGTGGTTTTCAGCGCCATGATGATCTTTTTGATACCATCCTCTTTGCTGAGTTCTTTTGCGGAACCAGGATGCACTATGGTAAAATCGAGTCCAAGGTCGTGACATCTTTGAACCTCGCCAATTAAAGCCCTTACTGAACATTCCCATAGAGTATCATCATTGCTTGCCAGGTTAATAAGATAAGAGGCATGAGAAAAAATCATTTTGACACGGGAAGTTTTATAAGTATTCAGGAACGTTGACTTTTCCTCTGTGTCAATAATTTTCTCTTTCCATTGCCTTTGATTTTTGGTAAAGACCTGAAACGTGTCTATACCCAGAGATTCTGCTTCGTGAAAGGCATTATGCAGGCCGCCCTTGATTGAACAATGTACACCTAAAAGCATAAGTCAGATTTTTAATGGTTGTGATAGTTGTTAAATACCTTAAATTCTCAGTTTTATTTTTTGACTACAAGATGATAATATAGTTACGAGGGAAAATTCCAGAGTTTTGTGTTATGCCCTTTAATTTTCAAAGAAAACATTTTTGATAATTTTCTTAAAACCTTGGATAAAGCAAATTTTGTAAAAATCCTAATTTTTTCTTTTCTGACTATTCTCCTTCTCTGCCTCTCCTTTCCTCCCGCAGACCTGGGTTTTCTGGCGTGGATTGCCCTTGTTCCATGGTTCATACTTATCGTAACTGAGGAGAGATATGTTTATCTTAACGCACTGTTTATTGGGACAGTGTTCATATTCATTCAGCTTTCGTGGCTGCGTCATGTTACGTATATTGCCTGGATTTTGCTGAGTTTGTATTGTGCTGCCTATTTTCTCTGTTTTGCGTTTTGTACTCGATTCATTATCTCTAGACTAAAATTGCCGCTTGTTGTCGTTGCGCCTTTTACATGGGTTGCGCTGGAGTATATCCGATCCTTTTTCCTTTCCGGATTTCCCTGGTTTTTTATTGGACACACCCAATATCAATATTTGCCAGTAATACAAATCTCTGATATTACTGGTGTCTATGGTGTTTCTTTTATCATCATTATGGTAAATGCAGGTATTGTAGACCTCATACTCTATATTGCAGCGCATCGAAACACAAGTAATTCCTCATCCTTGCATCGTTTTCCTGGTCGAAAATTTGCATTCTTTGGGCTGGCCTGTATTTTGCCTTTTGTGCTCTTGGCAACCATCCTGTCTTATGGTTTTTGCTGGCTCAACCATTATAAACCGAAAGAAGGGCCCGCACTATGCATGGTACAGGGGAATATACCTCAGGATGTAAAATTTGAATCCAAAGAAGAAGACGAAATCAGTATTCTCAAAAAATATACTGACCTATCATTGGGTGTCAAAGGAAAACAGATTGATCTGCTCGTGTGGCCTGAGACCATGATACCTGGATTACTCAATATCGATCCCGAACTTACAGGTAGAAAGATTGACGTCCTATCGCAACTCACACCCATCCAATTGTCACAGGACTTAAATACAAACTTACTTCTGGGCGGTATTGCGTTGACCTTGGTTGGAGAGGAACAGATTTATTTCAATAGCGCTTATTACTACAATAAGGAGGGGGAATTAGTAGATCGCTATGATAAGATTCACCTCGTACCGTTTGGGGAATTTACTCCTCTTAAAAAATATTTCCCGTTTCTGGCTAAGTTGGTGCCTTATGAAATCGGGTTGACCCACGGTCAGCGTAGGACGTTGTTTCGGTTGGATACCTCACAACATGGAAGTCTAGTTTTTGGTTCGTCTATTTGTTACGAGGACACTGTTCCATCTCTGATCAGAAAATTTAAGAAAGACGGGGCAGATTTCATGCTCAATATAACGAACGACGGCTGGTTTCGAAATAGCGCTGAGCTTGATCAGCATCTCGCCATTATGGTGTTTCGGGCGGTTGAAAACCGCTTTTGTATGGCACGGGCTGCCAATACGGGTATATCATCGTTTGTTTCCCCTGATGGCGCTATCTATGCGAAGTTGTCAGACTCCAAAGGGAAATATCGGGAGATTAGCGGTACACTTGTCGATCGCATAAAATTAATCGAAAAATATAATCCTTTCTATACTATTTGCGGTGACTGGTTTTCAATCCTTTGTGTAACGGCAGTAGGAATTATGATTTTTATCGCTGTTTTTAAATACGACAGAAACCACAGATTTCACAGATTACACAGATAAAAATTACCAATTTATAATGCAGTATGGCCGCAACCAAAGCAGTGAAGACTTCGTCGTGAGCTCAGTCGAACGATAAGTCAAGTGGCGGGTGACGTTTTACCCGTCACTCGTCATTCGACACACGCTACTATTTCTAAAAACTTACACAAAAAAGAAGTTTTTACAAGGTAATACTATGCTATATAATCTGTGCAATCTGTGAAATCTGTGGTTCCAAACTCATTTATCGGTCTGAGGCTTTGCCTCGTTAAGAATGGACTTTCCTCTTGACATTTTATAAGTATTAAACATATAATTTGTTTCACTATACACTAACTATAAAAAACAACACTACTTGTGAAGAATTAGACAGCATACGAGAAACTTCTCCATAGAAAAAAACAGGACATAAAATTCACTTAATCACCCTTTCTTCGTGGAGGATTAAGACTATTTTTGGAGTAAGAAAAATAATGCATCCATTAGATTTCATACTAGGCTTTGTTTCAACCGACATGGGGATTGACCTCGGCACTGCAAACACCCTTGTTTGCATACCAGGACATGGAATTGTGCTGTCAGAACCTTCAGTTGTTGCCGTAAGACCAGGAACAAATAAAGTCCTTTTAAACGGGAATGCCGTTGGAAATGTTGCCAAGGCCATGCTGGAGAGGGCTCCGAGCAGTATTTCTGTCATACGTCCGCTCAAAAATGGTGTCATAGCAGATTTTGATATTACGGAAGCAATGCTCAAGTATTTCATCACGAAGGTCCATAAACGTAAGTGGGGAGTTCGACCGAGGGTATTGATTGCTATTCCGTCGGGTATTACTGCCGTGGAGAGGCGGGCGGTAGTCAATTCCGCAGAGCGCGCAGGCGCTAGAGAGGTGTATCTGATTTCTGAACCAAAGGCGGCAGCGATTGGTGTCGGCCTCCCCGTAGGTGAGCCGGTAGCCAGTATGATCGTTGATATCGGAGGTGGAACTACAGAAGTGGCGGTCCTTTCACTCGGCGATATATTTACCCACGAGAGCATCAGAATTGCGGGAGATGAATTTGACGAAACCATTGTCCAATACATACGGAAGACCTATAACCTGGACATCGGGCATCGAACGGCGGAACAAATTAAGATTGAGATTGGTTCTGCATATCCTTTAGAGGAGGAATTGACGCTTGAGATTAGAGGGCGTGATGCTATTGCAGGCTTGCCAAGGGCGACCACTATTACCTCAGGAGAAATTCGAGAGGCGCTAAAAGAGCCGTTCGATAAAATTGTAGGCGCTGTAAAATCTACTCTCGAAAAGACGTCACCGGAATTAGCATCAGACTTGATTACAAACGGATTGGTGCTGGTAGGCGGGGGCGCTTTGATTAGAGGGTTGGACAAGCTATTGGCGCAGGAAACCGGGCTGCCGGTACAGGTTGGCAGTGACCCTTTAACAGCCGTTGCGCGAGGAACGGGCTATCTCCTCGAAAATCTTGATCTTTATAAATCTGTTTTACAGGATGAGGACATCCACTCCTAGTTTTAGCGATATCTTAAAAAATCCCATTGCACCGATAATCATCCTTTTAGCAATATCCCTTAGTTTTTTGTTTTTGCCGCCTAAGCTTTCCAACCGTATCAAAATGACCTGCGTTGTCCCTATGAGACCGTTACAATGGGCAACCTGTTTCTGCAGTAATTCAGCCAATAATTTTTTGGATAAGGTGTTTTCTGGCTGGCGTAATGCTCACGTAAAAAAACAACTGGAAGAACAAGTTTCCCAGTTCAAAAATAAGATAATAGAGCAGCAGGATATAATATACAAGCTGCAGAGCAAACTGTACACCCTTTCGAAACTCCAGGCTGAAAATAAGAGTAAAACAAAGCCGATACCGGCGGACATTATCGGATACGATTCATTGACTTTCAGGAAAAGCATCACGGTCAATGCGGGTTCTAACCATGGCGTAAAACCGAACGACATCGTGGTGTCGAATAATGCGCTTATTGGGAAAGTCGTTTCGGTAAGCGGGGGAAGCTGTGTTGTTCAGTTAATTACCGACCCGGCCTCCCGCATACCCGGCAGAGTTCTTCAAACGCGTGAACAGGTAATCGTGGAGGGGAATGCCACGGGATTTTGCCAATTAAAATATGTGCCGCGATGGGCAAAACTGAAAAAGGGGGACGATATTATTTCCTCTGACATTGGTGGATTTTATCCCCCTTCTTTACCTATTGCCACTGTCGTAGAAACTGCGGTAAAGGGAGGCGACCTCTTTCAATCGGTAAAGGTATTACCCAGGGTAAATATTTCAAAGATCGAGCATGTGCTGGTTATAACAAAGTAGTACAAATAACGAGTTAATCCCCCTTAGAAAAGGGGGCTAGGGGGTTGTAAAATAGCCAAGAAAAAACACAACCCCCTGAATCGTTCGACTGAGCTCACGACGAAGTCCCCCTTTTTTAAGGGGGACTTAAACGGAACAACTCAAGTTTTCGGGTTTTTCCAAATGAGGGGTTCAGGTTGCAAACCTGAACCCGCGCGCACGTGCGCCTACCCTTGTGGTAGGCCATGAACGGGGGATAAACCCCCACGCTACAATATAATTGAAAATCCTTAACATTAACATTATCTTATGCGTTGGTTCACGTTTTTTTGTATCCTTTTAGGTATCTCACTCTTCCAGTCGACCCTGATGAACTGGATCAACATCGGGTCAGCGGCGCCTGATTTGTATTTTCCGTTGGTAATATTTTATTCCTTCCTGGCAGATATCAAACGGAACACCATCACGAACTGGTTTGTGGGTATGTCAAAAGATTTGTTTTCGGAAGGAAGTTTTGGGATAAATTCCGTTTTTTTTGTCGCCATGGGTTTTTTCGTCTGGTCAATCAGAGGGGTATTGTTTCGGGGACATTTAGTTACTCAAGTGCTGGTCACATTCATCTTTTCATGTATCTACAACATACTGTATGCGGTGCATGCTACACTTTCTTTTCATTCGCTCGGTCTTTCTGCAACCATCTGGACAATTTTTACCTGCTCGTTATATACGGCGATGATTGTTCCCGTGCTGTTTTGGATATTCAGTAAATTACAGCCGGTACAGGAGGTTTTCCCGCGATAATGGATAAATGCGTGGTACAGCAACCGCATCCAAATATAATGAGTGACAAGTGACGTGTGGCAGGCGACGGGTGGCGTTTACCTCGCCACTCGCCATTTGTCACATGTCACCATTTTCCATTTTGCGTTGATTTTTTTGATGAAAATGTCAAAACTCTTTTATTGAGATAATAATGTATCCTTACCGTTTTAAAATCACACTCATTATTTTCATTGTATTTTTTATCGGTATCGTAGTTCGCCTCTTTCAGCTTCAAATCGTGGAAAGCAATAAATACAAAGGTATTTCCAAAAATCGCCGTATTGCTACGTATCTACTTGAGGCCACACGAGGGACTATCTTCGACAGAAACGGAAAGATACTAGCCGTAGATCAACATACCTTTGACATTACTGTCCAATACAAAAATCTCCTGTATTGTTACGTTCGTGATAACAATGCGGTGTCACGCATTGATGGGATGAAGGCGCATAAAAATGCAAAAAAAACGTGTGGTGAATGTCACGAAAATCAAGATGCATGGGTAAAAAAATTGTCCCAATTATTAGTAATTCCACAGAACAAGCTGCTGAGTCATGCAAAACAAGTTGTTGAAAAAGTGGAAAGGCTCAAGCAAAACGTGGAGCAAAAATCGGGACGGATAACTCGTATCAAGGAGGAAGCGGACTATTATCCTATAGCTTCTGATGTTGCATGGGAAAAGGTTATTCAAATAGAGATTAATCAGAACAGTTATCTCGGCATACGCGTCACTCCCAGACCAAAAAGGATGTATCCCGAACAGGGACTGGCGTCTCACATCCTGGGGTATATGAGCAAGCTGAATGAGAAAGAATGGAAGGCATATAGTGACAAGTGGAATAATTTTATTTTGAGTTCCCCTATTACAGGTACGGACACTACGCCGTTGCTCTACGATGGGTATGCCGAAAACGATTACATTGGCAGGACAGGGGTTGAGTTACAATATGAAGATGAATTACGTGGCGAGCGCGGTAAACGGTTTGAGGAAATCACCTGTAAAAACACCCAGGTTGAAAAAGTAATATTAGAAAGACCCCCTGTTTCCGGAAACGACCTCTATTTGACCATTGACACTCAAATTCAGGCTTATGCAGAAAAATCGCTGGGTAAAAACCAGGGGACAATTATCGTTATGGATCCATGGACAGGTGAAATGCTTGCCATGGCCAGCTACCCGCGCTTTAACCCTAATAACGTGAATGAAGATTTTAGCAAGCTTATAAAACACCCTTCCAAACCCTTTTTGAATAGGGCTATACAAGGTGCATTGCCGCCGGGGTCTATTTTTAAACTTATTACAGCAACTGCCGCCCTGAGCACAAATCGTATAAATACCCAGACTACTTATGAGTGTCACGGCTATACTAATTACAAAAATATCATTTTTAGATGCTGGTCGGAATACGGACACGGACTGGTTACCATACAGGACGCCATACCCTATTCGTGCAATGTCTTCTTCTTTGAAACGGCAAAGAATTTGGGTGGGGACTCGCTATACACATGGGCAAAGAATTTTGGCGTCGGTGAGAAGACAGGCATCGATCTCCCGCATGAAAGAAGCGGAAACATGCCCAAAATGATGAACACGGCAACCACTATGAACGTCGCCATCGGACAGGGTGCATTGCTTACCACGCCGCTTCAGTTGTGCCAGGGGTATGCTGCGGTGGCAAATGGCGGTACATTAGTCCAGCCCCATTTACTATTAAAACTCACCAATGGCCAGGGAGAAGTTGTTCGTCTGTTTAAACCGGAAAAGAAACAAAAAATCCCCATACAGCCTGCTACGCTGGATATTTTACGCATGTCGCTTCAGGATGTGGTAATTCGAGGTACGGCCAAGAATGCGGGATTAGACATTTACAAGGTTGCCGGTAAAACAGGCACCGCTGAGACCGGGCGTCAGAAGGACAACCATGCCTGGTTTGTCGGGTACGTTCCCTATGACAGCCCGCGATACTGTTTTGTCATTCTTGTGGAACACACACCGGGTCACGGGGCAGAGATTGCAGGACCAATTGCCAAAGAACTCATGTCGTATTTATTCCCGGAGATAAACGAGGCGTTAGATAACTACACGAATTAAAGATAATCCGATGTTTTTGTAATGTTTACAAATATACAATGTAAAAATTACATAATTTTAGTTTCAATGATGGTTTTATACAACTGAAGCGATAATTAGTATACTATTATCTTTATACAACAATTATACTTACAGCAATTATCCGCCAGTCGTATAGCTTCGGCACGCCCATTGCGCATCTTTTCACTTGCAGATAACATATGATTATTTGCAATACGCTACAAATTTTTCTATAATTGTAACTAACATGAAAATTCCTATGCAATTCAAATTATCGCTTAAAAATAAGGCATTACTGGGGATTATCTTTGTACTCCTTCCCATATTCATCACATTCCTCATTGTCTATAATCAAAACAGGACGTATTTGAAACAACGCATCCTCGACACCTTGACGGTCATTGCAGAGGCATACGAAGGACAGGTGTATCAATTTCTGGAAAAGGCAAAAATACGTGCCCAGGATTTTGCCAGCGACGGTTTTATCAGAACCCAGCTACAGAAAGCAGTTCGTGGCAATACATCTGCTTTTAGCAAACTGAATAAACACCTTATCAAGAATAAGATTGTCCTTGATAAAACAATAAATGCCGTCTGTATCCTTTCTTTGGAAGGACGGGTTGTAGCCTCTACAGACAAAGCGAAAATTGGAAAAGAACTTTCCAAAGAGGACTGTTTTGTAAAGGGACAAAAGTCTACTGCCATTACAGAAAGCCTGAACGAGCATATGGGATTGCCCGAGATTAGGATTTCAACACCTATTTTTGCGAAAGAGACAGGCAGACCTATCGGTGTGCTTGTCAATTGTATCCTGATTTCAGAGCTCAATAAGCTTTTGGTTGGAGAATATGTTAAGGAACTAGGCGCGGTCTCCTGGGGTAAGGGGAGTGGGGCATGGAAGACACTTGAGATGTATCTGGTCAATAGAGACAAGCTCATGATTACGAAATCCATATTTGTTGAGGATGCTATATTGAAGCAGATAGTTGATACACTGCCCGTCAATTTATGCCTGACATCAAGCGAAGAAATGGCTGGATTTTACAAGGATTACCGTGGTGTGGAGGTGGTTGGCGCATCCATGTACATTCCGTCAATGAAATGGGTGCTCCTGATTGAGATTGACAAGGATGAGGTGCTCGCACCTGTACGCTATGTACTCATAAATGCGTTAATAACAGCGGTCGTTGTTATTGTAATGATTGTCTTGCTCTTTATAGGCTTCATAAAAAAAACGGTAACGCCTCTTCGGAAAATATCTGAGGCTGCAAAGAAAATTGCCAGCGGCAATTTCGATGTCGTCGTTCCCGTTCAGACGCATGATGAAATTGGCGTACTTTGTGAATCGTTTAATTACATGACCGACCATATTAAGGCCAGAACAACGGCGCTTACAAGGAGCGAAGCACGTCTTGCCGAGGCGCAGCGAATTGCCCATATTGGAAACTGGGAATGGGATATAGTGGGAAATGAACTATATTGGTCCGACGAAATTTACCGTATCTTTGGCTTGTTACCGCAAGAATTTGGCGCTACGTATGAGGCATTTTTAAATTGCGTGCATCCCGATGATAGAGAATTTGTAAAAAAATCCGTTAATGAAGCTCTGAATGATAAAAAATCTTATGACATTGACCATCGTATTCTTTTGAAAGATACAACTATACGCATAGTTCACGAAAAGGCGGTGGTTATTTATGATGACACGGGAATGGCCGCTCGGATGGTCGGAACGGTTCAGGACATTACCAAACAAAAGCGGTCGTCTGAGGAAATTTATCTATTACAAACAATGACCCTGGCAATCAGCGCATCCAAGGATTTACACGATGCATTTGTCATCACGATACAAAAGGTATGTAATTTTTCAGGCTGGGTTTATGGAGAGGCGTGGAAACCGAATCCAGATGGCACACTTCTGGAACGAGATCATGCCTATTGGAGCAGCATCGAAGGTTTTGAGAAATTCAGTGCGTTTTCCGAAGGAATGACCTTTCCTTCGGGCATAGGGCTTCCTGGTCGCTCCTGGTTAATGAAACAGCCTATCTGGGTACAGGATGTTACACTCGACCCAAATTATCTACGTGCACCGATTGCCCGGGAAGTTGGATTGAAGACCGGAATTGCCTTTCCTGTTATCGCTGACAATGAAGTAGTAGCTGTTATAGTATTTTATCATGTAAAGGCAGAAGAAGAGAATGAACGGCTTATTAAACTTGTTTTAGCTGTGTTATCACAGATAGGTTCGATCATCAAGCGCAAGCGGACAGAGGAGGCGCTACGCGAGAGCGAAGAGAGGCTTCGCGCTATCCTGGATAACACAACGGCAGTTGTCTACATTAAGGATATTCAGGGTAGATACACCTTTATCAACAGACAGTTTGAAAACTTATTTCACATCAAAATGGATGAAATAAAAGGAAAGACCCCCTACGATTGTTTCCCTAAAGAGATAGCTGCCTCACATATAGAAAATGACCAAAAAGTATTTGAGTCAAAAATTCCCATGCAATTCGATGAAATGGCGACTCATGACGATGGAATACACTTGTACCTTTCAGTCAAATTTCCACTCTTCGACCCTGACGGGACTGCGTACGCAGTCTGTGGCATCTCGACGGACATTACTGAGCGAAAGCAAATTGAAGAGGCCAAAACCAGATTATCAGAAATTACAGAGACAACAACAGACTTCGTTGGAACTGCCACAATAGATGGACGCATACTTTATATAAACAAGGCGGGGAGAAAAGTTATTGGCATTGGCGAGAATGAGGATATTTCGAATTTGAGGATATCTGACTGCCATCCCAAATGGGCAAGGGAACTTATTCTGACCGAGGGGATACCCGATGCAATCCGTGAAGGCGCCTGGATAGGAGAAACTGCATTTCTTAGCCGCGATAGCCGTGAAATACCAATTTCACAGGTTATCATTGCTCATAAAAATCCAGATGGAACAGTTAGGAATCTGTCTACCATAGGACGCGACATTTCTGAGCGTAAACGTTTCGAAGAGCAGATGACGTATATGGCAAACCGCGATCCTCTTACCAAACTCTTCAATCGCCGTCGTTTTTACGAGGATATGGAGGGTTGGCTTGCGCAAACACGGCGATTTGGAATCAAAGGGGCGGTGTTGTTTTTGGACATCGATAATTTTAAATATATTAATGATTCACTTGGTCATCAGGCAGGTGATAAACTCCTTATTGCTATTGCCGATCTGTTGAGAGAACGGCTGCGCGAGACCGACATACTGGCAAGGCTGGGCGGCGACGAATTTGCCATTATCCTGCCCCATGCCGACGTAGTCCTTGCGGAGTCGGTTGCAAATCAGATACGTGAATTGGTGCAATATCATACCTCTGTTGAGGGAAATTATCCCCCTGGCATTAGTGTTAGTATTGGTATTGCCATGTTTCCCGGTCACGGCGATACTGTGGAAACACTCCTTGCCTATGCCGATCTTGCAATGTACCGGGCGAAGGAAGAAGGGCGCAACCGTGTTTGTATCTATACACCTGAACAAAAGACACAGATTGAATCGCGGCTGATATGGGAAAAACTTATACGAGAGGCGCTCGATCAGGATCGCTTTGTATTGTTTTTACAACCTATTATGGATATTCGCCAAAACCTTATTATCGGGCATGAGGCGTTGTTGCGGATGATAAATGAAAAAAGTGAAATGGTTGCTCCATCCAGTTTTATTGACATCGCTGAACGATTTGGACTTATTCATGATATAGATCGCTGGGTGGTGAGCAGGGCTATCCGCCTTATTCAAAAGCTTAAGCAGGATAACAAACCTGCATATCTTGAAGTCAACTTATCGGGCAGGTCGTTTGCAGATAAAAAATTATTACCATTGATCAGAAATGAATTGGCCGAGACGGGCATTGACCCCGCATCCCTTGTCTTTGAAATCACTGAAACCGCCCTTATTGAAAATATGGCTGCTGCACAGCTTTTTATTGCCGAACTCAAGTCACTGGGTTGCCGTTTTGCCCTCGATGATTTTGGTGTTGGATTTTCTTCGTTCAATTACATCAAACATTTGCCCGTAGATTATCTGAAAATTGACGGCAGTTTTGTCAGAAATCTCCCACACGACACCGTGGATCAACATCTGGTTAAGGCAATGGTGGAGGTCGCCCGTGGACTGGGTAAAAAGACCACTGCAGAGTTTGTGGAAAATGAAGCGACGCTGCGCCTGTTGCGTGAATATGGTGTGGATTATGCCCAGGGTTATCATATTGGCAAGCCACGTCATGTGTCTGAATTATGAGAGGTATAAACACCCGTAGAGACAGGTTTCAAACCTGTCTCTACAACTAAAACTATGATACGGAGTGTAAGTCCAAGAAATTTTGATTGGTTGATGTTCCCGATAATATGCATCATTCTGGCGATAGGAGTGCTTTTTATCTGGAGCGCATCGTCTGAAAAATTTCTATTTAAACAACTCGTCTGGATTGCGATGGGGCTTACTCTTTTTTTTATCCTCCTCTATTTTGACTATCTTTCATTTTCCCACTATGCATATATCATTTACGCATGCGTACTCTTTCTCTTAATTCTCGTATTGGGTACGGGAGGCGCTGTGAAAGGCTCACAGCGGTGGTTTTCCATTGGCTCTTTTTCGGTTCAACCCTCGGAGTTCATGAAGATTACCCTGGTGCTTACCCTCGCACGGTTTCTCAGGTACAAGAAATACGGGATCGGATTATTTGACATCGGGGTTTCTCTCCTTTTAACATTCATACCAATGGCGCTTATTGTGAAGCAGCCAGACCTTGGTACTGCGCTGGTTCTGGTTCCTATCTTACTTTCAATTTTATATACTGCTGGTATCAGGCTACACCACCTGTTTATACTCATAGGTGCGGGTCTGGCTATATCACCTTTAGCCTGGATGTTCATGTTGAAGTCCTACCAAAAGATGAGGATTATTGGATTTCTCTGGCCGGAGAAGGCCACGGATTGGGGGGCGGGTTACCACAGGCTTCAGTCGCTTATTGCGGTTGGTTCGGGAGGTCTATTCGGAACGGGATGGGGAAACGGCACACAAAATCGGATGAAATTTCTGCCAGAACGCCATACAGATTTTATCTTCGCCGTTATTTCTGAAGAGTGGGGCTTTTTACGGGCATGCTTAGTACTCTTCCTCTACGTTGTGTTCCTTACGTGTGGTATCGGCATAGCGCGAAGCACGCGTGAACCTTACGGAAGACTCGTGGTAATCGGGCTTGTCACTATGTTTGCAACGCAGATCGTAGTTAATGTCGGTATGACCTTAGGAGTAGCGCCCATCGTGGGGATTACGCTGCCATTTATCAGTTATGGCGGTTCATCCATGCTCACATCGTTTATTGCCCTTTCCATCATGTTTAATATCAAGATGCGCTCAAAGATCGATCTTGCCTCGGAGCGCCATTAGAAACAATACGGTAGAAGGTGATTGTTCGATTTATGACGTTGCCTCAATGTAGGGGTTGAAGATTTTCAACCCCTACATTAATGCACAGCGCAGTAGGGGCGGGTTTCAAACCCGCCCCTACATATCAACTCGAGGCGAAACGGAACTTGCTTAATATTTGATTTCTTATTATGATAAAACCACTATGAATGATTTGAAACATTTTGTGACAGAAAACATATTACCGCTTGTGGAAATGCCTGGGCAGTATATCGGGGGCGAGTGGAACTCCGTTGTTAAGGGTCATGCCGATAGCGACGTAAAAGTCGCACTGGCATTCCCCGATACCTATAGTATTGGCATGTCTCACCTGGGGATGCAGATTCTTTATGGACTGCTCAACGAGCGAAATGACACTGTCTGTGAGAGGGTTTTTGCCCCTTTGGATGACATGGAATCCCTCATGAGGAAACACAAAATCCCGCTTTTTTCGCTGGAGACTTACACGCCTTTAAAAAAATTCGACCTGGTGGGTTTTTCGCTCCAATATGAATTGTGTTATACCAATGTTTTAAATATGTTGAATCTCTCAGAGATTCCTATCATGTCCTCTGAACGCGGTGAAACTGATCCACTCATCATTGCAGGTGGGCCATGTGCTATCTCCCCGGAGGCTGTTGCTGATTTTATTGATATCTTTCTTGTTGGTGATGGGGAAGAGAGCCTGCCACAACTCGTTGAACTATTAAAGGACATGAAAAGCAGAAAACTTTCCCGCAAGGAGAAGATCGTTTCTCTAGCCCAAACTCTGAGAAATGCCTATGCCCCATCGCTGTATGAGGTCTCTTATTATCAGGACAACACAATACGTGAAATACATCCAAAAATATCTGGTCTGCCATCGCTTATAAGGTCTGCCTCTGTGAAGGATTTAAACAAGACATATTATCCAACCAAACCCATTGTGCCGTATGTAAAAACCATTCATGACCGCATTACCATTGAGGTCATGCGCGGCTGTACGCAGGGATGCAGGTTTTGTCAGGCCGGTATGAGTAAACGCCCTACTCGGCCTCGTACGGTAGAAAATGTCTTAAAACTTGCGGAACTTTCTTATGCGAATACCGGGCACAACGAGATTTCCCTGGCATCCCTTTCTATCAGCGATTATCCGTTCTTAAAACGTCTGATGGAACAGATGAACCAGGTCTTTGTTCCGAGACATGTCAATATCTCCTTCCCCTCGTTACGGGTGAATGAGCAGCTTGTCCTTTTGCCTTCCCTGCTTAATACGGTGCGCAAATCAGGGCTTACCCTGGCGCCGGAGGCCGCAACTCCTAACCTGAGAAAGATTATTAATAAAAATATTACCGATGAAGATCTTTACAAGGGTATTGAAGAGGCATTTAGGCAGGGATGGAATTTGGTTAAGCTTTATTTTATGGTGGGACTTCCTACGGAAACGGATGACGATATCGATGCCATTGCACGGCTAGCCCATAATGTTTCTGACCTGAAAAAGGGTATAAATGGTTCTTTCGGACAGGTTAATATCAGTATTGCACCCTTTGTGCCCAAGGCGCATACCCCTTTCCAGTGGCACCCCATGATAACTCTGCAGCGGATAAAAGAGATTAGAAATAGGTTGTTTGACAGGATTCGGAGAAAAAGCATTCGCATAAAATTTCACAATACGGAGCGTAGTATCCTGGAGGGTATTTTTGCACGGGGAGACAGAAGGCTGGGAAGGGTTATTTATCAGGCATGGCAAGATGGATGCAAATTTGATGCATGGGAAGAACATTTTCACTTTCAAAAGTGGCTGGAAGCGTTCCAAAAGGCCGGAGTTGATTGGACGTTTTACGTGCACCGCCAAAGAGACGATAACGAGGTCTTTCCCTGGGATCATATCAGTTGCGGTGTTGCAAAGCCTTTTCTTATGCACGAAAGGCAGAAATCTTTACATGAGGAAATTACCCCCGATTGCCGTATAGACGAGTGTCCCGAATGCGGAAGCTGTGCACGTTCCATGAATTTTTGTACTGTTTAAGCCCGGCGAATATTATGAAGAGTATAGCGTTCATATGCTTAATATTTCGTAACAATTTAGTCTTTTGAAAAATTTATCAATTCATGAGCTCCGTCAGGAGCAACCTGTTTGTAGCAAGATAGAATGCCATAACAGATATTAGCTCCGTTAGGAGCGACCTGTTTGCATATCAATCATATACAGGTCGCTCCTACGGAGCTAATCGTATCTTAACGATTAATTGCTACAAACAGTACGCCCTTAACAGGGCTTAATTTTTCAAAAAACTAAATTGTTACAATATTTCTTATTTTCTGTGAATCAACTGTCACGAAATTATCATGGTGGATGTTTATGTTGGTCTGGGGTCGAATGTAGGTAATCGGGAGAGAAATTTATTCTATGCGTATGATCGGATTGTTACCATCAAGGGAGTAAAGCCTATAAAACTTTCACGATTTTACGAGACAGCGCCGGTGGGTGGACCTCCACAGCCGATGTTTTTGAATGCTGTTCTTAGTATTAAGACTGCAATATCTCCCTTTCGACTGCTCAAACACTTCCAGGGCATAGAAACCATTATGGGCAGGGTTCGTACGGTAAAATGGGGTCCCCGAACGATTGATATTGATATATTGCTGTATGGTGATAAAATCATAAACAGAGATGACCTTGAAATTCCTCACCCATTGATGCACACACGGTTATTTGTTTTAGAACCATTAGTTGAAATTGATCCCAATGTGGTTCATCCCCTGTTGAAAAAGACAGTTTTGCAATTATATAAAGAACAAATTCGCTGTGTCGAAAGTGAAAAATGCCCCCACGGTACCTTCCTTTCTGAGGATGGGAAAGAGGGGTGGTTGTAAAATCCCCAGAGTTTCTGTTTGATGCTGAACAATTAATAAAGAACTATGTTTTCAAGATTAGACAACTATATACTGAAGGCGTTTATTCCCACATTCTTCATGTGCCTGCTCATTATTTCTGGGATATACATCGTTGTCGATCTCCTTCAAAAACTGGGGGAATTTGTGGATATGGGGGGAGATGCCTTTGGCACGGGGATACGATATTATGCGTATCTCCTCCCTGTGATTATTTTCCAATTTTTTCCTGCCGTTACTTTGATAGCAATGGGTATTGTGCTGGTAAGACTATCCAGAAATCGGGAAATACTTGCCATGCAGGTTGCCGGTATTTCACTGTACAGGATATTGCTTCCTGTCTTTATTGTTACGGTAGCTATGTCCTTTGCCTCGTTTGGAGATCAGGAGTGGCTCATTCCGCGGTTTGCTGAAAAGTTGGAAACATTACGGCAAACCGCATTCAATGATAATATCCAAAAAAATCTCCTTTTGGATGACAAGGAAAACAACGCTTTGCTTCGTGTTTGGAAATATGACAAAAAAACGCAGCGCATGCAGTCAGTATTTATTCTTGCCCGGTATGAAAATAAAAAAAAGAAATTTACCCTGAGTGCAGACGAAGGAAGATGGCTGGGTAATGATAAATGGTTACTTACAAAGGCGGTAAAGCACATTTATGACGAACGCGGGAGATGGATTGCACCTGTACAACAAATCGACAGTCTGGAGTTTGAATCTACGATAACTCCTATGGAACTGGGGAAAATAAAGTTAGACCCCAGTTTGTTAAATTTTGAGCAATTAAAGGAACTCTGTAAAAACGAACCGGATAATCCAAGAAATAGCGTGTTGTTTCATTCCAGAATTTCGTATACCCTTACGCACTTTGTGTTGCTTTTGCTGGGTATCCCGCTCGTTGTAGGATTTGAACGACTGAGTAAAAATTTGTTTTTACGCGTGGGGTTATGCGCCCTTGTTTGCGGTATTTTCTATTCGTTAACTTTTGTCTGCTCAAACCTGGGCATCACAGGAATGCTTCACCCTATATTGGCGGCATGGTTGCCTACGGTTATTTTTGGTTCTGTGGGATTATTGTTTTTCGATATGATGAATATGTGATATGGCTATAAGTGACTATGTACATGCCTTATTAGACCTCTTTTATCCCCGATCCTGCCTCCACTGCAAACGGAATTTGAACGATTCTCACGAACTCTATATTTGTGAGGATTGTAATAGACAGATTCCCTATGTTAATGAATTTCACTGTATTCGCTGTGGGTCGGCCATAGGGCCTTATAGTACATTGACGGCGAAAGAAGGTTGTACTGTGTGCAAAGGAAAGCATCTCCACTTCGACACCATGACAGCCGTTGCTCATTACGATGGTGTTATGAAGACACTGATACACAAGTTTAAATATGCCAGGCAGAAATTCTTATTTCGCATATTGAACGATTTCGTGATAACACATAAAAAACTGAAAGAGATTGCTCCGGACATAGATGTTGTCGTACCTGTGCCGCTTCATTGGTTAAAAAAAATGCATCGGGGATTCAATCAATCCGAACTTCTGTCTTTTGGGATTCAAAGATACTTTTCGAAACCCATGTCCACAAACAACCTCTGTCGTATTAAAAACACGGAGTCGCAGACACATCTATCAAAAAGTCAACGGCAGGCAAATATCCACAACGCTTTTTTTGTTAAATGTCCACGATCATTTCAGGGGAAAAAGATTTTACTGGTAGACGATGTCTTAACTACCGGGGTAACCGCATCGGAGTGTTCGAAAAAACTGAAAGAATCTGGCGCCAGGTACGTTCATTTACTTGTCCTGGCAAATGCAGAATATAATAGTTAGCTTCGCCATGTAATTTTAATTTCCTTGACTGGTAATTTTATAATAAGTAAAATTACACGTTTTAGAATATTCGAGTATTTTATATTTTAAGAAAGGATTTTGCCCTTGGAAAATATTACAATTGTTGCCAGGCATTTAGAGATAACAGAAGCAATTAAAAATTATGCCTTGCAAAAGGCCGAAAAAATAAAAAAATTTTTTGAATGGATCTTGCAGATACAGATTACTCTGGACATTGGCGGCGACAATAGTCATATCGTTGAAATGATTGTCTCCGTTTCGAGAGGGCCCACGATGGTTGCAGAGGTGGCGAATCCTGATATGTATCGTGCGATTGACTTGGCAGTGGATAAGATCGAATCGCAACTAAAAAAACATAAAGGAAAGATCCAATCGAGGATTGTCCGAAGGAAAAGGCCTACAACTACTGAAATGGAGGGTCCTGAAAGTGGACAGGAAGCATAATGGAAAGCGATTCTATTGGAGGAATTTTGTAGTATGAAATTGACCGATTTTATTGTGGAGGACGCCATTATTACAGAACTCAAAGCTACCGATAAAGAGGCCGTAATTAAAGAAATGGTGTGCGCACTGAAAGATGTACAGAAAATCAATAGCAAGGATGTTGAAAACGTTATCAAATCTCTTATGAAACGGGAGGAATTGGGTAGCACGGGTATAGGGAAGGGCGTGGCTGTTCCACATACAAAACATGACTGTGCTAAAAAGATTATTGGAACGATTGCACGATCAACGCAAGGAGTTGATTTTAATGCCCTCGATGGAGAGTCGGTGCATCTCTTCTTTCTTTTGCTTTCCCCGAATGATTCTGCAGGTTTACATCTTGCCGCACTTGAAAGAATATCAACCGTTATCAGAGATAATGATTTCCGCCGCTTTATGCGTGAGGCTAATGGCAAAGCCGGGATGATTGAGATATTAAAAGAGGTTGACGGTATCCACGTTTAATCCAAAATGCCGCCATTTTTCCTTTCTGGGAAGGGTTTGAAAGGGGATTTTATTTACTTAGCCAGTAAAATTGTTTATTCATATAAAAAATAAACTTCCCAGGCCTCGTATTGTTTTAAAGAGGCGTAGGATTCTGTATAAAATTTAAAAAGATGTAGTGAGATGGTTTCTTATGGATACGTTTATTGTAACTTCTAAAGCATTAGAACGAAAGGTAAAAATCTCTAATTCCAACGGGATGCATGCCCGACCTGCCACCAAATTTGCTGAAATTGCCAATAAATATAGTTCAGAAATTCATGTGAAAACAAAGAACAAAGAGGTCGAGGGTAAGAGTATTATTGATCTCTTAACACTCGGTGCAGAAAATGGCACAGAAATAGTAATTTGTGCAAAGGGGATTGATGCGGTAGAGGCACTGGATGCCCTGGAAGGCCTGGTGAAAAGCAAGTTTGAAGAAGAATTCATGGAAATCAGAAAGGGTATCGCAGTCTCTCCCGGTGTCGTTATCCGTGAGGCCTTTATGTTTGAAAGTGAAGGGTACCGCATCCCACGCCATATTATAAGAAAAGAAGAAGTCGAGAGTGAAATTTTTAGGCTTGAAAAGGCCATCGAAGATTCTAAAAAAGAAATTGACGATTTGGAGAAGAAGGTATCCGAAGACTTAGGTTCTGAAATCGGCGCAATCTTTGGCACCCACAGAATGATTTTACAGGATGCGCGTTTGAAAAATGAAGTTATTGAAAAAATAAGGAAGGTCAATTTTACACCAGAATTTGCAGTATCTCTGGCGTTGCGCGTTTACATCAGAAAATTTCAGGACGTTACCGATACGTACCTGGCAGAAAGAGTGAGTGATATCTTTGATGTCGAAAGAAGGCTTTTAAGGAATTTATTGGGTGAAAAAAGGGAAGAGCTTAAAAACCTTGCCCAGGAAGTGGTGTTGGTGGCGCACGATCTTACCCCGTCACAAACAGCCTCGCTTGATACCGAAAAAGTTAAAGGATTTGCTACTGATGTAGGCGGGAGGACGTCGCATACTGCTATCGTTGCCCGTGCTTTGGGTATACCTGCTGTGGTGGGGCTTGGCACAATTACAACAGACGTCTTTGGCGGTGATACTGTAATTGTTGACGGCAATCATGGTGTTGTTATTGTTCGGCCTGATGCTGAAACATTAGCAACATATCAAAGCAAGGTCAAAAGTATGCACGTGTTTGAGGAAAAATTAGCTACAGAACTAAAGGACCAGCCATCTACAATGCGGGATGGCAGACATATTGGTATTTATGGAAATATCGAATTTCCAAAAGACATTAATGTTAATGTGAAATACGGCGCAGAGGGAATTGGGCTTTATAGAACAGAGTTTCTTTACTTAGGTTCACCCAGGCCGCCGACTGAAGAGGAACATTTAGAGGCATATACCACGGTTGTGCGAGAATTAAAGGATAAACCTGTCATTATTAGAACACTTGATTTAGGCGCGGACAAATTTACGTATGGAGATGACAGAAAAGAAGGCAACCCCTTTTTGGGTTGTCGTTCCATTCGTTATTGTTTTGAAAATCCAGCCATATTTAAGATACAACTCAGGGCAATTTTAAGGGCTTCAGCCCTGGGAAATGTAAAAATCCTATTCCCCCTGATTTCCTCGCTTCAAGAATTACGGCGTGCAAAGCAAATGGTCTGGGAGACTATGGAAGAATTGGACAAGGAGAAAATTCCATTCAGCAGAAACATTAATATGGGGGTCATGATTGAAGTTCCTTCCGCTGTTATGATTGCCGACATGCTGGCAAAAGAATGCGATTTCTTTAGTATTGGCACCAACGACCTTATTCAGTATTCTCTGGCAGTTGATAGAAATAATGAGCGGGTCGCCTATCTCTATTGCCCCGTGCATCCTGCAATTTTAAGGCTTTTAAAAATCGCAATAAAAGCAGCCGAGGATAATAACATTCCTGTTGGGATATGTGGGGAAATGGGAAGTGAAGTTGAATATGCCGTACCACTCATCGGCCTGGGTCTCACAGAGTTCAGCGTGTCACCGGCGACGATCATACCGGAAATTAAAAAAATAGTCCGGTCTGTTACTTACGAAAAAGCGAAGGAAGTGGCGGATACGGCGTGTCAATTTGATGACCCGGAAAAAACAATTAATTATCTTAGGAATATTGCTATAGAAATATTGCCTGAAGCATTTTAATAGCCAAAATATCCTTGACAGGATGAAATAGCATTATTAAAATTCATCATAAGTATTTTAATTTATTATATTTGAAATTTTTAAGGGTGAATTGGCGATATTCTGAAAATACGTATTCGATTTGCTAAATTAGGCGATATTCGCTTTATCTCTCATCATGATTTGATGAAGGTCTTTGAAAGGGCTATCAGAAGGGCTAACATACCTATTGCAATGTCCAAAGGTTTTAACCCTCACCCAAAGCTGTCTATCCTATTAGCCCTGAGTGTTGGAATGGTTGGTAAAGATGAAGTTTTAGAACTTGAATTGCTCGAGTCAATACCTTTGGAGAGCTTGGTTGAAAGCTTGGGCAGGCAATTGCCAAAAGAAATTCAAATTCTGTCGGTAGAAACCATACCACTTTCTTCAAAGAGTCCTGTTCGTGATGTAACGTACGAGATCATTTTTAAGGAGACAGGGTTCTTAAATACCTTAAAGATTAGCGAATTTCTCCAGCAGTCTGCTATAGTAGTCAATCGTACGAAAGATGGATATCAAAAACCTTTTGATATTCGACCGTCTATTCAGGAAATCACGGTAAAGCCTAACGGTTTGATTTTGTCTATTAAAATGATACCAGAAGGCATGGCGAGACCCGAAGAGGTACTCCATGCCTTATGTGGAAACGGGAAAAAAGAGCTCTTTGAAATTATCAGAACAAAGGTCAATTTGTTTTCTTCTGCCTGACTGAGGGAAAAATCATGGATAAAAGGATGCTTATTAATGCAGTTGAAACTGAAGAATGCCGTATTGCTATTTTAGAAAATAATGTTTTAGAAGAACTTTATATTGAAAGGAGTTCTCGGGGACAGATTGCTGGAAATATTTACA
>Ga0082335_1003290_pt1 | contig 27000 bp, 22 predicted proteins | sample Subgrocontami58m_FD_72375 | JGI IMG/M metagenome (GOLD analysis project Ga0082335, IMG submission 72375) | Subsurface groundwater microbial communities from S. Glens Falls, New York, USA - GMW37 contaminated, 5.8 m (SPADES assembly) (version 2) ...
TGACGCTGACGCGGGATAGAAAGCGTGCTAAACGCGCCGCCGGCCGGCCGGGTTAGCACAGTGGTAGTGCAGCGGTTTTGTAAACCGAAGGTCGGGGGTTCAAATCCCTCACCCGGCACCATTTAGAATCGAATATATGCACGCCGGCCTTCAAATTCCTTGTTCCGCTTTTGCCCCGGCTCACGAATAAGGCCGCCCCGAAGGACGGCCCGTGTCACGCATATGTGAAGGACCCGTCAGAGCTGGTTGATGGTAGCCAACGCGGCGACCCCAACGGCCAACAACGCCGCGGGTCGGACATGGTAAGCAAAAACCGACCGGAATCGAACCCGACCGCCGTGGCAAGCGACCGTCAGCGAGGCGGGGTTGCTCCCCTGAAGGGTGTCATCCGCCGCGAGGAGTGCGATAGCCGGCACTCGTCGTCCAGGGAGCCGTCGATGGGGTTCGGCCGGGTCGGTCGTGGCGGCCGAGCGGATGCTACCCGATAATCTCACGGTAGTAGGCGTTGCGCGCCCGCGGGTCGTTCGATTTGTCGCTCCACACGACTCAGCGGACATGTCCAAGCAGGCCACTTTCGCTCCTGCTCCGCCTCCGCGGCACGTCGCAACCCACGCCTTGGTCAGGAAAACCAGAGGGGACTCCCTGTCAGTCTCCCCATCTGTCCAACCCCCTGAAAAGGGGGCTGTCCAGACAGTCCCGATTATACCGGTCCGATCAGCCTATCGGCCAACCGTGAAATCCCTCAAGCGGTGTTTGGACTAGCCCTTTTTCCAGGGCCGCTCGCCGGGGTAGGTTTGGAGCGGCGTCCGTGGCATCGGGGGGCATGCCTTCGGTTCGTCTGGCGTTCCGCAATTACCAGGGTTGGGTTGTGCGGACGAGACTATGGGCGAACCATCTGGTGCCCGGTCATAGGCTCCCGCTCCTGGAGCGCTTGATGATTGAGCGTAGGCGCCAGGCCCGGTTTGGATTATCCCGGCCAGTGCCACAATCCATACGAGTTTTCGCATTGCTACCTCCTGTAGGATGGAGAAACGCCTAAAGGTGGCCAATAGTTGCATGGAGTCACGTCTCGAATATTGAGACGGCTTCGCGCAACTCGACTTCGTTGCGGCGACGCTGTTACGTGCCAGCAACCCCGCTCTTGGTCCCTGAGATATGGCTGAGCTATCCGCACCCCGTCCCGTGTGACCGCGGCCTGGAGTTTCCACCGGGCGCTCCAACCAGCGCGGGCCATGGTCGAACCTCGGGGCCGGATGGGATCGCGGTTGGGCTGGTGGAGGCCGGCGACGAGGAGCCCGTTCATACCGTTGGTGGCGATCGTCACAGGTCGGGCAGGACCTGGTCGGCCCGCCCCCAATGGAGCAGGTTCTTGGATGCAGCGCGCTTCGACATTTCGGGTCCGTCCCCGATATGCCAGTGCGAGGGCTTGTCGAGATCACGCAATTCCTCCCAGGTCAGCGGCACGGCAATCGGTGCGAACTCGCGTGAGCGAGCACTGTACGGCATGATCGCGGTCGCCCCGCGCTGGTTGCGCAAGTAGTCGATGAATATGCGCCCAGTACGCTTGGCCTTGGCGAGCGCGGCAGTGAAGCGGTCAGGGTCGGCCTGTGCCAGCGCCATGGCAAATCGGTGCGCGAAATCCTTGACCGCGGGCCATTCGGCCGACGGCGTGAGCGGCGCGATCACGTGGACGCCCTTGCCTCCGGTTACCATCGGGAAGGTGATGAGACCCAGTTCGCCAAGCCGGTCGCGCACGTGGAAGGCGGCTGAAACCACGTCCTTGAAATCGAGCCCTTCGTCTGGATCAAAATCGAACACCAGCCGGTCGGCCTTCTCGACATCTTCGATCCGCGCGCCCCAGCCATGGAATTCGATTGTGCCCATCTGTACGCAGGTCAGCAGACCAGCCTTGCTGTCGATGAACAGATAGGGCTCCTGATGCCCGTCCTTCTCCAGGATGCCGATCTGCTTGACGGTGTCGCCGAAGCTTCCGGCGTCGTGCTTTTGAAAGAAGCATTTTTTGGCTCGCCCCTGGGGACAGCGGACCAGGCTGATCGGCCGGCTTCCGGCCCAGGGCAGCATGATTGGCGCGACAGCCTCATAATAGTCGGCGAGTTGGCCCTTGGTGAGGTTGCCTTCAGGAAAGATGATCCGATCGCGGTTGCTGATCGTCACGCCGCTCGTCGCGCCCGGCGAGCCCACACTTGCGACCGGTGTTTCCTTCTCGATCACCACCGCTTCGGGCTTTTTATCCTCGCGCAGACCAAGATAGCTCGGGTGCCGCAGCACGCCTTCGTCGGTGAACTCGATATAGGCGATTTCCGCGACAAGCTTGGGCGCGATCCAGTGCGCGCCGCGTACCGCCGCGCGCGGGGCCTCGACGGGCGCGGTCTTCTGCTCAAGCGGCGCCATGATCTCCATCAGCCGCTCGATCTCGTCGCCGCTGAAACCCGTGCCGACCTTGCCGGCATAGCGCAGCTTGCCGTCTTCGTTGTAACCGAGCAGCAGCGAGCGAAATCCGCGCTGCTTGTCCGATGGCGTCCAACCGACGACGATGAATTCCTGTCGGCGAACGCACTTGGTCTTGACCCACGATCCGCTGCGCGAGCCGCTGTAGCGGGCATCGACGCGCTTGGAGATCACGCCCTCCAGACCCGCACCGCAGAAGCGATCGAACAACTGCTCGCCCTGGCCGATGACATGATCGGAGTAGCGCAGTCTGCCATGCGCTTTGCCGATCAGCGCAGCGAGCTTCTCCTTGCGTTCGACAAGTGGGCGATGGGTCAGGTCCTCGCCATCGAGTGCGAGCAGGTCGAACGCGAAATAGTCGATTTTTCCGGGATCGCTCTTGAGTGCCGCCTGCAAGGCCTGGAAGCTGGTCCGCCCGTCGGGGAGCATCACGACCGCTTCGCCGTCGATCAGGGCGCTGCGAACGTCGAGCGTCATGGCATCGGCGATGATCCCGGCGAACCTGTCGGACCAGTCAAGGCCCGAACGGGTATACGCTCGGCCTTCACCACCCCCGATGGCGATGAGCATGCGATATCCGTCATATTTCATTTCGTGCAGCCAGCGATCGCCGATCGGCACATGATCCACCAGGGCGGCGAGCTGGACCGGCTGGAATGGCGGCAAGCCGCCGCCCTTCGGGCTCTTCAGCACGCTCTTTGTCGAGGAAGGTGCTTCAGTTGCCGCCGCTATTGTCGCGGCCTGTCGCCTGGGGGCAGCTTTGCCCGCGGCGATTTCATCCATCGTCCGGCCGGTATCGACGCTCGTGAGATACGTTCCGATGAGGTCGTCCGAGCCACCGGCATACGCGTCGTTGACCTTGCGCAGAATCCAGTTGTCGCCCTTCTCCTTGCCGCGCGGTTTCAGCCGAAACAGGACCCATTCGCCCTGCATCCGGCGGCCATGCAGGATGAAATGGAGATGCCCCTCGGGCAGGGTGACCCTCGGATCCTTGCCGGGGATCGATTCCCAGGTGCCATTGTCCCACAGCATGACGGTGCCCCCGCCATATTCGCCCTTCGGAATCGTGCCCTCGAACCGGGCATAGTCGAGCGGGTGATCCTCGGTGCGAACGGCGAGCTGCTTGTCATCCGGGTTGGCGCTGGGACCACGGGTAACCGCCCAGCTGACAAGGACCCCATCTAGCTCGAGCCGAAAATCATAATGGAGCCGGCTGGCGGCGTGTTTCTGAACGACGAACCCGTTTCCACTGGTGGGTTCGCTGGCTCCCGACGGTTCCACCGTTCGCGCGAAGTCGCGTTTCGCACGATATTTGGCGAGGGTTTCGTCCGCCGATGTTTTCTTGGCCGTCGCGAGTCTCGCCATGCTCGTTGTTCCGATCGATTTATCTCTCAAATCGCAGGTCGACGGGCCCGTTCCCGCGCTCCATCAGTTCTCCGCATCCACCTTGCGGGCTGGTCTGGTCGAACTTCAGCGCGCGGAAGACGTTGTGCGGGTTCTTGATCTGGTTGTCGTCCCTCGCCTCGACGACCGTGCAGCCCTTCCTGGCCACTGCGCTGACGGTATCGGCGATCAATCGGGTAGCGATGCCCTTGCGGCGACGATCCTTGTCGACGAAGAGCACGGTCACGCGTCCAACCGGGCCGCGACGGACGGTCGGCACCACCGCTCATGCCCCCTTTCGCGCCGGCATTTTGGCCGGAGCCCTTGCCACCGGGGCTTTGGCCTCGGGCGTCTTGGCGGCGGCCGTCGCGGCTGGCTTCTTGGCCGACGTCTTGCTGTCGCTACCCGACCCGAGCGACTTTTTGAGCGCGGCCATGAGATCGACGACATTGCTGCCGCGGGGGGCACCGCCACCATCATCCGTCTCGATGTTGAGCGTTTTTTTTCCCTGTTTCTTGCGCTCGATGAGGTCCTTCAGCGCATCGACGTAGCGATCGTGGAACTCGCTCGCGTCGAACTTGCCGGTCTTCCGGTCAATCAGCGTCGTCGCGAGGTCGAGCAGTTCGTCATCGGGATCATCATCGCCGATGTCGCGGAAATAGCTCGCCGCCTTGTTGACTTCGTCGGCATAGCGCAGCGTCTCCATCACCAAGCCGCGGCCGCATGCCTTGATGCTGACGACATATTCGCGGCCGCGCACCGCGAGTTGGCCAAGTCCGATCTTGTGACTCCGACGCAGCGCCTCGCGTAGCACGATGAAGGCTTCCTTGGCGAGATCGTCCGCGGGGACGACATAATAGGGTTTCTCAAAATAGATCGCGTCGATGTCATTGCTGTCGACGAACTGGGTCAGTTCGAGCGTCTTCTTGCTCTCGAGCTTGACTGCCTCGATCTCCTTTTCGTCGAGCAGAACATATTCGCCCTTGGCATATTCGAACCCCTTGACGATGTCCTCGACATCGACCGGGCCGATACCCGGCACGACCTTCTCATATTTGATGCGTTTGCCCGAGGGCTCATGAATCTGATTGAAAGCGATCGTCGCGCCGCTCTTGGTGGCGGAATAGATATCGACGGGTATCGATACCAGCGCCAGTCTGATCTGGCCTCTCCAAAAGGGACGTGAGGCCATGATCGGTCTCCTGGGCTTGAGTCGCATAACGCCTGGTGCCCGGTCGCGTTCCCCAGGAACCCAGGATCCGACCAAACCCCGCTCGGTTGCCACGTGGTGATCCGGGATCGTGGTTTGGTACGAAGGTTTGGGACGAACGCTTGACATTCTTATACTCAGCTCTAGCATAAGCTCCTGAAATGCTCATATAGAGCATAATCAGGAGGGACCACCCAATGTCCGCATCCACGCTGCTCGAACGTACCGCACCCCTTTATCAGCGGGTGAAGGCCTTCATCCCACCGATCGAATGGCCGGTGTTCGCCGACGATATCGACGCGATCCTGCGCCTGAAACGGGAGAGGAATGCCGTCATCCTGGCGCACAACTACCAGACGCCGGAGATCTTCCACTGCGTGGCCGACATCGTGGGCGACAGTCTGGCGCTCGCACGGGAAGCGATGACAGTGGACGCCGACGTGATCGTGTTGGCCGGCGTGCATTTCATGGCGGAGACGGCAAAGATGCTGAACCCGGCCAAGACCGTGCTGATCCCGGATCTGCGGGCCGGCTGCTCGCTGGCGGAATCGATCACCGCCGCGGATGTGCGCCTGATGCGCGAACGCTATCCTGGCGTTCCGGTGGTCACCTATGTGAACTCCTCCGCCGCGGTGAAAGCGGAATCCGACATTTGCTGCACGTCGGGCAACGCCAGGAAGGTCGTGGAATCCCTGGGCGTGGATCGCGTGATCATGCTGCCGGACGAGTATCTGGCGCAGAACATCGCCGCCCAGACCCATGTGAAGGTCATCGCCTGGGCTGGTCATTGTGAGGTGCATGAGCGCTTCACCCCGGCGGAAGTGCGCACCCTGCGCGCTGAAAACCCGGGAGTCGTCATCCTGGCGCACCCGGAATGCCCGCCCGATGTGATCGCCGAGGCCGACTACACCGGCTCCACCGCCGACATGAACAACTATGTCGCGACACGGAAGCCCCCGCGGGTGGTTCTGCTGACCGAATGCTCGATGGCGGACAACATTTCCGTGGCCAACCCGGAAGTCTCCTTCGTGCGGCCCTGCAACCTGTGCCCGCACATGAAGCGGATTACCCTGCCGAACATAAGGCGCGCGCTGGAGACCATGACGCACGAGGTCACGATCGACCCTGCCCTGATGGACCGGGCGCGCCGGTCGGTCGAGCGGATGTTGGCAGTCTGAGCGGGGGACCCGGGATGTCGATTTCTCCTCTCCCCCTGGTCATGATCGAACCCTCGGTACGCGCCGCGCTGCTGGAGGATTTGGGACGCGCGGGGGATCTGACCACGGACTCGATCGTGCCCATGGAGGCGCGGACGGAATGCGCGATGATGGCGCGCCAGGCCGGTGTCGTGGCCGGTCTGGACTACGCGCTGTGCGCATTCCGGCTGATCGATCCCAGCATCCAGGTCCGGGTAGAACGCCCGGACGGCAGCCACCTGATGCCCGGCGATCTGATCGCGACCGTCACCGGGTCCGCTCGGGGGATCCTGACCGCCGAACGAACCGCGCTGAATTTCCTGTGTCACTTGAGCGGCGTCGCCTCGGCCACCCGCGGCATCGCCGACGCGATCCTGGGAACCAAGGCGCAGGTCTGCTGCACGCGCAAGACCATGCCCGGCCTGCGAGCCGCGCAGAAATACGCGGTGCGGGTGGGCGGTGGATCGAACCATCGGTTTGGCCTGGATGACGCGGTGTTGATCAAGGACAACCATGTCGCCATTGCCGGCGGGGTCCGCCCGGCGGTGGAACGCGCCCGCGCCGGAGTCGGCCATCTGGTGAAGATCGAGCTGGAAGTCGACACCCTGGAGCAATTGCGGGAAGCCATGACGCTCCGCGTGGATGCCGTCCTGCTCGACAACATGGGTCCCGACATGCTGCGGGAAGCCGTGGGCATCGTGGACGGGCGCGCGATCACCGAGGCTTCGGGGCGCATCCGCCCGGATACCGCTCCGGCGATTGCTGCGTCCGGTGTGGACCTGTTGTCGGTGGGGTGGCTGACCCACAGCGCGACCGTGCTGGATATCGGATTGGATCATCGCGGGTAGGGACGGCCAGGAGGGGCGGACAAACGGGCGGTCGAGCACCGATGCACTAACTCACCGCCTTTCGCACCCGCGCCGACACATACTCGCTGATCACCACGGTCCCCAGGATCACCAGCAGGATCAGCGCCACCTGGTTCCAGGCCAAGGTGCTCATGGAGCTTTCCAGGTTCATCCCGATCCCACCGGCGCCGACCAGGCCCAATACCGTTGCCTCGCGGATATTGATGTCCCAGCGGAACACCGAAATCCCCGCGAAAGCCGGCACGATCTGCGGCCACACGCCCCACGCCAGCACCTGTAAGCGGGATGCGCCCGTCGCCCGGATCGCCTCGATTGGTTCCGTGCTGATCTCCTCGATCGCCTCATAGAGCAGCTTGCCCAGGAAGCCGATCGATCGCAGCCCGATCGCCAGCAGCCCGGCGAACACGCCCGGCCCGACCAGGGTGACCAGCAGAAGCGCCCAGATTATCGCATTGACCGAGCGCGACGACACAATCACCAACAACGCCATCGGCCGCACCAACATCACGCTCGGCGTCGTGTTCCGCGCCGCCAGGAACGCCACTGGCAAGGCCAGCACGATGGCCAGCATCGTCCCCAAGGTTGCCATGTTGATGGTGTCCCACAACGGCCACCACAGATCGCCCATATAGCTCCAACGCGGCGGCAGCATCCGCCCGCCGATATCCGCGGCCTGGGTCGAGGCATCAAAAACAAAAGCCCAGATCGTGTCCTGCGTCATCATCCGCCAGGTGAACGCGAACACCACCAGCGCCGCGAACCATGCCGCCGTGCGAGCCCATTGCGCCCGGTTGGTCCGTCGCTGCCATATTTTGCCGCCGGAATCCGTCATCAGGACCGGCATTACTGCGCCCTCTCACGGATCAGGCCGGACGTGTATTCGCAGGCAAACACGATGGCGATGATCACGACCAGCACCGCCGCCGCGCTGTCATACTCATAGCGGCTGAGCGCGGTGTTCAGGGTCGCGCCGATTCCGCCGGCGCCGACGATCCCAACCACCGCCGATTCCCGGAAATTGATGTCCAGCCGATACATCGACAGACCGATCAACCGAGGCGCCACCTGCGGCAGGATCGCGTAGATCAGCACCTGCCACCACCCCGCGCCGGTCGCACGCACGGCTTCCAGCGGCGCGGAGTCGATATCCTCGATATCCTCCGCCAGCAGCTTCGACAGGAAGCCGATCGTGCCGAACGCCAGGGTCAGGAACCCGGCAAACGTGCCGAATCCCACCAGCGCCACCAGCAGAATCGCCACCACGATCTCATGCAGGCTGCGCGAGACCGCGATCACGGCGCGACAAACCATATAGACCGGTAGCGGCACGATATTGCGTGCGGCGCCGATTCCGAATGGGATGGAAACGACAATCCCCACCATGGTCGACGTGATCGCCATGGTCAGGCTCTCTTGCAGCCCGATCCAGATATCGTCCCCGCGAGAGACGAAATCCGGCCGCAGGAACCCACTGAATAATCGAATGGCGCGGTCGGCACCCGCCGCGATGCGGGCCCAGTTCACGTCCATCGTCCCCAACGCGAGCGCCACATAAAGCAGCGCGCCCCCATACACCGCGTATCGCAATACCGGGTTGGCGATCAGTGACGGTGGCACCCAGCGACGCGCCGCGATGGTCATGGCGCGGTGGCGCACCGCGATAGTCATGGCGCCTCCGCCAGTTCGAGGGAGGCGTCGTCAGTGTCATCGTCGATCTTGCGGATCGTCGCTGACCAATCTTCCGCGCCGTAGATCTCGGTCAGCACCTCCGCGCTCAACCCGTCCGGCGGGCCGTCGAACACGATCTGGCCGTGGCGCAGCCCGACGATGCGCTGGACGAACATCTGCGCCAGCGCCACGTCATGGATGTTGACGATCGCCGCCAGGCCGCGTTCGGCGCAAATCTCCACGATCAGCCGCATGATCTGGCGCGACGTCTTCGGGTCCAGGCTGGCGGTCGGCTCATCGACCAGGAGCAATTCCGGTTCCTGCACCAGCGCCCGCGCAATGCCGACCCGTTGGCGTTGCCCGCCAGACAGGGCGTCGGCCCGTTTGTCGACATGCTCGGTCAGACCGACCCGATCCAGCACCGCGAAGGCCCGATCGACATCCGCCTGCGGGAAACGGCGGAAAAACGAACGCCAGAACCCGACATAGCCCAACCGGCCGGAGAGCACATTCTCCATGACCGTCAGCCGATCCACCAACGCATATTCCTGGAAGATCATCCCCATCCGCCGCCGAGCTCGGCTTAGTCCGGCGCGGTCGGCGGCGACTATGTCGGTGTCCCCCAGGAAGATGCGGCCCGATGTCGGTTCAACCAGCCGGTTGACGCAGCGGATCAAGGTGGACTTGCCGGCACCCGACGGGCCGATCAGCCCCATGACCTGGCCGCGAGGGACGGTCAGGCAGACATCCTCCAGGGCCAGGTCGCCCGTTGCGTAGCGCTTGGTCAGATGTTCGATACGCAACATGGGTTGGGGTCCGTTGGTGATGTCGCTCCCTTACTTGCAGGCGTAGCTCACACCAAGCGCCTTATCGACCTGGCGCACCACCTCCCACTGCTTCTGGAAGGTGATCGGCAGGAACTTCTCCTGCGGCGGGTCGGTGTTCTTGAACTCCTCCAGCAGGGCGGAGCCCTCGAACTTGAAGGTGAAGAATGCCTCCTTCACCTTCGCCGCCAGCTCCGGCTTCAGGTTGTAGGCCAATCCATATGCGGTGGTCGGGAAGGTTTCCGACTTGTAGATCGACACCACCTGCTCGGGCTTCACCACATTGCGGGCCATCATCCGCTTCATCACGGAATTGGCGATCGCCGCCGCCGGATAGTCCTTGTTGGCCACCCCCAACACGGAATTGTCGTGCTTGCCGGAGAACACCGGCGTGTAGTCCTTTCCGGCCTCCAGCTTGAACTGGTCGCGGAACAGGGCGGCCGGCGCCTTGTAGCCGGAATTCGAGGTTTCCGCGGTAAACGCGAATTTCTTGCCGCGCACATCCTCGATCTTCTGGATGCCGGACCCGGGATAGGTGATCACTTCCATCTCATACCCGTACTCGTCCTTCAGCGAAGCCATCATCGCGAACGGCGCGAAGCCGCTGCAATTGACCGCGAGCGGGGTGGAGCCGGTGTTGAACCCCGCCACGTGCAGCCGTCCGGCGCGCATTGCCTCGATCTGTGCGGCGTTGCTTTGTACCGGGAAGAACTGCACCCGCTTGCCGGTGACCTTCTCCATGTGTTTCAGGAACCCGTCCCAAACCTTCGCGTAGACGGCCGGGTCCTCGACCGGCGTATAGGCGAAGATCAGGACGGGCGGGTCGACCAGTTCCGCCGGATTGGTCGGGGTATCGGCGACCAGGTCGCCGTCCGCGTCCTTGAAGCGCGCGTCCAGCGCCAACGCGAGGCCGGGAACCATCGCCATCAGCAGGGCGCCCACCAATGCCGCTCGTGCCAATACTGCTCGTGCCAATGTTGCTCGTCTGCCGTGCAAGGCCATGTTTGCCCACCTTGGTTGCAATTGCGACGGTGTCCGTAGCCGGACTTCCATATTTGAAGCATGACATTCGGGTGACATCGCGGGGGAACGCGCCATGTTCAAACCGGCACCGGCCAGCCACGAAGCTGGTAGGCGCCATCCCAGAACAGCCATTCATATTGGCTGCATCGGATGAAGGCCGTCATCATCCGTTCCCTTATGACCGGGGTGGTGCCTTCGGCCGCGCGGTCGGTGGCGGCGATGACGGATTTCACCACGTCTCCGAATCCCTCGGACGAGTAGGTGTCGATCCAGGCCTGATAGGGATTGTTGGGCGCGGCCTTGCGAGCGATCGTGTTGCCGACATCCCAGTACAGCCAGAAGCACGGCAGCAGGGCGGCCAATAGAACTTCGAATGGTTCATGATAGGCGGTGGCCATCAGGTAACTGGTGTAGCTGAGGCAGTCCGGTGACACCGCTTCCGGGGTCAACGCCGACGGATCGACGCCGTAAGCCTTCAGATACGTGCCGTGCAGCGCCAACTCCACTTCCACCGCGCCCAAGGCGGCGGTGGCGAACGCCTTCAGGGTCTCGCTGTCCGGGCCGCGCGCGCCGGCCAGGGCCAAAGCGCGCCCATACTCGTAAAGATAGAGCGCATCCTGGATGATATAGCACTGGAACCGGTCCCGGCTGAGCGTGCCGGCCGCCAGTTCCTGGTTGAAGGGCAGGGCGTCGATCGCCGCTCGCAAGGGGGCGGTACGTTGCCAGGCCTGATCGGTGAACGAGGTCATACGGTCGGATTCCTGTCAGGGAGCATCCCAAGGGACATTTCAAGGTGCACTGCAGGGAGCATTGCAGGGGACATGTCAGGGGACGCCATAGACGCGCGCGGCGGTACCCTCGAACAGCGCCGCTTTTTCCGCGGCCGAGGCGCCCGAGGCGATCCGCTTGAACGCGTTCCACGTCACGGCAAAGCTGGACCAGCGCTTCTGCACCGGGAAATTGCTTTCGAACATGCAGCGAGCCGAACCGAACAACTCGATGCTGGTTTCCAGCCACGGCTTCCAGGCGGCGGCGGTTTCCTCCGATGAGGGCGGCATGTCGCGCGAGACCGTGCTGCCCGGCAGGCGGATCGGCAGGGCGCCGAGCTTGACGGTGACGTTGGGGTGGCGGGCGAGGGCGGCCATGCCGGCTTTCCAATCGGCAAAGACCTGATCGCGGTGGGATGCATAGGGGCCGCCCAGGATCGGACTGCCGACATGGTTCAGCACGATCGGCGTATGCGGAAAGGCGCCGGCCAGATCAGCGACTTCGCCAAGCTGCGGATGGTAGACCCAGGCGTCGAACACCAGGCCCAGCGCATCCAGCGCCGCGTAGCCCTTCCGAAATGTCGGATCCAGCAGCATGCCGGCGGTCGGTACCACCTTGTGGATATCGGCGTCCCAGGCGGTGGATTGGCGGATGCCGGCGAAACGGCCGCCGCTTGCGATCATGTGTTGTTCCAGTAGGCCGCGCGCCCGATCACCCAGCATCAGGTTGACGTTGCCAACCATCCGCGCGCAGGGGCGGGATGGACCGAACGTGCCGCTGGCACCCATGGCGGCAATGCCGGCGACGAACGCGGTCTCCCCGAGGGAGGCTTCCTCGGCCGGACCGTCGGCGCGGTACATGGAGTGGCATTCCTCGAACACCGTTGCACGGATGTTGTGGCCGCTGTTGATGTCGGCCAGCAGTTCCGGCAGCAGGTAGGTGTTGCCGTCGCGGATCCACAGATGGTGGTGCGGGTCGATGATCGGCAGCTCCGGCTCGATGATCGGCTCGACCAGTTTCCCAAGCCAGGCTTCGTCGATCGCGCCGGAAAAGCGGCTGTTCTGCGCCATTGGGTTCCTCCCCGTGTCGAGCCGGCGGTCACGCAAGGCTCTTTGACACCATTTCATAGGTGTTGGTGGTCAGGTTGGGCAATGCCAGTACCCGCCGCAACGCCTGCTTCATCTTCTCCTGCCGCCCGGCATCGAAGCGCCGCCACTGCCCCAGGGGCGCCACCATGCGCGCGGCCAACTGGCCGTTGGCGGGGTCGATGCGGATGATCATATCGGCCAGGAAGTCATAGCCGCCGCCATCCGCCGCGTGGAAGCGCACCGGATTGCCGGCCGGAAAGCTGGCAACCAAAGACCGCGCGCGATTGGGGTTGCGCAGGTCGAAATCCGGATGGTCGAGCAGGGCCCGCACATCGCGCAGCGTATCGGCGCGCGGCGACATGGCCTGGATGGCGAACCATTTGTCCAACACCAGCGCATCATCCTTCCACGCGGCATGGAAGCCTTGCAGTGCCTGGATGCGCTCTGGCGTATCGGTCGCCGCCAGTACGGATAATGCCGCGAGCACATCGGTCATGTTGCGCCCCGCGTCGAACTGCGCCTTGGCAAGGCGGATGCCGTCTGGATCCCCGCTCGCGGTCAGGTAGCCCAGGCAGGAGTTGCGCAGCGCCCGCTTGCCGACCGCCAGACCATCGGTGGTGTAGGGACCCGTGTCTGTCATCCGGTCATAGGTCTGCCGCAGCCCGTCTCCCAACACCTGTCCGATGGCCTTGCGCGCCATGTCGCGGGCGGCATGGATGGCGTCCGGATCGACCACCGCCATCTGGTCGGCCAGGAACGCCTCACCCGGCAGCAGCAGAGCCTCCGCCGTGAACGCGGGATCGGCGTCCGCCCCGGCCAGGGTCGAGCGCATCGCATCGATCAGCCCCCGATCGACGGTGGGCGCCTCGCCCGCCTGGATGGCGGCGACCATCCCCAGCAGGATCTGCGTCGCAAATTGCTGCCCGGATTCCCACCGCACGAACGGGTCCGTGTCATGCGCCGCCAGAAATCGCAGCCTCTCGGCCGACACTCCGGACAATTTCACCGGCGCCGAGAAATCCCGCAGTAATGATGGCACCGGCGGGCTGGCAACATCGAGAAAAGTGAACACCGTCTCGGCTCGATCCGCCAGCAGAACGCGAGTCCCCGGTTTGCCGGTCTCCTCCCCCTCCAGCCGCGTCGGCAGTTCCTGCCCGTTGTCGTCCAGCAGCCCGATGGCCACCGGCACCACCAGCGGCTGCTTGTCCGGCTGGCCAGGCGTCGGTGCCGTATGCTGCGTCACCGTCAATGTATAGCGCTTTGTCGAGGCATCGTAGGCGTCGCTGATTGCGATTTCCGGCGTGCCGGCCTGATGGTACCACAGCTTGAACCGTTCCAGGTCCACCCCGGACGCGTCCTGCATCGCACTGACAAAGTCATCGATGGTCACGGCGTTGTTGTCATGGCGCGCGAAATACAGGTCCATACCTTTGCGAAAACTTTCACGCCCGATGACGGTGGCCATCATGCGGATAACCTCGGCGCCCTTGTTGTATATCGTCGCGGTGTAGAAATTATCGATCGCCTGGTACGCGTCCGGCTGCACCGGATGCGCCAACGGGCCCGCATCCTCCCGGAACTGCGCCGCCCTCAACCCCCTCACATCCCCGATCCGCTTCACCGCTCGGCTGCCTTGGTCGGCCGAGAACTCCTGGTCGCGATAGACCGTCAGGCCCTCCTTCAAGGACAACTGAAACCAGTCGCGGCAGGTCACCCGGTTGCCGGTCCAGTTATGGAAGTATTCGTGCGCGATGACCGCCTCAATCCCCTGGTAGTCGGTATCCGTCGCGGTCTCCGGACGCGCCAGCACGTATTTCGTGTTGAACACGTTCAGACCCTTGTTCTCCATGGCGCCCATGTTGAAGTCGGACACCGCGGCGATGTTGAACACGTCCAGGTCGTATTCCAGGCCGAACACGTCCTCATCCCATTTCATCGAGGCGATCAGGGATTGCATGGCATGCCCGCACCGGTCCTCATCCCCCCGGCGGACATAGATGCCCAGATCGACCTCCCGCCCGGACCGCGTGGTAAATCGATCCTTAACCGCAACCAGATCGCCCGCCACCAACGCAAACAGGTAGCACGGCTTGGGATGCGGATCGGTCCAGGTCACCCGATGACGTCCATCGCCCAGATCCTGCACCGGCCCCGGATTGCCGTTCGACAGCATCACCGGGCAGCTTGCCTTCTCCGCCGTGATGGTGACGCTGTAACGCGACATCACATCCGGCCGGTCGGGGAAATAGGTGATGCGGCGGAATCCCTCGGCCTCGCACTGGGTGAAATAGCTGCCATTGGAGACATACAGACCGGACAGTTCCGTGTTGTCCTTGGGCGCGATGCGGGTTTCGATCTCCAACACACAGGCATCTTGCATCGACGGGATGACCAACCCGCCTGCCTCCAGACGATAGGCCGAGGCGGGCAGGGGGGCGCCGTCGCGGACAATCCCGACCAGGGTCAGTGCCTCCCCGTCCAGGTGCAGCGGCGCATCGGGAGCGGCCGCTGGATTGCGGCGCAGCACCATGCGGGACTTCACCCGTGTCGCCGCCTCATTCAGCGCGAAATCCAGGCTCACCGACTCCACCAGGAACGCCGGCGGTTGGTAGTCCGCCAGGCGCACCACCTTGGGGGTCATTGAGTCGGTCGATGCGTCGTGCATGGGCGGTCTCATTCGATCAGGAGGGAAGGCCGACACTATCCCGGGTTGCCCCGCCCGGGCTACCTCCCTGCCCACCGAGCGCCGGATGACGGCCGGTTGGGTTCCGCATTGGCGGTTCCCGGTCCGCCCGCCATACTGCCGCCAATGCTGCCGCGACCCACCGCGTCCGCGCAGCCGAACGCATCCAGTCCAAGGGAGATCATCATGCAGATCGGTTTCAACGTCCCCACCTCCGGCCCGCTGATCGAGCCGGACAGCCTGACCCGTATCGTGACGGAAGGGGAGGCGCTGGGTTTCGACTATGTCACGGTCAGCGATCACATCATGGTGCCCCGCAACCTCGAGTCCAAATACCCATACACAGGTACGGGCGAGTTCCCCGCCGGCGCCTCCGCCGCATGGCTGGAGCAGTTGGCCACCACCGCATACATTGCTGCTTTGACCAGGAAACTGCGTTTCGTTCTCTCCGTCATGGTCGTGCCGCACCGGCCGGCCGTGCTGACCGCGAAATTGCTCTCCACCATCGATTATTTGTCCAAGGGCCGGCTGACCCTGGGCATCGGCGTCGGCTGGTGCCGCGAGGAATTCGAGGCGATCGGCGCTGCCCCGTTCGACGACCGCGGTAACGTCACCGACGAATGGATGGCCGCCTGCCAGGAGCTGTGGACCGCCGACGAACCCAAGTTCAGCGGCAAATACGTCAAGTTTGACGACGTGGTGTTCACGCCCAAGCCCGTCCAGGCGCCGATCCCGATCTGGGTCGGCGGCGAGAGCGCCCCCGCCATCCGCCGCACCGTCCGATACGCGCATGGCTGGTACCCGGTCGGCACCAACCCGCAACACCCGATGAACACGGTCAGCCGCTTCAAGACCCAGGTCGCTCGCTTCAACGGCTTCTGCGTCAAGGGCGGGCGCGACCCGGCCGAAATCGCTCTGGCCTTCCGTGTGTTGTCCGGCCCCGGAGTCAAATCCCGCAGCATGATCGACGGGGAAGCCGAGATGTTCACCGGCACCGACTCCGATTGGGTCGGCGACCTGAAAACCCTGCAAGATCTGGGTGTAACCGCGGTCGATGTCCGCCTGTTCGGCTATGGCGGCAACCAGACCCTGCAAGGCACCATCGACAACATGCACCGGTTCCGCGACGGGGTGCTGTCCAAGCTGGGATAGTCCCGCTAGACACGGGCGAACACGACTGCCGCGGGCTGGGGCTTGATGTCCCGACCCGTGGCGCGCTCCGGCCTCCGGGCCCCGATTTGCCTCGGAGCTTGACCTTCCCGCCCGGTCCGGCACCCTGCACTCAACCCAACCACAGGAGACACGCCCATGAAGCTCGGCATTACCGTCGACATGTCCGGACCGCACCCGAAACTCGACATGGATCGGGTCATGGAGGCCGAGCGTCTGGGCTTCTCCCAGGTCTGGACCGGCGAGGCCTACAGTACCGACGCCGTTTCCCCCGTCGCCTGGATCCTGGCGCGCACCACGAAAATCCATGCCGGCACCGGGATCATGCAGATGCCCGCTCGCACCCCGGCCTGCGCGGCGATGACCGTGCTGTCCCTGCAAGCCCTGTCCGGCAACCGTTTCATCTGCGGCGTCGGCGCGTCCGGCCCGCAGGTGGTGGAAGGCTGGCACGGTGTGCCCTTCGGCAAGCCGATGACCCGCACCAAGGAATACATTGCCATCATCAAACAGGTCCTCGCCCGCGAGGCACCGCTGGAATTCCATGGCGAGCACTATGACATCCCGCTGACCGGCCCCACCGCATCCGGTCTCGGCCGCCCCCTGCGCTCCATCGCGCATGGCAATCCGGATGTCCGGTTCTTCACCGCATCGATCACCCCCGCCGGCCTGCGCAATTCCGGCGAAGTCGCGGACGGCAATCTGCCGATCTTCTATTCCCCCGAACGGCCGGAGATCGTGACGGTCCCCACCATCGAGGGCCGCAAGAAGGCCGGCCGCCCCGCCGATCTGTCCAACTACGACGTCGCCCCCTATGTCCGCGCCAAGATCGGCCCCGACGTGCAGGCCTGCCGCGATGCCATCAAGCCGGAGCTTGCTCTTTATATTGGCGGCATGGGGGCACGGAAGAAGAACTACTACAACGATGTCGCCGTGCAGATGGGCTACGACGGCGAGGCCAAGGCCATCCAGGACCTGTATCTGGACGGCAAGCGTAACGAGGCGGCGGCTTTGGTCCCCGACGCGCTGGTGGACGAAATCTCGCTCTGCGGGCCAGCCGACAGGATCAAGGACCGGCTGGCGGCGTGGAAGGACTGCGCCAAGGCGGGCCATGTCGGCACCCTGGTGCTGAAAGGGGCGAGCGTGGAGGCGATGCGCGCGGTGGCGGAAGCGGTTCTCTGATCTGGTAACGGTTCGTCGAGCCGAGAGACTGTGAAGCGGCCCCGGCCGGGTCTGGCGATCCGGTCGGGGCGGTGTTTGTGGCGGGCGGCGGGTGGAAAACCGGGCGTTTTCGACAGTGCGCGTGCGATGCGGGCGTCTCAAATTTTGGCGCGCCGGGAGAATCCGGGCCGGATGGTCCGGTCGGGTGGGGAGCGTCTCGGCGGTGGCGCGTTTATTATGCATTGATATATAAGGTATTTTCTGGATTTCCGGGTGTTGGTGGCGGGCCTGTCCTGTGCGTGGGGTCCTGATTTGTTCTAGGGTGACGGTGCGGGGCGCGGCAAGCGGTGTTTCTTGCGGTTTGACGTGAAGGTCGGGCTGTAAGGGGTTGATATACGTGGCTGTGCCCGAAAACTGGGCATTGGTTAACGCGATCGGGTCTTTTTCGTGATTGGTCGCGGGGGCATGGTGGTGGCTCGGGCGGTGCAGCTGAGATTTGAGGTGCGCCGGGGCGAGTATGTAGCTGAAACGACGGAGGAAATCCTTGCTTCTTCAGCGATTGGTTGAAGTGTGGATTTTCGGTAATCTGTTGCAAACCCCTGCGGGATGCCGGGGGTATTGTTACAGAACCGTGCGGGAACCCGGGGGTATCGTTGCGGAACCCTGCGGTTAACTTTCTGAGAACGGGTGGCGGGGAAATAGGCAAATGCCTACCTTACGTTCGAATGACAGGAACGGGATCACGATCGGCCCGCTGCCGGATGTCCACGTGGTGCGACTCACGGGTGGCCGCCGAGGCACGATCGTTTAAGCTGACGGATCGCCTCCGTGGATCACCGTGGTCCTTCGTGCTCCCCGTGGTTGACCTTACGACCGCGCAACGCGCACGAACCCATGGCAACGGGCATGTCCGACGCGTCTCGCTCGACCAATAGGGCGTCCGCCATCGCCCCACGGTCAGGCCAGCCGCGACGCAACCGCAACCCCAGGCCCTATGGAAAAAGCCGGGCAGTTCACGATTTCGTAAGATTAACCACGGAGAACACGAAGGACCACGGTGATCCACGGAGGTTCTTTTGCTGGAACAAGGTGCGTTGACGGAACGAGTCATTGGATTGGCGATCGAGGTGCATCGCCATGTCGGTCCGGGCCTTTTGGAGTCGGTCTATGAGGCGTGTCTTTGCCTGGAACTGACGGAAGCCGGTATCCCGCATGACCGCCAGATGGCGGTGCCGGTGACATACAAGGGCCATGTCATTCCGCTGGGGTTCCGAGCGGATATCGTGGTCGCGAACAAGATCATTCTTGAACTGAAAACCGTCACATCGCTGCTGCCGGAACATGACGCGCAGCTTCTGACCTATCTGCGCATGAGCCGCATCCGGGTTGGCCTGCTGATGAACTTCCACGCGGTGCGACTGAAGGACGGCCTCCGACGCATGATCGTCTGATCCGGCTTGTAGCCTCCGTGGCCCTTCGTGGTCTCCGTGGTTAACCTTGCGGACCGTGCGATTGGCACGAACCCTGGGTGTTGGGCACGATCCGGTTGTTCCCCGGCGTGCGTCGCGTCTGCGTTCGGTTGGTTGATGGTTTCGCAAGGTTAACCACGGAGAAGATCGAGGGCCACGGTGATCCACGGAGGTTCTTTTCGCTGGAACAGGGTGCGCTATAGGCACTGGTTGTTGGATTGGCGATCGACCTGGACGGCGAGGCTGGCCCGTGCCGAACCCGGGCCTGTCTCGGCCGAACCAAACGCTCAATACGCAAAGGCGGAACTCGCCGCGACCACGCCCGAGCCCACCGCGGCGATCCCGTACAGAATCGCGTGGCGGCGCTGGCCTTCCCGCCAGCAAAGCACCATCAGACCGACATAGACCCCGACAAGCAGGACCTTGCATCCGGTCGGTGCGTGCTCGACGATCTGTCCGGCGATGGTGGCGATCTGATCCAGGCTGGGCAGCGGACTCGTTGCCTGATAACCCGCGGCGAGGACTGGTAAGGTGGCGGTGAGCATCCTATATCTCCGTAAGTATGGATTGGACAAACCCACCATAGGTCATGTATAAACTCTCGAAACTCGAACAATATACCAAGTAACAACAATATACCGCAGCAATAACACGTTACCGCAATCTATCGCAGGATATCCGCCATGGGACGCAGACCCACCCGCCGCCCCGCGCTGGAACCGTATCAACGGGACCTCGCCCGCCTGATCCATGCGGAGTTGGACCGCGGCCAGCGCGCCGACAAGCCGCCAGAGCAATGGAGCCCGTGGACCCATGGCGCCTTCGCCGAGACGATGGGAAAGACCGCCAACGCCATCGCCAACTGGCGCAATCAGGCGACCTTGCACCCGCCCGACAACATCATTCCGCTGCTCAACACATTCTACGGCGACGATACACGCTACGCCGTGCAACGGCTGGCCATGCTCCGCCTGTGGCGGCAGGCCCGTGGCTACGACATCGACGATGCCCCGCTGCCACCGCCCGTCCTGACCCCAACGCACAGCGAAAGCTTCCAGGGACCAGTCGAGCTGGTGGACCTGCGCGCCCATCCGGTCCCCGCCAATGACGGCACCGTCCGCCTGAATGCCAGCCTGACCATCTCCCCGGATGATTCGGTCGCGTTCCAAGGCCGAGCGGTGTCGATCGGCCTGACCGAGGCGCTGTTGACCCTCCAGTCAGCCAACTGGCAGCCGGCGCATCTGTCGATGATCGGGGAAAAGCCGCATGACAACGTCACCCGCATCGCCCCAGGCAGCAGGATCACCGGCCCCCGCGACGCACTCGGCCGTCTCAACGGCCAGCCGCTCGGCGAGGAACCGGTCGCCATCATCGAACGTGTCGGCGGAAAAAGGCTGACGATCAGTGCGAGTGGTACCGCCGGCGAGGAACCGGGCGCCATTATCGAACGTGTCGGCCCCGAGGATGGCCGGGTCACCCTGACCATCCGCGCCCCTCGTGGCAGTTTCGACGTGCGCACGCGCGCCTCCCCGGACGCACCGGTTCCCATCGAACGCGCCGTGTCCGACACGCAGAAGATCATCCTGGACGCCTTGTTTCAGGAGCAACTGACAAACCACGACGAACGGCGCGCGGCGATCCTGGCTCAGGTCGTCCTGAACGTACCGGAGAAAATCGGATGACCCTGACACCGGACGGAATCAGGCGAGTCGTCGCGGTCGCCCATGCGCGCGACGCTGGATTCGTGGAACTGGTCGGCATGGCCGAGCTCGACCCGGCCCGCGCCTTCAAGGGGGCGGTGATGAAGGGCGGGGACCTGCGCGGGCAGGACCTGTCTGGGTTCAACTTTGAACAAACGAGTTTCGCGGGCGCTAACATCACCGGCGCCAATCTCTCCCGCACCACCGGCCTGACCGAGGCCAATCTGCAAGGCGCCATCTACGACGAAACCACCCAATTCCCCGCGTCTCTGCGTGCCGCGATGCGGGCCAGGTTGGTGCGTGCCAAGGACCCACGGGACCTGGGGCCGGCTGGAAGAGCGCCGAAATGGGCGGAAACCTGGGGGATCGACGACCATGGCCCATGGGTCAGCTTCAGCGTCGCTGCCGCCGATGGCTCACGCGTGGAACAACGTCTCCGCTGGTGCCCGCCAGGCCGGTTCCAGATGGGATCGCCGCCAGAAGAAGCCGGGCGCTTCGACTGGGAAGGCCCGCAACATGAGGTGACCCTGCAAACCGGCTTCTGGCTGTTCGACACGCCCTGCACCCAGGCGCTGTGGCAGGCGGTGATGGGCGACAACCCCAGCGAGTTCAAATCCCCGACCCGTCCGGTGGAAACCGTCAGCTACCGGGATGCGCGGAAATTCCTGACCGCCATCAACAAGCGGGTGAAGGGCTTGAAACTGACCCTTCCGTCGGAAGCGCAATGGGAATATGCCTGCCGCGCCGGCACGACGACCGCGACCTATGCCGGGGACCTGGAAATCCTGGGCGGCCGTAACGCCCCGGTCCTGGACGCGATCGCTTGGTATGGCGGCAACAGCGGTGTCGGCTTCGAACTGGACAACGGGTATGACGTCAGCGGCTGGGCAGACAAGCAATACGATGAAAAACGGGCTGGAACGCACCCGGTCGGGCAGAAGGCTGCCAATCCATTCGGGCTCTACGATATGCTTGGCAATGTGTGGGAATGGTGCGCCGACGCGTGGCACGACACTTACGAAGACGCGCCCGCGGACGGCGCCGCCCGCCCCGGCGGGGGTTCGGCGGCCCGCGTCATGCGCGGCGGGTCGTGGAACGACCTCGCGCGCAACGTGCGGGCAGCGTGTCGCGGCGGCAGCGGGCCCGACGATCGCGCCGGCCTCCTCGGCTTTCGCTGCGCCCGAGTTCACAGTGAAAGCGACAGCGCGGCGGCGGAGCGTAGGGCCGTGAGGAGCAGGCGACAACGAGCGGAGCGAGGGAGCGGCGACGAACAGCCCGGAGCACCGCCGACGCGATAGCGGCACGCGGCTTAAATAGTTCTTGGTTTTGTCGCGTGTCGTGTTGGGATCCGGGAAGCATTATGGCCCCCGGAACCACCCACCAGAGGCACTCGTTCTGGACCGGCCCTTCGTGAACTTCGTGTCTTCGTGGTGAAAAAATCGTCGCTCTCAACGCATGCCGGCCCATGCTATGGGAGACTCCTGCAGCAGCAGCAAGGTGTCCTGGACAAAGTCCGCGATTTTCCACCACGAAGGCACGAAGTTCACGAAGGGTCTGTGCCGGACTCGCACCGCCAGTGCGCATGGCTCGCAGGCCGAGAGAAGTCGCCCATCCCCAACAGCCCGAGCGACGTCAGCCGATTGACCGCGAACCCGACCCGACCCACCCGTTACTTCAACGTCCCGCACCGTGACGACACCGACGCCGCGCCGGGCATCAACGCGTTCCTCGGCACGAACCCTATTCTCGGCTTCGATTCTCAGGCTTGTCCCGACCGGACCCAACAGCGCCCGGGCAGTCCGCATCCCCTTCCACACCAGCGGGCTGGGACGCCCATCTCCGCCTCCCGCGCCGCGTTCAACCGACGCGCCAAGGCCGACGACCAGACCATCCCGACCTGGTGCAACGCAAGGTGGTCTCCCCCCGTGCATCATCCCCAGGTCGCCCCTCGGCCTTTCAACCAGACATCGAGGTCTCGACCACGCCAACCCCGGCAAATTCGGTGCGGATACGATCGCCCGGCGCGATCGGGAACTGGCGGGTGAACGATCCGGTCATGATGATCTCGCCGGCTTTCAGCGTCCGCCCGTATTGACCCAGCTTGGCCGCCAGCCAGATCACGGACTGTAACGGGTTGCCCAGCACCGCATCGCCCAGGCCGCTGCCAACGAGTTGATCGTTGACGAACACCTTCGCCTCGATCGTTTCCAGGACGGCGGGCAGGTGCGTGGGCGTGCCCAGGATGACCGTCTTCTGCTGTGCGTTGTCGGCCAGGGCCAGGGCGATCTGCTCGGTGAAGGGGCCGCGCGTCTCGATGATCTCCAGCGACGGATACACGACATCGATCGCCGCCCGCGCTTCCTCCAGGCCGATCACTCCGGACAGGTCGCGGCCCAGGCGCATGCAGAGTTCGTTCTCGAATCCCGGGCTGATCAGATCGGCCGGGGCAAACCGGTGGCCGGACGGGTCGCTGCGCAGGATGCAGCCGAATACCGGCTCATGGAAGCCGAATTGTTGCTGGATCGCCTTCGAGGTCAGGCCGACCTTCCACCCGATCTGCCGCTCCGCGGTGGCAACGCGGCGGGCAATCAGGCCAAGCTGCACGCGATAGGCCTGGTCGAGGCTCAGCCTGTCGAACCACGCACGCGGGAAATACTCGCCGCGCTGGCGAGCGTCCCAGAAACTGTCGATCAGGGCCGTTTCGTCCGGGTTCATGGCGGTCTTCTCCGTGCAGGGGCGGCGTCTCGGACAGGGTTCTTGTCGTCGGACGAAAGTTGGCCTCAGCCCGCGTCGGCGACGCCCGTTATGCGGCAGCAGACTATGGGATACGCCATGGGGCGTCATCCCCCGCCTTCGTCGGATGGTCGGGCCCGGACACCATACTGCGTGCATCCCGGAGGCAGGTGCCAGAAGAAGATTCTCCCCCTCCCCTTGTGGGAGGCGGGCGGGGGGAGGGACAAATCCCCACATATATCGCGTGAATACCCCTCTCCCCGACCTCCCTCCCGCAAGGGGAGGGGGAGAATTTTCTCTGCGACTGGGGTGGGCACATACCGTGCCCGCCTCGCCCCTTGCAGCGCGTCCTCCCAGGCCGTACGCCGAAGGGCAACAAAGCCCGTGCCCGCAGGAGATCGCCTCATGACAGCCGACCCGGACCCGTCCAGCCATCCCATGGTCGCCGCCGCCATCCGCCTGGCCCCGACCGTGCGAGACGCGGCGGAGGAGGCGGAGGCGACGCGCCGGACCCCGCCCGCGCTCGCCGCGGCGATGACCAAGGCGGGGATGTATCAGATGTATCTGGCTCGCTCGATGGGCGGGCCGGAACTGTCGCCGCTGACGGCCTTCCGGGTGGTGGAGGAATTGTCCAAGGAGGATGGCTCCGTCGGCTGGTGCGCCATGATCGCCACGGCGATGTCGTTGAATGTCGGCCGCCTGCCCACCGAGATCGGCCGAACGCTTGCGGGTTCCCCGGCCGATTATCGGGCCGCCGGGTCGGCTCGGACGGGTGGAGGCGCCTGGGAGGTCGCCGGCGGCTATCGCGTCAAGGGACGCTGGAACTTTGCGAGCGGCATCGACAATGCGCGCTGGTTGTATTGCACCTGCGTCATGATGGATGGCGATACCCCGCGCAAGACGGCGGCGGGGGCGCCGATGCTGCGGGCGGTTTGGGTGCCGATGGAATCGGTGACCGTGATCGATACATGGTCGGTGATGGGCATGCGCGGCACCGGCAGCAAGGACTTCACGGTGGACGACATCGTCGTGCCGGCGGAGCGCAGTTGCCTGTCGGACGATCCGCCGTTGCAGACAGGCCCGCTGTTCAACCGGCGTGCCTGGTATGTGCATCTGTGGACACCCTCGGCCGCGAATTCGCTGGGCATCGCGCGCGGCGCGATCGACGCGCTGACCGCGCTCGCCGCCACCGAGGCGTCCACCCTGTCCACCGCGTTGTTGCGCGACCGTTCGGCGGTGCAGGCGCGGATCGGGGAGGCGGAGGCGATCGTGAACGCCGCAAGGGCCTATGTGTTCGAAGCGGTCGGGCGGCTGTGGGACACGGTCAGCGCCGGCCTCGAACCCTCGGACCAACAGGTCGCGCAGGCGCGTCTGGCGCTGGTGCACGCGATGCATGAATCGGTCCGCGCGGTGGACAAGGTGTTCCACGCGGCCGGCACCAACGCGATCTACACGCGCCATCCGCTGGAACGCGCGTTCCGTGACGTGCACGTGGCGCTCCAGCACGGCGCGGCACTGCCGAGCTACTTTGAGTCAGCGGGGAAGGTGCTGTTCGGGCTGCGGCCGACGGAGCCGGGGTGGTAAGCGGTCAGGCTGGTTCGGAACAGGAGCAAGCCGAGGGAGCCTTCCGGGCCGGGGCGGGCGCGCACCCATCCGGGCCAGTCCTTCGGGGCCAGGGTGGAAGGGTCATTACTGGCCAGTTCTCACGCTGCCCAGGCGGGTCAATGCCGGTTGGCCAAGCCGGGTGGCCGAGGATCACGGCCCTACCGGGCTGCTCAAAGACGACCGGCTGGGCGGAGGCGACGGTCAGGTGCGGTCTGGAGGTTCCGGCGGATGTTACCGCCGGCGCCGGAACGGTGGCACTTGGATTGGGGCGCACCGGTTTACGCGACGGGTCGAATACCGATGTCGCGACCCGGGTCACTCGGTCTTGGCGGGGCGGAAATGGTTTGTGGCCTCTTCCTCGGTGCGCAGCCAGAGGTCGGCGGCGATAGGGTTGCGGCTTTCCTCCAGGATATGGCCGACGATGCCGACCGCGCGCGCCATGACACCCAGGCCGCGGCAGATTTTCCAGTCGAATCCGAACTCGCAGGCCAGCGCGCCCAGGATGCCGGTGGCATTGCAGGGCAGGTCGCGCTTGCGGGCGCGTCCCGCCTCGGCCGCGACTTTCTGGATCAGGGCGACATAGGGGCCGTCGAAGCCGGTTTCCTTGGCGATCTGGATCAGGCGCGGAGTGCGCGGGTCGATCGGCTTGTGGAACGGGTGGCCGATGCCGGGGATGATGGATTTGGTGGCGGCGAATTGCGCGACGATCGCGGCGGCGATGGTGTCCAGGTCGGCCGTGGTGTCGGGCTTCGGCATCGCCTCGGACAGCATTTTGGCGCTGCCCTCGACGCTGCCCACGAACACGGTGCCGAGGCCACTCAGACCGGCGGCGACGGCGGCCTGCATGGCCTCGGGGGCGCCGAGATAGGTGAGGCGGGCGACCAGGGTGCTGGGGGTCAGGCCGTGCTCGACCAGGGTGACCAGCATGGCGTTGAACATGCGGGATTCGTTGGGTGTCGGGGTGCGGGCGGTCAGTTCCAGGAAGGCCATGTCGCCGAAGCTGAGATGGCCGAGGATTTCGTCCGGCAGGCTGCGGCCGAAGACGGTGATCGAGTCGGGGGAACTCCAGGCGATATCGGTGCGGTAAGGCTTCACGGGCGGGCCTCCGGTGCGGGAACGGCGATAGGTCGAACGCGTGCACCCCTATCACCGGGGACGCGATCAGGCCACGCCTGGGCGCGGGTGGGAGGGCGGCGCGGGAGTCGGCGCGCCCTGGCGATGGACCGCGCCCGCCGGGGCGGTGCGGTCGCTGTGTCGTGCGTCGCCGAGGGGTGGGGTCAGACGCCCAGCGGGGCGTCGCGCCCGACTGTCTGCTTGTAGGCGGCGCGGACTTCGTCTGAGACGCGCTGTGTATCGTCTTTCAGATTGCGCGGGGTGATGGCGATGAAGGCGATTTCCCAGTTGCCGGGGATGTCCTTGCCCACTTTCGGCAGGAAGGCATGCGGGGCGCCGGGCGCGTTGTGGAAATGGCTGCCACCCTCGACCGGTGTCAGGACCGGACGGTTCTGTTCGTCCAGGGAGAACGCGTCCGCCTCCCCCACCACATACATCGGGAACTGGTCGGTGCGGCTCCTGGCGTGCTTGTGCAGTTCCACTTTCGGCAGGAACACCGCGGCGACGAAGCGGTCGTGGTGATTGCGGCCGTTGCGCCAGGGACCGGGGCCGGTCAGGTCCATCGGGTTGGCGAGCTTGTGCTCAGCGCGACCGAGGATCTCCCGTAACGTTTCCTTGGGGTTGAACGTGGTTGCGGGGCCGGTGAAGGCGGCGCGGGCTTTGTCGAAATCTGTATAGACTGCCTGCATCCATGCGATCTCGTCATCGGCCAGTTGGTGGTCCAGCAACGGGATATTGGGTTCCTCGGACATCGGTGTTCCCCTGTGGTTGTCTGGCGATGGTGGCGGTTGGTGCGCTAGCATTGAACGGACGGTGCGGCAAGGGGGGGGGGGGGCGCCCCGCCGCGCCCCCCGGCGCGCGCGGCGCCGCC
>Ga0082335_1003292_pt1 | contig 26988 bp, 21 predicted proteins | sample Subgrocontami58m_FD_72375 | JGI IMG/M metagenome (GOLD analysis project Ga0082335, IMG submission 72375) | Subsurface groundwater microbial communities from S. Glens Falls, New York, USA - GMW37 contaminated, 5.8 m (SPADES assembly) (version 2) ...
GCGGGGGCGTTAAACTGTGCGAGCCGGTAGATCTCGGCGGTGAGCTCGACGTTGCGGACGAGGCGCTCGCCGGGCGTCACGTTGACCTGGATACGCTTCGGGTCGAGGCCGGTGAAGCTGACGATGACATTGGCCAGGCCGGGCGCGAGGTCGGTGAATTCGTAGCGGCCTTCGCGGTCGGTGGTGGTGGTGGCGCGGTTGGTGCCGGCGATTTCGACGACGGCGCCTTCGAGGTAGGTTTGGGTGGCCTGGTTGCTCACCTGGCCGGTGAGCGTGGCGCCGGTCTGGGCCCGGAGGAGGGTTGGGCTGGAGACCGCGAGGAGGAGAGCAATGGCTCCGCGCAATGCGAACGAGGTGGTTCTCATGGTGTGGGTGCCGGCGTGGGGTAAGCCGGTGCGCCTAACGAAGTGGATTCGGGCTCGGGGGCAAGGCGCAATGACCGGGGTTAAGGACCAAGGGACCAAGGGACGAAGAGACCAATGGACCAGGGGCCAATGGAATTCCAGAAGGCCGGAATTCCGGAAGGCCGGAGGCACGGTGGTGCTCCAGACGAGCGGAAACCGGCTCGTAGCGGCGAGCACCAGCGAGTCGTTGCGCGCTCCCGGCTCGCTGGTGCTCGCCGCTACACGAACGGTTGCGTTTCGGCTGGCCCGCTGCGCTCCCGGACATCCGGAATTCCGGGCTTCTGGAATTCCGCCCCTCAGCACCTCGGCCCGCGACGGCTACTTCTCCACGCAGGCGTCCAGTTCGATCTCGAAGAGCAAATCGTCGCGGCAGATGTCGCAATGGACGGCGACGACGGGCATGTGTTTCAGATCGCGGACAGCGCACCAGGCATCGAAATACGGTTTGAAGAGCGGGTGCTTGAAATAGGCGATGGCGCGCGTGACGTCGCGGAAGGTCATCAGGCGCGAATGCAGGATGGCCGACACGACTTCCATCGTGAGGTCGACCTGCTTGAACGGGTTGCCCGTCCACGCGGTGCGACCGTCGGGGAAAATGCTCGCGGTGCCGGAAACGAGCAGCCGGCGCCAGCCGCCGGAGTCGATCTCCATCGCGCGGGCGAACGAGCTGCCGTAGGCGGGCGCGGGGCATTGCAGCGGTGAACCGATTTCCTGCGCATGCGCATTCGGGCCGAGCGGCCGCATCGCCCACGCCGCGACGGCGAGGCCGGCCTGCGCGGGATTGCGGCCGGACACACCGGTGCTGGCGGGCATCGAACCGGTGCGGAAGCGGACGTTCGCATAATGCGCGGACCGCACCCGGTTGAAGTCATCGTACCACGCGAGAATGTCCTCGTTGTAAAACCACGTGCGGATGATGTCGGCGAGTTCGAAGCCGGCGAGTTCGAGCGCGGCCTCGAGGTTGCCGAACATCTGCTGCACCTGCGCGGGCCGCCGCAGCTCGATCGAGTTCGGCCCCAGGCCGCCGAGCAGGCAATAGCGCGCGCCACTGTCTTCGTAAACCGATCCGACCACGCGCCGGCCAAGCCAGATGCGGGTCACCGGCCGGCTGCTCACCGCATACACCTGCACGCCGGCGAGCGGAGCCGACTCGCAGCTCGCACCTTCGACCCATGTGACGGGCCACGTGGCCTCGCCGAGCGAATCGCGCATCGCCTGCTCGATCGCGGCGTGCGCGTCGAGGGAGCCGTACACCATCACGCTGAGCACTTCGGCACTCTGGGCGGCGAGCGATTCGCCGAGCCGGTTGAACACGGCGGTGATGGGCTCGCCCGGGCGCATCGACTGCGTCAGGACAAATTCCGGGGCAAGAAGTGCGGACGCGGCCGGCGGCTCGGTCCGCGCATGCAGCGTAATTGTTTGCCCATGCTTCTCGCCGGCGCTGGTGCTTTGCATGTTCGCGCAGACGATGCATCGCACGGAGGGTTACGAGCGCATCGCATCGCGCGACGGAAGTACCGCAGCTTAACACAAAGCCAAATGCTGCGCATAAGCGCACCATGGCGCATATTTTGAGAGCCTAGCACGAATTGAAATATCGCACATGAATGCGCGTTGATCGCGTGCGGCGATGTAGCGTGTGCGGCACGCTGACGTCAGACCAGCGAGAGCCTTTTACATGAGCCGTTCCTCGCTCGCCGTTCGGTGCCGTTGGATGATGGCGTTCACGCTCGTGACGCTGGCGGGCGCGGCGTGCGGCGCGGCGGACAATCCGTACGAGAGCGGCGCGGCGGCGCAGCCCGTGAGTCCGATTGACGAAATCGTATTCGCGCGGCTGCGGAAGCTGGGGCTGGTGGCGGCGGCGCCCTGTTCGGACGCGGTGTTCGTGCGGCGGGTGTATCTTGATGTCATCGGCACGCTGCCGACCGCGACGGAAGCGCGAAAATTCCTGCAGGACCGCGCTCCCGACAAGCGTCGCGCGTTGATCGACCGGCTGCTCGAACGCGAAGAGTATGCCGATTACTGGGCGATGAAGTGGAGCGATTTGCTGCGGGTGAAGGCGGAGTTCCCGATCAACCTCTGGCCGAACGCGGCGCAGGCGTATCATCGGTGGATCCGCACGGCAATGCGCGACAACCTGCCGTATGATCAGTTCGCGCGGCAGTTGCTCACGGCGAGCGGCAGCAATTTCCGGGTCGGGCCGGCGAATTTCTACCGCGCGCTGCAGAGCCGCGAACCCGCGGCGATCGCCCGCACGGTGGCCCTGACTTTCATGGGTACGCGCGCGGAGAAGTGGCCGGAGGCGCAGCAGGCCGGCATGGCGACGTGTTTCAAGTTCGTCGGGTACAAGTCGACCGGCGAATGGAAGGAAGAGATCGTGTTCTTCGATCGCGAGAAGGTGCCGGCGACCGGGCCGCTCACGGCGACGCTGCCCGATCAGACTACGGTGACGCTGTCGGCCGCGCGCGATCCGCGCGAGGCGTTCGCGGACTGGTTGATCACGCCGAAGAACCCGTGGTTCACGCGGGCGATTGCGAATCGCGCCTGGGCCTGGCTGCTCGGCCGCGGGGTCGTGCACGAAGCGGATGACATCCGCGCGGACAATCCGCCGGCGAACCCCGAGTTGCTCGCGTATCTGGAGCGCGAACTGCTGGCGGCGAAGTACGACCTGAAACAGCTCTTCCGGCTGATTCTCAATTCGCAGACTTACCAGCTGTCGTCGCTGCGGCGGAGCGAAAGCGACGCGGCCGAGGCGAACTTCGCGTTCTACGCGGTGCGGCGGCTCGACGCGGAGGTGCTGATCGATGCGTTGAACCAAATCACCGGCTCGACCGAGAGCTACTCGAGCGCGATTCCGGAGCCGTTCACCTTCATTCCGGAGGACGCGCGTTCGATCGCGCTGCCGGATGGCAGCATCACCAGCTCGTTTCTCGAGACGTTTGGGCGGCCGGGGCGCGACACCGGGCTCGAGGCGGAGCGGGCCAACGCCATCACGGGCGCGCAGCGGCTGCACCTGCTCAACTCGACGCACGTCCAGCGCAAGCTGGAGCGCGGTCCGAACCTGCAGGCGTTGCTGCGCGGCGGGGGCGCGCCGCGCGAAGTCATCGAGCGACTCTATTACACCATCCTTTCACGGCCCCCCACGGGCGAAGAGCTCCTGGCGGTGGCGCGTTACGCCGAGACGGCGAAGCTCGACGGGCGCAACGTGGCGCTCGACCTCGCCTGGGCGCTGATCAACAGCGCGGAATTTCTGTACCGTCATTGAACCCCTGCACCACCATGAGCCTGCATCACAGCGTCGATCCCCAGCAGTGGAACCTGGATACGGAGGTCCGGATGTTCGGCCTCAACGGCGCGACCTGCACGCGGCGCGCCGCGATTCGCACCGGTTTGCTCGGGGCCGCCGGGCTGCTGGTGGCGCGGCCCAATGTGTTCGGGGCGGTCGCGAAACCCGCGCCGGCGCCCGCGCCCATCGGCAAGGCGAAGTCGGTGATCCAGATCTGGCTGTGGGGCGGTCCGTGCCACCTGGATACATTCGATCCGAAACCGAATGCGGGGAACGATTTCTGCGGTCCGCTGCGGACGGCGATTCCGACCAACGTGAACGGCATCCAGATCGGCGAACTGCTGCCGCTGCTGGCGAAGCAGGCCGACAAGTACGCGCTGGTGCGCGGCATGAGCCATGGGATCAACGCGCACGAGACGGCGTCGTACACGGTGCAGACCGGCCGGCCGGCGGGCGGCCGCGACGTGTTCCCCGGCGTGGGCGCGATTGTGTCGCTCTTCAAGGGCTATGACGCCGGCTACAAGGGGCTGCTGCCGCCGTACATCGTGCTGACGGATCTGCAGGGCCGGTTTTCGGAGGCGGGCTTCCTCGGCGCGCGCTACAAGCCGTTCGCGACCGGCGGCGATCCGGGGGCCAGCCGGTTTGTGGTCGAAGGCGTGGTGCAGCCCGGCATCAGCGACGACCGGCAGCGGGGCCGGCGCGATCTATTGCACCAACTGAACACGCTGGAGCACGCGATGCGCAGCGGTGACCCGCGGCTGACGGCCCTCGCGCAGTGCGAACAGGAGGCGTACGAGATGATTCTCGGCGACGCCGGCAAGGTCTTCGACCTCTCGCAGGAAAAGAGCGAGCTCCGCGAAAACTACGGGCGGACGACCTTCGGGCAATCGTGCCTGATGGCGCGGCGGCTGGTCGAGCGGGGCGTGCCGTATGTGACGATCAACTACAAAGGCTGGGATACGCACAAACAGCATTTCCAGACCATGCGCCGGAAGCTGCCGGAACTCGACCGCGGACTGGCGACGCTGCTGGCGGATCTGGCGCAGCGCGGGCTGCTCGACTCGACGGTGGTGTGGGCCGGTGGCGAATTCGGCCGCACGCCCCGCGTGCTGTGGGAACCGCCCTGGAATGGCGGCCGCGGGCACTGGGGCAAGGCGTTCTCGGTGCTGGTGGCCGGCGGCGGGTTCAAGGGCGGCCAGGTTGTCGGCACGACCGACGCGCACGGCGAGGAGGTCACGGACCGGCCGGTGCATCCGAGCGATTTGATTGGCAGCATGTACGAACTGCTCGGGATCGATCCGAACGCGAAGTTGCCGCATCCGGAGGGCCTGGACGTCCGGGCGGTGGCGGTGACCGAGGGCACCGAGACGCGGGCATTCCGGCGCGTCGCCGAACTGATGTGAGCACGCGCCCTGCCGCCATGGATGTTTCCCGGTCATTCGCGCGCCTTCGCCGGGCGTCACTGACCTACGGCGGTGTCGTTCTAACCAAATCTGGAGGGACGACCTCCGTGTCGTCCGCGGCCCGCACAGAGGCGGGCCCTCCAACGATGACGCCGCCCTGGTCACTGGCCGCGGTCGCGGTTGCCGCGGTGCTCGCGCTGGCCCCGGCCGTGTGGGCGCAAAACGCCAACGCCCGGCCGTCACCGCGGATCGGTTACATCTACCCGGCGGGCGGCAAGCAGGGCACGACCATCACCGTGTCGGTGGGCGGGCAGAATCTCGCCAGCGTGAACGCCGTGCATCTCTTCGGGCTGGGCGTGCGGGCCCGGGTCGTCAACTACGAGCGGCCGATGACGCAGAAGGAGCTCAACGACCTCCGCGAGAAGGTGGCGCAACTCCAGGAGAAGCGATCGAAGGGCAAGTTGACCGCGGCTGAACAAAAGACGTTGAACGAGGCGCGCGCCAAGATGGCCGGCCGCCCGAATCGCCCCCCCAACCCCGCCATCGCCGAAACCGTGACGCTCGAAGTCACGGTCCTGGCCGACGCGGCACTCGGGGAGCGCGATCTGCGGCTGCAGACGCCTGGCGGTTTGTCGAACCCGCTGATGTTCACCGTGGGCGAGCTGCCGGAATTCGGCGCGCCGGTCGTGAATGGGACGATGTTCACGCAGCGCACCCGCGACGCCAAATCGCCGCCGCTGACGGTGACGCTGCCCGCTTTGGTGAACGGACAGATCATGCCGGGCGAGGTGGACCGCGTTCGGTTCACGGCGCAGAAGGGCCAGCGGCTCACGGTGGTGGCGTCCGCGCGGGCGCTGATTCCCTTCCTGGCCGATGCGGTGCCGGGGTGGTTCCAGGCGACGATTGCGCTCTTTAATGCGAAGGGCCGCGAGATCGCGTACGCCGACGACTATCGGTACAACCCCGACCCGGTGCTGGGCTACGACGTGCCGGAGGACGGCGAGTACACGCTGGAGATCAAGGATGCCATCTACCGCGGCCGCGAAGACTTCGTCTACCGCGTGGCGATTGGCGAATTGCCGTTCATCACGGGGATTTTCCCGCTCGGCGGGCAGGCGGGCAAGGAGCTCACCTTCGATCTCACCGGGTGGAATCTCCCGTCCAATAAACTCAAGTACAGCACCAAGGATGGCACGGCGGGCAACTTCGTCCTGACCGTGCGCAACCACGCGATGCTTTCCAACCCGGTCCGCTTCGCCGTCGATGCGCCGCCGGAACACGGTCCGAACAGTGAAGACAGCGCGCAACTGCTGGGCGTCCCCGTCACGCTCAACGGCCGGATCGAGCGACCGGGCGACGAGGACGTGTTTCGGCTCCAGGGCACGCCCGGTTCGCCGATCGTCGCGGAGGTGTTCGCCCGCCGATTGAACTCGCCGCTCGACTCGGTGCTCGAGGCCGCGGATGCGGCGGGCAAGCGGCTCGCGTTCAACGACGATTACGAGGACAAGGGCGCGGCGCTGCTCACGCATCACGCGGACTCGCGGATCACGTTCACCGTGCCGGCCGACGGCGTGTTCCTGTTGCGGCTGCGCGACACCCAGCACCAGGGCGGCGCCGATTACGCGTACCGCATCCGGGTCGACGCGCCGCATCCGGATTTCGCGCTGCGCGTCACGCCGGCCAGCATCAACGTCCGCGCCGGTACGTGTGTGCCGATCACCGTGTACGCGCTGCGTCGCGACGGGTTTGCCGGTGAGATTCTGCTGGGCATGGAGGATGCGCCGCGCGGACTCGCCCTGAGCGGAGCGCGGATTCCCGCGGGGCAGGACAAGGTGCAACTCACGTTGAGCGCGGCGACGAACGGGCTGCGCGAGGAACCGATCCCGTTGACCATCGCGGGAGTGGCCACGATCGGCGATCACAAGGTCGCGCATCGGGCGACGCCGGCCGAGGACATGATGCAGGCGTTTGCGTATCACCACTTGGTGCCGGTCCGCGACTTGAAGGTGGCGGTGGCCGGCCGGGGCCCGGGATTCCGGGTCGCGTCGCGGGTGCCGTTGAAACTCTTGCCGGGCGGACAGACGCCGGTGCGAGTCGTGCTTTCGTCGGGCGGGCAGACGCCGGGGCGAGCTGCGGTCTCGTCTGTGAGAGCGGCCGGAAACGTGCGCTTCGAACTCGTCGATCCACCGGAAGGCATTTCGGTCGGGCCGGGCCGGGTTTCCGGCGATTACCTCGAGACGGTAATCCTCTGCGATCCCCTGAAGGTGAAGGCTGGGCTCGAAGGAAATCTGGTGCTGAACGTGTCCGGTGATCGGGCGGCGAACACCAAGAACAAGGCGAAGGCGCAGGCGTCGTCGCTCGGCACGGTGCCGGCCATTCCGTTCCAGGTGGTCGCGGGCATGAACTTCCCGGTCAGCCAGTAGCACGTGAGGCGGCCGCCCGGGGGCACGGCAGGATTTGCGTAGTTTCAGGCAAACGCGGCGCAGCGACGCCCGGGGTGCTGTGAGATACTTCCTGCCACCCACATGATCCTTCCCGCCGAAACCCACTCTTCGCGCGTCGAGCCGCTCGATCTCGACCTTATCCGGAAGTATTCCATTCCCGGCCCGCGCTATACCTCGTATCCGCCGGCGACCAAATTCACGGCCGATCTGCCGTCGCTGCGGCTCGAGGAGGCTATCGCGCAGGACAACGGCCCCGGGGCGGGTCCGCTTTCGCTCTATTTTCACCTGCCGTTCTGCGAAACGCGTTGCTGGTTCTGCGGCTGCAACACCGTCATCACGCGCCGCCGCGATTCGGCCGGCGAGTACCTGAATGACCTCGCGCGCGAGATGCGGCTGACGGCGGCGCGGATGGATTGCTCGCGGCCCGTGACGCAAATCCACCTCGGGGGGGGCACGCCGACCTTCTTTCCGCCGGACGAACTGCGGCGGCTGGGTGCGCTGATTCAGGAGGTGTTTCCCCATCGGGCGCCCGACTGCGAATTCGGCGTCGAAATCGATCCACGCCGGATTGGCGAGGACCACATCCGTGCCCTGCGCGAGATCGGGGCCAACCGCGCCTCGCTTGGCGTGCAGGACACGAATCCGCGCGTGCAACTGGCGATTCACCGGATTCAGCCGCAGGCGCTGAACGAACAGGCGTTCGCGTGGCTGCGCGCCGCGGGTTTCCCGTCGGTCAACGTGGATCTGATTTACGGGCTGCCCTGCCAGACCCCGGCCACCTACGCGCGGACGATAGCGGACGTGCTGCAACTCGGGCCGGACCGGCTTTCGGTCTTCAGCTACGCGCACGTGCCCTGGATCAAGCCGGCGCAGAAGATCTTCGACGATCGCGGCCAGTTGCCGGACGCCGAAGCGAAGCTCGCGATGTTTGCCTGCGCGCACGAGAAGCTGACCGACGCGGGGTATGTCGACATCGGGCTGGATCATTTTGCGCGGCCCGGGGACGAACTCGCGGTGGCGCAACGCGAGGGCACGCTCCACCGGAATTTCCAGGGCTACAGCACGCGGGGCGGCGCCTCGCTCTACGCGTTCGGCATCTCGTCAATCTCCGCGACCGCGGACACGTACCGGCAGAACTTGAAGACGCTCGACACGTGGCGGGCGTCGCTGGACGCGGGGCAGCTGCCGACCGAGCGCGGGCTGCGGCTGACGGCGGAGGACATGCGCCGGCGCACCATCATCATGCGGCTGATGTGCGACCGAAAAATCGATTTCGGAGCGCTGTCCGCGGCGCTCGACGTCGATTTCCGCGAGCGCTATGCGACCGAGCTTGCGTCGCTGGCGGACCTCGAGGCGGAGGGCATCGTCGCGCGCACCGGCAGCGGCGTGGTCGTGACGCCGCGGGGCGCGCCGTTGCTGCGCGTGGTGGCGATGCGTTTCGACGCGACGCTGGTGAGCACCGGGCAGCACTCGCGCACCATCTAGGCGGTACCTCTTCGATCCATGAAAACAACCCGGTCATTCAAAGGCTCGTGGTTCATCGTCGCGATGGTGGTGGCGATTGTGATTGCCGAAGCCGTGGCGTGGGAACTCACGGCGCATCACGGCGTGAGGGCCAACCCGGTGACCGTCGCCTTCCTCGCGGCGGGGCTGGTCGCGGCGATCACGATGGTGCTCTACGACGGCGCGGACATCGGCTGAACCTTCGCCCGCGGCATGCTGCGGCAACGCCTGCGCCTTGTCGGCCAACCGATGCGCAGCGACGGGTGCTCAGGTGCGCCATGATTGCCGCGACCCCGCCGATTCCCCATGAACCTGGCGACTTCCTATCTCGGGCTGCCGCTGCCCACGCCGTTTGTGATCGGCGCGTCGCCCTGCTGCGACAACGTCGAGATGATGCAGTTGCTGCAGGATGCGGGGGCGGCGGCGGTGGTGATGCGGTCGCTGTTCGCCGAGCAAATCGACCCGACGATGTGCGGGTCGAGCAGCGCGTCGAGCGGCTCCGGGTATCCGGATTTTGCCGACTACCAGCTTTCGCCCGACGAATACCTGCGGCAAATTGACCGGCTGAAGCGTTCGCTCTCGGTGCCCGTGATTGCGTCGCTGAACGGCCACCAGCCGGGCCACTGGCTGGAATTCTCGCAGCAACTCGAGCGCGCGGGCGCCGATGCAATCGAGCTGAACTTCTGCCAGGTTGTGACGGACCCCGCGATCGCGGCGGACCAAATCGAGGCGGAGATGCTGGAGATGGTGGGCGCGGTGAGCGGCGCGGTGCAGATTCCGGTGGCCGCGAAAATTTCCCCGTTTCACGCGTCGGTGGCCCAGCTCGCCCTTGCGCTGGAGCTGGCGGGCGCCGCGGGCGTGGTGATCTTCAACCGTTTCTACCAGCCCGACATCAACGCGGACGATCTTTCGGTCCAGCCGCTGCTGAAGCTGTCGCAAGGCGGCGAATTACTCCTGCGGCTGCGGTGGCTGGCGATCCTCTCGCCGCTGCTGCGCGGTTCACTCGCGGTGACCGGCGGCGTGCACAATGCGCGCGGCGTGGTGAAATCGCTGCTCGCTGGCGCGCATGCGGTGCAGCTGGTATCCGTGGTCTTGCGCCATGGCCCGCACATCCTCACGGCGCTCTGCGAAGGGCTGGAGGGCTGGATGCGCCAGCACGGCTACCACTCGCTCGACGAGTTTCGCGGACTGGTCAACCTGCAGCGCTGCAGTGACCCGCGGAATTTCGAGCGGGCGAATTACATTCGCGTGCTGCACAGCTGGAAACTGTAGACGCTCTCGCCCGCGAATCACGCGATTGGAGGCGAAGGCCGGCGGACCATGGCCGGCGATGGGAGCGCGCCCGACACGGAGGTCGTCCCGCCATTGAGCCGTTCGTGTTCTGGAGGGCCCGCCTCCGCGCGGTCCGCGGATCGAACGCGCGCGCATCCGCCTGGTGTCGCGGCGACAAATCGGCCGGTGGGCATGCCTCAGGCGCGCTGGGCGGAAACCGAGGGCGCGGCGGACGTGAAACCGGCGGACGCGAGGTATCGCTGCGCGGCCGTCGCCAGCCGGTGACCGGACTCGATGCAGTTCGCGAGCGAGATGCCGTCGCGGCCGTTGCCGCCGATGAACAAGCCGGGGGCGGCGGCCTCGACCGCGTTCATCGTGTCCTTGAATCGTTGATACCCAAGCGTGTACTGCGGAATGGCGCGCGCCCAGCGCTGGACGTGCACGAACACCGGCGGCGCCGTGATGCCGAGCAGCGCGGCCAGCTCGCGCTGGACCAGCGCGAGGAGTTCGGGTTCGTCGAGCCGCGCGAGGTCGGGCTGCCGCATGCCGCCGACGAAGCTCGTCAGCGCGACGTGGCCCTCGGGGGCCCGGCCCGGAAACAGCGTGCTCGAAAACAGCGTGCCGAGCATCGCGCCGCGCTCCACCTCGGGGATGAGCGCGCCGAAGCCGTCGAGCGGATGCCGGACATCCTCCCGCCGGTAACCGGTGAACACGGAGGCGACCGGCGGGTGCTCGATTTCGCGCAGGCTCGCCAGCGCCGCGGTGCCCGGCACGCCTTCGAACGGCAGTGCCGCCAGGGCGTCGGCGGGCAGGGCGCAGATCACCGCGTTGGCGTCCTCGAGCCAGGAGAGATTACCGGTCTCGCAGTCGATTTCCCACGCCGGGCCGACGCGGCGAATCGAGTAGGGGTCGGCGCGGAACCGCAGGTCCTCGCCGAAGCTCTGCGCCATCGCCTGGGGCAGTTCCGCGAGGCCGGTCGGGAACGAAAAGATGCGGCCCTTCGGCCCGCCGCTGGTGTTCCGCCGTTTCACCGCCCCGCGGATGAGCGAGCCGTGCTCCTGCTCGAGCGCGTGGAGCTTGGGAAAGGCGTGCCGCACCGACAGCCGCCGCGGGTCGCCGGCATACACGCCGCCGACGAACGGGTTGATGGCGTAGTCGAGGAATTCGCGGCCGAGCCGGCGTATCACGAAATCGGCGACGCTCTCCTCGCCGTCGGCGGCGCCGCGGCGGCGCCAGGGCTCGCCAAGCAGCGCGAGCTTGGCCCGCCAGGAGAAGAGGCTGGTGCCGACGAAGCTGCCGGGCGAGGTCGGCATCGCGACCGGCCGGCCGCCGCGCACGATGTACCGCTGCTTCGCGGCGTCCGCCGCGTACAGCCGGCGCGGGACCAGCCCGACCTGCTCGACCAGCGAGGCGACTTCCGCCGAGCCCTCCAGCAGCGAGTTCGGCCCCAGTTCGTGCAGCCAGCCGCCCTGCGCGAAGGCACCGATCGCGCCACCGGCGCGCGCCGATTTTTCGACGATCACCGTGCGGATGCCGGCCCGGCGCAAATGCCACGCTGCCGTCAGGCCGGTGATTCCGGCGCCGAGGACGACGACCCGGGGAACAGAAGGAAGGGCGGGCATGGGAACGGTGAGCGGCTCAGTCGAGCACGTCGGAGACTTTGAAGACAATGGGCACGGCCATCCGGGTGTAAACCCTGCGCCCGCCCTTCACGCCAGCGCGGAATTTCCATTTTGCCACACCCGTGACCGCGGCGTCGTCGAAACGTTTCTCGGTGCTGTCGACGACGACCGGGTTGAGCACCCGCCCCTCCGGATCGACAATGAACTCGACGCGCACATTCGCGGAGATGCCCTCGCGCCGCAGCCCGATGGGATAGGTGGGCGCGGGCTGGAAGACCGGCTCGGGGATCCGGTCGAGGTCCGCCAGGTCGAAGATCTTGCCGATCTTGTCGGCGATCTTTCCCGCGGTGCGGATGTTCTCGGGGATCGTGTAGACTTTCACCTGGCTGAAATCGGGCTGCTCGAGCAGCGAAGCGAAATTGATCTGCTGCACGAAGTCGCTCGGCGCCGGCAGCTGCGGCAAGTCCTGCTGCATCGGGACAAGCATGCCGAGATCCATCGTCGGCGCGGCGGCGTCATCCGGCGACGGCTCCGGTTCCTCGAGTTCCTTCACGTCGGGCAGCGGGATCGTGAGCGCGATCACGTGTTCGCGTTTCACCGGTTCGACCTTCTTCTCCGCGCGTGGCACACCGAAAAAGAGGGCGAGGTGGAGCACGGCCGAGACGGCTGCTCCCGCCAACACCAGCCTCCGCGAACGATGGCCGCGGTCGTAATGCCAAGACCCGAGATCCGCCGGGACGAAAGCTGCGGTCGCGGGCGGCCAGGCGGCCGGTCGCCACGGCGGCAGCGAGGCAAGAGGCGCCGGGTAGCTTGTGATCATACTTGTACGATACGCTCGGGCCAAGGGAGCAGCTTCGCATGCATTGGCGCACGCTGCGCATGTCTTGCTGGCCGGGCAGAACGGCTGTGCCTGAAGGCAGCTAATGCATAGCGCCCGCACTGATGCTGAAGTGGGGGATTTGCGCGGGAAAACCGGTTGGAGGAACGAACTAGGAGAGGCATTGCGCGGTTCCGCCAAGGGAAGGGGACGGTGGCTCACGGACGCCGCGGTCGACTGCCACCAACCACGTGGCACCAAGCCTGTTTGCGTACCGAGGCGTATTCGGCGCCGGCGCCGATTCCGCTGCGTTTGTCCGTCTTCTCTGGCGTAGTGGCTGCGCTAATCCGAACGGCGTATTTTGTGGGCAAAAAGCGGGCCGAATACGGTCCGGGGAAGGTCAAAAAATGCGCAACGGTTCACAGGGTCTGCGCAGGGTCCGTGCTTTCGTGAAACGTGCGGGTGAACAGCATGGACGACACACCAAATCCCATGGCCATTGACTGGAAGTCCCGCGCTGTTTCCGCGGCCGATGTCGTATCGGTCGTACGCAGCGCAACCAACATCTTTCTGCACGGCGCGTGTGCGACGCCGGGCCCGTTGATCGACGCCCTCTGCCTGCGTCGCGATCTCGAGGGCGTGCGGCTCTATCACCTGCATACCTCCGGCGCCGCGCCCTTCGCGGCGGCGGGGCGCGAGAGCGAATTCCGTTCGATCTCGCTCTTCACGGGCGCGCCGTTGCGGCAGGCCATCGCGGAGAATCGCGCGGACTTCGTGCCGATTTTCCTCTCGGACATTCCCGGCCTGTTCCTCTCGGGCAGCGTGCCACTCGACGTCGCCCTCGTGCAGGTCTCGCCGCCCGACGCGCACGGTTTGTGCTCGCTCGGCACTTCCTGCGATGCGGCGAAGGCGGCGGTGGAAACCGCCCGGCTCGTCGTGGCCGAAATCAACGAGCAGATGCCGCGCACCCACGGCAACAACGTGGTGCCGTTCGAACGTATCCACGCATTCATTGCAAGCGACCGGCCGCTGATCGAGCACCGGCCGGAACCCGAAACCGCGGTCGAGGCGCGCATCGGCGAAATCGTCGCGGACCTGGTCGAGGACGGCTCGACGCTGCAGATGGGCATCGGCGGCATCCCCGACGCCGTGCTCGCGCGGCTCCACCACAAGCGCGATCTCGGCATCCACACCGAGATGTTTTCCGATCGGGTCGTCGATCTCGTCGAGTCCGGCGCCGTGACCAATCGCCTGAAGGCCGTCGGCACCGGCCGGATCATCACCAGTTTCGTCAACGGCACGCGGCGGCTCTTCGACTTCGTGCACGACAATCCGCTCGTCGCGTTTTATCCGTGCGACTGGACGAACGACACGTCGGTCATCCGCAAGAATCCGCGGGTCGTCGCGATCAACTCCGCCATCCAGATCGACCTGACCGGTCAGGTCTGCGCGGACTCGATTGGCCACCGCATCTTTTCCGGCATTGGCGGCCAGATGGATTTCATCCGCGGCGCCGCGCTGTCGAGGGGCGGCAAGCCGATCATCGCGCTGCCGTCGACGGCCTCGGGCGGCAAGATTTCCCGCCTCGTCGTGCAGCTCAACGCCGGCGCCGGCGTCGTGACGACCCGCGGCCACGTGCACTGGGTCGTGACGGAATACGGCGCGGTGAACCTGCACGGCCTGACGCTGCGGGAACGCAGCACGGCGCTGATCTCGATTGCGCATCCCGACTTCCGGACCGAGCTCACGCGCGAGCTCGCGCAGGTCCGCCATTTCCCGCCGACACAGCACGCCGCGTAAACCGCGGCGCGAATCAGTTCCTCCAACATGACGCCCACCGCTGTTTCACCCCAGCAAAGCCGAGTGCTCGTCGCGCACCTCAAGCGCTCGCAGATTTTCCGCGATTACGAGAAGGCCTTTCGCGAAACGACGGGCCTGCCCATCACGCTGCGCCCGATCGAGGCGTTCGACCTGCCGCATCACGGCGACCCGAAGGAGAACCCGTTTTGCGCGCTGATGGCGACGTCGAACCACTCGTGTGCGGCGTGCCTGCAATTGCAGCGCCACGTGGAGGAGGAGTCGCGGCTCGAGCCGAAGACGCTGAAGTGCTTCGCCGGGCTCAGCGATTCCGCGGTGCCGGTGCGCGTGGGCGAAAACCTGATCGCGTTCCTGCAGACCGGCCAGATCCTGCTGCATGCGCCCGCGAAAGCCGATTTCGGCCGGGCGGCGAAGCAGCTTGCGCTGTGGGGGGTCGTGCTCGATCTGAAGCAGCTCGAGACGGCGTACTTCCAGTCGCGCGTCGTCACGCGCAAGCAGTACGACTCGATCCTGCGGCTGCTCGTGATCTTCGCGCAGCACCTGTCGACGCTCAGCAACCAGCTAATGGTGCAGAACGCCGCGGCCGAGTGGCCGGCAATCGCGAAGGCGCGGACGCTGATTGCGGAAAAATACGCGGAGGAACTGTCGCTCACCACCGTGGCGCAATCGGTGAACATGAGCGCGTTTTATTTCTGCAAGACCTTCAAGAAGGCGATGGGCGTGACCTTCACCGATTACCTCGCGCGCGTTCGGGTCGAGAAGGTGAAGGACATCCTGCTCAACCCGCACATGCGCGTGAGCGAGGCGGCGTACGCCACGGGCTTCCAGTCGCTTTCGCAGTTCAACCGGGTTTTCCGGCGGATCGCCGGCGAATCGCCGACCACGTATCGCGACCGGCTGCACAGCGGGCGAAACCACTCGGCCGGCCCGACGTCGCCGAAACCCGAGGCCACCAGTCCGGCGCCCACGACGGCGACGGCGGTGAGCTGAGCATTTCCGGACGCGATTTATTGCGCGGGCCAATGCGGTCCAAGAGCTTCGTGCGCGCGCCAAACTCCAGCGATGACAGCGGAGAGCCGGCGCGGCAGGCTGGACGGCGTATGTCGACTGGAGAAAGACGAACGCTGACCGGGCGGGCCCACCCGCGGCGATGGGCCGCGACGACGGATTTGCTCGTCGCCGTCCTGGTCGCGAGTGCGGCGCCGCTGCTGGCCCAGAACCAGCCGGACTACGAGCAACCGCCGGTGAGCTATTCGGCTTCGACCCCGCGGGATGCGGTCACGGCCCTGCAACAGCGCATGGCGGCGGGCGAGTTCGACTTCAGCGGTGGCGGCCAGGCGGTGCTGAAAACGGTGCTGCAAGCGCTGGGGGTGCGGCCGGAGTCGCAAGTGCTGGTGTTTTCGCGAACGAGCCTGCAACGCGGCCGGATTCGGCCCGAGCGGCCGCGCGCCCTGTATTTTTCGGATTCGGTCTACGTCGGCTGGGTGCCCGGTGGGCTGGTGGAGCTGACCGCGATCGACCCGCAACTCGGCCCGGTGTTTTACGCGCTCGATCCGCACGCGGCGCCGCCGTCGCCGCCGAAGATCGCGCGCGACAGCGACTGCCTGCGCTGCCACGGCGGCACCTTCGTGCGCGAAGTGCCCGGGGTGTTCGCGCGCTCGGTGTTTCCCGACGGGAATGGTGACCCGCTGCTGCGCCACGGCACGCTGGTCGTCGATGACGAGACGCCCTTCGAGCAGCGCTGGGGCGGCTGGTACGTGACCGGTTATCACGGCACGCTCGGCCACCGCGGCAACGTGCTCTGCCACGAACGCAACGACCAGCTGGTCTTCACGCCGAGCGAGCAGCGGCCGGATGAGCTGAAGTCGTTCTTCGACCCCAGTGAATACCTCGCGCCGACCAGCGACGTGGTGGCGCTCCTCGTGCTCGAGCACCAGATGACGGTGCAGAATGCGCTGACCCGCGCCGGGTTCGCGGCGCGGAAGATGATCGCGTACCAGCATGGGTTGCAGAGCTCGTTCAAGGAGCCGGTGACGGATACGCCGGCTTACGACAGCGTGAGGAGCGTATTCGCCAGTGTGACCCAGGAGGTCGTCGACCGGCTGCTTTTTCGGCAGGCGGCGCCGGTGCCGGAGGGCGTCATCGGCAACGAATCGTTCCGCTCGGCTTTCGCCCAGGGGGCGCGGCGCACACGCAGCGGGCACGCGCTGAAGGATCTGCGGCTGCGCGATCAGCTGTTCGCGCAGCGGTGCAGCTACCTGATTTATTCCGACGCGTTCGCGGCGTTGCCGGGTCCGCTCAAGGCGCAGATTCTCGATCGGCTGCAGGCGGCGCTGCGCAGTCGCGAACCGAAGGATCGCTACGCCTATCTGCCGGCGGAGGAGAAGCAGCGGATCTACGACATCCTGCTGGAGACGCACGCCGAGGCGCGGGCCCGCTGGCAGGCGGGGGGCGAGCCGCGCGGGCGGAGCGGAGAGTAAACGCGAAGGCGCGTATCTGTAACACCATTACACGCCCCGCCCGCACCGGCGCGGCGGCATCACTTCGCGGGCATGTGCGCGTGGGCGTGCGCGTGCGACTCGTCCATCGCCGGCGTCGTGCACGCGGCCGTGCCTTCGCGCGTGCGAAACTGGCAGACGCCGCAGAACGCTTCGATCTCGCGGCCGGAAATATGCTGGAGGACGAGGTTGAGTTCCTCGAGGGAGATGTCGCGTTCGAGCGGGCTCAACGCGGGTGCTTCCGCTTGCACCAGGATGAGCGCCTCCTGCAGCGCCTGTTCGCCGACGGCGAAATAGACCAGCAGCGGATTGCGGCCACAGGGGCATTCGGGCTTGTGCAGATATTCGGTGACATGGCGCCCGCTCCGCCGGCGGCTCGCCAGCCGCGCCAGCCCGCGAAAGATTTCGTCCAGCGTCCAGTCGAGCATGTGCACGAGCATGTCTGGATTCGCCAGCGGTGTATTGGCCCGGTCGGCGCGGAGCAGATCCGACCAACGTTCGCGGATCTGCGAACGTCGAGTTCGGAGCGTCTCGACCAAGCCTTCTTGCATGGAAGCGAGTTTGCCCTAAAGCCGCGAGGCTCGCTCCGCGGTTGTTGGCTTAATTTGCGCACCGATTGATGCGCAGATCTTGCGTTCGTTATTTCGCGGTCTGGGCTCACTTCGGGGACTGGACCGAACACCGAATTTTGACGCCCGCGCCGCGGCTGGATTCGATCGTGAGCTCACCGCCAATCGCGGAAGCGCGGTGCTGCATGACGCCGAGTCCGAGCCCGCCGCGGTGGCCGCTGCGCAGCTTGGGCAGGCCCGCGCCATCGTCGCTGATTTCCAACTCGAGCAGCGCGTCGTGGCGCGTCAGCCGAAGCCACACGTGCTTCGCGCGGGCGTGTTTCACCGCGTTGTTCACCGCTTCCTGCGCGATGCGGTAAAGGTGCGTCGCCACGAGCGGATCGCTCACCGTGATGCGTTCCGCCGCAGCGAAGTGGCAGTGCACGCGGCCCAGCGCGTTGATTTGCTCGGCGAGGGCGGCGAGGCCGAGTTGCAGCGCGTCGGGTTCGCTGCCGACCGGCACCAGGCCGCGCGCGAGGAACCGTGTCTGGCTGATGGCGTCGCGTAGCATCTTTCCCATTACATCGAGCCGCGCGGTCAGTTTCCGCTGCCCGGCCGCCTCCTCCTTCAAGGCGGCGCACATCAGCTCGAGCGCCGTGAGCTGCTGCCCGAGGTTGTCGTGGAGATCGGCGCCGATGCTGTGGCGCTCGCGCTCGCCGGCGGCGAGGATTTCGCGCTCCAGCCGCTGGTGTTCGACCTGGGCCGCGACCAGCGCTTTCTCCTGCGCCACGGCCGCCAGCGCGCGTTGGGTGACGGCGGGCAACACGTCGAGGAGCCGCGTGTCCTTGATCACATAGTCCAGCGCGCCCTGTTTCATCACCTCGACCGCGACTTGCTCGTCTCCCTGGCCGGTGACGACGACGAACGGCACGCGACCCGGGCCGCTCTGCAGTTCCGCCACGAGGGCGGGCCCGCTGCCGTCCTGCAGCTTCAAGTCCAGCACCATCAGATCCGGCCGCTCGCGTTGCAGCGCAGCGCGCGCGGCGTGCGCGGAGGCCGCCGTCAGGACCTCGTAACCTCCCGCGCGGAGCGTGTCCGCCATCAGGATGAGCAGCCCCTCGTCGTCATCGACGACCAGAATCGCCTGGCGTGGATGTGCGGCCGCCACCCGGGGGTCACTGTCCGTTGACCGACGGTATCAGCAATAATGGGACGAACAATCCCAGCCGGCGGATGGCGTCGGCAAAGCGTTCGTAGTCGACCGGCTTCTGGATGTAGACATTGCAGCCCAGTTCGTAGCACCGCTCGACCTCCCGGGCGTCGTCCGTGGTGGTCAGCATGATGACGGGGAGCCCTCTCAGTCTCGGATCGGCCTTCAACCGGCGCAGGACCTCGATGCCGTCCACCTTCGGCATGCGGATGTCGAGCAGGATGAGGTACGTCTCGGGTTTCAGCCCGCGCTGGCCGGCGAAGAAGTCGAGGATCGCCTGGCCATCGCGAAAATGTTCGATCCGGTTGCGGACGCCGGCGGCTTCGAGGTTCTCGCGAATCAGGATCGCGTGGCCCTCGTCGTCGTCGACAATGAGGATGGTGGATACGTGGTGGTTCATCGGTTAGCCGGCGCGTTCGAGGGCGGGAAGCGAGACGAAAAAAGTCGAACCTTCGCCGGCACGGCTCTCAACCCAAATCCTCCCTTTCTGCCGCTCGAGCACGCGCTGGGCGATCGTGAGGCCAAGGCCTTCGCCGGCTGTCGTGTCCGGGTCGAGCCGGTGAAAGATCTCGAACACCTTTGTCTGGTGCTGCGGGGCGATGCCCATGCCGTTGTCGCTGACGGCATAGATCGCCTGGCCACCCTCGACCGAGCCGCGGATGTGCACGCGGAGCGGTCGGCGGGGATCGCGGTATTTCACCGCGTTGTCGAGGAGGTTCGCGAACACCTGGCTCGTCTGCACGTTGTCGCCCAGGCACGTCGGCAGCGGTTCGACGTGGACTTCGGCCTGCACCTCGTCGAGTTGGAATTTCATCGCGGCGAGGATTTCGGCGAGCAGCCCGTTCAGGTTGATCGGCCGCACGGAAAGCGCGACGCGGCCGAGGCGCGAGTAGCGCAGCAACCCCGCGAGCAGCGTTTCCATCTTGTTCACGCCGGCGTTGATGAACTTCAGCGCCTGCGGGATCGTGACCTCGACCGGTTGCGTCAGTTTTTCCGCCGGCACCTGGCCGTGGGGCGCGGCGGTGACGGCGGCGCGGATGGTATCGCAGGCGCGGTTGAGCTGTTTGCCGAATCCCTGCACGTTGACCAGCGGCGAGCGCAGGTCGTGGGAAACCGTATACACAATGGCCTCGAGTTCCTTGTTTTTCTCGGCGAGTTCCGCGGCGAGCCGATGGAGCGCTTCCTCGTCCGCCTTGCGCTGCGTGATGTCGGTGCGAATGGCGACGTATTGCACCGGCTTGCCGCTTTCGTCGACAAACGGGCAGATCGTGGTTTCGACCCAGTAGTACGTGCCGTCCTTCGCGCGATTCTTGATTTCGCCGTGCCAGACCTTGCCATGGGCGATCGTCATCCAGAGGTCCCGGAAAAACGTTTTCGGATGATGCCCCGAGTTGATGATGCGGTGATCCTGGCCGAGCAGTTCCGCGCGGCTGTACTTGGAAATCGCGCAGAACTTGTCGTTGACGTAGGTGATTTTCCCGGAGGGGTCGGTGATGGCGACGATCGAGTGTTCGTCGAGCGCCGCCTTGACATCGCGCAGTTCCCGGATCGTCGCGTACAGGTCGCGCTCGAGCTTGCCCGTGTCGTTTGCGGGATTTTGGAGGGAGTCCGCCACGGCCGAACTCTCGACGCGGAGGGCCACCACGGCAAGCATGCCAAGCAATGCTGAGCGAAACGCAACCGCTGCGGAGCGACCCCGACGGCTTCATGGCACCTTGGGCGCGGCGACACGCATTGGGTGTGTCGCGCCTGCCGAGTGGCGCCTACGATGAATCTCAACACCTCCTACCTCGGTCTGACCCTTCGCAATCCACTGGTCGTGGGGGCATCGCCATTTTGCGACAACACATTCGTGGCGCGGCAACTCGAGGATGCCGGCGCCGGCGCGATCGTCATGCGGTCGCTGTTCGAGGAACAGATCGACGCCGAGCAGCGCGCCTTGCACCACCACGTGGAGGGTTCGGCCGAGAGCAACGCGGAGGCGCTTTCCTACTTTCCGGCGTACAGCGAATACCAGCTCGCGCCGGATCATTACCTGCGCCAGGTGGAGCATCTCAAGGCGTCGCTTTCGATTCCGGTCATCGGCTCGCTGAACGGCTGCCGGCCCGGTGGATGGACGAGCTACGCGCGGAAGATGGAGTCCGCCGGTGCGGATGCGCTGGAGCTCAATCTGTATCAGCTGGTCACTGACCCGACGCTGGCGGGTGATGACATCGAGGCCGACATGTTGCAGACAGTGCGCGACGTCGCGGCCTCGGTGAAGGTACCCGTGGCGGTGAAGCTGTCGCCGTTCCACACCGCACCGGCGAATTTCGCGCACGCGCTGGAAGCCGCCGGTGCGCGCGGCGTGGTGCTTTTCAATCGTTTCTACCAGCCGGATTTCAGCTTGGAAGACCTCGAGGTCCACCCGCAGCTCCGGTTGTCGGATCCGTCTGAGTTGTTGCTGCGGCTGCGCTGGCTGGCGATCATCTCGCCGCACCTCCGCGGGTCGCTCTCGGCCACCGGCGGCGTGCACACCTCCGCGGATGTCGTGAAGGCGTTGCTCGCCGGCGCGCACACGGTGCAGCTGGTGTCAGTCCTGCTGCGCAACGGGCCGCGAATTCTCACGACGATCCTGCACGGTTTGAAAACCTGGCTGGCCGACCACGGCTACGCGGACATGGAGCAATTGCGCGGGGCGATGAACCTGCAGCGTTGTCCGGATCCCGCGGCGTTCGAGCGCGCGAACTACATTCGAATCCTGCAGAGCTGGCGCATTTAGCCTGTATCCATCACACCCGAGGTGTGATGGATTCGCCCTGTCGGGCCGACTTCGTCGGCGCAAGCCGCGACGCAGTCGCCTTTCCACGCTCTTGGAGCGTGGAAAGCGGATGCGCCAATAAGCAGAAACTGTGATGCATCCAGGTGAGCGCAGCCATGCCTCCGCGGGAAAGTGGAGCCGGCCGGCCGTGAAGGTCAGCGCTGCCTGCGTCAACGACGTCGAGTGGTTTTCCGGCCTTGACCGGCACCCCCTGCGCCGCACCGTGTCCCTTCCGCCATTTCGGTGCCCGATGGTGTAATGGCAGCACAGGCGACTTTGACTCGCCTAGTCATGGTTCGAATCCATGTCGGGCAGCCATTCGAAGCGCCGTCCAAGCACGGCTTGTTCATGGCCTCGGCCGGCAGAGGTACATCTCGTTCACCACAAATCGCTCGGCTGAGTCCTTCTACCAAAAATCGCGCAGTCTCCGACAAGGACTGCGTAGCCGCCCGCTGGCGTTCCGGCTATCGTGGCTACGTGAAAACGATCCTCGCCCCCATCGATTTTTCGACGGTGAGCGAGGCTGTCGTTGCTGAGGCTGCAGCGCTGGCGCGGGCGCATAATGGCCGGGTTGTGCTGCTGACGTCCATTCAGCCGCCGGTTGTTCCGACTGAATATGCCGCCTTCATCAAGGACGTGACGGAAATCACGGCGGCAGGAGAAAAGAACGCCGCGCGACAACTCGCGAAGATGGAGGAGAAGTTGCACCGCGAATTGGTCGCGGCGGAATCGCTGCAACTCGTCGGGGCGCCGATCCCGCACATTTTGGAACAGGCGGAAAAATTAGAGGCCGATTACATCGTGATGGGCTCGCACGGTCACACCGCGCTTTACGACCTGCTGGTCGGAAGCACCACGCATGGGGTGCTGCTTCGGGCAAAATGCCCGGTCGTGATTGTACCGTCGGTCAAGGACAACACTCCGTCAAAGACGAGAAAACGCGAACACGCGACTGTCTGAACAATTGGGTATGTGGGAACACGGGGCGCGAGCTGTGGGGCTCGCGCCCCTCTCCTTTTGGCGGGTTGGACGATTGGCCGCCAATCACGCGGCGGATGCGGCACGGATCGCAGGTTGTCCCATGACCATCCGGGTTATCAGCGTGGTCGGCGGTTCGTTTGAAACCGGTCACGACTCAATCCCGACCGGCCGGCCCGTGCGCACGGACTTGGCGGCGGCTTCGGCGAGCACCAGCGCGCGGCGGCCGTCGCTCGCGCCGACCGGCATGGGCCGGCGCTCGCGGACGGCGCGGACAAACGCCTCGAGTTCGGCGCGGTACGCATCGGCATAGCGCTCGAGGAAGAAATACAGCGGCTTGTCCGTCGCGACGGCATCGGCGGTGGCGAGTTCCACCGTGGTTGCGGTCCGGTTGCCCGCCAGCAGGCGGCCTTTCGAACCGTGCACCTCGATCCGCTGGTCGTAGCCGTAGCTCGCGCGCCGGCTGTTGTTGATGTGACAGAGCTTCCCGGCAGCGGTCTTCATCACGATCATCGCGGAGTCCGTGTCTCCGACTTTTTTGACGGCCCGGTCCACCAGCACGCTGCCATAGGCAAACAACTCGACCGGTTCCTCGCCGAGCAGCCAGCGCGCCAGGTCGAAGTCGTGAATTGTCATGTCACGGAATTGGCCGCCGGACACCTTGAGGTAACCGAGGGGCGGGAGCCCGGGGTCGCGACTCGTGATGATGACCTGCTCGACGTCGCCAATCGCGCCGCCCACGACGCGATCATGGAGGGCACGGAAGCTCGGGTCAAAGCGACGATTGAAACCGACGAACATCGGCACGCGCGCCTTCGCCACCGCGGCGAGGCAGGCGTCGACGCGCCGCAACGACAGGTCGATGGGCTTCTCGCAGAAAATCGCCTTGCCGGCGCGGGCGGCGGCAATCGCGAGGTCGGCGTGCGTGTCGGTCGACGATGCGATGATGACGGCGTGCACCCCGGGGTCGGCCAGCGCCGTGGCCACGTCGACCACGCGGGCGACATGGCGGGCGGCGATGCGCGCGGCGGCCTCGGCATTCACGTCGACGACATAGCGAAGTTCCGCGCCGGGCAGCGCAGCGAGGTTGGCGGCGTGAATCGCGCCGATCCGGCCGGCGCCGAATTGCGCGAAGCGCAGGGGAGTGTGGGGTTTCATCGGGCGGCCTCCAGAATCTCGTCGAGCACGCGGCCGTCGACGTTGGGCAAGGGCACGTCGAGCAGGCGCGCGATGGTGGGGGCAACGTCGAGGTTGCGAATGCGCTCGATGCGTACGCCGCGCTTCACGCCGGCCCCGCTGGCGACGAACATGCCGTCGAGTTCGGGATCCTTCGCGGAATAACCGTGCGTGCCGCCATAGTTCGTGGTCGGCCCGACCACGGCGTCGCCCGTGACGGCGCCGGAGAAGGCGTAGCCGGCTTTCGGGTACAATATCAGATCGCCCATGCCCTGGTTCTCCGCCGGGGTCGGCATGCCCAGCGCCGGTGCGCCGGTCGCGGCGGGTATGACTTCCGCGATGCCTTCCATCTGCGTGAACAGCGCGGTGAGCTTCGGCAGGAGTTCGCTGCGCCGGGCCGGATCCGTCACGTAAACGAAGGCGATGCCGCCCTGGGGACCGACAAACGCATCGCACGCGGTGATCGTCGGACCGGCGGAGCGAAGCAGGCCGGCTTGCTTCAGCGCCACGTTCGCGTGGATGTACTTGTCGACCTTCTTGAAGCCATGATCCGTGGTGACGATGATGGTCGTGTTGGCGCGGCGGCCGCTGGCGTCAATCGTCCGGACGAGTTCGCCGACGAGCCGATCGGCGAGGGCGAGCGCCGAGATGCTCGCCGGCGATCCGGGTCCGTAGCGATGATGCGTCGAATCGGTGTTCAGCGGGTGAAACAGCAGCAGGTTCGGCCGATGCTTTTCGAAAACAAAGCAAGCCGCGCGCGTCCACAGTTCGTCGCGCCACACGATGTTTGGCTTGTTCGCGCTGGCCGCGCGGACTTCGGCGGCGGTGGCGGCGCCGGCGGCAACCATCTCGCGCGGCAGCACGGCCTCGGGGTCGGCGATTTCGGCGAAGCTCCACGTGATGGTCTTGGGCCGCGTGATGGCAACCCAGTCGACCTCCGCCGTCGTCAGCCCGGCCTTGAACGCCGCGTCGTACACCGTCGGCGCGAACACGAGGCGATCGCGGTCGACCCACGGTTCGATCGTATTCGGTTTCCCCGGACCGCCGCGCACCACGAGCCCGTTGAAGAGCACGCCGTGCTTCCGCGGCGTGACGCCGGTGACCAGCGTGGTGTGGTTGGGCCAGGTGATGGCCGGGTTGGAAATTGTCATGGCCTTGGCGGAAGCGCCCTCCGCCGCCAGTCGGCGCAGGTTCGGCAGCGGAATCGATTCGTCGCGCCACAAATAGGCGGGGAAACCGTCGATCGTGATCAGCACGACGTGGCGGTCCTGGTTGGCCGCGAACGCCGGGTTGCCGGCGAGGGTCAAGGCGGCCAGGGCGCAGAAGCGAAACGGAAGAGGCAACATGCGCCGGTAAGCGTGGCGGCGCCGCCGAGGTCGGCGAACGAAAAACGCGCGCGGGTCGCACCGGCCGGAGGCGGTGTCCTTTCCCCCGCACCGGAAGCAGCCGGGAGAGGGCACCCGGCCCACATCAATTACGGCGCGTTCCGCTTGATCACGTCGGCAATCGGCTCGGCTGCTTCGAGAAATGCGCGTCGGAAATCCTCGCCGAGCAACGCGGCAACCGTGGCCGCCACCTGGGCCTGGTGGACCGCGGCGGTGTTCCGTCGCTCGCCCAGCGGCGGCGTGCCGGGTCCCAGGACAGCGAGCCAGGTTTCGCCGGCGTGCGGCACCTTGGCGCCGTGGCTCGTCCAGTCGCTGGACTGCACGCCGCGCCCGTGATCCGGCGTCAGTACGAGGCTCGTCGTGCCGCGGTACTCGGGGTCGGCCTGCAGTTTCTCCCAGAGTTGTCGGACGAAACGATCACAGCGTTGAATTGAATACAGGTACCGGTCGTAGCGACGCGCATGCGCCCACGTGTCGGGCTCCCCGAAGCCAAGCAGGAAAACCCTCGGCCGTCGCGCCACGATCAGTTCGACCGCCGCCTGGTAGGCGAACGCGTCGAAGTGTTCGTCGGGCGCAATCGGCGTGATATCATCCATCCATTGCTCGATCTCGCGCAGCCGCGGCGTGGCGAGGCTCGGCGGCGAATGCTGCCGCGACACCCAAACCGGCAGCCGGCTGCGGCCGACGTTGATGATGGCGTTGAACACCATCCATTCCGCCGCCGCCGCCACGCGGCCGGTGTATCCGGGCCGGCCATTCAGCCACTCGAGCACGGTCACGTTGCGGTTCGGGATCGGTGCGTTCGAGGTGATCAGCGGATCGGGCCGGCCCGTGAGCAGTTCGTTGTAGCCAGGGTAGGAGAACCACTGCGCGTTCAACACGCTCGCCTCGCTGCCGAGATCCCGATTGCCAAACGCCTGCCCGTCGTGCGCTACGACGCGCCAAAAGAACGGCATCAACTTGCGGCGGCGCTCCTCGGCCGTCGCGGCCGAGAACTCCTGCCGGGTCGCCGCGAGCACGTTATCCGGCACTCCCCCGGCGTCCTTGCTCAGCAGCGTCTCGTCCGCACCCCGAAACACCTCCTGCCAGCGCAAGCCGTCGATCGTGACGAGCAGGACGTTGTCCGCGCTCCGCGCGGAGAAAGATCCAAGCGCCAGGATCCAAGCTCCAGAGAAACACCAGCGGGCAAACCGCGAAAGATTCGCGCGATCGTTGGACATTGCTGATTGGCAGTTCTCTGGATCTTGGCGCCTGGAGCCTGGATCTTCTTCACCCCGGCAGCATCTGCCCGCGGACGGCCGCCACGAGATCATCATAGCCGCCGAGGAACTGTTTCAACGTGTGCTGCGTGGCGCCATAGCCGAGAAACTCTTCCGGTTGCATGCCGTTCTCGTCGTGCGCCCGGCTGAAATCGGGAAACTTGGCGCGCAGCTCCGCCACGATGGCGGGATCGACCGGAGTTTCCAGCGTGAGGCTCGGCGTGGTGGCGGAGACGTTGAATTTCGTCCACCACGTGTAGGGGATGGTCTGCAGCACCTCGCGTCCGATGATTTGCGACCAGTGGCCTTCGTGCCGGTACGCGGCGGCCAGCAGGGTGCCGACGTAACCGCGCTGTTGGAAGATGCGGTGCGCCTGCTTGAACACGGCGATGCCCGCCCAATCGAGCACCCCGGGCTTCGTCGCAATCTTCTCCTTTTCGGCCACGCGCTTCAGTTGGTCATCGACGCGGCCGATCATCAGCGTGATGTAGGGCCGGATCGCGTCGGCGTCGCGCCCCGCCGCCCGCGCGCGGCGCACCCCGCGTTCGAGCGCCTGCGCGACCGC
>Ga0082335_1003293_pt1 | contig 26987 bp, 21 predicted proteins | sample Subgrocontami58m_FD_72375 | JGI IMG/M metagenome (GOLD analysis project Ga0082335, IMG submission 72375) | Subsurface groundwater microbial communities from S. Glens Falls, New York, USA - GMW37 contaminated, 5.8 m (SPADES assembly) (version 2) ...
CTGTGGTTCTTCATCTCCAAATTGAAATGCTGATGTTGTTGTTGATGCTTTTTTATCAATAAAACTTATTGTTTTATTTTTCGGCGAGCTGATTGAAGATCTACTTAATTTAGTTGCTGCTGCAGTTGTCTTTTTCTTCCCTTCAATAATTTTTGTTTTGATCTCTTCTTTCATTCCGATTAATTTTTTTGCAACTAAATCTTTAATTGTCGGATCGGGTTTTTCTAAATCGAGAATTACTGGAATCATTGAAATAATATTTTGCAATTCACCCAATTCACCTTTCGGCAAATTTCCGCCTTCATCCATATAATCTTTGAACTGCATGTAGTTTTCTTTATCCATGCAACCGGTGGCAAATGCAGCAATCATTTCGCTTAATGCTTTATCTGCCATCACTCACCCACCAGATAATCTCTAAGACTCGAAAGAGCCGTCATGATTTTTCCTCTTACCGTTTCAACAGGAACATTAAGCTTATCTGAAATCTCATCAATCGCGTATCCTTCATAGTATGCTAAATGTAAAACATATTTCTGCGTATCTGTTAATTTTGATAATGCTTGTTCGATCTTAGGTTTAATTGTGAACGCAGTATTGAAATCCAAACTATCCATATCATTCGGGAATGACGGAAGAATAAAATAATCTTCATAATCATCATCATAGAATTGAATCGTAGCTCCTGCAGAACGCTCTCTTCTTAAACTATCAACGGCTTTATTGCGGGCAAGAGTTACCAGCCAGCTAAAAACATTTCCTTTATTTAAATCGAACTTTTTGATTTTACGCCAGATGATTACAAAAACTTCAATTAGAATTTGCTCTGATGTGGCTTGATCGGGCGAAATTTTCTTGATAACAGTATATAATAGCGATGAGTATCTTTCGTAGAGTTCTTCCAGCGCGCGCGATTCAAATTGGTCGATCTCCCGCATTAATTCTAAATCTGATAACTCTTTAAATTTACTCACGCTTCATCTATTTTGTTGAATGTTTACAATCAAAAGTATCATTACTATATCAAAATTGCAATTGGAATAGCTATCGGCTGTCAGCATTCAGTTATCAGTTTAATGAACTCGTTGATTTAAATAATCATTTCAGCTTTTTTAAAATCAAAAAAACTGCTGAATGCTGACTACCCGCTTCGACGAGGCGAGCTAATAGCTAATTGCTGTGAGCTATTTTTATTATATTTGTTCATTAAAAACTTTAGATAGACATATGACATCAAATGAAATACGGCAGCAATTTTTAGATTTCTTCAAAAGCAAAGATCATCGAATTGTACCGAGTGCGCCTGTTGTTCCGCACGGTGATCCAACTCTTCTTTTTACAAATGCCGGAATGAATCAATTTAAAGATGTATTTCTTGGAACCGGTTCACGTGAATATAAACGCGCCGTCGATACACAAAAATGTATTCGTGTTTCAGGCAAGCATAACGATCTTGAAGAAGTTGGCCACGATACTTATCACCACACATTTTTTGAAATGCTTGGTAACTGGAGCTTTGGCGATTATTACAAAAAAGAAGCAATTGGCTGGGCATGGGAATTATTAACCGAAGTTTGGAAACTTCCGAAAGAAAGATTGTGGGCAACTGTTTACCGGACAGATGACGAAGCGTTAAAGTTTTGGAAAAGTGAAACTGATATTAATCCGAAACACATTTTAAAGTTTGATGAGAAAGATAACTTTTGGGAAATGGGCGAAACTGGTCCGTGCGGCCCTTGTTCCGAAATTCACATTAACTTGAGCGATGATTTAGATAATCCGAAATATGTAAATGCAGGCGATCCGAAATGTATAGAGATTTGGAATTTGGTTTTCATTCAATACAACCGCGATGAGAACAAAAAACTTCATGAGCTGCCGGCAAAACATGTTGATACCGGAATGGGATTTGAACGCGTGTGTGCGGTGCTACAAAAGAAAAATTCTAACTATGATACCGACGTTTTCACTTCAATTATAAAATCAATCGAAAAACTTTCCGGCGTAGATTATAAAAAAGACGATGATATGATTGCAATGCGTGTTATTGCTGATCATATCCGCACATTAACATTTGCTATTGCAGATGGCGCAACTCCAAGTAATGAGGGACGCGGTTATGTTTTACGCAGATTGCTTCGCAGAGCTGCACGCTATGGAAGAAAAATTCATTTAAAAGATCCGTTCCTTAACAAACTTGTAACTATTGTTGTAGAAAATTTCTCGCAAGTTTTTCCGGAAATAAAAACGAATCAATCAAACATTGAAAAAATTATTAAAGCAGAAGAAGAAAGTTTTAATGCGACCCTTGATCGTGGAATAGAATTGTTTGATGTTCTTGTAAAAAAATTAAGCGCTAAGAATGAAAAAACAATTTCCGGTGAAGATGTTTTTAAATTATATGATACTTTCGGTTTTCCTGTTGATCTTACAGCAGTTATGGCACGTGAACAAGGATTTGAAATTGATGAAAATCGTTTTAACAAATTGATGAATGAGCAAAAAGAGCGTGCAAGAAAATCAACTAAAGATAAAGCCGGAATAGTACAGATAGCTATTGATAAGCTTTATGATTTCGATTTGACTTTTACTGCACCAACAGCATTTTGCGGTTATGATGAGTTGAAAAGTGAGACAAAAATTATCCGCATCAAAAACGAAAAAGAAAAATCTTTTGTGATCTTAGATCGCACTCCGTTCTATGTTGAGTCTGGCGGACAAGTGAATGACACGGGATACTTATCAGTTGGCGGACAACAATTGCGTGTTTCTGATCTTGCGAAAGTTAATAATCAAGTTATTCATATAGTTGAGAATAATTCCAATATAAAACTTGAAACCGGAATGAAGGTAATCGCTCAAGTTGACGAAAAAAGAAGATGGGATATTATGCGCAACCACTCGGCAACACATTTTCTACACAAAGCATTACGACAAATTCTCGGCCAGCATGTTCAGCAATCCGGTTCGTATGTCGGTCCGGATTATCTCCGTTTTGATTTTACTCATTTTGAAAAATTGAAAGACTCAGAACTTGAGGCGATTGAATCGCTGGTTAATGAAAAGATAAGAGAAAATCTTCCGCTGATTCATCACCGCGATACTCCTTTTGAAGAAGCAAAGAAAATGGGCGCGTTGATGTTCTTTGGTGATAAGTACGGAGATAAAGTTAATGTTGTTCAATTTGGTGATTTCACAATGGAATTCTGCGGCGGAACGCATGTGCAAAATAGTTCACAGATCGGTTTGTTTAAGATTGTAAGTGAATCCTCCATTGCAAGTGGTGTTAGAAGAATTGAAGCAGTTACAGGTGCAGAAGTTGAAAAATATATTAAAGTGCAGGAAGAAAGAAATAAGAAATCAGAAATAAGAATAAACGAGTTACATGATGAAAAGAAAAAATTAGAGAAACAAATTGCTGAGCTTCAATTAAAAGAAAAACTTGGCGAAATTGAATCGATCGTTTCATTTCCCATTAAGGTGAAAAGTATAAATTTATTTAAAGGAAAAGTTTCCGCTTCCAACATGGATGAATTAAAATCAATGGGTGATGAACTCCGCGAGAAAATGAAAAGCGGCGTCGGTGTGCTTATCTCTCAAATAGAAGATAAAGTTGGAATTGTTGCCGTAGTAAGCGATGATCTGATAAAAGAGAAAAAAATTCTCGCCGGAAATATTGTTAAAGAAGTTGCTAAGATTGTTGGTGGAAGCGGCGGCGGGCGTCCTCATCTTGCAACTGCCGGCGGAAAAGATGTAGAGAAAATTGATGAGGCGTTGAAATCGATTGAGAAATTATTTTAGCTGGCTCAAGAGCTTGAATTACCAAGCTCTTTTTTTATATCGAAAGCAATCCGTTGTATGATCATTCACCATTCCAACTGCTTGCATAAAAGCATAACAAATTGTAGAACCAACAAATTTGAATCCGCGTTCCTTCAAATCTATGCTCATCGCTTCTGATTCTTTTGTCATTGCAGGAATATCTTTGAGCGATTTACGTTTATTTATAATCGGTTTACCATTTACAAATTGCCAAATATATTTATCGAACGGACCAAATTCTTTTTGTACAGCAAGAAAACATTTTGCGTTCTGGATCGCTGCTGCGATCTTTAATCTGTTGCGGACAATTCCTTCGTTCTGTAAAAGTTGTTTTACTTTTTTAGAATCATACTTAGCTATTTTCTTTGCATCAAAATTATTGAATGCTTTGCGGTAGTTTTCTCGTTTGCGGAGAATTGTAATCCAGCTTAATCCCGCTTGAGCACCTTCAAGAATTAACATTTCAAAAAATTTTCTATCATCATGAACAGGTATCCCCCATTCTTCATCATGATATTTTTGATAAAGAGGATCATTACCTGCCCAAGTACATCTTGATACTTGTTGCTGGATGCTTGATACTCGGTTATAGATTACTTTATTACCCATTTATATTATCTAATTATTTTTAAAAAATTTATTTTCCAGAATCAAGAATCATGCATCAAGAAACTATTTTATCCATACTGTTTTGATATTTACAAATTCTTTTATTCCGTAATGAGAAAGCTCTCTTCCGTAGCCGGAGTTTTTAATTCCACCAAAAGGTAACCGCGGATCAGATTTTACCATTCCATTAATAAAAACAGAGCCGCTTTCTATTTTACTTGCCAACACTTTTGCTTTTATAATATCGGAAGTCCATAACGACGCACCGAGCCCGAACGCAGAACTATTTGCAATCTTAATTGCATCATTTTCATCTTTCGCTTTTATCAAACTTGCTACTGGGCCAAATATTTCATCTTCATATGCGGGCATTCCTTTGGAGAGATTTGAAAGAATAGTTGGTTCATAATAAAATCCTTCTCGGTTAATTCTTTTTCCTCCGCATAAAATTTTTGCACCTTTTTCCACTGACTGTTTTACTTGAGCATCTAATTCGTTCAACAAATCTTCTCGTGCAATTGGTCCGAGTTCAGTTTCTTTATTCATCGGATCGCCAACCTTTGTTTTGTTCATCGCAATTACAAATTTCTTTTCAAATTCATTATAGACTTTTTCTACTACAATAAATCTTTTGGCAGCAATGCAGCTTTGACCGTTATTAATTAATCGTGCGATTACCGCTGTTTTAACTGCTTCATCAATGTTTGCATCATCAAGAACAATAAACGGATCGCTCCCGCCTAATTCTAAAACTGTTTTTTTTAATTTCGATCCGCACAAAGCCGCAACTTGTTTGCCTGCCGGTTCACTTCCTGTTAAGGTTACTGCTTTTACAAACGGATGATCAATTATTTCCTTTACAAGAGATGAACCGATAAGTAAAGTTTTAAAAGTGTTTTTGGGGAATCCGGCTTTCATAAAAATTTCTTCAATTGCCAACGCACTCATCGGGACATTTGATGCATGCTTAAGCATACAAACATTTCCAGCCATCAAAGCGGGCGAAGCAAATCTGAATACTTGCCAGAATGGAAAATTCCATGGCATAACAGCAAGTACTATTCCCAGCGGATCGAAACGAACATAACTTTGCGAAGCATCGGTCTGAACAATTTCTTCACCAAGAATTTTTTCTGCATTATCAGCATAGTATTCGCAAACCAATGCGCACTTTTCAACTTCAGATATAGCTTGGGCAATTGGTTTTCCCATCTCCAGCGTAAGAATTTTTCCATATTGTTCTTTTTGCTCACGAAGGATCTGGGCTACATTCTTCATTAAACTCGCCTGGAAAGAAAAATCTTTTTCTCTCCATTCAAGAAATGCATTATTAACTTCTTCAATCATTACCACTACTTGACTTGGAGAATGTTCTTCAAATATTTTTTCGGTTTTACCAGTTGCGGGATTAATTGTTTGAATTGCCATGATTTATTTCCTGCTTATGCTAAATAACATTCTGAAAAATAAATTTTCGACAAAGAAATAAAAAATTTATTATGTTCCATCTGAAATTACTCAGAAAATCTTTCACAATAAATTATTGTTCTTTATGAAAAAACCCAGTCCTAAAAATTTTGTTCTTGATACAAATGTAATTCTTCACGATCCAACCTGCATAAATCATTTCCAGGAAAATAATATAATCATTCCACTTGTTGTAATAGAGGAATTAGACCATTTCAAGCGGGGTAATCAAGTAATTAATTTGAATGCACGTGAATTTGCACGCACGCTTGATTCCATTACCGGTAATGAAATTTTCAACGGCGGTGTATCTCTTGGCAAAGGAAAAGGCAAAGTAAGAATTGTAATAACTCGAGGACTTGCACAGGAAATCCATGATGTATTCCGTGAAGACAATGTTGATCACAGAGTTCTTAGCGCTGCACTTGAAGCAAATAAATCCGGTAAAGAGAAAACCATTCTTGTAACTAAAGATGTAAATCTCCGCATGAAAGCAAAAGCTCTTGGTATTCCTGCTGAAGATTATACAACTGACTGGGTTACAAACGTAGAAGAGCTTTACAGCGGCAAAACAATAGTAGAAGATTTTGATGATGATGTTTTACAGCGTCTTTATCAACCGCCATTCGAAGTTCCCGCAAAACAGATCCTCAAGAAAATAAAAAATGAAGCTGTTCCGAATAAATATTTTATCATGCGCAATTCAAGCCGTTCAGTACTTTCATGTCTAGATCAAGAGATGGAAAAATTTAAGCGCATTGATAAACAAGTTGCTTATGGAATTAAACCAAGAAACGCAGAACAAACTTTTGCTGTTGATGCACTTGTTAATCCGGATATACCTCTTGTTTCAATGACCGGGAAAGCCGGCACGGGAAAAACTTTACTTGCGCTTGCGTGTTCTTTACAGGTAAGAAAAAATTACAGACAGATATATATTGCCCGCCCGGTTGTTCCTTTGAGCAATAAAGATATTGGCTACTTGCCTGGTGATGTTGAAAGTAAACTAGCGCCTTATATGCAGCCGTTGTGGGACAATTTAAAAGTTATACAAGATCAATTCCCGGAAACCGACAAGAGTTATCAACTTATTAACGCTCTGATAAAAGATGAGAAACTTGTAATTGAACCGCTTAGTTACATTAGGGGAAGAAGTCTGCAAAGAATTTATTTTATTGTTGACGAGGCACAAAATCTTACTCCTCACGAAATTAAAACTATTATTACACGCGCTGGAGAAGGCGCAAAAATAGTTTTAACCGGAGATATTTATCAAATAGATCACCCTTATCTTGATGCGCAATCAAACGGTCTCTCTTATTTGATCGAGCATTTTAAGGGACAAAAACTATATGCGCATGTAAATCTTGAGAAAGGCGAACGCAGCGAACTGGCTGAGTTAGCAAGCAACTTATTATAATTTATTACGTTGCACTCTACGTTCAGTACTCTTTCTGTTTGCTTCTTATAACACCTCTCTTTAAGTTTTCATAAGCAAACAATCTCTTTTAGTGCTTATGAATAACTTTTCGCTTCATCAATTCTCACCACGGAATCAATATCAGTTATGAAAGAATTTCTATTTAAACCTTTTGAAGAAATGACCGGCAAGGATTATGAAACGGTTGGTTTCAAATCCGGATTAGAGATTCACCAGCAGCTTTTTACTACAAAAAAACTTTTTTGCCGTTGCCCCGCCGGAAAATACAGCGAGCATTACGATGCAGAAATCTTACGCCACATGCGTCCTACATTATCCGAACTTGGTGAATACGACGGAACGGCGTTAATGGAATTTAAAACAAAGAAAGATATTCTCTACAGAATAAACCGCGAAAGTGTTTGTACTTATGAAATGGATGACACTCCCCCATTTTTAATTAATGATGATGCGCTTGACATTGCTTTACAATGCGGAATGTTATTTGATTGTTCAATTGTTGATGAACTTCATATTGCCCGCAAACAATATTTAGATGGGAGTATTCCTACCGGTTTTCAGCGCACAGCAATTTTTGCTCTCGATGGAAAAATTCCATACAAAGACAGAACAATTGATATTGTACAAATGTCAATCGAAGAAGATTCTTGCAGAGAAGTTTCTGACTCAGGACATTTACGTGTTTACAGAGCCGATCGTCTTGGAATGCCGCTTATCGAAACAGTGACCGGACCAAACATGCGCACTCCATTCGAGGTTGCAGAAGTTGCAGAGATTTGTGCAAACCTTGTTCGAAGCACTAACAAAGTCCGCCGCGGTATAGGATCGGCACGTGAAGATGTGAACGTAAGTGTTGATGGTGGAACGCGAATTGAAATTAAAGGTGTGCCGAAGATCGGAAGGATTCCGCATCTTACATACAACGAAGCAATGCGTCAGTGGAATCTCTTACGGTTACGAGATGAACTTCATCGAAGAGGAATTACAAAAGAAACTTTTGAGGCAAAGTCCTATGACATTACCCGCATCGTAAAAAAAGCTCACTACTTACCAATTCGTACTGCTACCGATCAAGGTTTGTTGGTGAAATGTGTTGTACTTCGGGGCTACAACGGACTTCTTCATTGGCAAACTCAAACAGATACTTATTTTTCAAGAGAAATTTCCGACCGTGTTCGTGTGATTGCATGCTTAACTAATATTCCGAACATAATTCATTCTGATAGTAAAGGTGATACGATAACTTCCGCTGATTGGCAAAACATTAAACGTGCTGTTGGTGCAAATGACAACGATACAATGGTTCTTGTTTGGGGAAATGAGCAGGATACCGATATGGCGGTGAAAGAAATTATTATCCGCGCAAAAGAAGCTACTATTGGCGTTCCTTCTGAAACAAGACAAGCGTTACGAGACGGAACGAACGGCTTCGAAAGAATTTTGCCCGGTGCAGATAGAATGTATCCTGACACAGATTTACCACCAACAAGAATTACAGAAGAACGGTTAAATACATTACGGATGAATCTTCCTGAACAATATTGGAAAAGAGAAAAATGGTATAGTAAACTTGGAATTCCTCAAGACACAATTTGTGAATTATCAATTTCAAAATTCGCTTCATTGTTCAAGTTTCTTATTAATGAATGGAAGATCAATCCGATACTTGCGTCAGTTGTGTTAATACAATTTCCTAAACGGTTAAAGAAAAGAAGATTCGATATTAGTTTGCTCGATGAAGAAATGATGAAAGAAATTTTCAAATCATACAAAGACGGCTTACTTTCGCGAGATGGAATATTAACTGCAATGCAGAAATCCATTAAGAAAGGTAAATTTTATCCTGAGTTATTACCGAAACCGCTAACAACAAAAGAACTGGAAGAAATTATTACCGAAACAAATAACGAATTAAGTAAAGTGCGGTTGATAAACAACGAAAATAGAAAAGAGGTTTTATTAGGATTAGTGATGAACAAAGTAAGAATGGGTGTTGAGGGGAAATTGGTAGCTGAAAAAATAAAGATTAATAAATAAGGAGAATGGTGATGAAAAAGATTGTTCTCTTTCTGTTATTAGCAAGTATAGCACCTGCACAAAATATCAACAATTTTGCCGATGCTGTAAAATATTATTCCGTTTTGAAAGTGCGAGAATATTTAAAAAGTGGTGCTGACCCGAATATCCTTGTAGATGGCGATCCGGCGATTTGTTATGTGGCTCGTGTTGAAGGCGTAACCACAAGTGCAATTTTCGATGATCTACTTAATGATGGTGCCAATCCTAACTCAATAGGAAAAGATGGAAATTCTCTACTGTCTATATCAATGTCAAAATTTAATTACAAACAAGCTACCGAACTTATCAAGCGCGATGCCGATCTAAATTTTAAAAATAAAGGTACGCTTCCAGCCCCTTTAATCATGGCTGTTGCCGGAAAACGTAATTGGCCAAAGAGTGACATATTTCCCAACTTAATAAAATTTATGATCGAGAATAAAGCAGATGTAAATATTCAAGATTCATATAAAACAACTCCACTAATGATGGTAATTGGTGCCAATGATTTTGAATGGGTAAAATTCTTTCTTGACAACAAATCAGATCCGAACTTAAAAGATTTGGCTGGAGAAACACCTTTAATGATTGCGTCTGAACGAGGGCAAACAGAAACCGTAAAAGCTTTATTAGATCATGGCGCAGATCCAAATATTCTGCCGGGTAATAAGGAAACTGCATTGATGAGAGCTGCACAAAACGGATATAAAGAAGTTGTGATAATGCTTTTAGAAAAAGGCGCTAAGACAAATTTTCAAAATACGTATCATGAAACTGCATTGCGGTTAGCCCAGCTTAAAGGTCATAAAGAAATTGTTGAGATTTTAAAAAAAGCAGGTGCAAAAAATAAACAATAATCTCTGCGTTCTCAGCGTCTTCTCTGTGCACTTTGCGTTTTAGCTTTTTAACCGCAGAGATCGCAAAGGTTTTCGCAGAGCACGCAAAGGAAAAATTATGGCAGATGATTACAAAGGTTACCGTGGAAAAGCATTATCGGTTTTAAAAAACTTTAATGCGCTTGTGTGGAGTGATGTTGAGATTACAACAACAAAAGGAAATTACAAAGGTATTATACTTCCGCGTTCAGAAACTGCTGATCCGTTTCACATTGTAATTAAAATGCCGATCGGCTACAACATTGGTGTTGCTGCAGATCTTGTTACAGATATAAAAATTAGAGGACGTAAAGAGGCACATTATAAAATTCCCGAAAAAGATTTTCCGCGCGATCCCTCAAAACCAAATGTAAAACTTCTCGGCACCGGCGGCACAATTGCATCGCGTCTTGATTACAGAACCGGTGCAGTTATTCCTGCATTCTCGCCGGGAGAACTTTACGGTTCGGTTCCCGAACTTGCTAACTACTGTAATCTCGAAACTGAAAAACTTTACGGTGTCTTCAGTGAGAACATGGGACCTGATCAATGGAAAGGAACAGCTGAAGCAATCGGAAGAGAAATTGAAAAAGGTGTTGACGGAATTGTGATTGGTCACGGAACAGATACAATGCACCACACAGCCGCAGTTCTTTCCTTCATGGTACAGAATTCCCCTGTTCCGATTGTAATGGTTGGTTCGCAAAGATCGAGCGACCGCCCTTCTTCTGATGCAGCTCTTAATTTAATGCACAGCGTTAAGACTGCAGCGGAAAGCGATATTGCCGAAGTTATGGTTTGTATGTTCGGACCGACATCGGATTATTACGGATTACTTCACCGAGGAACTCGTGTAAGAAAAATGCATTCGAGTTACCGTTCAACATTTAGAACTATCGGCGATATTCCAATAGCAAAAGTTAGCCGCGAGGAAATAACTCCGCTGAGACAGGATTACAAACACCGCCGCAGAGATCGAAACGTAAAAATCAATACTGCGTTTGAAGAAAAAGTTAGTATTGTTTACTACTATCCGAATATGAAACCAGATATTATCGAATCACTTATTGATAACGACTACAAAGGAATTGTTATTGCCGGAACAGGACTTGGACATGTAAACAAACCACTCTATCCCGCACTCAAGCGTGCGCATGAAAAAGGAATTTCAATTTACATGACTGTTCAAACACTTTGGGGTTACGTACAAATGTACGTTTATGATACCGGTCGAGATATGATGGAGCTTGGTGTAATTCCCGGAGAAAATATGCTGCCTGAAGTTGCTTACATGAAATTATGCTGGGCATTAGGACAGACAACCGATCAACAAAAAGTGAAAGAAATTATGCTCACCTCAATCGCCGGAGAAATTACTGAACGCGAACCGAGCAACGGTTATTTAATTTATCAAGGCGGTTTGCCTGAAGTTGAAGAATTTATTTCGAAGTATGTGAAGTGACCCGTAGGGTCATCCTGAGCGAAGCGAAGGATCGCTTTTGTTATTGGTGATTAAAAAATCACCAGTCACTACTAACTAAAACTTCCATCGCGAATCAAAAGCAAATGTAATTCTCTTTGCAGTATTCGGACTTATGACAGATTGAAAATCCGGCGTTCCTAAATTCATCTCAAGAAATCCAAAATCAAAACCGCATCCCATTCCCCAATTGAATTTATCAAATCCTCCGAATGAGAATCCCGTTCTCAACGCAAAAAATCCGAACATCCAATCTGCACCGATCGAAAATCTCGGTTTAGTAGAATTACGCGGCTGATCATTAAATCCTTGATTATAATCGAATGCCAATAACAATTTTTTATTAATATTCATTGATGCGCCGATACTCAGCGAGGTTGCAAGCTGTGTCGAAAATTCGCTGATATATTTCCCGCCGTCTTTTCCTGTAAGAGCTTTTACCAAAGAATCGCGCTGGTTCTGATTTGTAAGATCATCTAAGTAAATCGGCATGTTGGAAGAATATTGTGCAGCATTTTTATTCCATGTAACACTTCCAATATCTGTAATAGCAAATCCGAAAGACCATATATCATTTAATTTTGCGTTCACACCAAAATCAAAACCGAAACCGTTTCCTGCGGGAGTTGGGAAACCTGAAAACTTAAAATCTTTTTTTGTTGTTGTGCTTTTATCAAAATCGTATTTAACATTAAAGTCCGGCGAGAAAGCAGCATACGCAAGAAAATCTCCCTTACCTGTAATAATATTTCCATCACCGGTTGTTAGCTGCGTATTGACGTGATCAAGTCCTGCGTAAGCAAATCCTTGTATTATGTTGAATGATACACCGACAGAAATTTGTTTAAATACGGGAAGGATATTCAAACTACGCGCATACGATAAAGAATATTTGCGTAGCCACCACGCTTTCATTTTTGTATCATTAAAATTATAAACTTGATTAACAGGGTTTCCATCCAACGCTATACTTACAATTTCTTGAGGAAAAGTTACGTTTGATGAAATAACATCACTCAATGAAAACGCAAACGTTCCAAAATTATTATTTGGTTTAATGGAGATTGCGAAATATTGAATTTGAACATCACCCGTTATTGCACCGCCGTCTGCAAACAAATTTTTTAATCTGCTTTTATCGGAATCAGTTAAATATCTGCCGACCGTATTTCCCTCGGCGTCTTTTGTTTGATAACCGAAGAAGTAATTGTATTCATCAACCGACATGAAATTTGTTCCTACGCTTCCGGATAAACTTGGCAGCGGAAAAGGAATTATAAACTCCACATGTTTTAATGAGTCGTTAAATAAATTTGCCGGATTATTTCCTAGCGCACGAAGACCAAATGATGATGTTACTTTGGTTTTTCCCATTGCATCGGAACGCGCATCGCTCATTCCAATTGATCCGCCGGATTGTGAATAAGCATTTGCGGAGAAAATAAAAACTAAAACGAAAAATAATTTGTATGATTTCATTTTAGTTCCCCTTCGGATTAATGTGGTAATTAGTTGAACCCGAAGCAAGGAATTTGATCACATTATCAGTCTTAAATTTTACAGCTTGATTACCTACGTCTGATGTATTTAATCTAACCTTAACACGCATGTATGTTGCTTTAGAGATTTTATCTATCTCACTCTTCAAGGTTTTAACAGTTACGTTCTGAATTGTATTTGATGTAACATTCCCATTTGCATCAACAACAGCACCGTTTACACTAACAACCGTATCTTGATCTGAATACTTGGGCGGGAAATACATTAAGAAATTATTGTTTTGATCGTAAAGTTTAGCAGTAAAACTAAACGATGCTGGAATACCATTTGTAATTTTTAATCCGGCACCGAGGGAATTAACATCTTTTATTTGTTTGCGGTCGTCGTTCGAAAGATCAACTTTAACTGAATCGCTAAACTCGCCGCCGCTTAAACCGAACTCAAGCGGAAATTCCATTTTACTATTTATTGTTACTTGATCATTCTTATTCAAGCTTATCGTTTTATGATTTGGATTAACTGTTCCTCCGGTATAGACCACAATTGAATCCGGGAATTGAGAAAATTTATTAAAGAAATTACTAACGCTATCTGCATTGAATGTAATGACCGAATCAACTTGTGAAATGATTACTCTGTTAAGTGTTCTTGAACTCAACGTCATTACGCTTCTCTGTCCTATTGCATTCCGCGCTTCAATACTTCCATCAATACTAAATTCTACATTCGCAGTTGATCTAAAGTGTAGTTCAATTTTCGGATTCTTCAAATTGATTTGCTGGAACTGTAATTTTTTTTGAATGTCTTTCACATCAAGAGAAACGGCGCTTCTGGTTTTTTCCAACACGGTTGGTTCTAATTGTCCCGTATATTCTGAGACCATAAGATTACGGTATTTGGTTTTTATTCTTAATGATTTATCAGGCAATGTAATTTGCTGTCCGTTGCTTCCAGTTGAAGAAATTTTAGATTCCAAACTCAACTGATTTTTTACTTTTACACCTGGTGAAATTGGAATTGAATTTACTTTAGCAGTTTGTAGAGGTAAAATTTCAATTGATGACGATACCTGAGCGATGATTTCTCCAGAACCGGCATTTTTCAAAATTAAATTTCTAAGAGTAATTCTAACCGGCGATGGAAAATAATTTGTTATCTCTATATCAATCAAACCCGATTCGACTTTTATGGACTCAAACTGATCTGCGAGACTAAAATTTCCTGTTACATCTGTTTCCGAAATTGGTGGAAGAACAACTTGCATACCGGGACTTACAGGCGGACTGATCCAGGAAAAATCAATGTCAGAAATAACTGAATCAGAATTGATGCTAATCGCTCCATTAACTCCGGGAGTATCAGATTTCAGCTTATCGCTTAATACAATTTTATCCATCTGTTTTGTGTTTGAATAATAGAGCAGATTACCGTTTGTAATATCTGTGTAATGTTGGATAGTAGAAGATTTGTTTTCAAGAATATCAAACATCGTATAACTTTTGTTCGCGATCGGAACATTCAAAGAAACATCCCAATTCGGCGCTGTTGGTTCTTTTATATCGCATGATTGGATCAGCACGATAAGGAACATAAAAATGATTGCACAATAAATTTTCGAATGCTTTTGAAATAATTTCATTTATAATCCTTTTTGAATTATCTGCTTAACTACTTGATAAAAGTTAGATATTAATTTCTGTTTGAGCAAGGATGGGAACACATTGGCGTTATTTGTGATTTAAGATGAAGGCCAATAGCTGAACAAAGAACGAAGAACTTGGACCCGTGATTCCTGATATAGTAGTTGTGAACTCTGTGAACTGGATTGCAAAGGGCGTTGATGAACAACTTAAAGCAGCGTGTGATGAATTGTTAAAAGAGATTGATGTAAAGAAATAATTTAATCAGACAATGTGTCTGTGTCGAAATATTTTTCTTTCTAGATTACTCTGTATTGAAAAGAATTGATTATTTTTGACGAGCATTTTTACAAATATATTTTTTCATCCGGAGGAAATACTCATGGCAATTATGATTACTGATGAATGCATTTCTTGCAACGCTTGCGAAGCTGAATGCCCTAACACTGCTATCTATTCACCAGGATTAGCATACAACGTAGGCGGACAAGAGTACGCAGCTTTATCGGAAGAACACACATACATCGTTCCAGAAAAATGTACCGAGTGTGTTGGTTTTTATGATGAACCGCAGTGCATTCCTTCTTGCCCAACAGAAGCAATCGCCCCAGATCCAAATCATGTAGAGACAAAAGATCAATTAGCCGCAAAGAAAGAACATTTGGATAAAGTTGGAAGATAACTTTTCTGTTTTTTTATCTAGAGGCTGTCTCAAAAAGACAGCCTCTTTTATTTTAAACGGAACTTAGCCTAACGCTCTCCTTTATAAGAATCAGCATATTTGGTCTTCAATGAAACAAATAGTTATTAGCTCGCTGCTGATTCTTTTACCTGTTAATTTAATCGCTCAGCAAGATTCTACCTTTCAAAAAGGAAATGAAAAAAATAAAATGGAGATTAAAGACAGTTTGAATAAGAAGACACAAATTGTATCGCAACTCCCGCCAAGATCTTTAATTATTAAAATGAAAGACCTTAAAAAGATAAAAAACTTAAAAGAAAATCCTTTTATTGTAATTGACGATACTTCAAGTTTTTCTGCAGAAGAATTAGCAAGCGGTTTATCGGACGAAGAATTAGCCCGCTATAAGAAAAACAAAGACGCCATAAAACAGTTGATAAAAGCACCGCCATCAGAAGAGGAAACTTATCACACACTTGCTAAAATCAGAAAGATATTAGGGGTAGCTAAAACTATTGGTGTTATAATTATTTTATTATTGAGCTTCCTATGAAGTTGTTCCTGAAGATACTTTCTCTCATCGTTTTAATTACCACTCAATTATTTTCTCAAACGGAACATGATACGAGCAAAACTTTAAGTAATAAAAAAATTATGACAAGCGATAAAGAACAATTAAATACTAAGTCTAATAGTTTTGATATGGAAAGACTCAATCGTCTTGAAATTCGGCAAGATAATTTTAAGGTTCCTCTAAATCTGAAAATTTATCAGAAAATATTTGCTGATGAAAAATTTGATTTCTTTATCCCTCGTGAGGAAGATCTTAATAGCGGACTTAGCAACAACGCGTTAATGATTTTTGAACGTAATAAATCGTTAACTAAAAAAATGCTGTCTGATATTTATGGTGAAGATATTATAGATCTTAAAAAAATATTACAGGCATTGGGAATTACAAAAGATCAAATGGTGTTGGCTGTAGCTATTCTAAAGTTCTTTTTATATACGCCAATTTTTTAAATATTATTTCTAAAAATTAATAATCAATACCAGATAAATATTTTCTTTTTATACAGAGTATTTGTCAATATTAAAATTGCAAAGCAGATATTTTCATAAATCTCAAAAATTTTATTGTGTAAATAACTTTTTTGGTTATATTGCAATTAATTCTTTCCGTATGGGTCTGTTAAACTATTTGTAATTTTAAAATGAGCAAAAGCTGAGAGCTATTTATATACTTTTTCTAATAAATACGATTTATCTTGTTAATTTGTCTGCACAAGAAGATCCTAGTCTATTTCTTTTTCAACTTGAAAATCATCCTTTTACTTTTCAACAAGCCCAACCTATTTTAAAAACAGAAAACACAAATACATTTAATTGGCACGATCCAATCACAAAACTTCCTAATGATTTCTATTCTTTCGGCCAAAATGCTTTCAGTGTAAATAGTATTAGAACGATTGGAGAACTAACTATTTTAACCGGCCTTCTTATTTCAATTGATCACGAAACGATTGTGCCGTTTAGATCAAGCTATAAAACTTCTCACACAATACATCAATGGAGTAAGAATATTTCATGGTTAGGCGGCGGTGAATTTCATTTAATCATGGCTTCTGCTTTCGGCGGAATCGGTTTAGTCCTTGGTGATAACCGAGCAGTAAGAACTTCTCTACAAATTATTGAAGCAGAATTGGCAACTGGAATTACTGTTCAACTCCTAAAACGTATCAGCGGCAGAGAAAGCCCTCAATCAGCCTCACACTTTCATGGCTTGTTTAGACCGTTTCCAAGTATGCATGATTATTCGCGCAATGAAACTAAATATTATTCATTTCCTTCGGGGCATGTTTCAACTTCTGTTGCTGTACTTACTGTAATTGCAGATAATTATCCCGAAGTTTTTTGGATTAAACCCGTTGGTTACTCTGCAATCGGTTTAATTGGAGTAAGTTTAGTTGCAAGAGGATGGCATTGGTTCAGCGATTTTCCTTTGGCAGTTGCTATGGGATATATGTTTGGAAAGGTTATCTCGGGTAGAAATAATTTACTACAAAATGATGAGGGTAATTCTTCCTGGTCAATTTATCCGGACTATAAAAATAGTTTGGGGATTGGCTTCGCTTATCAGTTTTGATCCGTTCTACTTAAAAATATTTTATAAATAGTCACCGCAGTTTTAGACTTTTGCCTAAAAAAGCTAACCCTTTCTCACACTTGTGATTTATAGCTTCGACTCATTTAGAACCACCGCAGTGACTGAGATAATACTCGCAAATTATATTTGAAAATTAAAGTCATTAATTTTTGTATGTAAAAATTCAGCACCTATTTTAAATATTATTTAAAATCTTTTTTTATCTAATTAAATCAATTGAAATAATTTCCCACATAAAACAGATATTCCTTATAATTGTACAAACCTTTTCAATCATAATTGAGATTTTAGATGCGACTAATAGTTGCAATTTTAATGTTTCTTGTTCTGATCACTTCTTGCACGAAAGATGTTCCGGAAACCGAAAAAAAAATAATCAAGACCGCTGATGAAGATAATGCAAGAAAGACTATTCAAAATTTTGTTGATGCATATAACGTTAATGATTTAGAGAAAGCAATGTCTTTTTTCGATTACGACTATAAAGGTGTTGTCGCCGATTCCGATGATCTTGCGGGAGTAGCTGCACTTCGCCAGGAACTGACAAATTCACAAAAGAAATTCCCCGAGGGGAAATGGGAAATAATAATTGATGAGATTAACATTTCCGGAGAGTTTGCATATCTTATTTGCAACAGTTCTTTTTTAATGCCGGATGTTATAGAAAAGAAATTGAATCCGGTTTATTCAGAAAAAAGTATTAGAATATTAAAAAAACAAAGAGATGGTTCTTGGAAGATTTATAGATATGTTTCTACACCAATTTTTACTTACGATCAGAAATAGATTTTAACTGTTTTCTGATTTCTTCCCACCATATATGTAACATTTTTTTATCTGCTTTTAGTATATCCATTCTAGTAACATTCTCCGGCGGTGGAAAATGATTTGTAATTGTTTGGAATAATTTTTCTCTTATTGTTTGAGAAGCCCTTGGAATTATAGCGAGAAGTGTTAACATATCCGGTTTCTGTGCGGTTGCAATAATGTTATCTATGGAATTATCGTCGCCGTTATTGTAATCAAAAATTTTGATTTCCTTTATTAAGGTATCCGGTGCATCCGAGCGATAAGGAGTTCCGAGTCTTTTCCCATTTATAATATCGCATATATATTTTTCGCTAAGTAAATAGCCTCCATTATTATTTACAATTTCCGTAAAACCAAGACTCACCGATATTTTAGCATTCTCAAATTCATCAACAGAAACAGTGAATTCACCGCCCCGGTCAATTACAGAACTATTCTTTAGATCTACAGCAAAATCCGGTTCTTCTGAAATATTTTTGATTTTAACTAACCCCTTTTCTAACCTAATTCTATTATCGCCGTCTTTAGCCTTTTTCAAAATTATTATTGTATTCTGATATACAACAATGCTTCCAATACGAGGTATAAGGATTTCTGTTTCTGAAGAATCACTGCTTAATAAACTTTCGCCTTCTGCAATTATCCCAATGTTATTATCCTTCCCGTTAATTAGTACTCTGCCTTCTGAAGTTTTTATTTTCCAAGGAGAATTATTTTTCTGTAAATCATAAATCAGGTAAGCTGCAGCTAACAAAACAAAAGGAAGAAGAATTAAAATTACTCTAGACCAATTTATTCTTGATTGAGAAGGAATTGTTTTCGAAATATCCGCTGCCATTAATGTCATTGATAATACACTTTTGCGAAGTGCGCCGCTTGATTCACGGATGCTTTTTTCAAGATGAATTTGTTCTTGTTTAATTTTTTCGGGATCGGAAATAATCTTTTCTTTTAAATCTTCTTTCATACTTCTTTCTAAAAGTTTCGACGAGAATGCTTGGATAATGCCTTCGGGGGGTTCAACGGTATTGGTAAGATCTTTTAGCTTATCAAAAAAATTTTTTAGCTTTTTATATTCGTTAAAACATTTATCACAAGTACGTAAATGAATTTCGATTTCCCGTTTCATAAAACCGTCGGAAAGTTCATCAACAAAATCATGAAGTCCAATTTTTACTTCTTCGCAATTCATATTGACATCTTATTTATCAAATATTCTCGAGTGTTAATTAACTTACTTTTTATTTCGTCTATTTCTAAATTTTCAAAAAAAATTTGAATCTCTTTGTAACTGTATCCTTCAATATCATGGAGTATAATAATTATTCTATCATCTTTAGGAAGCGATAATATGTGGCTTTCCAAAAACTCCAGCTCTGATGAAATTTTTATCGGTCTTTTCTTTTCTGCATAATCCGCGTCTCTACTGTTAAGCATTCTAATGGAATAATCAATAGCTGTGTTTTTCATCCAATTTGAGAAAGGAATTCTCCCATTATATTCTTTAATTCTTTCCCATGATTTTACAAAAGTATAAATTGTAACTTTTCTTGCTTCCTCTACATCAGAAAGGAGACGGTATGAAATAGTGTATACGTTCCTAAGATTTATTTCACATAAATCAGTAAACGATCGTTTCCTTCCCACTTTGGAAAGTTCGATCAGATACTCAACATAGTTTGTGTTATCAACAGCCAAGGCGTCATCTTTATATTATTTAACAACCATAAAAAGCGGTTTAAGCGTGGTAAAGCCAATCTTTAATTATTATATGAATATGATATAAATAAAATGATTTTCCATCAAGTGAAAATTAATATCTTATATACAATTATCCTCACAGTTTTATTTCTTAATTAACTGTAGAATTGACTTAATCGCAATTGCTTATTACGTTAAATAAACAAGTTGTTTGTTTCTTGTATTTTTTGAGTCATTTTATATTAATAGAGGTTAAAAACATGTTGAAACGGGAGAAAGATTTTAAATATTCCGATAAGCCTGAACCTCATAAAGAGAGAACACGAGAGATCTTAAGAACACATCCGAAAGTAAGAGAATTTATCGGCCGTAATCCAAACAGCATTTATCTTATAATTGTAATTGTTGCTTTACAGATTACAATTGCTGTTTTACTCAGCGGTCAAGAATGGTGGCTCGCATTAATTGCCGCATACTTAATAGGTGCGTTTGCCAATCATGCTTTGTTTGTTTTAATACACGAATCTTCTCATAATTTAATTTTTAAAAGCAAAGCCGCCAACATGATTGCCGGAATTATCTGCGATCTGCCGATGAGTATTCCCACTTCAATATCATTCAGAAGTTATCATCTGAAACACCACTCGTTTCAAGGCAATTACTATCTTGATGCAGATCTTGCAAGCAAATGGGAAGCAAAACTTATCGGGAATTCTTTTATTGGAAAAGCATTATGGCTTTTACTCTTTCCTGTATTTCAAGGATTACGTCCGCCGAGATTAAAGGAAATTAATTTTATGAGTAAGTGGACAATTATTAATTGGATTGTTGTCTTTGGTTTTGATGTTTTGCTGATTTATTTCTTTGGCTGGATTTCATTTTTATATATGATGGCTTCCCTTTTCTTTTCGATTGGTTTTCATCCGCTTGGAGCTCGTTGGATTCAAGAACATTTTCTAACTTATCCGCCGCAAGAAACATATAGCTACTACGGCTCTCTAAATGTTGTTGCTCTTAATGTTGGTTATCATAATGAACATCATGATTTCCCTTCTGTGCCGTGGAATAAACTTCCTAAATTGAAAAGTACCGCGCCAGAATTTTATAATACGTTAATTTCCCACAAATCATGGACGAAGTTGTGGCTAAAATTTTTATTCGATCCTAGTCTTTCGCTTTACTCCAGAATGGTTCGGGAAAACAGAGGAAGCGTTCCAATAACTCAAGAATAAATAATATTTAGAAAGGATTAACTTGAATAAACCGCTTTTAAGTAAACTTGAACATTTAAACAAATTAAATAAAGATACCAAACAGTTGTGGGGAAAAATGTCGGCTCAACATATGATTGAACACTTAATTCTTGCCGTTAGAACGAGTAATGGAAAACTAAATATCGGTTGTTTCAATCCACCGGAAAAGATTCCAACACTAAAAAGATTTTTAATGAGTAGCAGACCCTTGCCCAAAGAATTTATCAATCCGCTTATTGGTGAAGGTCTAATGCCTTTAGAATATGAAAATTTGGAAGAAGCCAAATCAGTTTTAGTTAAAGAAGTTGAAGATTATTACAAATACTTTGAAGTACATCCGGATGTTTCTTTAGTTAATCCCACTTTTGGAGAACTCAACAAAAATGAATGGGATGTCTTTCATGAGAAACATTTTACTCATCATTTTGGACAGTTTGGAATTAACCAATAAAAAATATCGTCATACAAAACCTTTTAAATTGAAGCTAAAACTTTGTTTAATAAACTTCTTTTCTCTCTCCTAATTTTTGCGGATTTTGTTATTAAAATTTCAGCTTTCAATGTCAAATTTAAGATACCCGGCAATAATCTTTTTTGCAGTTGTTACTTTATCCTTAATCTTGCCGATATTTTACTATCCGCGTCTTCCCGGAATTATTGCCTCCCATTATAATTTTAAGAATGAGCCTGATGCGTGGATGGTTAAACAATCCGCCATTATTATTCATTATGCTGTTGTAGTTTTTCTCTCAATAATGTTTTCTTGCTTTATTTATTTTATACCCAAACTGCCCAGGTCAATGTTTAATCTTCCCAATAAAGATTATTGGTTGAATGAAAATAATCGCGGGGAAACTTTTCTTGTTTTCCGCCGTTTCATGTTTTGGATTGGAAGTATAACATTGGGTTTTCTGTCGCTTATTATACAGGAGGTGTATAACACAAATATTACCGGCAAAAACAAATTAACATTTTCTGTCTGGATCTATCTTGCAATTATGCTTATCACAATATCATTCCTAATAATAAAGGTGATATTTTATTTTTCTAAAATTGATAAACAAACTTAATGTGAGTTCAATAATGAAAAAGATTTTTACAATTATTCTTTCCTTGATTTTTTTAATCCCCTCCATTCATGCCAGTCAAAAAGAAATTATTTCTGTAATTCCAAAACCCGCCGAAATGGAAATATCCAAAGGTGTATTTAAATTTTCAAATCAAACAAAAATTTGGATTAGCGAACCGTCGGATGAACTTCAAAAATTGGGAGAGCTGATTGCATCAAGCATTAATCAATCAGCCGGATTGAAATTATTTCCAACAGCAAAAATGACAAGCAATATTTCACGCAGTCTTATATTGCTTCAACTGAAAAAAGATTTTCAACCTAACGAGGCTTACTCGCTTGAAATTAAGCCGCATAAAATTACAATTACTGCCGGAAGCGGTTCCGGAATTTTTTATGCCATTCAATCCCTGTTACAATTAATGCCTGTTAATCCAAATAAATATAATTTTTCTGTTCCGTGTTTATTAATTGAAGATTTACCAAGATTTCAATGGCGCGGGATCCATCTTGATGTTTGCAGACATTTTTTTCCCGTTGAGTTCATAAAAAAATACATTGATGTTCTTGCCGCATACAAAATGAATACATTCCATTGGCATTTAACTGAAGATCAAGGTTGGAGAATAGAAATAAAAAAGTATCCGAAGCTGACTGAAGTTGGTGCATGGAGAAAAGAAGCCGATGGAAATAAATACGGTGGATTCTACACTCAAGATCAAGTCCGCGATATTGTTCAATATGCAAAAGACAGATATATAAATGTTGTTCCCGAAATTGAAATGCCGGGACATTCTCTTGCCGCACTTGCATCTTATCCCGAGCTATCATGCACCGGCGGACCATTTGAAGTGGGGAATCTTTGGGGTGTAATAGAAGATGTTTATTGTGCTGGTAACGACAAAGTTTTTGATTTCTTACAAGATGTTTTAACTGAAGTATTAAACCTTTTTCCAAGCGAATACATTCATGTCGGCGGCGATGAAGTTCCTAAAGCCAGATGGAAAGTTTGCCCCAAATGCCAGGCACGAATAAAATCGGAAGGATTGAAAGACGAATTTCATTTACAAAGTTATTTCATTCAAAGAATTGAGAAATATTTGAATTCAAAAGGAAGAAAGATTATTGGCTGGGACGAAATTCTTGAAGGAGGACTTGCACCAAATGCCTCTGTAATGAGTTGGCGCGGCGTTGACGGCGGAATTGCTGCCGCTAAAGCTTTTCATAATGTGGTTATGAGTCCGGGTACACATTGTTATTTCGATCATTACCAAGGATTGAATGGTGAACCAAAAGCTATCGGCGGTTATACAAATTTAGAAAAAGTTTATTCGTACGAGCCGGTTCCAGATGCTTTAACTGATGACGAAGCAAAATATATATTGGGCGCTCAGGCAAATTTATGGACTGAATATATCGAAACGACAAATCATGTTGAATATATGCTGCTGCCTAGAATGCTTGCTCTTAGCGAAGTTGTGTGGTCGCCAAAAGAATCAAGAGATTATAATGACTTCTCGAAAAGAATTGAAAAGCATTATGACCTTCTTTCGAAGAAGAATTATAATTTCCGTGTTCCGTCTCCAATTGAAGAAAGCGGAGAATTTTTATTAACAGAAAAGAAGTCAATCAAGCTAATAAAACCAATTAAGAATTCCACTGTTCACTATACTCTGGATGGAAATGAGCCAACTGAGAAATCAAAAGTTTACATTAAACCTTTAATAATCTCTAAAGCTTCATTGCTTAAAGCAAAAACATTTTTGAAAAACGGCAAGACAAGTGCTACTGCATCATTAACAATCAGCATTATTGATACAACCGTAAATGGATTGAATTATAATTATTATGAAGGAGATTGGACCGGACTTCCAAACTTTGAATCGCTGACGCCAGCTAAAAGTGGAAAGATTTATAAAATTTCTCTGAGAGAAATGAAACCGAAGGAGGATCACTTCGGGGTTTCTCTTTATGGATTTATCAAAATTGAAAAGGACGGTGAATACACTTTCTACCTGAATTCCGATGATGGAAGTAAACTCTTTCTAAACAATTCATTATTAATAGATAACGACGGGCTTCACGGCAGCAAAGATGTTAGTGCTAAAACAATTCTTAAAGCGGGAAAATATCCTATAAAGATCATGTACTTTGAAGGTAATGGTGATCAATCATTGAAACTGGAATATGAAGGCCAGGACATTAGCAGAAGAATAATTCCGGCAAGTTTGTTATATAACAAATAATCTCTATGCTCTTTGTGTTTTCTTTGTGACCTCTGTAGTTAAAAAGCTAACCGCAAAGGACACAAAGTATTTCACAGAGATCGCTAAGAAAAAAATAGGTGCTATCATGAATAAAAAAATTTCTCTAATAATTGTTTTCATCTTTTCATTAAACTTAATTGCACAAAACAAAAAACTAATCGAGTATGTTAATCCGTTTATTGGAACAGGCGGACACGGGCATACTTATCCAGGTGCAACTCTTCCGTTTGGGATGATGCAGCTTTCTCCCGATACCGGAATCGAAGGCTGGGATTGGTGTTCGGGTTACCATTATTCTGATAATTCAATCATGGGTTTTAGTCACACGCATTTAAGCGGAACAGGCGCAACAGATTTAGCGGATATTTTATTTATGCCAACAGTTGGTGAATTAAAATTTACTCCCGGTCGAAAAGATCATCCGGGCGAAGGTTACCGTTCACGTTTCAAGCATGAAAATGAAATCGCTTCACCCGGTTACTATAGCGTTTATCTCGATGATTATAAAGTAAAAGCAGAACTAACGGTTTCGTTACGAGCAGGCCTTCACAAATACACTTTTCCAAAAAGTTACAGCTCGAACATAATAATAGATCTCAAACACGGACTAGACTCCGACAGAGAAGCATATATAAAATTTGTAAGTAATAATAGAATTGAGGGAATGAGAAAATCACACGGTTGGGCACAAGAACATTATGTCTACTTTGTTGCTGAATTTTCAAGACCCATTACACAATTCGGAACGGTTCGGGATGGTGTCTTCAAGAATGGGAATCGCGAAGCTTCAGGCAAAAATATAAAAGCTTATCTGCGGTTTGTTACAACTGAGGGTGAAGCAATTCTTATTCGCGTTGGAATTTCTGCTGTAAGCATACGCGGTGCAAGAAAAAATCTAGAAAAAGAAATTCCTAATTTCGATTTTGATAAAGTTAAAGCACAAGCTGAAAAGATTTGGGAGAAAGAACTAAATCGAATCCAGGTTGAAAGTACGAATGAAGACCAGAAAAAAATCTTTTATACCGCGCTTTATCATACCATGCTGACTCCAAATTTATTTACAGATGTTGACAAAAAATATTTCGGCATGGACCATAAAATTCACACGGCGAAAGATTATGATCATTATACGGTTTTTTCTTTGTGGGATACTTTCCGCGCCGAACATCCTTTGTTTACAATCATTGATCAAAAGCGAGCCGGTGATTTTGTAAAATCAATCTTAGCTAAATATAACGACGGCGGATTACTTCCAGTGTGGGAACTCGATGGAAACGAAACTTGGTGCATGATCGGCTATCATTCCATTCCGGTTATCTTCGATGCTTACATGAAAGGCCTTGGCGGATTCAATGCAAAGAACGCTCTTGAAGCAATGAAAGTAAGTGCTGAACGAGATCCAAATGGACAAAAACTTTACAGGGAACGCGGATATATTCCGGCCGACAAAGAGAATGAGTCCGTTTCTAAAACACTTGAATATTGTTACGACGATTGGTGCATTTCCCAACTTGCAAAAGAACTTGGCGAAAAAGAAGATTATAAAAAATATAATCAGCGGTCACTATTTTATAAAAATCTTTTTGATAATACGACCGGATTTATGCGCGGAAGAATGTCGGATGGTTCCTGGATTACTCCGTTCGAGCCGAAAGCTGTTACACAACAATATACTGAAGCAAACGCATGGCAGTATAGTTTCTTTGTTCCTCATGATCTTAAAGGATTGATAGATCTTTACGGCAGTAATGAAAACTTTGTAAATAAGCTTGATGGTTTATTTGCTGAGTCCGACAAACTTGAAGGAAGATTTCAGCCGGATATTTCCGGACTGATCGGGCAATACGCTCACGGAAATGAACCGTCGCACAATTTTGCTTATCTATATAATTATGCCGGCGCATCATGGAAAACTCAAGAGCGTGTACATGACATAATGAGAAAATTATATACATCAAAACCGGATGGGCTTTGCGGTAATGATGATTGTGGACAAATGTCGGCTTGGTATGTTTTTTCTGCTATGGGTTTTTATCCCGTTACACCTGGACAAAATACTTATGCTATCGGATCGCCAATCTTTGATAAAGTTACAATCAATTTAGAAAACGGGAAAAAATTTATAATAAACTCTTTGTACACTTCA
>Ga0082335_1003294_pt1 | contig 26985 bp, 22 predicted proteins | sample Subgrocontami58m_FD_72375 | JGI IMG/M metagenome (GOLD analysis project Ga0082335, IMG submission 72375) | Subsurface groundwater microbial communities from S. Glens Falls, New York, USA - GMW37 contaminated, 5.8 m (SPADES assembly) (version 2) ...
CGTCGAGTAGAAGAGCTGGCCCGGCAGCGCCACCATGCACTCCACCAGGTCAGCCTCGATGATCGCTTTGCGGATCTCGCCCTCGCCCGACTGGTTGGAAGACATCGAGCCGTTGGCGAGCACGAAGCCCGCGAGCCCGGTGGGCGCGAGGTGGTGGATGAAGTGCTGCACCCAGGCGTAGTTGGCGTTGCCCGCGGGCGGCACGCCGTGGACCCAGCGCTTGTCGTTTTTCAGAAGCTCGCCGCGCCAGTCGCTATCGTTGAAGGGTGGGTTGGCCAGCACGTAGTCGGCCTTGAGGTCGGGGTGCTTGTCGCTGTGGAAAGTGTCCCCGTGGCCGATCTGCGCGTCGATGCCCCGGATGGCGAGGTTCATCTTGGCCAGGCGCCAAGTCGTGTAGTTGGACTCCTGGCCGTAGATGGAGATGTCGCCGAGCTTGCCGCTGTGCGCCTCGATGAACTTCTCGCTGCTGACGAACATGCCGCCCGAGCCGCAGCACGGGTCGTAGACGCGGCCCTTGTAGGGCGCGAGCACCTCGACCAGCACGCGCACCACGCGCGAGGGCGTGTAGAACTGGCCACCGCTCTTGCCCTCGGCGCTGGCGAAGCGCGCGAGGAAATACTCGTAGACGCGGCCCAGGGTGTCCTTGGCGCGATCCGCCGCGCTGCCGAGCGCGATGTCGCTCACCAGGTTGATGATCTGCCCGAGGCGCTGCTTGTCGAGGCCGGCGCGCCCGAAGTCTTTCGGCAGCACGCTCTTGAGCGAGGGGTTGTCCCGCTCGATCGCGGCCATCGCATCGTCGACCAGCGTGCCGATGGCCGGCTGCGGTGCGCTCGCCTCCAGATGCGCCCAGCGCGCCTCCTTGGGCACCCAGAAGATGCTGGCGGCGCGATACTCGTCAGGGTCTTCCGGGTCGGCGCCTTGCGCCTTCTGGGCTTCCAGTTCCGCGTGCCTGGCCTCGAACGCGTCGGAGATGTACTTGAGGAAGATCAGGCCGAGGACGACGTGCTTGTACTCGGCCGCGTCCATGTTGTTGCGCAGCGCGTCGGCAGCAGCCCAGAGCTTGGCTTCGAGGTTGGCGCCGGTCGTCGCCGCGGCTGTCGAGGCCTTCTGCACTTTGGGCACGTGTCACCTCTGGGGACTGTCGATGCGCAACGGTTCTGGGGGAGCCCTACGCTTGGGATCAGCAGCCGCAGCGACATGATACTCGGGGCGGCGGCTGTGCCGGCCCGTTCGGTTGTGGGCGGGAATTGGCGTCGCTCGAATGGCCGTCAGGGCAGCGATTCGCGCCGCACCTGCTCGGCCAGCTCGTCGCGATACGCCTGCAGCTTCGCTCGCAGATCGGGGCGCGAGGTCGCGAGGATCGCGACGGCCAGCAGTCCCGCATTCGCGGCGCCCGACGGTCCGATGGCCACGGTGGCCACCGGAATCCCCGCCGGCATCTGCACGGTGGACAGGAGCGAGTCGAGGCCGCCCAGCGCCGAGCTCTGCATCGGGACGCCGATCACGGGCAGGATGGTGTGCGCCGCGACGACACCGGCCAGATGGGCGGCGCCGCCGGCGCCCGCGATAATCACCTCGAGGCCCCGGCTCGCGGCGGAGGACGCGTACTCGGCCGTCAACGCGGGCGTTCGATGCGCCGACAGGATCCGGGATTCGTGCGGGATGTCGAAGCGGGTCAGCATCTCGGCCGCCTGACGCATCGCGTCCCAGTCCGACTTGCTGCCCATGATGACGCCGACGAGGGGTGATGACATATCAATGGCTCAGGGCTGATGGCTGATAGCTGATGGCTGATGGCTGATGGCTGATGGCTAAGGATATCAGGAGTAGAATCGCAACATGAAGCGCGCTGTTTCTTTGCTCGTCCTCGCGCTGGCGACGCCGGCCTTCGCGCAGACGCCCCAGAGAATCGAGATCCCCTACACGCAGTTCACGCTGCCCAACGGGCTGCGCGTGATCCTCCACGAGGATCACACCGTGCCGATGGCCACCGTGAACATGTGGTACCACGTCGGCTCGGCGCGGGAGCTCCCCAGGCGGACGGGGTTCGCGCATCTGTTCGAGCACCTGATGTTCATGGGCTCCGGGCACGTGAAGCCCGGCCAGTTCGACGAGTGGCTCGAAGCCTCCGGCGGCGACAACAACGGATCGACTGAAACCGACCGCACGAACTACTGGATCAACGTGCCCGCGACCTCGCTCGAGCTCGCGCTGTTCCTCGAGTCCGACCGCATGGGGTATCTCCTCGACACGATGACGCCGAAAACGGTCGACGCCCAGCGCGACGTCGTCAAGAACGAGCGGCGTCAGAGCGTCGAGAACCGTCCGTATGGCACGGCCGACGTCGTGCTGGGCGAGATGCTGTATCCGGAGGGCCATCCGTACCACTGGCCGGTGATCGGCTACATGGACGATCTCACGGCGGCCAGCTACGACGATGTGGTGGCGTTTTTCAGGAAGTACTACGCGCCATCCAACGCCAGCCTCGTGGTGGCGGGCGACCTCGACCTCGCGAAGACGCGCACGCTCGTCGAAAAGTGGTTCAGCGACGTCAAGCCGGCGGCTCCGCCCGAGCCGGTGACGATTCCCGGCGCCGCGCTGACGAAGGTGGAGAAGAAGACCATCACCGATCGCGTGCAGCTCCCGCGGCTGTATGACGCGTGGCTGACGCCGCGGCATTTCGAGCCGGGCGACGCCGCGCTCGACATGGTGGCCGACATTCTCGCCGGCGGCAAGAACTCGCGGCTCTACAAGCGCCTCGTCTACGACCTGCAGATCGCGCAGGACGTGAGCGCGTTCCAGGCGTCCGCGGCGCTCTCCTCGTCGTTCCAGGTGGTGGCGACGGCGCGGCCGGGACACACGGCGGCCGAGCTGCAGAAGGTGATCGACGAGGAGATTCAGAAGCTGCAGAACGAAGCGCCGACCGAGCACGAGCTCGAACGCTCGGTGAACCAGATCGAGTCGTCGTTCTACAACCGCATGGAGCGCGTCGGCGGCTTCGGCGGCAAAGCGGATCAGCTCAACGGGTACTACACGGCGACCGGCGACCCGGACTTCTTCAACGAAGATCTCGCGCGGTATCGCGCGCTGTCGGTGTCGGACGTCCGCGCCGCGGCGGCGCAGTTCCTCCCGCTCGATCGGCGCGTGGAGTTGACCGTCGAACCGGAGAAGAAGCCGTGAACAAACCAATGACGTTGGCCACGAAGGCACGAAGACACGAAGCCGGCTTTCTCTTTTCCGTGATTTTGTGCCTTCGTGGCGTGTTTGTTCTTGCGGCGACGGCCGTGATGCTGTCCGCGCAGCAGGCGCCCGATCGCACGCGTCCGCCGCAGCCGGGTCCGCCGGCCCCGCTGAGCCTCCCGACGATTCACAAGCAGCGCCTCGCCAACGGGCTGCCGGTGTGGATTGTGGAGATGCACAAGGTGCCGGTCGCGCAGGTGAACCTCCTGGTGTTCAGCGGCAGCACGGACGACCCGCCGGGCAAGTACGGCGTGGCCAGTCTGGCGGCGGCAATGCTCGAGGAGGGCGCCGGATCGCGATCGGCGCTCGAAATCGCCGACGCCGTCGATTACCTCGGCGCGGATCTGGGCGCCACGAGCGCGATCGACTCGTCCGCCCTGCGGCTCCACGTCCCCGTCGCGCGGCTCGCCGACGCGCTGCCGATCATGGCCGACGTCGCGCTGCGGCCGTCGTTCCCGAAAGACGAGCTCGAGCGGCAGCGCCAGCAGCGCCTCACCAGCCTGCTGCAGGGACGGGACGATCCGCCGACGATCGCGTCGGTGGCCTTCTCGCGGATTCTGTACGGCAAGGCGCACCGCTACGGCACGCCGATGATGGGCACGGCCGAGACGCTCGAGACGTTCACGGCAGACGATCTGCGCGCGTTCTACTCGTCCGCGTTCCGGCCCGAGAACGCGACGCTCCTCGCCGTCGGCGACGTCACGCCCGACACAGTCATGCCGCTGTTTGAGAAGAGCTTCGGGACGTGGAAGCCGGCGGGCAAGGCGGCGCCGGAACAGCTGCCGGCCGTCGAGCAACCAGCCGCGCGACAGATCTACCTCGTCGACAAGCCGGGCGCGCCGCAGACGCAGATCCGCATCGGCTGGATCGGCGTGCCGCGATCGACGCCCGACTACTTCCCGATCACGGTGCTGAACACGATCCTCGGCGGATCGTTCTCGTCGCGCCTGAACATGAACTTGCGCGAGCAGCACGGCTACACCTACGGCGCGGCCTCGAGCTTCGACATGCGCGGGTCGGCCGGGCCGTTCTTCGCCGCGGCCGGCGTGCAGACCGACAAGACCGCCGAAGCGCTGAAGGAGTTCTTCAACGAGCTGAACGCGATCCTCGAGCCGGTGCCGGCCGAGGAGCTCGCGCGCGCCAAGAGCTACGTCGCGCTGCGTTTTCCCGGCGCGTTCGAAACGACGGGCGACATCTCGCGGCGCCTCGAGGACGCGCTCGTCTATCACCTGCCGGACGACTACTTCACGAGGTACGTCCAGAACATCCAGGCGATCACCGCCGCTGACGTCCAGCGCGTCGCGCGGAAGCACATTCAGCCCGGCAAGTTCGCCGTCGTCATCGTCGGCGACCGGAAGGCGATCGAGCCAGGCATCCGCGCGCTCGATCTCGGCCCGATCAAACTGATGACGATCGACGAGGTGTTTGGTCCGAAACCGTAGGGGCTGGGGGCTTGCCCTGAGCCCTTAGCCCTTAGCCCTTAGCCCTTAGCCCTTAGCCCTTCTTTGACCCCGCCATGACGAGCACGATGCCGGCGACAAGCGCGGCGCCGCCCGCGATCGGGGCGATCGGTACGGTCTTCTGGGTCTCAGTGCTGGCCTGCAGTGGACCGAGATCGATGATCTTCTCGCGCTTCGTGTAGGTGAACCCGCCAAAGGCCAGCGCCAGCACCCCGACGACGATTAACACGATACCGATGAGCTTCACAGTTACGCCTCCGACCGCGGTCGTATGCATGCGCCGGGCCAGATGAGGTCTGGCCACCTCGACCGAGCCCGTTGCACCAGGACCGCCGCTGAGCGCTGGTGGCGGGGATCGCCGAATCCGCAAGGCCGCGCACCGGAGCCGCCTGTCGGCCGGGGCGTGGGTGCGGCAGGCGATCGAACGGGCGCTTCAGGAGAATCATCAAGGCGATCCGCTCGACCAGCTCGCCACGCTCGGCGCGCCGACCGGCGACATTGAACAGGTCCTCGCCGAGATCGACGCCGGGCGCGGCTGATGGTCTTCGTCGACTCGAACGTGCCGATGTACGTCGCCGGGCGCGATCATCCGTTGCGCGACCCGGCGCGCCGCTTCCTCGAGCGCGCCCGCAGCGGGGACGTGGACATCTGCACCAGCACCGACGTTCTGCGGGAGATTCTGTACCGCGCTGCGCTGACGACTCCCCGGCGCCTCCGGTGACGCGTTCGTCTCTTCGGCCGGATGGCACTCGAGGCGTGAGCTGGTTGACAGCCCTCCTGCCTGGCGTAATACTTATTTGTATTACGAAGGGTTTGCCATGCCGATGACCGTCCGGTTGAGCGCGAGAACGGAGCGCGCCGTGAACGCCCTGGCCCGTCGCCGCCGCCAGACGCGATCCGATGTCGTCCGCGACGCGCTGGAGCACTACACGGCCACCAACGGCGGCGACGCCGGCCGGGGACGCCCGTATGAGGCCTGGCTCGACGTCATCGGCGTGGTCAGCGCTGGCCCGCGCGACCGGGGGCGAACGACGGGCGAGCTGTTCACCGCGATCGTCCGCGACAAGGCCCGTGCGCGGCGTGCTCGTTGACGCCGGCCCGCTGGTCGCGATTCTCGACCAGGGCGATCCGCATCACGCGGCCTGCGTGGCGGCGCTCAGAACGCTCCGCGATCCGCTGGTCACGGTCTGGCCCGCGTTCACCGAGGCCATGTGCCTGCTGGGGTCGTCGTGGCGCGGTCAGAAGGCCCTCTGGAGCCGGATGGAAATCGGGGTGCTGACGCTGGCGCCGCTCGACGAAGGCGATGCGCCGCGCATGCGCGAGTTGATGGAGAAGTACCGCGACCTGCCGATGGACCTCGCGGACGCGGCGTTGGTACGGGTCGCCGAGCGCGAAGATCTCACCCGCATCTTCACGCTCGATCGGCGGCACTTCTCGGTGTACCGTCCGGGACGCCGACGCCGGTTTTCGATCCTGCCGGGGTAGATGCGTGGCATTCGGTCCGGCCTTACTGAGGAGCGGCTCATGTTCACCCGCCCAATCCGCGCCATCGCCCTCGCGATTCTGATCGTCGCGCCCGCGCTGGCCCTTCGACCCTTCGACGTGCTCAGGGTCGTGCCGAGCATCGTCGAGGCACGACTCGCTCAGGGCGTTGCGGCGCAAGTGCCCACGGCGTCGGAGCCCGCGAAGTACGTGCTTCCGCCAAGACAGATCGTCGACCTCTTCGACGCCGAGTTCCTGCCGCAGACGACGCTCAGCCCGAACCGGCAGGTCGTGGCGCTGACCAGGGCGCGCTCCTATCCGGGCATCGCCGAGCTGTCGCAGCCGATGCTGCGGCTGGCCGGCTCGCGCGTGAATCCGAAAACGAACGGTCCCCACCGCGCGTCGGGTCTGCCGGGCACGGGCATCTACGCGATCACGCTGAAGAAGATCGCCGACCTCGCCGAAGTGCGCGTGACGATGCCGCCGCAGGCGCGGATTTCCCACGTGAAGTTCTCGCCCGACGGTTCGCGGCTGGCCTTCCTCAACACGAAGGACACGGCCATCGAGCTGTGGATCGCGGACGGCGCGACCGGCAGCGCCCGGGCTGTCGTCACCGGCGTGGATCGGATCAACGCGACGACGGGCGATCCCTGCGACTGGCTGCGCGACAACCTGACGATGGTGTGCGAGCTCGTCCCGGCGGGTCGCGGCCCGGCGCCCGCGGAGCCGATGGTGCCCTCCGGACCCAACGTCCAGGAGAACGACGGAAAACCCGCGCCCGCCCCGACCTACGAGGATCTCCTGAAGACCGCGCACGACGAGGCGCTGTTCGCGTACTACTTCACGAGCCAGCTCGCCGCGATCCACACCGGCACCGGCGCCAGGACGCCGATCGGCCGGCCCGAGATCTTCGGCAACGTGGCGCCGTCGCCGAACGGCCAGTACGTGCTCGTCACGAAGATCAAGAAGCCGTTCTCCCACATCATGCCGATGAACGCCTTCCCGCAGGACGTCGAGATCTGGACACGCGGGGGCGAGGTGGCGAAAAAGATTGCGGACCAGCCGTCGCGCGAAGGCACGCCGCTCACCGGCGTCGAGCCGGGCCCGCGCGGCTACCAATGGCGCGCCGACCAGCCGGCGACCCTTCTCTGGGTCGAAGCGCTCGACGGCGGCGACCCGAAGAACACGGTCCCGTTCCGCGACAGAGTCGTGTCGCTCACGACGCCGTTTTCGGCGCAGCCGACCGAAGTGGCGAAGACCGAATGGCGCTACGGCGGCATTTCATATACCGACGCCGGTATCGCGCTCCTCAACGAGAACGATCGCACGTCACGACGAACCCGCGCCTGGATCATCGAGCCGGGTGTGGCTGCCCGTAAGGTGTGGGAGCGCAAGCAGGATGCGGCGTACGACGACCCGGGGGCGCCGGTCAGGCGTCGCGATACGGGTGCCGTCGGCGGGGGCGGCGGACGCGGCGGCGGGGGCGGCGCCATCATCCAGAACGGCGACTACATCTATCTTTCGGGTCAGGGCGCGTCGGCGGAAGGCGACCGCCCCTTCCTCGACCGGTTGAACATCAAGACGCTCAGGACCGAGCGGCTCTTCCGCTCCTCGTCGGAATCGCTCGAATCGTTCGCCGCGCCGCTGAACGACGAGATGACCCGGTTCCTGACGCGCTACGAGACACAGAAAGAAGCGCCGAACTACTACACGCGCGACGTGAGCTCGACGACGAAGAGGGCGGTGACCGAGTTCAAGGATCCGCAGCCGCAGGTGCGCGACGTCCTCCGGCAGTACGTCACCTACAAGCGCAACGACGGCGTCACGCTGTCGGGAACGCTGTACCTGCCGCCCGGCTACAAGCAGGGGACGAAGGTACCGGTCATCATGTGGGCCTATCCGCGCGAGTTCGGCGACGCCGACTCGGCGAGCCAGGTCTCCGGATCGCCGAGCTCGTTCACCGTGATCCGCGGCGGCTCGCATCTGTTCCTGCTCATGTCGGGATACGCGATCTTCGACAACCCGACGATGCCGATCATCGGCCCGGGTGAAACCGCCAACGATACGTACGTCGAGCAGCTGGTCGCGAGCGCCCGGGCGGCCGTCGACAAGGTGGTCGAGATGGGCGTGGCCGATCGCGATCGCATCGGCGTGGGCGGCCACAGCTATGGCGGGTTCATGACGGCGAACCTGCTCGCGCACTCGCGGCTGTTCCGCGCCGGCTTCGCCGAGAGCGGCGCGTACAACCGGACGCTCACGCCGTTCGGCTTTCAGAGCGAGCGCCGCACGTTCTGGGAGGTGCCGGATCTTTACGCGAAAATGTCGCCGTTCTGGTACGCGAACCAGATCAAGGATCCGATCCTGCTGATGCACGGCGAGGTGGACGACAACACCGGCACGTTCCCGATCAACTCGGAGCGCCTCTACATGGCGCTCAAAGGGTTCGGCGCGACGGTGCGCTACGTGACGCTGCCGAACGAGGCGCACGGCTACGCCGCGCGCGAGACGCTGCTGCACGTGCTCGCCGAACGCCTGAACTGGTTCGACAAGTACGTGAAGAACGCCGGAGCCCGGACGACATCCGACGCCGCACGGTAAGCCGCGTCACGCCGGGACCCGACTGCCGGGACCACGAAGGCACGAAAGCACGAAGAAACACGAAGAGGAGAGGTTTTTCTTCTTCGTGTGCTCCTTCGTGTCTTCGTGTCTTCGTGGTTGCATTTCCGTGCGATCCACCTGCGGCGGCTGGTAGCAAGCCGGACGGCCCCATACATTCAGCGTTTGGTCTACGTGGAAGGCTGCGCGCTGCTCGCGGTGGCCGCGACGGAATGGCGGTTCAGATACGGCCGCCGGCGCCACGCGCGCCCGGCGTCAGCCGCGTAGCCTCACGAGGCTCGGGACCTGGTCGAACACGGCGTCGAAGCTCATGACTCGTGTCACGCCGCGCTGCTGCATCGTCGCCACGTGAATCGCGCGGCGCCGGTCGATGGCCACGTAGCGGTGGAGGATTTCCTGAATCCTTCGAGGAGCGTTGCTGCCGGGCGACGCGGAGGGCCTGGCGGACCCATTCGAACAGCACCTGGAGTCGCTTGCTCATGGCATGAGTCTCGTTGGCTCATCGGGATGAGTCAATCGCGCGAGCGTCAGCCGCCGGCGCGCGCGAGGGCCGGTGGGCGCTGCGCGTAGCTGATCGCCATCCCGACGAGGACGACGACGAGGGCGCCGATCAGGTTGTACCAGAGGTACGTGATCCAGGGCAGCTCGATCGCGACCGCGAACACGGCGGCGATGCCGGCCAGCAGACCCCAGAACGCGCCGCGCGCCGTCGCCCGCCTGGTGAGAATGGCGAGGATGAACACACCGAGCAGCGACCCGTACACGTACGACCCGTAGCGGTTGACCACCTCGATGAGCGACCCCTGGTTCGCCGCGCGCATGGCGATGACGCACGCGAACAGGCCCCAGAAGCCCGTGGCGAGCTTCGACACCAACAGGTAGTGCGACTCCGACGCCACCTTCACGAAATGACGCCGGTAGAAGTCGATGATGGTGGCGGTGGCGAGCGCGTTCAGCTCGCCGCCGCTCGCCGACATCGCCGCCGCGAAAATCGCCGCGATCATCAGCCCGACAAGGCCGATCGGCATCCGCGTCGTGATGAAGGTCGGGAACACGTAGTTGACGTCGTTGTAGCTCTGGTCGCCGGTGGCCTGCTTGACGACCCCGGCCGCCTTCGCGCGAACCTCCTTCACGCGCGCGTCGCTGGCCACAAACGCCGCGCGATCGTCGCGCGTGGCTGCGTCGCGGCGGGTCGCGATCTCCGCGTCGAAGGTCTGCTGGAGCGCCGCGTACTCCGCGCGCTGCGGGCTCGCCGCCACCTGCGCGTCGTACGCCCGATTGAACAGCATCGGCGGCGTCTGGAACAGGTAGAACACGAACACGAGCACGCCGCACGTCAGAATGAGCAGCTGCAGCGGGATCTTGACGTACGCGCTCATCAACAGCGACTGGCGCGCTTCGTCGATCGACTTCGCGGTCAGGTAGCGCTGCACCTGGCTCTGATCGCAGCCGAAGTAGGACAGCATCAGAAACAGGCCGCCCAGCATGCCCGACCAGAACGTGTAGGTTTCGCTCAGGTTGAACGTGAAGTCGATCGCGTTCAGGCGGCCGGTGGCGCCCGCCAGATGCAGCGCCTGACCGAAGCCGACGTGCTGCAGGATCCCGTAGATCAGAACCGCCGCCGCCGCGGACATCCCGCCGACGACGATGAACATCTGCTTGACGTCGGTCCACGCCACGGCCTGCACGCCGCCGATCGTCGTGTAGATGATCATCGGGATGCAGATCGCCAGGACGGTGACCGGCAGCGTCCAGCCGAGTATCGCCGACATCACGACCGACGGCGCCGCCAGCGTCACGCCGAGCGCCGACGCGCGGCTGACGAGAAACAGGAAGCTCGCGAGCGAGCGCACCCGCACGTCGAACCGGCGCTCGAGATACTCGTACGCGGTGTAGACGCGGGCGCGCGTGAAGAACGGCACGACCGTGAGCGACAGGATGACCATCGCCAGCGGCAGGCCGAAGTAGAACTGAATGAACCGCAGGCCGGTGAGGTACGCCTGTCCCGTGGTGCCGACGATCGTGACGGCGCTCATCTGCGTCGCCATCACCGACAGCCCGACCGCCCACCACGGCAGCGACCGGTTCGCGAGGAAGTAGCCGTCGACCTTGTCGGTGCCCTTCGACCGTCGCAGGCCGTCGATGACGATCCAGCCGATGTAGGCGACGACGACTATCCAGTCAAAAGCACGCATAGGGCAAGAAAGGGCTTAGGGCTTAGGGCTTAGGGCTTAGGGCTTAGGGCTTAGGGCTTACGAGAAGATCCGGCCGAACACCCACAACGCGGCGAGGATGACGGCTTCGAGCACCAGCACCTGAACGTAGGTGAGGGTCATCCTGGTGTCCCGTTCGGGGTTCAGCGTGCCGCGTTCAGCGTTCTGGTTCGGGGTTCCCGGGTTCACAGTGCCGCGCTCCGTGCGGCCAGCGTCTGCTCGGCCTGGGCGAGCGCGTCGGTGGCGTTCGACCACCACTGTTCATCCGACTCGAGCTGCAGACGCGACGCCTTGACCGCCCGCGCCGTCTCCTCCGGCGCCGGCCCGCCGTGCGTGCGGCGCACTTCGACGAAATGACGAGGGCTCAGAATCTTCGCGAGCGCCTCCTCGGAATACACGAGTGGCGCGCCGAGCAGCTCGGTCGACGCCTCCGCGAGAAGCGCCGCCAGGAGGCGCTTCGCGTCGCTCTCCCGTCCGCCGATCAGGCGCGCGGCAATGGCGTGCGCCATCTTGAACGGCAGCCCGTGATCGCGCACGAGCGTATCGGCCAGCTCCGTCAGCGTCGTCCAGCCGTCGCCGGCGCGCGCCTCGAGCCGCGCGGCATCGAACGTGGAGGTCGTTATCGCCGCGGCCACGAGCTTCACCGCGCGCGTCGCGTCGCGAAACATGGCGAACACGAGCGGCTGCAGATCGTCTTCCGTGTCCACGATGTCGCCGAAGGGCGTGTTGTGGACGCAGGTGACGATCGCCTGCGCCTGCCCCAGGGCCTTGCTGCAGATGGCGCGGGCGTGCTCGATGGCGACCGGGTTGCGCTTCTGCGGCATGATGCTGCTGCCCTGCACGAAGCCGTCGCCGAAGCGCACGTAGCTGAACTCGGCCGTGGACCAGAGCAGCAGATCCTGAATGAACCGGCCGTGGCCGGCCAGCAGCACCCCGGCGGACGAGGCGCTCTCGAGCAGGTAGTCGGCCGTGGCGATGCTGCCGTAGGTGTTGCCGGTCGGCCCGCAGAAGCCGAGCAGGTCGGACGTCAGCTGACGGTCGATCGGAAAGCCGGTGCCGGTGATCGCGCACGCGCCGAGCGGGTTGCGGTTCGTGCACTCGTACGCGCGCTCGAGGCGCGAGCCGTCGCGTTCCAGCTGTTCGATGACCGCGAGCAGGTAGTGGGCGACGGTGGACGGCTGCGCGCGCTGCGTGTGCGTGTGCAGGGCGAGGATCGTGTGGCGATGCCGCTCGGCGACGTCGAGCAGCGAGCGCCGCAGCGCGAACGTGGCGGCGATGAGGCCGAGCACGAGCTCGCGCTGCCGCATCCGGTACATCGTCATGTCGATGTCGTTGCGCGAGCGCGCCGTGTGCAGCCGGCCGGCCACGTCCTCGCCGCAGGACTGGACCACGAGCCGGTCGATGTAGCAGAAGAGATCCTCGTAGGTGCCGTCGTACTGCACGGCGCGGACCTCGTCCTGCGACACGCCGTCGAGCGCGACGCGCAGCGCGTGCGCGTCAGCGGCCGAGACGATGCCCTGCGCCTCGAGCATCACGAGATGGGCGTAGTGAATCGCCATCAGCGGCGAGAGCAGCAGCGCTTTGGCGTCCTCGAAGTTTTCGTTGAGGACGTAGGTGACATACTCCGGCGCGAACTTCATTACGGAAAGTATATCGAGTTCGTGAGGTCTGCGTAGCGACGGCGTGGGGGTCGCCGGCGTGGGATCCGCGCGGGATCCGCGTGACCGTCGTGGCGGGGCCGGCCTCCGCTTCGCGCGCCGGGAAGTCAGCCTTCGCTCGCCGCTCTTACGCCCGCCGCGGCGACTACCAGCTCGCTTCGGGGGCCAGCCACTCACGCATGCATCGGCAACGCTGATTCCGGCGCCACGGATCGCGCAGAACCGAGTCGCCGCGGGACTGTCGCTACGGCCGACTTCCGGCATTCCTGAAGCGGCGCGCTCAGAAGTCGGCCGGCCCCGGCACGACGGCCACGCCAGAAGGCGCAGGGACTGCACGCCTCTGGTCGACTCTCGCCGTTGAGCCCCAGCAGAATGGCGCATTGCAAGACTAAGACACGTGTCCGTTCGCGGCAGCCGTGCAAGCTAGGCACTAACCGCGGCCTTTACGATCTCGACGACCTGGTGTACCTCCGGGAGTAAGTCTTCGAGGACAAACGCCTCGATTCCGCGTCTTTCGTGTCCCGCAGGTCCCGGCGCGTGCTCGACTGCGACAGACAGAGTGACACTGCAGTCGATTTTCAGGTGTGGCATTGGGCTCCTGCTGGTTACAGAGGCGATCTCAAACCCGTTGACAACGTTCGCATGTGCAGTTTCGAAGCGCAGATCCTCCGGGCGCACGCCAGGACCAGTCGCGGATACCTTGATGTCCGTGGGTTGTTGCAGAACGATCTTGATCAGCCGATGCTTGTCGGCGTCATCGAAATCGCGAAGGACACCGAGGAGTGGAGGCATGGTCGGGTGCTTTCGGTTGTACGGTTGAACGCTTTCAATAGCCTCTCGTACGGGTTCGCTCAGCTCCTTAATTCGCCAGTGCTTTGATCGAAAATCGTCACGTGTGTCGTTGATCAGGAATGCACACCGTCCCTGGTTGGGAGGAGGATCGAGCTTCAATTCGTGAACCGAAATCGCATAGACAAGGTGATCGAGAGCTGATCGCATGTTGTGGACGGCGTCACCTAGAAACAGGGCCCATCGAGTGAGCGGTGGAGGCTTCAGAATCGAGACGATCACGCTGTGACGCAGTTGATCGCGACTGACCTTGTGAGAGAGTGCGTACGGCGTGTCCTTGAGCCACGCATCGAGCTCTTGATCGAGAAGGCGGCCATGTTCGCCGGCTCTCTCAAGCTTGGCTCGGACGCTGTCCAGGTTCAGCATTGGTTGAGATTGTCACACCTCCAAGGTCCCACGAGGGACTAACCGGCAGTCCCCGCAGCGCTAATCCCGCTCCCGAAGGATCGCCGCCATAAGTCGCGGATTTCGACGGCCGTGAAACACCGCCAGGACCCAAAGCGGATTCTCAGCAGGCGCATAGGCGATGAGGTACTCATCGCGCGCGACATGGAATCGTAACGGCCGCGTGGTCAGGTCCGGGCGTCGATGTCCGATCTGTGGTGATCCCGCGAGCGTGCTGAGGGTCGAATGGATGTCGGCGAGAACCCGGTCGGCGGCATCAACGTTGTTCTGCGCGACGTATTCCCAAATCTCGTCGAGATCGGCGAACGCATCCGGATGGAAGGCGTAGCCGCTCATCCGCCCGATCGTCGGCGCTCGCTCTTTTCGCGAAGCTTTCTGAATGCCTCCTCGCCATCGATCGGTTTCACCCGACCGCTCTTGAGATCGTCGTAGCGGCTGTCGAGCGTCTTGCGGACTGAGGCCACCTCTTCGAGGTACCCGGCAAGGACATCCTCAACGATATCCTCAGGGGCACGTCCGCTGGTCGCGGCGAGATCCTTCAGTTTCTTGGCCGTTTCGGGCGTGACGTGCACTTCCATGCCGCTACTGTACGGCTTCGAAGACTGCTCGGCAAGTGCTCAGGCGGCGTAGGCGAACGGATTCGCGCTCGGCTCGACGGCAAGTCTGAGTCGTCGAAGAAGCCGAGACCGTACTCCATAAACGTGACGAGCCAGAGCTTGACAGAAAGGGCGCCACGCGCCGAGGATGCCCAACCGTAAGCAGGAGGACGGCAAATGACCGACAGTGACTGGAACAAGGCGCTCACGGGCACCGGCGACCGCGAAGTAATCGTGAATGGAGACCACACGAGAGTGCGCTATTTGGTCTCCGACGCCATCCGCCTACAGGCAAAGGCAGCTAGGAGTGCCGGTCGGCCCGATAAAGCAGGAGTTCTATACCGCATCGCTCAGACGGTCGGCGATGGAAATGTGCCGGCGAAGGGACTAATGGCAGAAGCGCGCAAAGAACTCGAAACAGCGCGAAACAAAACGGTTGACGGAAAACCCCTCGTCAGCGCCTGACGCGATCATCTACGCCGCGCAGAACCCCGGTCGATCGGCCTCCGCAACCGGTCAGCATTTCCATGGCGTTACTGTACGGCTTCGGGCCGACCCGACAAGTGCTCAAGCCACCTGGCGCAAACGGTCGATCTGCTTGAGCCAGCTGGCGATTTGGTTCCAACTCGCCGGCATTGGGGACGCCACACTTTATGGTAGTCGACCAGCAACCCTCCCAGTCGGGTTTGCACCATCCAGTTCGGCTTCGGTTGGCTGCAAATCCTCATGGGCAAGAGAATCACCCCATGAGCGCAAACGACAAGGGCGATGCGCCGTAAGGGATGGTGTCGTCGCGAGCCGACTTCTGAGCGCGCCGCGCGCTGGGGCGTCCAGCTTCTCACCACTCTAATCCCCTTGGGGACCGGTTCGCGCGGAACTCCAGCCGGCAGATTCAGAACGCCTGCAGCGTATCGCTCGGCACGCCGACATCGCGCATGAGATCTGCGAGAAGCGAGCGCAGCCTGTCCTCCGACAGATGTCGCGTCGCGATGACCAGGTGCTTGCCGTCGAATTCGTCCAGCCGATCGGTCAGGATCCGGATGCCGAACGCGTTCGCGTTCTCGTAGTACGCCGTGCCGGGAAAGGGCGTCGTCAGGGCCAGGCTGACCGTGGCGCCCATGTTCGCCAAGGTGTTCATGAACTCCGTCTGCTGCCGAATGGTGTCTTCGGTGTCGTCGGGATGAGGAAACATGAACGAGCACAACACCTCCATGCCGAGATCGAGCGACGTCGCGACGGCGTGGAGCACCTGTTCCCGCGTGATCCCCTTTCCGAGCGCGTCGAGGATGCGCGGCGATCCGCTCTCGACGCCAAACGCGATGCTCCGGCACCCAGCCCTGCGCATCGTCTCCAGAAGGACGTGGTCGACCATATCGACTCGCGTGGTGCATCGCCACTCGCAGAGCAGACGCCCCGCGCCCACCTGCAGCAGCCGATCGCAGAGGTTCGTCGCGTGCCTTCGACTGAGCGTGAACGTATCGTCGGCAAAGCTGATCTGGTCGCACCCGTACCTCTCGACGAGGAGCTCGACCTCCTTGACGACGTTGTCCGCGCTTCGGAAACGGCGCCGCCCTTTCCAGATGTTGTTCACCGCGCAGAAGACGCAATCGCATGGGCAGCCGCCGCGGGACATCAGCACTGAGGAGGCCTGTTCATACATCGGCAGGGGAAACAGGTCGCGCGCCGGAAGCGGCAACACGTCCGGGTCGCTGATGGCGGGGCGGTCGCCGGTAGCGGTGACGATGCCATCGGCGACGTAGGTGATGCCTTCAATCGCGGCGAGGCTGTCGGCGCCGCTGGCGAGGCAGTCGGCGAGCGCCAGCATCGTGTGCTCGGCTTCGCCGCGGACCACGACGTCGATGTCCCTTTCGGCTGCCGCCTGCCGATGCGTCACGCTCGTGTGCGGCCCGCCGACGACGACCGTGGTCGTTGGATTCGCCTCCTTGGCAATGGACGCGATCGCCAACGCGTTGGGGTACGTCTCGGTGCTCGCGGAGATGCCAACGATGTGCGGCATCCAATCCTCGAGACGCCGGCGCAGGCGCGCTGGATTGAAGTCGGTGAGATTGCAGTCTTCCGCGGTGACGTCGTACCCGTGAGCGAGCAGGACTGCGGCGATATAGGCGAGGCCGAGCGGTGGGCTCAACCTCGCGTGCCGGCTCCGTGCCTTGACCGACGCGTTGACGAGGAGGACGCGCGCGGCGCCCCTACGCAGCCGTTGGTGGTGCTTCGGCGCCAAGTTTGCCCTGCGCGCCGAGATCGTCGGCGACGTGTCTCAGACCGAGCTTCTCGAGCGTGCTGCGCCGCGGCCGTCCGGTAGCCGGGTCCCACTCTTCGACGGTGTAGTAGTGGGTCTTGAACGCTTCGACTCCGGCGCGATTCAGAACCATTTCTTTCAGCCCGTCGTACCGCCAGGCGCCGCGCTCGTGCACGGGGTATACGCCTCCGGTCGGCGCCGGGTTGACGACCGTGATGCGCGTCTTCGTCGTGCCGCATCCGCCGTACGCGGCGCCGGTCTTGTACATGAAGTTGGCGAACTGCTCCTGATCGCGGTGCCGGCCCTGCAGCGCCCAGATGGCACGCGTCAGGTTCAGGATGCGCCGGCCGATCGTCATCCCGTCGGCGAAGGAGAGGTTCTTCCCCGTCACCGCGTTGTACAGGCGCGGCTCCACTTCCGGCGTCAATCCTTCCGTCGTCCTCTGGTTCTCGATCCAGCTTGGGTAGAGCTGAGACCGGTCGCAATACAGCGCTGACTGCTTCCAGAACCGGCCGTAGTGGCGGTCCCACGCGATGAGCTTCGCTTTGTGCGTCGAGTAGATTCCCGTCGGGCCTTCGCCGAAATCCATCATGAACGGATCGCCCTCGAACGTCACGAGCTTCTCCGCCATGAGGTCGGCAAACTTCTCGGCGGGATACCGCTCCCTGAGCGATTTGTCCGTGGAGAGCCACCCGAACGTCTTCTGGAAGGTGTGCTCGTTGACGTCGCGATCGGTCACCAGCGACCCGAACGACCACTCCACGCCGGGGATCCCGAGATGGTAGAAATATCCCCACTGCGGGAAGTTGAGGATGCCGCTGTCGAGATCCTCGTCGAGCCGCCCCCATTTCGCGGCGGCGCGCATCGCGCCTTCGGCGAGATCGGCGCCGATGCCTTCACGCGACGAAATCGCCCGCAGGTACTCTTCGGCGAACCCGAGAGAGCCGTAGGACTCCATGGCCAGCGGCGCCGACTCGATCGCCTTGCCGGCGCCGAGCACGCCCATCTGATGGAGTGCCCTCAGGTACTGATGCGCGCCCATCGCTTCGACGGCGTTGACCCCATGGCGCTGAACGAGATCCGTCGCGCGCTTCGCCTGCGGAGCAGGGAATCTATCGATACCCGATCGAGACGCATACCAGTAGGTCTCGATGCACTGGGAGTCGTTGTTGGTGGCGGAGCGCTGGCGGCACGGCGTGGCGCACCCCACGCACCCTGCCGCGCGGAACGTCGGGTTGACGGCTGGTCCGGCGTTGACGGGCTTGATCCGGCTCTTCATCCAGAGCCGCGTTTCCATCAGCGCGTTCGGATCGGCGACCTCCACGCTGCCGGTGCCGAGGACGGCAATGGCTTTCAGGTTCTTCGCGCCCCACACGCCGCCGAAACCGCATTGTCCCGACGCATCGCCGGCGTCGTGCACGATGGCGGCAACGCGGCTCATGTTCTCGCCCGGCCGGCCGATGCACAGGACCGCCGGCCGCTGCGTCGTGTAGCCTTTCTCGAGCGGCAGCCATTCGCCGAAGCGCCTGTTGCCGCTGACGCCGCTCCAGATGTCCATCTGGGTTTCCCAGCAGTCGAGCCCCTTCAGGTTCTTGGCGTCCTCGAACGTCACGTTGTCGTTGACGATCTTGACCCAGCACAACGCATTGGCCCGGCCTTCGATGACCATCCCGTCCCAGCCCGCCGCCTTCAGCATGGCGCCGAAGCGGCCGGCGAGGTTGCTGCGCGTGAACCAGTCGAACGGGTACGCCTGAAGGCCGATCCCCACGATCTCGGTCCGTCCGGTCGACGGCGCCGCGGTTCCGGCGAGCGGCGAGGTCATGAGGCACAGGACGTTGCGCGGGTCGGTGCCGGGGATCGCCTTGTCGCGGCACAGGTCCCAGAAGATCGCGGTGCCGATGCCGTTGCCGCCGCCCCACTCTTCGTAGTTCTTCGTCTCGATGATGCTCGTCGTCTGCTTCGTCAGGTCGAGCCTGAGAATCTGCCCGGTGTATCCATTCGCCATGACAGTGAGCCTCGGGAGGTTGGCGCAATTCGATCGATTACCGAAGATTCACCTCGTACGCGGCGGTCTCGGTTTGATCTGGAACATCGTGGACGACTTTCAATGCGTCCATCGTGCACGCAAGCACGCACGCCTGCGTCCCCTTCGGCCCGCCGACGTGCTTCCAGTACGGCGTGTCCACGCACAGGTCGCACTTGCCCGAGTGGTCCTTCTCGTGGTTGTAGACGGTCCTGCGTGGAATGCGCGGGCAGGCCTGGAGGCAGTTCTTGCAGCCGATACATTCCTGCGCGTTGATCCGCCTGACATTGCCATTCGCCGCGTCCACGTACATGGCGCCGGCCGGACATTCGCGGACGCACAACGGATCGACGCACTGCCTGCACTGGTACACCTCGAGGTCGTACGGGTACGGCAGCATCGCCGTCTGCACGATCTGGATTCTCGACAGCGCCAGACTGGCCCGCCCTTCGTGAACCATCGAGCACGCGAGCATGCAGGTCGCGCAGCCGGCGCACTTCTTCGAGTCGACGACGAGATAGCCCTCGCTCGGCAAAAGATCCCTGCACCCGGCCGGTGTCTGGCTGAGCGGGATCTGCGCGGGGACGTCCGTTCCTGTGGCTGCGAACGGTACGGCGCCTGCCGCCGCCGCGCCGCCAGCGACGACGCTGGCCGTCGTCAAGAACTTGCGTCTCGACACGGGCTCTGTCGGTTCGTTCCGTGCGGACATGTTGTGGCCCCTGCGCAACACAAAGATCGGATGGCCGCGAGGCGTCCGCGGCGTACATCGGCGGCCGTGCGCGGACGCCGTGATGCCGACAAACCGGCACACTCCTGCCGATCGGCCGTCGAAACCGGCGAGAATGCAGAGCCTTGCGAACGTCTCACGGCAACCGTGCGCACTGCGGTCTCTCGCGTGTCGCATTCGTTCGGTCGCGGCACAGTAGCCGATGCAAATTGTCTGCCGGGCCAGCCAACACAACAAGCGTGGTCCGCTCCGAAAGGTGCGACTGGGAGCACGTTCCACAATCAGATGTAGTGCGGGGCTTCAGCCCCGCCTGTCTGGCAGGCCTGAAGGCCTGCACTACGATCGGATTGACTCTACGATCGGATTGACTCTGCAACGCGCTCCAGCGGCTTCCCGGCGCGCGAAGCGGAGGCGCGCGACGACACCATCCGCCACCGCACCCCGCCACCACCGGACGCCGCCAACACACCGCACCACCGCACCCGTGCCATCTATAATTGCGACATGAAATACTCAGCCCTTCTTGTGCTCCTTGCCGTCGGCGTCGTGACCGCGCAGTCCGGACCGAACGACGCGCGCGCGCGGGAGATCTTCAAAGAGCTCGTCGAGACGAACACCACCGACACGCCGGCCGGCAACGTCACGATGGCGGCTGACGCCGTCGCGGCACGGCTGAAGGCCGCGGGCTTCCCGGCCGCCGACATCCAGGTGCTCGGACCAGATCCGCGGAAGGGCAACCTCGTCCTCCGGTACCGCGGCACCGGCGCGCGCAAGCCGCTCCTCCTCCTCGCGCACCTCGACGTCGTCGAAGCGAAGCGTGAGGACTGGTCGTTCGACCCGTTCGTGTTCCTGGAGAAGGACGGCTTCTTCTACGGGCGCGGGACGAGCGACGACAAGTCGATGGCCGCCCAGTTCGTGGCCAACCTGATTCGTCTGAGAGAAGAACACTTCACGCCAGACCGCGATCTGATTCTCGCGCTCACGGCCGACGAAGAAGGCGGCACCTTCAACGGCGTCGACTGGCTGGTGAAGAATCACAAGGACCTCATCGACGCCGAGTTCGCCATCAACGAAGGCGGCGGCGGAAACATGAGGAAGGGCAAGTACCTGACCAACGAGGTCCAGGCGAGCGAAAAAGTGTTTCAGGATTTCCATCTCGAGGCGACCAACTCCGGCGGCCACAGCTCGCTGCCGGTCAGGGACAACGCGATTTATCACCTGTCGGCCGGGCTTGCGCGCCTCGCGACGTTCGACTTTCCGGTCCAGCTGAACGAGATCACGCGCGCGTATTTCGAACGGTCGGCGTCGGTCGAGAGCGATCCGAAGGTGGCGGCGGACATGCGCGCTGTCGCGCGGTCCACGCCGGATCTCGCGGCCGCGGCGCGGCTGTCCGCGGCGCTCCCCTACTGGAACTCGATGATGCGCACGACGTGCGTCGCGACGCGCCTGTTTGGCGGGCATGCCAACAACGCGCTGCCGCAGCTGGCCACGGCGAACGTGAACTGCCGCATCCTGCCCGGCGTGTCGCCGGCATCGGTGAAAGACAAGCTGGTCGAGGTGCTGGCGGATTCGAAGATCACAGTCGCGTTCGTGGACGAGGCGAGGCCGAGCAAGCCGTCCCCGCTTCGACCCGAGGTGATGAACCTCGTCGAGTCGCTGACCAAGGAGATGTTCCCGGGCGTGGTCGTCGTCCCCGTGATGAGCACCGGCGCCACTGACGGTCTGTACCTGCGGAATGGCGAGATTCCCACGTACGGCGTGGACGGCACTTTTGGCGACATTGACGACGTGCGCGCGCACGGCAGAGACGAGCGCGTCGGCGTGAAGCAGTATTTCGAAGGGCTGGAGTTTCAGTACCGCCTGATCAAGGCCCTGGCGAAGTAGCGCAGGCCTTCCCACGAAAGTAGCGCAGGCCTTCCCACGGAAGTAGCGCAGGCCTTCAGGCCTGCCTCAGTCTGCCAGTCGCACCTGCACTTGGTCGCCGACCACGCGCGTTTCGTGCCGGGTCACGTTCGCATCCATCTAATATAGCGCCATGCCCGGCCGTTGCATCCGCGCGCGCGCGCCGCGCGGCGCGCCGTCGGTTCCGCCCATTACGCGGGATGCGGACGTCCTCGCGTCGTTTCTGGAGGACGGCGCGTACTTTCCGGGCGGGCATGCGGCCGGCATCGCCACACCGGCGTCGGAAGCGGAGGTCGCCGGGCTCCTGCGGACCGCCTCGTCGATCCTGCCGATCGGCGCGCAGTCATCGCTGACCGGCGGCGCGACGCCGATGGGCGACGTCCTCCTCAGCACGTCGCGCCTCAACCGGATCCTCGAGCTGGGGCCGGACTGGGTGCGCGTCGAACCTGGAGTGACCCTCACGGATCTGGACGCCGCGCTCGCTCGAGCCGGCAAGTACTATCCGCCCGCGCCCACCTTCACCGGCGCCTTCGTCGGCGGCATCGTCGCCACGAATGCGGCGGGGGCGTCCACGTTCAAGTACGGCACGACGCGCGACTGGGTGCGAGCGCTCACGGTCGTCCTGCCGAACGGCGACGTGCTCGACGTCGAGCGCGGAACCACGAGCGCCGTGGACGGCCGTTTCGAGATCGTGCTGTCCGATCGCACCGCGCACCTTCGCGTGCCGCAGTACCGGATGCCACGCGTGCCGAAGTTGTCGGCTGGCTACTTCGCCGCCCCGGACATGGATCTCATCGACCTCTTCATCGGATCAGAGGGGACGCTCGGCGTGATCACGGAGGTGACCCTGCGCGTGTTGCCGGCGCGGCCGGCGATGTGCCTGGCGTTCGTGCCGTTCGCCGATCGTGACGCCGCGTTGGCGTTCGTGACGCGGCTGCGCAAGGCGGCGAGCGACACGTGGCGGAGGGCCGACCCGCACGGGCTCGACGTCGCCGCCATCGAGCACATGGACGCGCGGTGCCTGGCGCTTCTCCGGGAAGACGGCGCCGATCGCCTGAACGGCGTGGCGATTCCGGATCGCGCGGTCATCGCGTTGCTCATCACGCTCGAGCTGCCGCCGGGCACTTCGTCCGCCCAGGCGTTCGACGAGATCGGCCGCGCGCGCGATCCCTACGCGCCGGACTCGCCGCTCGTGCGTCTGTGCCGGGCGCTCGACGAAGCCGGCGTGCTGGACACTGTGGAGATCGCCGTACCGGGGGATCTGGCACGAGCCGCGCAGTTGCTGGCGCTCCGCGAGGCGGTGCCGGCCGGCGTCAACGCGCGCGTGGGCCGCGCGAAGCAGACAATCGACGCGCGGATCGCGAAGACCGCGGCCGACATGATCGTCCCCTTCGATCGCCTCGAGGCGCTGCTGACGGTTTACGACGCCGAGTTTCTGCGCCGGGGACTCGACGCCGCCGTGTGGGGGCACATCTCGGACGGCAACCTGCACCCGAACGTGATGCCGCGCTCGATGGCGGACGTCGAGTCGGGCAAAGCCGCGATCCTGATGTTTGGTCGCGAAGTGATCCGGCTCGGCGGATCCCCACTCGCCGAGCACGGCGTCGGGCGGAACCCCGTGAAGCAGCAGTTGCTGGTCGAGCTGTACGGGCAAGACGGCGTGAACGCGATGCGCGAGGTCAAGCGAACCCTGGACCCCGACTTCAAGCTCGCGCCCGGTGTACTCTTCGCTGAGCGATGAAGCCACATTGCTGTCCACAGCGGATGGCTGGACCGCGCTAGAACAGGACCGTCAGACCGACGAACGCGAGGCCGACGACGACGAGCCAGACGGTGAGGGCGCCGGAGAGACCCGACCAGATGCCTCGCGTCGCCGCGCGTTGGTTGCCGCGGGCGATCGCGTCGAGCTCGTCGGCCACGCGCGCCTGCGCCAGGAACGACGTCGCGATGGCCGCGAGCAGCAGCAGCCAGCCGAGGCCGAGCGCGACGCGCGCGCCGGCGCTGTCGGCCATCACCTCGCCCGGCAACATCGCCAGCAGCAGCGCGCCGATCCAGCCGGCGGCGGCGACGCCCGCCAAGAGACGCAGCCGGCCAATCTCGCGATCCCCGGCCTGACGGAGCAACTCCCGCTTCAGCGCGAGCTCGGCGCGCTGCCGCTCCGCTTCTTCGAGCTGCTCGCGCTCGAGCTGCAACCGCTTCGCGTCGCGCTCGAGCTCTTCTCGCAGCGCGGCCGCGACGACTCCGGCGAGCCGCGTGTCGTGGCCGCCAGCCGCGGCGTCCGGCTGCGGCTGGCGGGCGCTCAGCGCGCGGATCCTGCGGCTGCGCACGAGGTCGATGACGGTGTCGAGAATCAGCGCCCAGGGAAGGACCATCATCGGGCTCCCAGCCAGCGTGCGCGGAACGACTGCTGCGCCGAGGTCAGCGTGCCGGCGAGCTCGAAGGGCACGACGTCGACGTGCGGGTCTTCGGCGAGCGTGATGGTCGCGGTCTTCGCGACGCCGGTGCGGTCCGTGAACACGACGGTCACCTTATCTCCCGGCTTGTGCCGCTGCAGCGCCGCCGTCATGTCGGCGTTGGTGGCGATCCGCCGCCCATCCATCTGCTGCAGCTCGTCGTCCTCGTCGAGTCCGGCGGCATGGATCGGCCACGTCGGCGCGACGAGCGACGCCACGCGCGCGCCGGTGCTCGATTCGAGGCGCAGGTCGCCGAGCCACGCGCGCCCCGCGTTCCGCTTGCGGACGGACAGTCCCGCGCGCCACAGCAGCCGCGCGTAGTCGGCGACGTCGTGGCCCTGGATGTAGCGCGCGAAGAAGTCGTGCGCGAACGCCCGGTCGGCGCTGACGTCGGCCAGCGTCGCTTCCGCGTCGGCAATCGTGTAGGGACGATCGACGTAGCCTTCGCGGCGGCCGCCCGGCTTGCCGTACGTGCGCCACATCGCCGCCATGAAGTCGTCGAGCGACAGCCGGCTGTCGGTGCGGTCGCGAAGCGTGAGGTCGAGCGCCAGCGCAATGGCGCCGCCGAACGGATAGTACGAGATCACCGTGTTCGACCAGTTCGTGCGATCCACCGTGCGACCGCCGTCGATGAACGGCGCCATGCGGCTCATCTCCTCCGCGGATCGCACCAGCCGGCCCGGGCCTTCCGAGACGGTCTCAATCAGGCCGGTGAAGGTGCGCGCCGTGGACGCGATGTCGACGAGCTGCGCGCGCTGCAGCACGAGCGGCCCGTAGTACTGCGTGAAGCCTTCCGCGAGCCACAGCTCGCCGGACAGGTTGGCGCGATCGAAGTCGAACGGCTCGAGACCCTTCGGCCGGATGCGCTCGACGTTCCAGCAGTGGAAGAACTCGTGGGCCACCGTGTCGAGGAGGCGCGCGCGGCCGCTGGCGATCGACTCGGACGCCGTGATCACCGTGCTGTTGCGGTGCTCCATGCCGTCGCCGGTCGCGTAGGGCAGATAGTCCGCGAGGAACGTGTAGGAGCCGGGCTCGTAGTCCGGGTAGTCGCCGTAGATCGCGCCTTCCTGACGCACGATCTTCTCGACATCTTTCACGTAGCCGTCGAGCTCGGCGTCTGTGCCCGTGTGGTGCAGCGAGAAGCGGAACGTGCGCTGGCCCACGGTGAACTGACGGATCGCGACGGGCCCAAACTCCGACGGGCTGTCCATCAGGTACTGGAGATTCGGCGCGGTGAACTCGGACGCCGACAACGGATGAAGCTGCGTCGCCACCCGCCAGCGCATCCCGGCCGGCTGCTCGAAGGTCATCGCGAAGGGCCGGTCCTCGAGGCCGTGCGCCCACATGATCGCCGCCGGCATGTTGATATGCGCGTGGGTCGTGTCGACGGCGAGATACGTGCCGTCCACGCGATCGCCATACACCTTGTACTTCACCGTGACGCTGCCGCCATGACCGCTCACATTCCAGCCGTACGGATCCGGCCGGGTCGTCGGCAACTCGCGGCCGTCGGGTGCGAACGCGTGCACGTCGTACACGTTCTTGGCGAAGTCGTGCAGCGAGTAGCGGCCGGGAGAGGACCGGCTCATGCGCAGCTCGAGCGTGCCGGATTCGAGATCGGGGAACGAGGCCTCGACCTGCATCCAGCGATGCTGCGGCTCCGGAAACGACAGGCGGTAACGAACGGGCGACGCCGCGTGAAACGACGCCGACGCCGCGATGAACAGCAGGCAAACCAGGAACCGTCTGACCACGGCCCGATGCTAGCATACGGATCGTCGAGGCATGGCTGAGGGCTGAGGGCTGAGGGCTGAAAGACAACACTGCTATAGTGCTGCGGCCATGGCAAAGCTGCACGGCAGTCTGAGCTCGGTCGAATACTTCACCTTCGGCTTCGGGACGATGATCGGTGTCGGCTGGCTCGTCCTGATGGACGACTGGCTGGCGCGCGGCGGACCGGGCGGCGCCATCCTCGGATTTCTCCTCGGCGGACTGCTGCTCTTCCCGATCGCGCACACCTACGGCCGGCTCGTCGGGCGGATCCAGGACGCCGGCGCGGAGATCGCGTACACCGAAGGCGTGATGCCGCCGCTCGTCAGCTTCCTCGCCGGCTGGACGATGATCCTGTCCTACGCGATTGTGTGTCCGTGGGAGGCCGTCGCCACCGGGAACCTGCTCGCGCGCGTCTTCCCGTCGCTCAACACGTATCAGCTCTACGCCATCGGCGGCAGCCCGATCTTCGCGCCGCGGCTCCTCGTCGGCCTCGCGCTGACCGCGCTCGTGGCGGCCGTCAACTACCGCGGCATCAAGCCGAGCGGCGTCTTCCAGGACGTGATGACGTTCGGGCTGCTGGCGACCTTCGCGATCTTCACGCTGCTCGGCTTCGCGAAGGGTTCGCCGGCGAACATGCAGCCGCTCTTCCCGCGATCCGGATCCGGCGGGGTGTTCCTGTCGATCTTCCTCGTGCTGCAGATCGTGCCGTACTTCATGACGGGCTTCGAGTCGGTCGCGAAAGGATCCGAGGAGGCCCGGGCCGGGTTCGATCCGCGCAATTTCAGCAAAGCGATCTACGCGGTGCTCGTCGCCGGATTTCTCTTCTACGTCCTCATCATCGCGGTCGTCACGTACGTCTATCCCTGGCAGGAAATCGTGTCGGGACACGTGCGCACGGAGGTCGCGTTCGAGCGGACGTTCGGGTCGCATGCGATCGCGCAGCTGATCCTCTTCGGTGCGTTTCTGTCGCTGCTGAAGATCTTCAACGGCAACTTCGTCGCCTCGACGCGCATGCTGTACGCGATCGGCCGGCGCAATCTCGTGCATCCCTCGCTCGGTCGCGTGCACCCGACGTTCGGCACGCCGGTCGTCGCGATCTCGCTGATGGCGGCGCTGACCGTCCTGGCCGCGATGTTCGGCGACGCGATCCTCGTCCCGATCGCCGAAGTCGGTTCGCTGGCGGTCGGCGTCGGCTGGCTGTCGGCGTGCGCCGCCTACCTCGCGCGCCGCCGGCACGACCTTTCGACCCTTCGACAAGCTCAGGGTCGCCCCGAGCCCAGTCGGGGGGGGAGCGGCTCCAGGTCGCCCCCGGCCCAGTCGGAGGGGGCCGG
>Ga0082335_1002748_pt2 | contig 26976 bp, 20 predicted proteins | sample Subgrocontami58m_FD_72375 | JGI IMG/M metagenome (GOLD analysis project Ga0082335, IMG submission 72375) | Subsurface groundwater microbial communities from S. Glens Falls, New York, USA - GMW37 contaminated, 5.8 m (SPADES assembly) (version 2) ...
ACAAGGTTCGCACGGCCATCAAACTGGTGATCGAGCCGCGTAATCCAAATCCGTAAAGAAGGCGAATAAAGGGAGGCGTATAATCTTCGCAAGTGGATGTTTCGCTTCGGTCTCCGCCGGAGCCCTTCGATACGGCTTCGCCACTCAGGGCAAGCCTGCTCCTGTGCGCAAGCAGACTCCACGCCATTTCATGGACTATGCAAAACTGGAATAGACTCCCGCGCGTCTTGCTTGTGTTATCCCTGCTCATTGGTCTGTCTGCAGGTCTCTTCGCCCCGCGCAGGGAGTCTGTGGAGGCGTCTCCATTATTTGCGAATACAAACCATATTGTGATCAGTGAATTTCGAACTACAGGCTCAGATGAATATATTGAATTGTATAACCCCACAGCTTTAGATGTAGATATTAATGGCTGGAAAATCAAAAGATCAAGTAGTTGTGGTTCAACCATAACAACATTGCATACTTTTTCATCATCAACTATTATTGAATCAGGAAAGTATTACTTAATTGTTGGGTCTGGCTATACAGGCTTTGTAAGTGGAGACTTAACGGACACATTAAGTATTTCAGATACAGGCGGATTTGCATTATTAGATGCATCTGATGTAATTGTGGACCAAGTCGGAATGTGTTCCACTACGACATATAAGGAGTTTCTTACTTTTGCTTTAGCTGCATTAGGTTCAGGGGAGAGCTATGAAAGGAAAGTTGGAGGATCATCTGGAAGTTGTGAAGATACAGACGATAATTTATCTGATTTTATAAATATAGGGACTGGGAGCCCAAAAAACACTTCAAGTTTGGCAACAACTTGTGGATACACTCCCCTTTCTATTCTTATCAACGAAGTCGCCTGGGCAGGGACTTTGGCATCCTCTGATGACGAATGGATTGAATTATATAACCCCGGTTCAGTTTCTATTTCGCTGGCGGGGTGGCGTCTTGTAGCAGATGATGGCAGTCCCGACATCACGTTAAGCGGAACAATTGGAACGGGAATAAATGGTTATTTTCTGCTTGAACGCGGTTCAGGAAATGCCACGAATGTATTGGAAAATCAAACTTTTACTGGCGCTCTTGGTGACACGGATGAAATTCTGCGTCTGCGCGCGCCAGACGGAACAATTGTAGATACCGCAAACACCGATGGCGGCGTATGGCCGGCGGGAATCATATCCCCTGCCAGCAGTATGGAACGTGTTGGAACTATTGCCGATGGGAATCTATCATGGTCAACGTTTCAAGGGACAGGTTCTACTTTTGATGCAGGAAATCATTTGATTAATGGTACTCCTGGCTTTGCAAATATTATGTTGGGGATTACACCAACATTCACCCCTTCCATTACACCCTCCCCTACAAACACCTTCACTCCCACGCCTACTCCCACACTCACACCCAGCATCACCCCCACACCAGCTGGATTAAGATCCGTGATCATCAATGAAGTTGCCTGGGCAGGCACGGCATCCGGGCTTAGTGACGATGAATGGATCGAGTTATATAACCCCGGCAATACGCCCATCAACCTCACAGGCTGGTATCTAAAAGCCGCCGACGGCACACCAGATATTGTCCTGAACGGCTCCATCCCCGCCGGCGGATATTTCCTGCTCGAACGCGGCGCCAACCTCTCGGACGACACAACCGTGTCCGACATCCCCGCAGATCTAATCTATACTGGTAACGCGCTGTCCAATAGCGGAGAAGAGCTCACGCTGTATGACGGCGCCAACAAAATCATAGACACGGCTAACGGCAATGGCGGCAGTTGGCCCGCGGGAAGTTCATCCACTTATGGAACGATGGAAAGAAATGGCGTAAACGCAGACAGTGACAGCGCCTGGCTTACGAACACAGGGGCTAAGAAAAACGGGAAAAATGTAAATGGAGAGGATATTTTAGGGACGCCAAAGAACAGCAATACCCCAAGCCCCACCCCAACGCCCTCAAAGACAACCACACCTTCAAAGACAACCACACCCGTAAGCACTCCGACCCCCGTGCCGTTCGTGATTGATCCGCGCCCGATCATCAACGAAGTCCTCCCTCGTCCGGGCTTTGATTGGAACCAGGACGGCAGGGTGGATGTCTTCGATGAATTCATCGAGATCAAAAACCTCAGCCCCATCGATATTAATTTAGAAGGCTGGAAACTCGACGATGAAGAAAACACAGGCTCAACCCCGTTCACATTACCGGATGTACCCTTGAAACCCGGTCAGCGGATTGTCTACTATGGATCCCAAATCAACATTTTACTTAGCGATGGAGGCGACACAGTGCGCCTCATCAATCCCAACGGAAAAATATACGACGCCTACACCTACACCATCGCAAAAGTGGAGGATGAATCCATTTGCCGCCTGCCCGACGGGAATGTCTTTGGCGCATGGTTCGAAGATTGCACTCCCACACCCAACCTTACCAACATGCGCGATGGCAATGTCCCAGCCATGACGGGCGGAAATTATGAATCCCCCGTCTGCGATTTACCCGATACCCTCCCCGCCGATTTCTTCTTCGCCGAATGCCGCGGATACGGGGCAAATATCTGGAATTCGTTTTATTGGGATCAAAACGGCGGGCTGGGCGCTAAAAGAATCCCTGAAAATATGAGTAAGTGGGAATCGTTTATAGAGTAGACGCGTAGACAAGTACACAAGTCCTGTTTACTTGTTTACCTTTTTACCTGTATACTAACCCCCATGGAAACCTTCTTCACCTTTTTGGAAAAACGAGTCGCTGACTCATCCTCCCTTTTATGCATTGGACTCGACCCTCACATCTCCGACCTCAAAGAACCCACCGCCGCCTCAGCCCTGGACTTTTGCCTGCCTCTGATCAAAAAGACAGCTCCCTACGCTGCGGCATTCAAACCCAACGCCGCATTCTTTGAAGTCCTCGGCGCCGAAGGTTGGACCGCGCTTAAGCAGGTCATCGAAGCCATCCGCGAAGAATCAGATCGTTTGGGTTCACGCATCCCCATCATCCTGGATGCGAAGCGCGGGGACATTGCATCCACAGCGGATGCCTATGCCCAATCCGCGTTTGAGACTCTTGGCGCAGATTGCATTACCCTGAATCCGTATCTCGGCAAAGACTCAATCGAACCGTTCATAAAGAATCCAGAAAAAGGCGTTTTCCTGCTTTGCAAAACATCCAACGCAGGATCCATGGACTTGCAGAATTTGTTCGTCCTGCCTTCGGGTTCTGACAGTCCCATGCCCTTATATCTTTATGTGGCGTTTATGGCCCAGGAATGGAATGTGAATAAAAACATCGGACTCGTGGTTGGCGCAACACATCCGCAGATCATGGGCATGATTCGCACCGCTGCGCCTGATCTATGGTTTCTCTCACCCGGGGTCGGCGCGCAAGGGGGAGAAATGGAACTGGCGCTCAAGTCCGGGTTGCGCGCAGACGGCCAGGGACTTTTGCTGCCTGTCTCGCGTGCAATTGCTCGTGCAGAGAGTCCCGCCAAAGCCGCGGCGGAGATGAGAGATCAGATATTAGGGATTAGAGAACAGTTACGCAGACAAGGAAAATAACATGCCATCGCTACTCGCTAATCCTCTACTCTCTACTCTCTCCGACGATTTGTTGTCGGCTGGCTGCATCAAATTTGGCGACTTTATCCTCAAGTCTGGGCTTAAATCCCCCATCTACATTGACTTGCGCCGTATTATCTCATTTCCAAAGTTACTTGAACAAATCGCGGCGGCATATTTGTCCGTCCTCCGCCCTCTGTCCTTCGACCGTCTCGCTGGATTGCCTTACGCCGCCATTCCCATCGCCACCGCCATCAGCCTGGCGGGAAATTATCCGATGATCTATCCGCGCAAGGAAGTAAAAGCCTATGGAACGAAAGTAGAGATCGAAGGCGAATTCCACGCCGGTGAAACGGCTCTGGTCATTGACGATCTCGCCACCACTGGTGGAAGCAAATTCGAAGCCATTGAAAAACTAACAGGCGCAAGCTTGATCGTGAAGGATGTCGTTGTGCTGGTGGACCGTCAGTCCGGCGCGAAGGAATCCCTCGAACAGGCGGGCTATTCCATGCACGCAGTGTTTACCATTACACAGTTGTTGGATCATTGGGAAGAGACAGGGAAAGTGTCCAAGGATAAGATCGAAGCGACGAGGGTGTTTTTGAAGCAAAGCAAGTAGATGAGGAGGAAAAATGGCTGGACTTGCAGTTAACGTTGCTGTACTTCACGAAGACAAAATCCTGCTGACCCAGCGGGAAGATTTCGAGACATGGATTTTGCCAAGCGGAGGCGTCGAAGACGGGGAAAGCATTGCCCAGGCCGCAATCCGAGAAACGAAGGAGGAGACCGGGTTGGATGTAGAATTGACAAGGTTGGTGGGTGTCTATTCCCGTTTGAGCAATATGTCTCCCGGGTACATGGTATTGTTTGCTGCGAAACCGATTGGCGGAGAAATAAAATGTCAGGAGGGCGAAACCATCGCTGTGAAGTGGTTCGCTTTTGATGAGATACCAAATCCGCTTTCGGCGGGGCATAAAAGGCGCATCGAAGATGCCATCTCCGGGGTGAGCGGCGTGACTGTGTTACAGGAATTCAATTTACCCGAAATGCCGCAGGGGTTAACAAGAAAAGAGTTGGTTGAACTCCGCGATAATTCAGGGCTATCCCGACAGGATTTTTACCTGCGCCTTTTTGAGCAGGCAGAATTGAAGGAAACTACTGAAGTTCCAGGCGTATAAAACAATCAATAAAAACCGTGGAGTGAAATATGCCCAATAAACATACCTTCAAAGCTATCATTCAAAACGCAGGCGGAGGCGGCGCATTTGTGGAAATCCCCTTCGATGTGGAAGCGGCTTTGGGCGCGAAAAAGCCCAAGGTCAAAGCCATGATCGGGGGCGTTCCCTATCGCGGTATATTAACACGGATGGGCGGCGAACATCATATCTTGATCATCCTTAAAAACATCCGCGAGCAGATCGGGAAAACATTCGGCGATGAAATAAAGATCATTGTGGAGGAAGATATCGAACCGCGTGTGATCGAAATTCCAAAGGAATTGTCAAAGGAGTTGAAGAAGGATAAGGATACCAAAGCCTTTTTTGAAAAACTATCCTACACACATCAACGCGAATATGTGATGTGGATCAACGAAGCCAAAAGGGAAGAGACGCGCCAGACGCGCGTTGCAAAAACAATAGAGATGCTGAAAAAGGGTAAAAGATCGCGATAATTTCAGCGAAGAACAGAATGGCAAAACTTAACATTGGTGACCGACAACTTTTCTATACTTCTACAGGTTCAGGTATTCCAACAGTAATCTTTGAAGCCGGGCTTGGTGATACATCCGAAATATGGGTAAAAGTTCAACCAGTCATTGCTGAACACACCCAGACCTTTAGTTATGACCGTGCAGGCCTCGGACAAAGCGATCCTGCACCGAAGCCTCGCACCTCTCAGGATACGGTGGATGATCTAAAGTTGCTTCTAACTGGCGCGCACATTTCACCACCTTATATTCTCGTTGGTCATTCATTCGGCGGCATGATAGTCCGCTTGTTTGCCAGCCAGCATCCTGAAGATGTTGTTGGAATGGTGTTGGTGGATGCCACACACGAAGATCGGACTTCCGAGTTCGAGAAGGTTTTATCCGAAGAGTTGATCGTGCGCAACCGCGCGTATCTTGTTGACCCTTCGCGGAATTCCGAAACCCTTGATCGCATCAAATCTGATGAGCAGGCGCGGAACGCGCGGATGCAATTTGATTTTCCATTGGTGGTTTTAAGTCGCGGCTTGCCCGACGAAGCCTCGGATGTTTGGCCAAGCGCAGATCTCCAACGCGTCGAACAGGATTTGCAGCGTGAGCTTCTCAAGCTTTCCCCGAACAGTTCTCTTGTTATTGCTGAAAAAAGCGGACATTTCATCCAGCGCGATCAGTCCGAACTTGTTATTGAAGCAATTCGAAAATTAATGGGAAAATAATATGAAAATAGGAACCTTAAACTGGCTCGACCTGGCTCGCGAATTGTTTTCGATCTCGCAGTCCGGGCTGACCTATTGCAAGGATGAATATGATCTGCATAGTTATCGGCGCTTGCAGGAAATCTCGGCTGAGATCATCGTCAGTGAATCGGGTTTGTCCGGCGAAACCGTCCTGCAGACTTTTTCGATGCAGGCGGGATATGCCACACCCAAAATAGATGTCCGCGGTGCGGTATTTCGTGATGGAAGAATTTTGCTGGTGCAGGAAAAAGCAGATAAAAAATGGGCAATGCCCGGAGGCGGGGCTGATATCGGCGACCTGCCGTCTGAGATGGTCAAGCGGGAAGTCTTTGAAGAAAGTGGATTGGAAGTCCGTGCCGCCAAAGTTATTGCGGTTTACGATGCCAATCGCTTCGGACCGATGGAATTTTTTCATGCATATAAGATCATCTTTTTGTGTGAATTAGTGGGTGGCGAAACGCTCACAAATTTTGAAACCGTGGCTGTGGACTTCTTTGACATAACCGATTTACCTCCGCTATCCAAAGCCCGCACTGATGAGCGCATGTTACAGGAAGTCTTTGCTCATGTGCATGACCCTTCCCGCCCCACTGCATTTGATTAAATCCATTTTCATGAAACCTGTCCTCGTTTTCCCCTTCCAGGATCCCGATGGAACCATGTTCCCACATTTGCAAGATATTCTCCCAGATTTGAAATCCAATTTCGGGCAGGCATACATCACTATCACCCATTCCACTGCCGATTATCAAGCCGGGAATGTAGCCCAATTACGAGCGGATGATTTTTTCAAGATATATCCAATTGCCTCCGAGCTGCCTGCTGGAAAACACTTTTCTTATCTTTACTCACAGGCCGCGGAGGTGGCACAATCGGACGAAATCATGCACCTGTGCTACATTGATCGGCTATCCTTTGCCCTTGAAACCAATTACCGCGACCAGTTTTTAGCGGATGTAAATGCTGTTACCCCAAGTGACCTCCCGCTGATCTTTCATCGCTCACCCCAGGCATGGGCTAGTCACCCAAAAAATTACTGCGAGCTTGAAAGTTTCGTTACACGTATCGGAGAAAGCCTGTTTGACCAAACACTGGATTATGGCTGGTGTCATCTCGTTGTCCACGCTGGACAATTGCGGGAGGTCATGTCAAAAGTCACACACTCTGGCTTGAGCATGGTTGCAGAGATGATCCTGCATCTCCAACCTCGCATCAAAACACGTGACGTAGACTGGCTTTCTTGGGAAGATCCGTTTATCTCTGGACGTGACGCAGCTGAACTGAAACTCGAACGTGAGAACAGCGCCGAAGAGATTCGAAAACGACTTTCCTACGTTCTGCCAATGGTTGAAGCATTGACAAAATTTTCTGCAAACGAAAAAAATAACCAGCACTTGGAATAACATCCATCTATCATGTACAACCTTCTTCGCTCATTCCTCTTCCGCCTCGACCCTGAACGCGCGCACACCCTCACGCTTCACGCATTACGCATTACGGGGAATATCGCTCCTTTGCGATGGCTTGTAGCACAACAATTCAAAGCGCCATTAAAACCTGTGGAAGCTTTTGGATTAACTTTCAAAAACCCGATTGGGTTAGCCGCTGGCTATGATAAGGATGGAATCGCCATTCGCGGACTCTCGGCTTTGGGCTTTGGGCACGTGGAAATTGGAACGGTCACACCCAAACCTCAGGCTGGGAATCCGTTCCCGCGCGTTTTTCGCCTTTTGGAAGATGAAGCGCTCATCAACCGCATGGGATTTCCCTCGCGCGGTGCTGAGTTTGCGCAAATGCAATTGAACCCAAACCTGCGCATGAATTGGATCGAACAGGCTGCAGGGTTTTCACCCCGAAAGAGGCAAATCAGTCAAAGGAAATGGAATACGATTCTCGGTGTAAACCTCGGCAGGAACAAAGATACGCCGAATGAAGAAGCCGTGCTGGATTATCTTGCCCTGTTGCAAAACTTTGCAGGTTGCGCCGATTACTTGACCATCAACGTCAGTTCGCCCAATACAGCCGGGCTTCGTAATTTGCAGGGACGTGAAGCGCTTGAAGGCTTGCTTGCACAATTGAATCAACAACGCTTGATCGAACAAATGGAATACAAAAAACATCTGCCGATCCTCGTTAAACTTGCGCCAGACCTGGGTGAATCAGAACTTGATGATGCCATTGAAGCCATCCTGCGCGCAGGCATGGATGGAATCATTGTTACGAATACAACTCTCGGGCGCGAGGGGTTGAGATCAAATCTAAAGGGAGAATCAGGCGGCTTAAGCGGCAGTCCGCTCAAGGTTAAGAGCGAAGCGGTTCTTCGTCAAACGGTGAAGCGTGTGAATGGAGAAATCCCGATTGTGAGCGTGGGCGGCATCATGAGTCCCGACGACGCAAAACGCCGCCTCGATTGCGGGGCGGCGTTGGTGCAGGTCTATACGGGCTTGATCTATCGCGGGCCGGGTTTGGTGAAAGAGATATTAAGTTTTATACAGCATGGTGAACAAGGTGTGCAAGAGGCTGAAATAGGATGTGGCGGATAAAGTGATGAAGAAAAGGCGCTGACTATCCTAAAGCGGAGGAGCGTTTACTCGTCAACCACTTCCACTAATACCGCTTGGACAACAGTTCGCCAGCGATAGAACCCAGTGGATTCGTTGTAATCCTTGCAGGTAATGAGCGTTATCCAGCTATAGTCTTTATTGTCCAAAATGGAAGAATCATTCGGGTCAACCCTTTCGTTCTTGTAACGTACGCTATAGATATATTGCTGTCCCCAGGCATTTATGACGATCTTATCATCCCATGATAGCTTGCCCAAATCCACGAATGGCCCTGGGCTGCCATCCGCGAGATAAACGTGCCCAGTGATCGCCGTATTACCGGGCTGTGTGGGGAATGTCGTTCCCGACAAATATCCCACTTCATTTGCGCCCAGCCAATCCAAATTCCAGCTGTTTCCGTCTTTTGGCACCCCAGTGATGGCGAGCATCTTGCCAAGTTTTGGAATTTCCAAAGTCAACTCATTGTACGATTGATATTCAAGTCGAGCGGGTTGCTCCGGTACGTTGGTCTTGACGTGTGGAGCGAACCCAGTTGAAGGTAACGCTCCCGTAGAAATTTGCCACAACTCTGTACCTGTGCGTCCGTCATTCGCAGCGAAGTAGATCGTCCAGCCACTGCGGATGGAATTCGAAATGGAACCAGTGTTACCCCCGAAAGTGAACTCGGGGGTGGATCCCCTACTTCCCGTGCGAATGTCCTTGAGCAGGAAAGTCTTGTAATGGGGGAATTCGGAATACCACACTTCCTCGCCATGTATGCCATCATTAGCCGTAAAGAAGAGGGTTGTACCCATCACACCCAAGGGTTTGGGATTGGCATCCCTTTTTCCTGGATTAATATCAGATACTTGATAGGCATATTCGTAGGGAGGTTCCGTCTTCCATAACTCAACGCCTGTTTTGCCATCGTTGGCACTGAAGAACATCTCCCAGCCGACGCTGCCAATGGCGGCCGGGTTAGAATCCTTTTTTCTGTCATTGATGTCAGCCAGTAAATAAGCGCCGTGTTGCATATCGTAACGCCACAATTCATTTCCGTATTTGTTTGTTTTGGCCGGGAAGAAAATCACGGAGTCTCCCAACCGGTTAGACCATCCCGGATCCGATCCATCACTCCCCGTTTCGATGTCTTTGATCATCTTCGTGGTGGTTTTGCTTCCATAACTCTGCCAGAGTTCTTGGTCATGCACGCCGTCGTTGGCGCTGAATATTAACATGTCGCCAAGCATATTGAAACTGGAAGGCTCCGAGCTATTCACGCCATCATAGATGTCCTTGATCATTGCTGTGCCGTTAGTTGTGCCGTTGCTGCGCCAGGGCTCTTGGCCATGGACTCCATCATCAGCCGTAAAATATAAAATATCGTAATACCCGTACAGGTATTCCGGGTTTGAGTCGCCCAACGGGTTGATATTTTTCACAAGCTGGGATTTTCCCGTTTCAGGAAAATAGGCATATAGCTCTCTGCCATCCACAGAAACAGCGTTGAAATAAAGCGTGGAACCGACAAACTGAAGCCACCTTGGATCGGATCCAGATGGGTAATTCCCCAGGTCTACGACCATTCTGGCGGTACTGGCAATAGTATTATATTTCCAGAGTTGACGTCCATGAGTCGCGTCAGTAGCGGCGAAGTAGATATCGTTCCCGTAGACTGTCAGCCATTCCGGATTCGAGTTTGCACTGCCGGCATTGATATCGCGCACCAGCATCGCTTCGCGCGTAAGGTGAGAGTATTTCCAAAGTTCGGCGCCACTCTCTTTTGTCTTAGCCTGGAAATAAAGCGCGTCGTTTTTGATGGTGAACCAGGCAGGGTCTGAACCATCAGCCCCTGTGGCGATATCCGCAACCTGCTCAACGTAATACGGTGCCCCATAAGCGCTGGCTTTGACCTGTGAGGAGGAACTGCTGCCCATGTTCATAAGGAATAAAAGAGCGATCCCTGGTAGAGCCAGTATTTTCAATACGCGCGGCTTATTTCTCAATGCTGAGACTCCTTATAGAACAGAGCAGATGAGGAGATCATCATACCAGATCGTCCCCGCCAGATTTTCCAGCTCGATGTTGCCGGGGCGGAGCGGACTGGCATCTTCATAGGATACCATCATCTTGCCGTCCAGCGCAACTTCGATAGCCCCCCTGCGCTCGGCGATCTGGTAGCGGTTGTTGAGAACTTGGCCGATCATGGATACTCTATGTTGGGTGCGCTGTCTGTCAACGAATGGGGAAATCCGCTCCGCGTAAACGAATTTGCGCTGTCTGTGCCATTCGTTTATTCGTTGCCATTCGTTGATAACAACTTCTACGGCGTCCGATCTCCATTCGCATCAAAAGTGATCTTTCCCGAAACGCCGTCATAGCCCGACGTGCTTCGCACGGCTTGCGCCAATGCCTGACGCGGAATCACCAACTGGCCTTTTTCGTCCACGACTGCAACCGATTCGATAGCCATCAACAAAATCGTTGCCGCGTCGTAGGCTTCGGCAGCGAATGGCTGGCAGCATTCGCGCCCGACTGCCGCTTTGAATTTCGCCGCAAACGATTGATACTCTGGTGACGACGGATCGGCAACGGGATTGTCGCTGGGGTTGACGTCAATCGTCAGTCCGAGCCGGTTGAATGTCTGCGAGCCTTGCTGCGAAAGTTCGCTGCGGGTGGCCGAAGGCGAGATGAAGACGATGTGACCGGCATCGAACAGCGGCATGGCCGCCGTGAGCGCCGAGGAGCAAGTTGTGCCGACGACTGCCGCTAGTAAGTCGGTCTTCAGCAATTCTTTCGCGGCGGCCTGCCCGCCCTCCGCAGTGCATTTGTCATCCGCCGAAACCGGTTCGATTGGGAAACCGGCCACGTCACCAGTTTCGGAAATTGCCAACAGCGCCGCGTCCCGCTGATCCTGTCCCATCGACGCCAGATCGCCCGTGAGCGAACTGGCAACGCCGATCAGAATCGAGTCGCCTGGCGCGATGACAACCGTTCCCCACGGATCGGCCAGCACGGCAGCAAGCGCTTCCGGACTGCCAAGCGCGGCGGTGGGGGCTTGCGTCCCGCCCGCAATGATCTCGTTTACGCGGAAGTTGTCTATCGCCAGTTCAACCCCGTTACTCAATTCTATCGAGATACCCCCGCTGAGGTGCGGTGCCTCTTCATCGATATAGTCGAAATACTGCTGGCCATCCACCAGGATCTGCACCCTATTCCCGATGACGATGACCTGGGCCGTGTGCCAGCCCTCTGCCGCGAAGTCGCGATCATTGCGCGCGCGCTGCTCCTGCATCCGGGTGTCACAACTTTCATCCTTCAGTTCGCTGGCGTCGGTCGAGAGGACGGCGACGTAGTTGTCCAGCGCCGGCACGGTCGGCGGGCAGTCGTCAGTCCGGAACCTCAGGGTGAAATAGTAGGCATTGTGCTCGTCGGGCTGGAGGAACTTGAAGTCGAACTGCGCCTCGTAGTCCGTCCAGTCGTCGCCCCGCAAGGAGGCAAAGCCTTCCCCTTCCGTCGGGACATTCTGCAATACGGTTCGCCCGTCCAGCGTAACGGCTTCCCACATCTGCGGCTGGAAATCCCAGCGCGGGGAAGGCTCACCCTCGAAATCGTCCTGGAACAAGATCGGGCCAAGCGTACCCTCGGTGATCATTGGCGTGGGGGCAGAGGTCGTTGACTCTTCGCCGAAAGTCGGCAGTTTATAGGGCGAACCCGGGCACCAGGGTGGTTGCGGCCAGGGGCCTGCAGGCGGGCAAATATCGAACACACCCATCACGACCACCCCAAGGATACACAACCCAAGGAATCCGAGAATCACGATTAACGCAATTTTTTGTACCTTTTTCGCTCCGGGCTGTTTCGAGGGGGGCATGTATCCAGGCTTGATCTTCTTTGTACGAAGCTCCTCGACAACTTCCTCCTCCTTGATTGCCGCAGCCAGCCGGTTAAGTACACGTTCCATTGCTGTGACCATTTCCCCGGCCGTTTGGTAGCGGTCATCTACATCCTTGGCGGTGGACTTGAGGATGATATTCTCCACTTCTGCCGGGATGTTCGGGTTCAACTGGCGAGGCATCGGCATTGGAGCCGTCATGTGTTTGATGACGATGGCCATCGGCGTGTCAGCGCGGAAAGGTACGTCCCCGGTCACCAATTCGTACAACATGATGCCCAGCGAGTAGATATCGGTGCGCGCATCCACCTGGTCGCCGCGTCCCTGTTCGGGTGACATATACATCGGCGTCCCCAGTCCCACGCCCGTGCCGGTAAGTTTCATGGAGGATTCAGCCATCTGCGCCAGACCAAAATCGGCCAGCATTGGCCAGTTCCCCTCCGCCATCAGGACATTGCTTGGTTTGATATCCCGGTGGACAATGCCGCGTCCGTGTGCATATCCCAGGGCGCGGGCGATGGGCAGCAGCAAGCGCAGTGCTTCTTCGGGGCTGTGCGTTTGACCGCGTTCGTGCTTGAGCGTGCCGCCCTCGACGAACTGCATGACCAGGTAGGTGATCCCGCTTTGCTCACCGTAACTGTAGATTGGGATGATGTTGGGGTGGTTCAACTGGGCAATGGCCTTAGCCTCGCGGCGGAAACGCTGGGTGAAGCTGGGATCGCTGGCGAAGAACTGCGGCAACACCTTGACCGCCACGTAGCGGTCGAGGGCGGCTTCGTAACCTTTGTAAACCGTTGCCATACCTCCTTGGCCTAATCGCTCCACTAGGCGGTACGCGCCCAGCGTCTGCCCAACCAGTGAGTCCTCCATCCCGATCATTGTGGCCTGGGCGCCTTCCGCCATCCCGCGCTGAACCTCTGTGACCCGGTTCAGGAATTCGGCCGCGCTCTGGATGCGCTTGGCAGGAACGGGATGCAGGCACTTGGCGACCAGCTCATCCCATTCGGGCGGGATACCCAAGCGCTGTCGGCTGGGTAACATGTCTGCGATCAACGAGCGATCAGATGCAATAGCATTTGCATCCAGTTCCTTGCCGGTCAAGATCTGGAACAGCAAAGCGCCCAGCGAGTAGAAATCAGTCCTGGGGTCGGCTTTCTCGCCGCGCAGTAATTCGGGGGCGTGATAAGGCTGTGCCTTGGCTTTACCTTCCGCCAGCAGTTCGCCAATGTTCAAGCCCTGCGCCATACCCAGATTGGTCACACGAACAACACTGTCGCTGGAAAGTAGAATCTTTTCCGGGTCGAAGACTACCTGGAAAACACCAGCCTGATGGATCGTCTCTGCATATTCCCCTAACTGCCGGGCGATATCGAAGGCAATATCCAATTGGAGGCCGTTCCCTCCCGTCACCAGATCCGCCAGTGGCTGGCCCTCGATGCCTTCGCGGACTATGACAACCTGCCCCTCCACCTCGCCATATTCAAGCACAGGAACAGTGTGGGGCGACTCGATCTTAGTGATTGCCTTTGCCAGCGATTCGAATCGCTCCAGGAAATCCACAGCAGCGACCATGTTTGGTTTGATGGCGGTGACGTTCACGGTCAGGCCGGTTTGGGTATCTTTGCCATTGTAGGTAAGGAAAAGATCATTTTCTCCGGTTTGTTCTGAAACAAGGAATTTTTCCAGGACGGTTTTATTCAGCATAATTATTCCTTTGTGAGTTCAATTACGATCATTTTATAACTTTTTTCTAGCGCCCATTGATCTACCTCGGATTTTTGAGATATCCCGTGATGAATGGGATGATGCAATCTTAACTTCTGCCTTGTAGTAGTCCCTTTTTTTTGCGTAGAGTCAGGAATCCAACCAGAGCTGTGAATGCAATCAACAACAACCCAACCACAATCAAGAAGATCAGTCCTTTCAAGGTTAATTCTACGTTATTCTGACCACTTTGGAGAAAATCTGGTGTGTTTGTACCGTAGAATCCTATCAGACCAAGGAAAACAGCAATCATTCCTGGTAATCCGCATAGAAGGCTTGTAATAATGGTGGCAATTATTCCTCTGGTTCTTTTATTCTTTCTTTCCCCTTCCTCTTGAACTGTGTGTACAGGTCGAACGACTTCCGCATGGGACACAGCAGACAGACTGCTCATTGCTTGTTCTATGCTTGTGGCCATCTCATCTGCAGATTGGTAACGGTTGTCCGGGCTTTTGGCCGTCGCCTTCAGGATAATCTCCTCGACTTCCTTCGGAATATCCTTCTTTACTTGACGCGGCAGGGGCAGCGGGGCACTCAAGTGCTTGATGACGATCGCCATCGGCGTATCGGCGTGGAATGGAACATCCCCCGTCACCATCTCGTAGAGCATGATACCCAGCGAGTAGATGTCGGTGCGGGCATCCACCTTGGCTCCCTGCCCTTGCTCGGGTGACATGTAAGCAGGTGTGCCCATGCCAACACCGGTGCCGGTCAGCTTGGTGTTGGTGGATGCTTCCGCCATCTGCGCAAGGCCGAAGTCTGCGAGCACCGGCCAGTTACCATCCGAGAGCAGTACATTGCTTGGCTTGATGTCGCGGTGGATAATGCCGCGCGCATGAGCATATCCCAAGGCGCGGGTGATCGGCAGCAGCAGACGCAAGGCTTCTTCAGCGCTGAAGACTCTGTCCCGGCCATGCTTCAGTGTTCCACCCTCCACGAACTGCATGGCAATATAGACGATATTCCCCTCTTCCCCGTAGGAGTGAATCGGGACGATGTTGGGATGGCTGAGTTGAGCCACGGCTTTGGCTTCGCGGCGGAAGCGCTTTAGGAAGTTGGGGTCGCGAGCTAAGAACTGGGGCAGCACCTTGATGGCCACATAACGACCAAGTGCAGCCTCATAAGCTTTGTAGACAGTTGCCATGCCGCCCTGTCCCAACCGTTCCACCAGTCGGTAAGCACCCAGGGTCTGGCCGATGAGAGAATCTTCGATACCGAGAATCGTTTCCTCCGTCCCGACAACCATCCCGCTATGTACTTGCTCCACTCTATCCAGGAACTCGGCCGCGCTCTGGATGCGCCGGCTCGGGTCGGGGTGAAGGCACCTGGCGATCAATTCGTCCAATTCGGGTGGCAGGCCGGGGCGTACATGGCTGGGATAGAAATCTGCTAATGCGATGTCCTGAGCTTGTCGAAGGATGGGCGTCTTCCCCGCTGCAGTTTGCGCATCCGGTACTTTGCCTGTCAGTGCGGTGAACAGCAGCGCGCCTAAAGAGTAGAAATCGGTGCGTGCGTCTGCCTTCTCACCACGCAGCAATTCGGGCGCGTGGTATGGAGTAGTTTTGACCTTGCCATTGGATAACAATTCTTCGATGTTTAACCCCTGCACGAGACCCAGGTCCAGAACGCAGATGACATTTTCAGTTGTGAGCATGATGCTGGCAGGGTCGAAGACTCCCTGGGTCATAGCGTGCTTGTGAAGTGCATCCAGGTACTCCCCCAACTGAGAGGCGATGCTGAGGACAACATCCAGAGGGAGGTTGTCTCCTCCTGTTGTCAAGCTGGCAAGAGTCCGGCCCTGCACCCCCTCCGAAACAATGACCACTTGCCCATCCACCTCTCCGAAATCGAGCAGCTTCACCAGGTGGGGAGATTCGATCCTGGAGATTTTCTGCGCAAGCGGGGAGAAACGGGAGAGAAAATTCGCTGGTTTGGTAATTTGCGCGTTGATTACGAAGATTGTGCTTGATCTCTCTGTCTTTACCTCTTTTCCGCCATATAGGATGCAAATATCGGTTTCACGAATTTTCTCACCCAGCGTGTATTTTCGGAGAAGCATTGCTTCAACCATGCCTTATTTCTCCTTGATAATGAACTCGAATTCGGTGTTTCCAACCCTGATCTTGTCCCCGTGTTTCATGATGGTTGGCTGCTGGATCATTTCGTTGTTGACATAAGTGTGGTTCGCCGAACTGAGATCACGCAGGAGGTACTCTGTGCCAAAAACTTCGATGCTGGCGTGCGAACGGGACATACGTGGGTCACGGATGATGATCTCCGCGTTATCGCGACCGATCACCTGTTTCTTGGAGAGTTTGTATTGTTGCCCAGCGCGCTCACCTGACATCAGGGTCAGGACAGCGCACGGTGGTTTGATTGGTGCAGCATTGATCTCCGCCTGGGTCGCGGCGAACACATCCACATCCTGCGAGGCTATCCTCTCGACAAGTGCTCCACAGGCCGGACAGAAAGCCTGCCCGGCCTGGATTTCCTGACCACAACGAACACATTCTATTTTCTTTTCCAACCAACCCCTCCCTCACAAAGTTTACAGTGTGTCTTTCCGTTTCTGCAATCCCAGGATGGCGAAGAACATCACCGTGATCTGGATGCCCAGGATCAACCAGCGTTCTCCAGGAGTGCCGTAAAACGCTCGTCCATAACGATTCATAATGGTGCCGAGGATGTTTTCCGCTGCGCCAATGGCTTTCTGGCGGTTGCGCTGCCAGTCGGCAAGGTCGTTGCCGTATAAGTCAATCTTTTGCGAGTAATCTGTGAATTGCTGCTCGCTTGCGTCGCTGTAAGCCTCCAGGGCGGCCTTTTGGGATGTCGAATATTCTTCAAACTGCTGCTGGGAAGCATCATAGTATTCGCTTAACTGGTCTGACCGGCTTTGGAAGTATGCCTCGTTCTGCGCTACACTGTCGTCCCGATATTGATCAAGCTCGTAAAGTAGAATAGGCGTTGGCAAAGGGGTGGGGGATGGATACGGAGTGAGGGTGGGCAAGCTCATTGGTGTCGCCATCGGTGTGGGCGTCGGCAGGCGATTGGGTTGCACCGGTTCTTGAGGTTCAGCCTGACTGAGGGCTAGTTTCGCAACGTCATCATAGTATTCCTCTGAGAACAAGCCGGGTATGCCAGGACACTCCTGGAACAAATAGGTTCCCATGCAGGGGCAACCGGGTTGGTTCTTTTGCACTTCGGTGAGGGCGCTGCGCTGATCTTTAGGCAAAGCCCAACACTCATCCTGCACAAGGGTGTCGCCCATGTCTGTTGAGACCACAAAGGCTTCGAATGTCCAACGCGCCGGCGTAATGTAGCTGACCAATTCGCCCAGTGGCACCTCCTCGAGCGGGATCAGGACACCTGTGTAGAGGAATTGCGGCACGATCACAGCGATCAGGGCGATCAGGGCTGCGTTCTGATTTGGGACAGCGGAGGAGATTACCAGTCCCAGCAGATATCCGGAGAGGATCCCCAAAACAATGGTGATGAATAATGCACCATAGATCCCCGCGCTTGTGGCCGGCGGGTTGATCAGTATAATTACGGTGAGCAGGATGATGCCGCCCTGGTAGAAAGACATAACAAAGCCCATCCACAATTTCGAAAAAACATAGGGAAGAATTTTCAACCCCACGGCGCGTTCGCGTTTGTAGATGTCTGCTTCTTTGATGATCTCACGCACGCTGGTCATCGCGCCGACCAGAAGTGCAACGATGGCTGTCATGAACCACATACCCATGACATTGTTCATGCTGCCATCGACTTCGTCGAAGATGTTCCTGCCCCAGATGAAGTTCATCAGTCCCAGGATCGGCGCTAGAGCCAGCATCATCATCAGTGAAACCTTATCTTGGAACAGAATCTTCAAGTTGCGCGCCGAGAGTATTCGCAATTGCTCGAATGCCGATGTTTTTTGAGATTGCTTCTGGGAGGGAGCGGCCGACTTGGCATTGCTGGGTTTAGCGGACTGGAGCGGCTGTGCGGCTACCGGTTCGCTTTTCACCGGTTTGCAGTATTTGCTTGCCTGGAATCGTTCCGCCCATTCCTTCGGTGTTCCCCGCTCACGATCGGTCAGGAGACGGTAGATCTCGTCGAATTCCATCTCTTTTTCCAACCGTTCGCGCGGCGTGCGGTAGGAGTCGAAATGCGCAAGTGCATCTTCAGGCGCGCCGAAAAAGACCAGATAACCGCCCGTGCCGAGAATGATTACCTTGTCGCACAGCATTACGTTCTTGGTCGTATGGGTAACAATGATGATCGTACGCCCCTGGTCGGCTAGGCGGCGCAATAGGCGCATCATCTCGTACTCGGTGCCGGGGTCAAGACCGCTGGTGGGTTCATCTAGGAAAAACAGGCGCGGGCGGGTAAGCAGTTCGACACCGATTGAGACACGTTTCAGTTGACCACCTGACAAGCGCGAGATGGGTATATCCTTGCGCTCCCACAGCCCCAGGTCATTGAGAGTCTGTTCGACCACGGATCGGCGTTCTTCCAGTGATGTATCCGAAGGCAGCCGCAGACGGGCTGCGTAATCCAGCGCCATGGTCGGGGTGAGTTCCATATGGACAATATCCCGCTGAGGCACGTAGCCGATCTCATCGCGGAACATATCATAGTTGTCGTACAAGCTGGTTCCGTTAACGAACACCTGGCCATCCGTGGCCGGGCGGAACCCATTCAACGTATCCAGGAAGGTGGTCTTTCCCGAACCACTCATTCCAACCAGGGCAACGAACTCATTCCCGCCGATGTTTAGATTGATATCCTTGAGAAGGTTGAGGCTCTTGGATACCCATTTGTGGATATGGATGGCATCAATGGAGTAACCGGTCTCCGCCTCCATCTGGATGCCCGCCCCTGAGAAGATGAAAGAGTAGGGGCCGATCTTGACCCGGTCACCCGGCTTGAGCCACGATTCGCCTTTAATCAGGGTGCCGTTGACGTAGACACCATTGGCGCTCTGCAGGTCGAGGACACGGAAGCGCTTACCCATTCGCTCGATGACTGCGTGATAGCGGCTGATTGCAGGGTGATCGAATTGGACAGTATTCTTTTCGGAGCGTCCGATGGTGACTCGCTCCTTGCCACTCAAGTCCAGGAATCGGGCATCGGCAAGTATTGAAAGCCGGGTCGCGTCCTTCTGAACGGCAGAGAGCGCAGCAACATCTTCAGGCTGTGAGCTGACAAACTGAGTTCCCAGACCGGACAGCGCACCCTTATCTGATATCTCCGCAGCAACCTGCGCGGAGATCATGAAGGTTGTTTCATGGATGATGAAAGGATGGTCAAGCTCAATCTGATGAGGTTGTTCCGAATCGATCTTCTGACCGTTGACGATCACACCGTTGGTGGATTTCAGGTCGGTAATCCAGAAACTATCGCCTTCCACTTTCAGACGGGCATGCTGACGCGAGATCCCCAATGATTTGATCTGTACCTCGCAGCCCGGTTCGCGCCCGATGACAAACTCGCCATCTGGCAGATGCATGCTCTTCTGATGTTGTTCCTTATCACTGTAGATTAGGAAATAATTGCGGGCCGGGGGTCTTTCGGGTGCATTGAACGTGAAACTACCCAGCATGGTCTTATCGGAGCTGATGAGGGGAAGCGCACCAGGCGCAGCATCCATCTCGTGGCGCAAGATGATCTTCCCGGACTCCGCCGTTTCCCCCATTTGGCGAGTCTTGACTTCGAACTGGAAGCCTGCGATTTTAAAAGACTGTCCCGGCGCGATAGGGAAAGCCTTGCGTGGCGGCAGGGGAACACCATCCAAGAACGTGCCCTTCGCTGAGCCAAGATCCATGAGCACGCAATGCTCCCCGATCAACTGGATCTGGGCGTGCTTCCTGGAGACATCATTTTCACCTAGAACAATGTCACAATCTTCCATCCTGCCGATGATGGTCTTTTCGCTTGTGAGGAGGTATTTCTTCTTCTTATAACCACCTGAATACTTAATTTCCAACAACATTCCGGTAGCATCCTTCATCGTTATCTCTCTCCCATGTTATCATCGGGGTTGATAGAGAATAATTGTTGTATTGTTGATCATTATAAAACTTATGGAAGTGAAAAACAAGGGATCATAGAGTGTGTAGTGTTTCGATTAGTAAGGTGTTCATAAGATTCTAAAACAAATTCATACCAATTCGGTGGTATATATATTTGCAATATGGATAATTTTTTGGAAGATGAAATCACGGTCATAGAAGGTCCCCGCCTCCGATTTTTAATAAGTCAACGCAGGTTGGGCGTTGGGCTCGAACGAAAGCCTCCGTCCCTTTGTCACCGAGCTTACACGTCTGCTAAATTTTAAAGGGGCGATGCCGGTGCAGGTCTATATGGGCATGGTCTATCGCGGGCCGGGTTTGGTGAAGGAGATTTTAAACAGGCTGGATGAGGGCAAGTATACCTATCTAATGGAGTGAGTGCAATAAAAAAGCGCTGCAATTTCACACCATTGTTCCAGATACAATCCGCAATTATATTCCCCAAAACAACCCATTCGTACTGTTACGGAATTCTAATGAAATTCTGAAACGATTCAACCGCGCGGGTGTGGTATATTCCGCCTACAGGTAATCTTATGGACGATAAAATCACAATCATTGAAGGACCTCCCCCAATCTTTGAGCATGTTAATGATGGTTGGGCAATGGGCTTGAACGAAAGCCCAACTCTCTCCGTCCCTGCGCTGACGCGTTTGCGAACCTTTAACGGACCCGCGCTCGTGCAAAGATGCTACACCGCCTGGCACAACAAGTCGTCCATCCACTTGCTATATCGCAACGACATGGGCCTCGAGCAAACAGCCCCCATCCTTGCGGCTCGCAATGTGGAAACTCCCGAAGGCCATGTTCTGCTGTTGTGGGTCTATCTCGATGGCGAGAGCGTGGAATATGAAATGGATGCAGGCGACGACGACCAGATTGAAGATAACCCGGACGAATAGAAAGGAATCAGGTGACAATCACCCGCTTTGCGAAAGTGACTGTCACCTGATTTGACTCACATGCCAACGCTTCTTTCTTCGGCGCAAGCTGGCTCTGTTATCCTGACACTTAACCGTCCCACACGCGCCAACGCCTTTAACTTTGAAATGACCAATGAGTTTCAACGCGCCCTCGCTGAAGCGGAGACGAATCCACAGGTGAGGTGTGTGGTTATCACAGGGGCGGGCAAAGTCTTCAGCGCAGGCCAGGATATTGGCGAAATGAAAAAAGGTGGATCAATCTCGTACCGCGAACATTTGAACAAAACTTACAACCCATTGATTTTGCAAATTAGAAACATGGGCAAACCGGTAATCGCCGTAGTGAATGGAGCCTGCGCCGGCGCGGCCTTTGGTATTGCGCTGGCGTGTGATCTGCGGATTGCCAAAACCACCGCCTTTTTTGTGGTGGGGTTTAGCGGCGTCGCCCTCGCGCCTGATTCTGGCGTTTCTTTGTTCCTGCCAAAATATATCGGACTCGGACGCGCGCAGGAATATTTTTATACCAATAAAAAGATTCCTGCCCTGCTTGCTTATCAATGGGGCATGGTCAATTGGGTAGGCGGATTCAACTATCAGCGGCTGGTCAGGCAAACTGCGGCTGAGCTGGCTCGAGGTCCGCGTGAAGCGTTTGCGGCGGGGAAGAAGGCGTTCAACAAGGCCATCCTGCCCAATCTGGAGGAAGTCCTGAACTACGAAGGAGTCCTGCAAGAGAAAGCGGGAAAATCTGCAGAGCATCAGGAAAGTGTGACGGCGTTCTTTGAGAAACGCGCTCCAAAATTTGGGTAGCGTATCTTTTCAGCAAGAACCAGGGTTATTAAAAGGGAGCAAAAAACGTCATAATTTATCAAAAATTAGCGGAAATTTGTCATATTGACGCAAAATAAATATTCGTGTAAAGTTACTATGGTAATTGTGATTTATTGGATTAATCATATGACGCAGTGTGTTGATATACAGCGTGCTTAAAGCGGGCAACCCGTCCGGGATGCCCGCTTATATTTTCTCTACCGCTTGTTGCATAAATTACTAAACTTTATGGAAGAAATTACGAATAAAAATCATAATTCTAGTTTAGTTTTTTTATGCGGCACTCTGTAAAACCTGCTTAAGGAGAACATTATGTCAGGACCGATTAATGCTTTTGAAATGGCACAGAAACAATTTGACGGCGTAGCCAGGCAGTTGAAATTGGATGCTGGTGTAGCCGAGGTTTTACGCTGGCCCATGCGCGAATTTTCCTTTCGCATTCCAGTGCGTTTGGACGACGGCTCTCTCAAAGTTTTTCAAGGATTCCGCGTCCAGCACAACGATGCGCGGGGTCCCAACAAAGGCGGTATTCGCTTCGCCGCAAACGAAACGATGGATACGGTGCGTGCGCTGGCCACATGGATGACGTGGAAATGTGCCGTGGCGGATATTCCCCTCGGCGGCGGTAAGGGCGGCATCATTGTTGATCCGTCCACGTTGTCTGTGAATGAAAAAGAAGAAATGTGCCGCGGATGGGTGCGCGCCATGTGGAAGAACATTGGTCCACGCAACGATGTGCCTGCTCCGGATGTTGGTACCACGCCTCAAATGATGGGCTGGATGATGGATGAATATTCCCGCCTCGTCGGTCAATATACACCTGGTGTATTCACCGGCAAGCCTCTCGGCGGCGGCGGTTCACTCGGACGCACCGAAGCCACCGGCTACGGCGTGATCTATACCGTGCGCGAAGCGATGAAACACCTTGGCATGGATTCCAAGAAATCCGTTGCGGCAATTCAGGGCTTTGGCAATGTTTCACAATATGCATCAGTCGGCTTTGTGGAATTGCTCGGCGGTACAGTTGCCTGTGTTTCCTGTTATGACCGCCATGACAGGAAGGCATACACCTACAGCAAAAAGGGCGGCATTGACCCGCGCTTCCTGCTCTCGATTGTGGATGAATATGGCACGATTGACAAGAAGAAGGCTCAGGATGCGGGTTACGTTGTCGAAGACGGCGATGCCTGGATTTCCAAGGAAGCCAATGTGTTGATCCCTGCCGCGCTCGAAGGTCAGGTCAATAGCGATACAGTTTCCAAGATGTCTAGGAACATTAAGATCATCGCCGAAGGCGCGAACGGACCCTGCACTCCCGAAGCGGATGAATATTTCAAGAAGAATAAGATCTTCAACATCCCCGACTTCCTGTGCAATGCGGGCGGCGTGACCACCTCCTACTTTGAACAGGTTCAGAACGATATGAACTTCTACTGGCCGAAGGGTGAAGTCCTTGAAAAACTCGACCAGAAGATGACATCCGCTTTTCACGGCGTGCTCGAACGCAGTGAGAAGGAAAAGGTCTACATGCGTGATGCGGCGTACATGGTGGCGATTGACCGAGTGGTGAAAGCCATGGAACTGCGCGGCTGGTTGACGGGTAATGCGTAAGTAAGAGATTAGAGAATTAGAGATTAGTGATCGGACATTTGTAATTCGTAATCAGTCAAAGAGGATGTGCTGAAAAGCGCATCCTCTTTTTGATACAATCACCACAAATACTATTCTCCATTTTCTATTCTCTATTCTCTAATATGAGGCACTCATGTCAAAACGAACTTTCAAATGGGACGACCCCTTTATGCTCAGCGACCAACTCACCGACGAAGAGCGCATGATCCGCGACACGGCGCGTAAATATTGCCAGGATAAGTTAATGCCGCGCATCCTTGAGGCGAATCGAAATGAGACCTTTGATCGCGCGATCATGGATGAGATGGGGGGTATGGGATTTTTAGGTTGTACTCTGCCCGAAGAATATGGCTGCGCGGATTTGAATTATGTTTCCTACGGATTGATCGCCCGCGAAGTGGAGCGCGTGGACAGCGGCTATCGCAGCGCGATGAGCGTGCAAAGTTCATTGGTCATGCATCCCATTTATACCTATGGCTCTGAAGAACAAAAGAAAAAATATCTACCGCAACTCGCCAGTGGAAAGCTTATCGGCTGTTTTGGTCTGACCGAACCCGATCATGGCAGTGACCCCGGCAGCATGGAGACCCGCGCCAAAAAAGTGGATGGTGGTTGGATTTTGCATGGCAACAAAATGTGGATCACCAATTCACCCATCGCGGATGTGTTCATCGTGTGGGCAAAAACATATTACGCTCAAGGCGGCGTCCCCGCCGCTGACTCTTCCGCCGGGGACGGCGAAAGGAGCGATGGTGAGATTCGCGGTTTTATTTTGGAAAAAGGGATGAAGGGGTTAAGCGCCCCGAAGATCGAAGGTAAATTCAGTTTGCGCGCAAGCATAACAGGCGAGATCGTGATGGAAGAAGTCTTTGTGCCTGATGAGAATCTTTTACCGAATGTCTCTGGTTTGAAAGGTCCGTTTGGATGTTTGAACAAGGCGCGATATGGAATAGCATGGGGCGCATTGGGCGCGGCGGAATTTTGCTGGCATGCGGCGCGTCAATATACTTTGGATCGTCCGCAGTTTGGCAGGCCGCTGGCGGCGAACCAGATCATTCAACTAAAACTGGCAAATATGATGACAGAGATCACCCTCGGTTTGCAGGGCGCATTGCGGGTGGGACGTTTAATGGATGAGGACAAGTCCACGCCTGAGATGGTTTCACTGATCAAACGCAATTCATGCGGCAAGTCACTTGAGATCGCGCGCACCTCCCGTGATATGCACGGTGGCAACGGTGTATCCGATGAATTCCATGTGATACGACACATGATGAATTTGGAAGCAGTTAATACTTATGAAGGCACGCATGATATCCATGCGTTGATATTAGGCAGGGCGCAAACGGGGATACAGGCGTTTTCATAAATAGTAGGGACACAGCCGGAGGCTGTGTCCCTACGAAGTCTATTAAATCTCGCAATAACGTTCCACGCGCCTGCCGATGATGGCGAGACTGTCCGCCCAGAATTTTTTGGTGCGGATGTCAATGCCAAAGCGGTCGGCAAGTTCTGCCGCGCGGTTCTCGCCTGTGGAGGCGAGCAGGTCCTTGTAATCTGGCACAAAGTCTGCGCCGCGTTTTTGGTAGATGGCGTACAAGCCTGTTGCAAAGAGCAAACCAAATGCGTAGGGGAAATTGTAGAAGGATAGATTTGGGGAGTAGTAATGCGGTTTCCAAGTCCACATGAATTTTTGCAGATAGCGTTCATCCAAGCCTTCGCCGTAGGTGGCTTTCTGTGCGCGTTCCATGATGTCGTTCAGATCATCAGCGGAGAGTTCTGATTTTGCGCGGCGCTCAAAGACTTCCTTCTCGAAAAGATAACGTGAGTAAATGTCCACGATCACGCCGGTGGCATTATTCATCTGCGCTTCGAGTACAGCCAGTTCTTCCTGCGGATCGGTTACCTGTTTCAAGACGGCCTCAGTAACGATGGTCTCGCACATAATGGATGCGGTCTCGGCCAATGTCATCGGTGTAGCTTGTTGCAGTTCGGTCTTGCCGGCTTGATAGGCACATTCATTATGGAAGGCGTGCCCGAGTTCATGTGCCAGCGTGCTGACCTGATCGAACGAGCCGTCAAAATTGCTGAGGATGCGGCTTTCTTTTACGCCTGCAACACCCATGCAAAATGCGCCGCCGCGTTTGCCATCGCGCTGTTCGGCGTCAATCCAGTTGTTGTCAAAGGCGCGTTTGGCAAAGGCGCCGAGTTCGGGGGAAAACTTGTTGAAGTTGCCGACGATAAAATCGCGCGCTTCCTCGAAGGAATATACCTTGTCGGTCTTGCCCATCGGCGCGGAAATATCCCACCAGGCGAGTTTTTCCTTGCCGATCAATTTGGCTTTGTGCTTGAAATACTTGCGGAACATCGGGAAGGAATCTTTCATCGCGTCGAGCATTGCATTTAATGTTTTACGATCCATGCGACAAACATCTATGGATGCGTGGATGGCATCTTCGCGGCCGCGTTTTTTATCAAGAGTCAGCGCTTCGCCCTTGACCCCGTTCATGCAGGCGACCAACGTTTCTTTGACTGCCTCCCAGGCGATATTCTCCGCTTCGTAGCCGCGGCGGCGTGTCCCTTCGTCGGGATGCGAGCGCAGGTTGATCAGCGCCGGCATGGGAAGTTTCTGTATCTTGCCGTCCAGCTCAAAGTCAACGGAAAGTTGCGAGGTCAACGTCCCCTGCAATTTGCCGAAGGCATTGCCCCCGCTCAAGGTCAGTTCGGCGGCGAGAATTTCCTCCGCTTCGCTCATCATGTATTTGGATTGTTCAACGCTTTCATTGAGTGTGAATTCATGCGCTTTTGCAGAAGCGTTTGTCTTGGCGGCTTTCTTCACTGCGGCTTTTCCCAGCTTGCCAGCCCACGCCTGGAATTTGGTGTTGAGGATGCTCGCCTGCACAGACATCTGCTCAAATTCCGAGAGGGCGCGCATGGCGTCTTTGTCCCGCGAGTCGGTAGTGACGAAGGAGTAAATGTAGGGGTTAATGGTGTTGGAAAGTTCAAAGAGCGCGTTGAAGCGGTCTACAGATTCGCCGAGCAATTTGCCGAGTTTCTTCGGCTCGGTCTTTGCATCTGCTTTGCTGGCTTTCTTGAAAAACACTTCCATTTCATCCAGCATGGATTTGTATTTCTTGATGGCGCTTTTGAATTCTTTTGATTCAAGCGATGGATAGACATTGGTCATATCCCAGCGAGGGGCAGAAACGGTCATTTTATTCTCCTTGAAAGTGAATTAAGGCAAGTATACCAAAGGGTGTGGGAGGCAACGCCTTCGCACGTTTTAACTGGTCTACGTGGGAGGGGAACAAAAGTCCCACCATGCGGTGGGACTGATTT
>Ga0082335_1003295_pt1 | contig 26973 bp, 23 predicted proteins | sample Subgrocontami58m_FD_72375 | JGI IMG/M metagenome (GOLD analysis project Ga0082335, IMG submission 72375) | Subsurface groundwater microbial communities from S. Glens Falls, New York, USA - GMW37 contaminated, 5.8 m (SPADES assembly) (version 2) ...
GCACAGCGCAAGAGATGCAATGGGTGGAATGAAGATAAAAGATTCGGGCGGTGATGTGGCGGCGCTTTCAATTGGAGTGCAGTCGCTCTGGAACTATATAGCAGGCATTGGGACATTCTTGATGTTTGATGCGTCATATCATCTTCCGGTTGTGCAGCGTGTCAATGGTGTGCAGATGGGATATGGCTCCGGCTTCAGCGCCGGAGCGAGGGTGTATGTGAAGTAATTGGATGTTCCGGGCAGGTCTATTGAATACTATGCGAACAGGTTTATTCACCACGAATGACACGGAAAGAGAACGAATGAACACAGATTGTTTTTTTGATTTTATCACTAACTGATGATACGCAAAACCAAAAGGTACTTCTGTTTTTCATACCGACCTCATCCCCCGGCCCCTTCTCTTAAGAGGAGAAGGGGAGATTTGAGCGAGGATTCAATAAGTCCCTCTCCTCTCAGGAGAGGGATTTAGGGTGAGGTGGTTAGAGAAACAAACGAAATTCAAAATCTGCGTAACATCAGTCACTAAATCCTATTTCGCGCAAATCCGTAGATGGTTCCGCGTCATTCGTGGTGAATTGTTTGGTTGCGGCTCAGCCGCGTTAGGGAATGGCGTCCGAAATCTAAACTCTTCAATCTGAAATCTCTAAGCTCGTATGTCTCGCTGGGGAATGGTCATAGATCTTGATAAGTGCACCGGGTGCGGCGCATGCATTACGGCATGCAAGGAAGAAAACAACGTGCCGTATGTGTCGCCGGACGAAGCAGCCCAAGGGCGTGCGCTTTCCTGGATGACAATAGTAACGGAGATTGTGGGTGAGTATCCGAACGTGCGGGCAAAATATATTCCTCGTCTCTGTATGCACTGCGATGATCCTCCGTGCACAAAAGTGTGTCCTGTACGGGCAACGTATGTATCCGACGAAGGCATCGTTGCGCAAATCTATCCTCGATGCATCGGCTGTCGTTACTGCATGGCTGCGTGCCCGTACACGGTAAAGGTCTTCAATTGGTACGAGCCGGAATGGACAGAAGGAATGGAGCGTGTCCACAACCCCGATGTTTCGCTGCGACCACGGGGTGTGGTGGAAAAATGCACGTTTTGCCATCACCGCTTGCAGAAGGCTCGGGAGAAAGTACGGATGGAAGGGCGGGAATTCGTGGACGGAGAGTACAATACAGCATGTGCTGAAGTTTGTCCAACGAAATCGATTGTCTTTGGAGACCTTGCAGACCAAAACAGTCAAGTGTCTCATCTTGCCCGCAGCACCCGAGCATTCCGCCTTCTTGATGATCTCGGCACAGAACCAAAAGTGTACTATCTCACCGAAGGTGAAAAGCATGTTTGACGCGACGGTAACATCGGGTGCAGAGTTCAAAGATGCTGCTCTCCTTCGACCGATAGAAGAGACCAGCAGAAACTTCTACTATGTTGTTGCAGGTCTTTCGCTGGTGGTTCTCATCGCCGCTGTGATGTTCGTTCGTCAAGTCTGGTTTGGCTTGGGAGTGACGGGAATGAATCAGCCCGTCACGTGGGGATTCTACATTGTCAATTTTGTTTTCTTCATCGGCATCAGTCATGCCGGAACGCTCATCTCCGCCATCTTGCGATTATCGAAAGCCGAGTGGCGCCGACCGATTACTCGCATGGCAGAAGTCATCACCGCCATTGTTCTCGCCATCGGCGGACTTCATCCAATCATTGATTTGGGTCGTCCCGACCGTGTGCTTAATGTGTTTACGTCTGGTCGTCTGCAATCGCCGTTGCTGTGGGATGTTGTCAGCATAAGCGCCTACTTCACGGCGAGCACTGTGTACCTTTACGTTCCCCTGATACCGGACATTGCCATCCTGCGAGATCGCGGCACCAAACCGGAATGGCTCTACGCATTTCTCTCATGGGGCTGGCAGGGAACGCCACATCAGCACAAAGTTCTTGAGCGTGCAATTAACATCCTCATGGTGATGGTTATTCCCATTGCCATTTCTGTCCACACGGTGATCTCGTATATCTTTTCGATGACCCTGCAGCCGGGATGGCACAGCACAATCTTCGGTCCGTACTTCGTTGTTGGCGCAATTTTTTCGGGGATTGCCGCGCTGCTCATTGTCATGATCGTGTTTCGAAGGCTATTTCATTTCGAAGCATATTTGAAAGAAATTCACTTTGCGTATCTCGGCAACCTTCTGCTGGTGATGTCGCTCTTGTGGTTCTACTTTACATTCTCAGAGTACCTGACAGGATTCTTCGGACACGAGCCATTCGAGATGAAGGTGTTTTGGTATAAGTTCACCGGTCCGTATGCCCCATACTTTTGGGTAATGGTGTCGTGCAATTTTCTTATCCCTCTTTCACTGTTAACTTTCAAAAAGAGGAACATCATTCCCAAAGTGCTTACCGCGTCCATTGCGGTTGTCATCGGTATGTGGCTGGAACGTCTAATCATCGTCGTGCCAACGCTCGCGAACACGCATTTGCCAAGTCCGGTGGGTATCTACATTCCGTCGTTGGTAGAGTGGAGTCTCTTTCTCGGCGGAGTTGCCGCGTTCGCGCTTGGCTTCGCCTTCTTCTCAAAATTCTTCCCTCTCATATCAATCTGGGAAATTCAAGAGGGGCGTGAGCGCTCGGTTGCAGATGTGACAGAACGGCTTCAACAGTATCTGCCGACGGAGAGCGGGGGCAACGTGGAGGTTTTATCAGTGTGACAATGTTATGAACGGAAAAACCATATTCGGATTGCAAGTTGCGTCGCTGGTTCTGATTTGGGTACTGGTGATCCTCATTGGAATCTGGGTTGTAAACTTGCTGCGTTTGTCGTATGAGCTGCCCGATGTTCCGTCGGCGACGTTCGGCATCAGTATCATCGCCGTTCCGGTTTTCGTGACGATTGCCGGTATTCTGACGTATGTTTTCATTGGGCTGCAAAAGGGGAAGGAAAAAGAATGATTCGTTTGATCAAATGTGAGTCCTTGTCACTCGTTGCTCTTCTTGCCGTTGCTGTTCTTTGCAGCGTTCTTCGCCTCGCAGCTCAGGAGATTCCACTTCCTAACAGTCCCTTAGATGGACAAAGCGTCTTTGTTGACAAAGGATGCGTCAAGTGTCATTCAATCATGGGGAAAGGGGGAAAGATCGGATCTGACCTCGCAAAGATACAAGCGAGTCACAGCCCTGCGGGTATTGTTGCGATGATGTGGAATCACGTTTCCGATATGAGGAAGGCAATGGAGGTGTGGCAGACGATTCCGAAGTTGAACGAAAGCGAGTTGGCAAACCTTGTGGCGTATCTTTTCTCAATCAGTTACTTCGATGAGCCGGGTGACGCGGTTCGGGGGAAATTAGTATTTGAAAGGAGTGGATGTCAGAAGTGTCATCAGGTGGGCGGTGCGGGTGGAAAGATCGGTCTACCGCTCGATAAGGTGAAGCAGTTCGGCTCGCCTCTGTTTCTTGCGCAAGCAATGTGGAACCATGGTCTTGGAATGTCACGAACGATGGAGCGACTCGGGTTGAAGCGGCCAACATTTAAGGGCTCGGAGATTGCAGATTTGCTTCGCTATCTTCACAGCATCAGTCACGCATCGGCAGAAAACGTCAGCTACATGATTCCGGGCAGTCCAAAGAACGGAGAGAAATTGTTTCAAACAAAGGGGTGCATCAACTGTCATAAGATCGGGGCAAAGGGGAAATCGGTAGGTCCCGACCTAACGAAGAAAGAATTTCATCGGGGGGCGACGGCAATTGCCGGCGCCATGTGGAATCACGGTTTCATGATGTGGAAAAAAATGAAGGACCTCGATATTGCTTCTCCAAAACTTGAAGGGAATGAAATGGCTGACGTCATTTCCTATCTCTACTTCCTGGAGTTTCAGCACCAAACGGGAAATCCCGCTCGCGGAAAAGAGCTTGTCGAAACGAAAGGTTGCACAAACTGTCATGCAATAGGCGGACGCGGTGGAATGGTCGGTCCAGAGTTAGCCCGGTCGCAGCACTTCTCAAATTTCATTGCTATTGCGGCGAGGATGTGGAACCACAACCTCGATATGCAGGAGCGGATGAAAGAGTCCAACATTCCGTTTCCGCGGTTCGCTGAGCATGAGATGATTGACTTGCTCGCGTATATTCGTTTTCAAAAGTGATGGCAAAGGGAATGAAGTCAAAAGAAGCACACATGTTGGTTCAGCCTCGCTTCACTCATCCGGTGGCAGCAGTGTTGTTGATTCAGTTTGCCACCGGCTGTACAAACTCGTGGAAGGATTACCAGCGTGAATATCAGCAACAGCTTTCTCAGCGAGTTCCTGCTTCAGAACAGGCATCCACGTTAGAAGATGCAGTTGGAAAGGTTATCACTCTCCAGAACGACGACTTGGGAATCAGCGACAAGTGCTCGACTTGTCATCTCGGCATATCCAATTCTTCAATGCGGCGGGCGGATCAACCTTTTGCTAACCATTCGGGAAAATACCTCGATCACCATCCGGCAAAGAAATACGGCTGCACGATCTGTCACGGCGGAGATGGCAGTGCTCTGCGAGAAAACGAAGCGCACGCCGGCATGCTTCGCGGAGACGTGGTTGAGGTTGCGTGCACAAAATGTCATTCGCAATATGTTCTTTCAGGTGAGAGACTCGAAGGAGCACCCGCGCTTTCAAACGGTCTTCGTTTATTGAATGAACTTGACTGCACCGGTTGCCATCGAATTGAAGGATTCTCAAAGCCGAGGCGAACAGCCCCAGTTCTCACGAGCATCGGCAGCAAAGTTAACCGGAAATGGTTGTTCCGGTGGCTAAAGAATCCACTTGCGTACATGTCGAATGCGAGCATGCCAACGTACCACCTTGCCGATGAACATATCAATGCTCTCGCTGCCTACCTGATGACGTTTACTGACAGTACAATCGAGCGAATGAACGACCCTCCTCAAGGGAACAGCGAGCAAGGAGGAAATCTTCTGCGGGAGGCGCGTTGCATTAGCTGTCATCCATTCAATGGAACGGGTGGACATTTGGCGCCAGACATCGGCAAGATTGGGAACAAGGTGAACGGCAAATGGCTCTTTCAGATGTTGCAGCAACCACGACGTTTCCAACCGAGCACAACGATGCCGCAGTTCAATTTTACGGCGCAGGACTACAGTAATCTCGTTGCGCATCTGTTTGAAGAATTCACTGATTATGAAATCAAAGAAGAGGACGAGAACGATGCCAAGCCGGCTATGGCTGATGCTGAAACAGTTGACTTGGGTCGAAGGATATTCAAAGAGCTCCGCTGCGGGAATTGTCACCCGTACCGGGGCGAGCAAGAGTGGCTGCAGCTTGGTCCTGTTCTTACGAACACCGGCGACAAGAAAATTGAGGACATTGATTTTGGCAATAGCGCCATTGAGCGGACTCTTCCTGAATTTCTCTTTGCGAAGGTGAAGCAGCCCCAATTGTTCGTCACAAAAACAAATCTCTTGAAGATGCCCGATTATCATCTATCGAACCAAGAGGCAAAGGATATCACCATTGCACTGCTCAGCTTCAGCTCAAAGAAAGTAAGAACGAAGCACTATACTGTCAGAACAAAAGTTGTATCGCCGTATGATCCGCCGGGCGAGTTTGGAGTCCTTCTCGAGAAATACGAATGTTACTCGTGCCACAGGATCAACGGTCGAGGGTATAATCTCGCGTATGATTTGTCGCTGGAAGGAAGTCGAGTCCAGCGAAAGTGGCTGTACGATTACCTGATGGTCTCCTATTCCATCCGACCGGTTCTCGTAGAGCGGATGCCTGTGTTTCGATTCTCCCCGCATGAAGCAGAAATTCTCGCAGACGGAATCATGACGCAGTTTGTCCGTGATGACGTTCTGAAAAACTTCGATCAGGCAGTTACGCCACAGATGCTGAAGCTTGGCGAGAAGTTGTTTGAAGAAAAAGGTTGCATGGCGTGTCACATCGTGGGAGATAAGGGCGGATACGTTGGACCGAGTTTCACGATCGGCGCAAAAGCCGGAGACAAGTTGCAAGCTGGCTGGGTGTACATGTGGCTGAGGAATCCTCAGTCAATGGTTCCTGACGTTCTTGAGCCTAACTACAATCTCCCGGATGAAGAGGCGCAAGCGCTGACGGCTTTTATCATGAACATCAAGTCCGGCAGGAAATAATCTTATGGCGCGGATGAACCAAGTGCTTGTCGCAATCTTCGTATCTGTTGCACTACTCTCTCAAGTTTCATGGCTGGGGTGTTCCAAGCCAAACGCATCAACCGGCAGCGTGAAGGATTCAACTTCAACATTTCGTGAGGTGATGGAGAATCAGCATGCTTCCGGTTTGAACAAGAGAGAATATGCCGGAAAGCTGATCTTCATAAAATACTGTCAGGTATGTCATGGTGCGGAAGGAGATGGAAAAGGATTTAATGCGTTCAATTTGCAGAACTCCTTTGGCATGTTACCTGCGAACTTCACCGACAGCACAACCGTGGCTGCGCTCACTGAGAAAACCATAATCGCAGCCGTCTCGAAAGGAGGCAACGCCGTTGGCAAGAGCCAGTATATGCCGCCGTGGGGCGGCACGCTGCGCACTGAAGAGGTCGAAAACGTGGCTGCCTACATCAAAGCGCTTGCAAGGCTAAAGAGGGAGAAAGAATCGCCAAAGTAGGAGCACAAATTAATCCCAACTTCAATAATCAATAGTCAAAAGAAAGGCGGGAAAACACCATGAGCGAGTCAAAGAGAGTTATCCTGCGAGTTGTGGCGTTCGTGTGTTTTGTTCTCGGGCTGATGCTCTTCTTGTTTGAAACGCGGTCAACAGGCGAAGCGCCCGAAAGATTCAAATTGATGGTGTCGTCAAATCCACTGGCAATTGTTGGTGCGGCAATTGCCGTGCTTGCGGTGGCAGTGCTCATAGTTCTGTATCTCTGGGAGCGGAAAAGACATCTAGAACATTTGTAGCCCGATGGCCGACCAGCTCAAATTCGTCAACCTCGACTGGCTTGACTCAAACTTTCCCTGCATGGCAGTCTGTCCCGTACATACGGAAGCGGGAAGATATGTTGCGCTCATTGAGGAGGGGCAATACAAGGAAGCGTATCATGTTGCGCGTCGTCCTAACCCCTTTGCATCAATCTGCGGGCGCATCTGCGCAGCCCCGTGCGAGTCTGCGTGTAGACGTGGTAAACTTGAAGAGCCAATTGCCATCCGCGCACTCAAGCGATTCGTGTGTGAGCGGTTCGGCGTTGAGAGCATGGTGGACCTCGGAAAACTGAAAGAGGTTTTTGGCAAGACGGTCAAGAAGAATGGAATCAAGGTAGCCGTTGTTGGCGGCGGTCCTGCTGGACTTTCCTGTGCGCACGACCTCGCGCTGCTTGGGTATGAAGTCACCGTGTTTGAAGCGCAGTCAGTGGCTGGGGGAATGTTGAGGCTTGGGGTGCCTGAATATCGCCTTCCGCGAGAACTTATTCGCCTCGAGGTCAACGCTATCCTAAGTCTCGGCGTCGAGCTCAAACTCAATTCCGCCATCGGTCGTGATTTTACTGTTTCCGAACTGAGACGGCAAGGCTACCGCACCATCTTCATTGCTATTGGTGCACACAAGAGTCGCGACTTGCGAATCGAAGGAGTGGAGTTGGATGGCGTCTTGCGTGCGGTGGACTTTCTCCTCAACGTCAACCTCGGCTATCGGGTAGAACTTGGTGAGAAGGTCATCGTCATCGGTGGAGGAAATGTTGCCATTGACGTCGCCCGCACGGCTGCAAGACAAGAGAAAGTGGAAGTCGGTCACGTAACAGAAGTCGCAGAAGCGTTGGATGTCGCTCGTTCAGCCGTGCGCTTTGGAGCGAAAGAAGTGCACATGGTGTGTCTCGAAGACTGGCATGAGATGCCGGCTACCAAAGATGAAATTGCGGAAGCGACAGAGGAGCGCATTCAGATTCACCCGCGCAAAGGACCGAGCAAAATCCTGGGGAAGAACGGAAAGGTTGTGGGGTTCGAGACCATCGATTGTGTTTCCGTCTTTGATGAACAGGGACGATTCAATCCAAAATTCGCGTCCGGCACTGAACAAATCATGGAGGCGGATACCGTGATTATGGCGATTGGTCAGTCGTCCGATTTGTCGTGGATTCGTCCGGAAGATGGAATTGAGGTCACTCCTCGCAACACCATCAAGATTGACCCAAACACATTAGCCACCAGTGCACCGGGAATTTATGCAGGTGGCGATGTCTCCTTCGGTCCTCGTAATGCTATTGATGCTGTTGCGAATGGGAAGAAAGCCGCTCAATCAATTCATCAATACATGACCGGAGAACCTGGGAAAGCAGTTGAGCTTGCCTTCCACTCCCGACGGGATGTCCGTAAGGACTCCTCCGGAGGATTCCCACAAAGAGACGTTGAGATAATCGTCTACGACACGGCGCACTACAAAAGGTCGTGGGGCTATGAGAAATCCCGACGTGTGCCAATACCAGCTCTTCCAATCGACCGCCGTATTGGCGTGGCGCAGGTTGAACTTGGCTACACGGAAGAGCAAGCCTGTGAGGAAGCATCTCGCTGTCTTCATTGTTGGGTCAACACAATCTTCGAACCGGCGGGGGAAGAGACCGGGACCGAATGTATTCTCTGCGGCGGTTGTGTCGATATCTGTCCAGAAAATTGCATTGAGCTTATTGCCCTCGACCGCGTTGACGCTGATGAGTCAATGGTCGAGGAGTTGCAGCGTGAATACGATATAGTCCTCGAAGGAGAGACCGATACCACAGTCGGCTCTGTGATGATAAAGGATGAGGACATTTGCATTCGGTGTGGTTTGTGTGCAATGCGTTGTCCGGTAGGATGCATTACGATGGAAGGATACACAGTTTCAGAGACGATGCTCGTCTAAGAGGTTGTTGAAAAAGTCAGAATATGGGGGTGTCCAAAAAGGAGTTCGTCATTCATTATTCGGTGTTCAATATTCGAAATTTTCTTTGAATATTGAATATTGAACAAGGAATCCCGAACGCTGAAGTTCTTTTTGGACACCTTCCATAGAATCTCAAAATAGTTTTTCGTCAGACTGCTAAGAGGACGAAACTGGAAAGGAAGAAATCATGAACGAACAGGAGAAGAAGGTCTACCTGCCCCCGACAGGGTCGGGGCAGGCGGGCGACCTCGTAGAGGACAAACAAACCGGGGGGCTTCTCTCTCGCCGCTACTTTCTGGAGATAGTGGGCGGAGGTGCAATTGGCATCGCTGCGACGGGAAGTGCGGTGCTGACAGCACAATTTCTTTCCCCGAATGTACTGCTGGAACCTTCGATGAAGTTCAAAGCTGGTCCGAGCGAGACTTATCCGCCGGGTTCTGTCACGCTCAATAAAGAGCAGAAGGTTTTTATCGTCCGCGCAAAAGAAGGATACTTCTACGCGGTCTCCGCGGTCTGCACTCACCTCGGCTGCATTGCGAACTGGAAGTCGGAAGACGGCATCATTGCATGTCCGTGTCATGGAAGCAAATTCGATAAGGAAGGAAAAGTCATCGAGGGTCCAGCGCCGCGCCCGCTGCCAAGGTTTTCGATGACATTGGATGAGTCCGCCGCAGGCGGATTGGTGGTTGATAAAGGATTGATTGTGGGTGATGAGGTAATTCTAAAAATATGATGATGGAGGAGAATATGGACGACTTAGACAAATATTGGCAAGCGGTGCAACGAGGAGTCTGTGCGCACTGCGTTGACAGCGACGGTCACAGCAATTGCCGCTTGAGCGGCGAAGGTGAGTGTGGACTCAAGCTTCACTTTCCCCGAATCGTCGAGACGGTTCTTGCAGTGCAGAGCAACACGATTGAGCCATACATCGAGGCTCTAAGGCAGAATGTGTGCGCCTATTGCAAGCACCAGTCACCAGACGGGACATGCACATTTCGGAGCAACGTCGACTGCGGACTTGACCGCTACTTCCCACTGGTTATCGAGGCGATTGAGAGCGTACGCCGACAAAGAGAGAACACGATTGAAGCTTTTGGAGATTGAAGATGAGGAGAGTCTTTGAACAAATATTTCAGTCGCAGGTCTGGCGTTCAATTTTCCGGCACGGACTTCCTGAGTCCAATCGCACGCGTGCGGAGACCATCTTCTATAATTTTTTCCTCCATGTTCATCCAACGAAGGTACGAAAGCGTTCCGTCAAGTTCACGTACACATGGGGACTTGGTGGGCTTTCGTTCGGATTGTTTATCGTTCTCACATTCACCGGCGCGCTGCTGATGCTATACTATCGTCCATCCGTACCGCAAGCCTATTGGGACATGAAGGATTTGCAGTTCGTCGTTTCATCCGGACAATTCTTGCGCAACATGCACCGCTGGGCAGCACACGCAATGGTTGCAATCGTTTTCCTTCACATGCTGCGAGTGTTCTACACTGGCTCGTACCGACCGCCGAAAGAGTTCAACTGGGTCATCGGCGTTATCCTCTTCGTCACGACAATTCTGTTGAGCTACACAGGCTACCTCTTGCCATGGGACCAACTGTCGTTCTGGGGAATTTCTGTGGGAACGAATATGGTTCGGGCAATGCCGCTTGGATTAGGGGACAAGGTTTCATTCCTCTTGCTCGGCGGGAACATCGTCGGTGAAAATGCACTCATTCGGTTTTATGTCTTGCATTGTTTTATCATTCCCGTCGCGGCAATGGTACTGATGGGGATTCATTTCTGGAGAGTTCGGAAGGACGGTGGGGTGTGATGGGGATTGTGGATTTTGGATTGACCATTGACCGTTGAACATTGAACGTTGATCGTTGACCATTGAACATTGACCGTTGAACATTGACCGTTGAACATTGACCGTTGAACATTGACCGTTGAACATTAAAGATTGAGAGACTCGTTGATGGAAAAAGATTTCAAAGTTGAAGCATCAGCGGACGCGAAGAGAACGCCTAAGCGCATCGCTTTTGTCAAAGGGAGAACTGCAGCTCGGGTAAAGAAGCTCAAGGGTATCGCTGCGGGCGAAGATGAAGAGATGGTGATGACGTTTCCGAATTTAGTGGCGAAGGAACTCATCGCTTTCGAAGTTATGGTCATCGTTCTCTCTATCGTCTCACTGCTATTTGATGCGCCGTTGGAGTGGATTGCGAATCCTGAACACACGCCGAATCCGGCAAAAGCGCCGTGGTATTTTCTCGGGTTGCAGGAGCTGCTGCATTACTTCCCGCCAGTCGTCGGCGGTGTTATACTTCCAGCTATTGCTGTCGTTGCGTTGATTGTCATTCCGTACTTCAGCATCAATATCAAGCGTGAGGGATTGTGGAAGGATCATCCCAAGCAGACACTCACTGTGATTGCTGCCTTCGTTGGCATTGTTTCAATTATCCTTTTGATGTTCAAAGTGTACGCGATGCTTATCCCCACGCTCGCTATTACGGCATGTATGCTTGTACCGTACTTCTCGAAGAAGGAAAAAGGCTTTGTCGGTTGGCTCGGCTCGCGACCGCTTGCCTGGTGGATTATGACCTGGTTTGTTATCGTAGCTGTCGTTCTCACGGCCATTGGCACGTTGTTCAGAGGTCCGGAGTGGAGCTGGACGTGGCCCTGGCAAGGAATCTATTGAGATCATCATGGCGTCGCGGAAAAAATTTGTCGCAGCGTTGCGTGTATTGCTTTTCATTACAGTTGTTTTACTATGCGCTGCGTTTGTATGGAAGCGGGAAACGCGCCTGCTGATATTCCTTCCGGGAACTCAGCCTGGGCAGGCGACAGATGCGGATAGTGTCGGAAGTTGTAAACCATGCCATGCGAGCCAGGTGCGTGAGTGGTCAGGAAGTATGATGGCGCATGCGCCGCGTGATCCGTTAATGAATGCATTGCTTGCTGTGACAACAAAATACACAATGAACCTCGGACTGGACGTGGGAGAATATTGTCTTCGTTGCCATTCTCCTTCCGGGTGGTTGGCTGGACGTTCACATGAGCTGACGGTCCAGTCGTTATTCGGGAACGACCTCGACGGCATCCATTGCGATTTCTGTCATCGCTCCATGGATCCATTGCATCCAGATACAAGCGCCATCGTCGGAGACACAGTTCCGGGATACGGCAACGGAATGTATGTTGTCCAGGAATACAATCAGCCCATCCGCGGAGCGCGAGGTAGGGCAACCCACTATGTACCAACCGTGCAAGATAGATTCTATCGAAGAAGTGAATTTTGCGGTATCTGCCACGACGTAAGTAATCCGTACTTATCTCAAAATGCTAGAAGCACTGCACCACACCTTCAGGTGCCTGTGGAGAGAACGTACAGCGAGTGGAAACTGAGTTGGTATGCAACACGAGGTGAAGCCGGCACGTGCCAGTCATGTCACATGCGGCGCTCACCGGGATATGCTTCCTCTTTACCGGGATCGCGGTATCGTTTGGATGTTGCAAGTCATGACTTCACAGGTGGAAATATATTTTCTCCTCGCGCCGTCTTGGCCTCGTGGGCAGGAGTAAACGCAGCAGCGATCCGGGAAGGTCTTGAACGATCAACAGCCATCTTGAGGAAAGCCGCAACACTCGAGATTGTTGCCGGTCGTGTGGGAGACTCAGTCGTTGTGCTTGTTCGCCTGACAAACCTCGCAGGGCACAAGCTTCCGACGGGTTTTCCGGAGGGGCGTCGGATGTGGTTGTCCGTTGTTGGACGTAACAGGAATGGTGAGATCGTCTTTGAATCTGGTAGGTATGATTCCTCCTCGGGTGAGATTGGCAGGGATACACAATTAAAACTTTATGAGACAAAACCCGGGGTTTCATTCACCCTTGCTCCTGTGCTCGGTCTTCAGCCCGGTCCTTCGTTGAATGCCGCGCTGAATGACACCATCTATTTCGATAACAGAATTCCTCCGCGCGGTTTCCGCGTTGAGGCGTTTCGTGAACATCGAGCGGAGCCGGTTGGTTATCATTACGAGGATGGTCAATATTGGGACGTTACGAAATACACAATGTCGAGAGAAGCTCATGCTGTTGAGGTATCCCTCTTTTATCAGGTTGCCAGTAAAGAATTTGCAGAATTCTTGCGAGATGAGAATGTAGGAAATCCATACGATTGGAACGATTGGGGCGCGAAAGTCTATCAAGCCTGGCGGGCGTATGGCGGCCCTATCCCAATAGTGGACCAAGCAATTGTTGCGCAGGATGGACCTCCACAGTTGCCACCTGCTGCGGATTTTGAATTGCCTGTGCAGATTCGTCTCGCGCAAAATTATCCAAACCCCTTTAATTCGGTCTCGACGATAGAGTTTTGGATTTCAGATGCTGCACGTGCGTCACTTATTCTCTATGACATCACCGGGAGGAAAATAGAAACGCTTGTAGATGCTGAGCTTCCAGCAGGGTTGCACATCTCACGCGTGGACGGATCCCGACTCTCCAGCGGAACGTATTTTTATAGATTATCAGTTGAGAAAAGAAGCCAGGTAAAAAAACTTCTCCTCCTTAGATAGTAGTTGGATATGAATAAGCTTAGAATATATTTTGCTGCTTCCAGTGTTGTCTTTCTTGTTGTGCTTGCCATTTCTCCGCTGAAGGATTTTTTCCGTGAGTGGAAATGGTATCAGTACAAATACAACGACATCATCAAGGAGCTGCCGCAACGCGTCAAACCTGCTGACATTGGCATCAAGCAAATCTGGGTGAGGAAGCTGGACAACATTGACCGTTGTGTAACATGCCACCTCGGCTTGAAAGAGAAGGCGCTTCGTGAAGCCAAAGAGCCATTCCGCACGCATCCACACATCTATCACGACTTCGAGGAATTTGGTTGTACAGTCTGCCACGAGGGTCAGGGTTCAGCAACGACATACAAGGAGTCTGTCGGAATGGTGAAATACTGGGACAAGCCAATTTTTCCGAAAGAATACATGGAGGCATCATGCGCAAAGTGTCATAAGCAGAAGCAGGTTCCTCAGGCCCCTGTGCTTACGCTCGGGCGAAAGCTCATTGAAGAGTCCAACTGCATCAGTTGTCACAAGCTCGAGGGCTATCGGAAGCAGTGGGTGCCGTCTCTCGATGGGATCGGGGCAAAGGTGAACCGAACATGGCTCGTGAAGTGGCTGAAGAATCCCAAAGACTATTTCTCGAAGACAAGGATGCCGAATTTTCTTCTGACAGACGAAGAGGCAAACATCCTCTCGGATTTTTTGATGACGTTCAAATCATTTTCTAATGATGTCGTATTGGAACCACTTCCGAAGCTGCTCAGTACATCTTCGGTCTACGACCCCGTAGGGGAGTCCGAACGAGCAAAGCTCATTGAGCTTGGCTCCACTCGATTCCGCGAAGCTCGCTGCATCAGTTGTCATCTGATTAATGGGAAAGGTGGCTACGTGGCGACTGAGCTGGCAAAAGTCGCGAGCAAAGTAGGTGCACAGTGGCTCTATACCTATATCAAGAATCCAAAGCGGCTCCAACCGGGAGTGGAAATGCCTCGGTACCGATTCAATGAGTCGGAACTTGCTGGAGTGGTGGCGTATATGCAGAGCGAGCTTGTTGACTATGAAATGGAGGAACTTCCTCAGCATTCTCCCGATCCAGCGTACTATGAGAAAGGATTGGCGTTGTTCAAGAAATACAATTGCAGTGGTTGCCATGCGATCGGAGGAATGAAGAAAGCTGAAGAGATGGGGCCGGAACTTACCTTCGTCGGAAGTAAGATGTTGTATGAGATTGATTTTGGCAAGTCCAATATTGAGCAGACACTACCATCGTATCTCTTCGCTAAACTGAAAACGCCTCGTGCCTTTTCATCTGCAATGAAAATGCCTAACTATGAATTCACCGATGAAGAGGCGCAAGCGATCACTGTCGCACTGCTTGGCAATACAAGTGAAGCGATTCCGGAACAATTCAAAATCTATCCCAAGCCAGCAAGCACATTCGCACCTCAAGGTGAATTCGGCAAGCTGGTGGATGATTTAGCATGCTTCGGCTGCCACACAATGTTCGGACGCGGACGCTTAGTTGCCACCGACTTGACACTCGAAGCAAGTCAGGCTCAAAGGAATTGGATTGAGGGCTACTTCAAGATTCCTTATTCTCTTCGACCGATCTTGACCGAGCGAATGCCAAATCTCTTTGTGTCGGATTCTGAGATTAAGGTGATGGGCGACTATATGGAAAGAGTGTTCATTGCTGACAGCTTGGAACGAGAAATCAACGTTGACGAGGCGAAGATTGCGAAGGGAAAATTTTTCTATTACGGAAAGTTCGGCTGTCAAGCGTGCCATCAAATCAATCTCAAGGGTGGCTACGTTGGGCCAGCGCTTGACAAGGTGGGCGCACGACTGAAGCAGGGCTGGATTTTCTCTTGGCTGAAAAATCCGCAAGCGTTCAAACCGGAATCCATTGAGCCAAATAACAATCTGACTGATGAAGAGGCAGAGGCTCTCACTGCTTACCTCATGACACTCAAGTAGGGGCACCACATCATGGCATCTATCTCTTACAGACTCAGGGTCTTGTTGGCAATCTGTTTGTCTCTCCTTTTTTTCAGTTGCACGGGAAAGCACTCTGATTCGCCTCATCAGGTCTACGACCTCGTAGAGGGAGCAGCAAAGGATTCCACCAAACTTGCTGACTCTTCCGGTCAAGTGCCGCCACTCCAATTTGTCAAGTCGCTTACCTACGAGCAGCGACAGGGCAGAGACCTCTACACGAAGTACTGTGCAATATGCCATGGCAAAGAAGGGAAAGGCGACGGCTTCAACGCATTCAATCTAGATCCTAAACCAAGAAACTTTACCGATGCGAAGTATATGAATGCATTGAGCGACGTCCGCCTTGTTGAAACCATTAATCAAGGCGGGAGGGGCGTCAACAGGTCTTCCTTTATGCCATCATGGGGTGGGCGGCTGAACAGGCAGGAGATAGAGTATGTAGTGTCGTTTGTGCGTTGCTTGGCTAAGCCGGAGGAATAGGGGTTTGAGTTGGCTTCATTGCATTGGATGTATTCACGATTGACACTTCTAGAAACGTGACGAAAAGCCGAGTGGTTTCCGTTTTCTGAAAGGAAATGCCGATAATCCGAACTTGTTCAACGCAGAATCGAAGTTCTCGTCCACGTCTCGAGCAGGTGGGACATGTACGCCGATTTTCTGAAGCGAGCTTGGAGATTCCCGAAAACAAAAAGAAGGAAATAGCCACAAAGACACGAAGTCACTAAGTAGATGATTTCATAAATACGGTAGCGTATGCAATCCAAGGGTCATTGCGAGCGAACGAAGTGAGCGAAGCAATCTCATAAGGAGAGATCGCTTCGGCTGTGTCTGCTAATGAACCACCTCGAAACCGTTGAAACAGTTGGCAAGGTTTTGTTGGGTTATCGGTCCCACAACTGAAGTTGTGGGCTATTGCCGATGTGCCCAGCCCACGACTTCAGTCGTGGGTAAACCAAGTGAGATTGAACCGCGCGAACCGCTTCAGCGGTTTCGAAAGGGCGAGGAGCAAAACAACTTTACTGGTGGTTCATCTTCCCAAATAGCCACGCCTGCTCACCGACGCCTTCGGCTTAGCGAGCCCGCTGTTGGCGCGGTCAATGATCTCGCAATGACAGGTGTTGATTTGGCAATAAATACGTCACCGTAATTGTGAAATAGAGCACTAAGTGGCAAGCTTTTTCTCGGTTTCGATTTGGGGAATGTCCACAAGCGAACGACTCGACACTTTGAGCTAAAAACATTATATTGGAATCGGATTGTTCAATCGACAAATCAACCAGAAAGGAATATCTCCGTGAAAACCCGTTTGTTCTCAACCCTCCTTCTTGCACTTGCAGTAGCACTCTCAATTGCAGTTGCCGGGGAGAAGGGTGACAAGTCTTCAAAGACGACGTCCACAAAGAAAGAAATGAAAAGCTGCTGCGCTGATGAAGCAAAGAGCGTCAATGCATGCTCTGACAAAGAGATGAAACATTGCGATACAAAGGGAGTGAAAGCATCAACGAAGAGCGATGCAAAAGCAGAAGTGAAGACTGAGAACAACAATGCTGAGGTAAAGTAGCATTTGTTCCGACAACTATTAGGGCGGATGCTGCTTGAACGCTCAAGCGGCGTCCGCCGTTGTTTAATCTTTAGCAGGGTCTCGTAATATTCAGAATTGCCTCGGGGGGTGGCAAATTATGACGGTGCTCGTCGTTGATGATGAACCTTCGTATAGGTCGCTTGTTCGTGAGTTGCTCATGGGGGACGGCTTCGATGTGCTGACGGCGGAAAACGGCGATGAGGCGTTGCGCAAATTGTCCGTTGTACAACCTGACATCATCATATCGGATGTGTACATGCCGATTATGGATGGCACAAAGTTGCATCGCTCAGTCCGCGCAATGCCGCGATACGAAAGACTGCCTTTTCTCTTCATGTCGGCATACAATGACGAATACGCGATGGGGTCTGTTTGTGACCCGCGTTATGACGGCTTTTTTAGAAAAGGGAGGCCGGCGAAAGAACTGGAGGAGTGGATAAAGTATCTCACCACACCGGAGGATAAACGAGACAAACTCCTGCCACGACAACCTGCTCGCATGAGTTAATGGTTAGCGACCGCTTTCCCAAATGAGGCGGGTTTGCTTTCTTGCTTCTGTTATGTGTCATTAACCTCCCGCCCGGTATACTACGACTGGCAACTTGCGGTAGGCAGCTTAGCGCCAGTCCGTTAGCCCGCTCGTTGTATGCAAAGGCGTCGCCCGTTTTTCGGCCAAGCCGTCGTATTCGGAATATAATTCTGGCATAGCCATATCCTAACCATGAAAGACTTGCCTTGATAGAAATTCGAGAGATACAGATTATAGGAGATTGTTAAGGACATGATCGCATACCTCATCTTGGTGCATCGGTATCCCGGCCAGTTCAAAAGACTCTTTAGGGCAATTTACCATCCCGCCAACTACTACTTGGTACATGTGGATAAGAGATCAGGCGTTGGATTACAGACGGAGATACAAGATTTCTTGTCAAGCTTTGCCAACGCATCCTTGCAGAAAAGCCAAAGCATTCTTTGGGGGGGATACAGCCTGGTAGATGCTGAATTGCGAGGCATCGAGGAATTATTGAAGATCAGCTCGGAATGGGAATTCTTCATAAACCTTAGCGGACAGGATTTCCCTCTAAAATCGCAGACGCACATCCAAGAGTTTCTTAGCCGCAATAGAGGAAACGATTTCATCAGGGTGGTTAACCAGAGCGAGTTCCGTCCTGATACACTATCTCGAATCGAGAACTACTTTATCGAGCTTGGCAACAGGATACTACACATTCCTATCAAGCGACTGTATCTTCGAGGCGTGATTCCTCATATCGGAAATCAGTGGATGATCTTGAGCAGGAAGTTCTGTGAATTTGTATGCTACAGCCCTGAGGTCGAGAGCTTCAAGAGATTCTATCGGCACACCTTCATATCTGATGAAGGATTCTTTCAGACGGTAATAATGAACACGAGCTACAAGGGAATTATCGTGAGCGACGATAAAAGGATTATTGATTGGGTGCCGTTGGGAACAATAAAGTTACGTCCGAGAGACTTCACCTCCAAAGACGCCGAATTCTTGCTGGCAAGTCAAGGCTTGTTTGCCCGCAAATTCGACGAAACCGTTGATGGAGGAATCTTGAGTATATTGGAGTCGAATCTATCGTCGGCATTTTAACTTATCACGGAGAGCGGGCTAACACGTGGCTGGAGCCGACCGCTCAACGAGTTGAGTTATCAACCGGAGCGTACGGGTTTAGAGACTTTGGTGCATTCTTCACCGCAACGCAACGAACACATAACAGCACAAACCACGGCGTGGTTTGTGCACACGATATCTTCTTTCTGACAAATCCTCTTGAACTCAACTCCATCTTCAACCTTCTCGACGGAATTCTCCTATGAGTGAAGCAATTCGGAAAACTGCGGTGCTCGTAACGGGCGCTAACGGAGAAATGGGTCATTGCCTCATTGACGCTCTTGCAAAGAATGGAAAATACAGCATCATCGCGCTCGACGTCCGACCGATTGACGAATTGCTGAAACCCAAGTGCAGCGATGTGATCGTTGGAGACATATTGGAAACGCGGTTGCTCGAGCGCATGCAAAGCGAGTATGAAGTGCACAGCGTGTATCATCTTGCTGCGTTGCTTTCTACACGCGCGGAGTTCACTCCCGAAGCTGCGCACCGCGTGAATGTGGAAGGCACGCTGAATTTGTTGAAGCTCGCGATTGAGCAATCGCGCTGGCATGGACAGCGGGTGAAGTTTATGTTTCCGAGTTCTATTGCCGTCTACGGTTTGCCGAACAAGGAAGCGAAGAAGAAAGTGGGGAAGGTGAAGGAGGAAGATTGGAATTATCCGACAACGATGTACGGCGTGAACAAATTGTATTGTGAGCATCTCGGTCGCTACTATGCAAAGCACTATCGCCAGCTTGCTTCGGATACTACACAGAGTGGCGGTGTTGATTTCCGCTCGATTCGTTTTCCCGGATTGATGAGTGCTGTTACTGTTCCGAGCGGCGGAACGAGTGACTACGCGCCTGAAATGCTGCACGCGGCTGCACAGGGAAAATCATATTCGTGTTTCGTGAGAGAAGATGTTCGCATTCCCTTCATGGCAATGCCTGATGCAATTACCGCTCTTCTCAAACTTCATGATGCGCCCAAGGAAAAACTCTCCACCAGTGTGTATAACATCGGAAGCTTCAGTCCATCCGCAGGACAGATTGTGAGCATCGTGAAGAGGGAATTCCCCAAAGCAGAAATCAAATTCTCTCCTGACGACAAACGCCAAGCGATCGTTGACTCATGGCCAGAAGATGTTGATGATTCTGCGGCGCGCAACGATTGGGGGTGGGCGCCGGAGTACGATGAAGCTCGTGCGTTCAACGAGTATCTTATTCCCGGGATCAGAAAACGATACGCTTCATAATTCGTCATCCTGTCAATCCAGTTTATGCTGTCGAAGTTGATCTTGACAAGGTTTACAGGCCTACGACCCCGTAGGAGATGAACAGGATAGTTTGAAATAATTCCGTTCTTTCATTCAGGAACCAATATGAATTGTTCGAGATTCTTTCTCCTCAGCTTTTCTGTCTGCCTCATCGTTTCGCACCCTCAAGCACAAACTGTCGAATTGAAACACAAAGACATCGCAGCAAAACTCTTGGAGACAGGCTTGCGCAATTGCGAAGCATTCAGCATGTTGAAGGAGCTTTGCGAGAAAGCTCCGCATCGTCTCAGCGGCTCCGAAGGAGCGGCGACAGCAGTCGAGCTGACGAAGAAGATGATGACGGAACGAGGCTTCGACAAGGTTCATCTCGAAAGCATCATGGTTCCTCATTGGATGAGAGGAGAAGAGGAGTGTTGGATTATTCCAGAGGCAAGCATAATGCCGCAAACAATGCGACTACAAAGATTAGAGGTCTGTGCTCTTGGTGGAAGCATTGCAACTCTTGATGATGGCATACAAGCGGAGGTTGTTGAGGTGAAGTCGCTGCAAGAGGCAAAGGCGTTAGGCGAGAAGGCGAAAGGGAAGATTGTCTTTTACAATCGTCCGTTTGATGCGACGAAATTGAATACGTTCGAGGCATACGGCGGCGCAGTGGACCAGCGAAGCCGCGGTGCGATTGAAGCTGCGAAAGTTGGAGCAGTTGCCGTCCTCGTTCGCTCGATGACCGGAATAATTGACGACAAGCCGCACACAGGACAGATGAATTACGCCGACACGGTGAAGAAAATTCCTGCCGCGGCAATCAGCACACTTCACGCGAATCAACTAAGTGAATTGTTGAAGAAGCAGAAGTTGGTTAAGGTTCATCTCAAACTCACGCCACAAACGCTGCCAGATGTTGAATCGGCAAATGTTGTCGGCGAGATTACCGGAAGCGAGAAGCCAAACGAAGTCATCGTCGTCGGTGGACATTTGGATTGCTGGGATAAAGGACAAGGTGCGCATGATGACGGTGCAGGTTGTATGCAAGCCATTGAAGCACTGAACTTGCTGAAGAAGATTGGCGTGAAACCGAAACGGACGATTCGTGCGGTGATGTTTATGAATGAAGAGAACGGAAATCGCGGTGGCAAGGCATATCCCGTTGCGCCTGAACGGAAGGGTGAAGCGCACATCGCAGCGTTTGAATCCGATGCAGGCGGACATGCGCCCCGTGGATTTAATGTAAAGGGAGACTCAACCTTGCTCCAAAAAGTTCTACGCTGGAAGCCATTGTTCGGAATGTATGACGCCGGCAATATTCAAATAGGATACGGCGGTGTTGATATTTCCCCACTTCTTGATACGGGGGTTGCGGGATTTGGGTTGCTGCCGGAAAACCATCGCTACTTCGATTACCATCATTCCGATAACGATACGATTGATAAGGTCAATCCGCGTGAATTAGAGTTGGGCGCAATCGTTGAGGCGATGCTGTGCTATTTGATTTCGGAAGAAGGGTTGTGAAAGAGGAACCGTGGATTACGCGAAAAACACGCGGATGAACGCGGAAAAAGCATCTGCGTAAATTAGCGTGTTTTTCGCGTCATTCGCGGTCAATATTTTTCCATCTGTGAATAATCCACGTAACATCAGTTAATCACAAAGGGTTACTCATGAACAAACTCTCGTCCATTCTCGCAACTGCGATCTTCTCGCTCGCACTTGGAACCGTAACTTTAGTTGCTGGCGATAATCCAATGGTCGGCGGCGAAGCAATGTTTACCACCAAGGACATTGTTGATAATGCCGTGAAGTCGAAAGACCATACGACACTTGTTGCAGCAGTGAAAGCAGCAGGCCTTGTTGAAACGCTGAAAGGAAAAGGTCCATTCACCGTTTTCGCACCGACGAACGCGGCATTTGCAATGTTGCCTGCAGGCACCGTCGAAACACTTCTGAAGCCGGAGAACAAAGGGACATTGACCGGCATCCTGACCTATCACGTTATTGCAGGCCGCATTGATTCAAAAGAACTGTTGAAGCAGATCAAGGCTGGCAGCGGCAAAGCGACTCTCAAAACAGTCAACGGCGGAATGTTGTGGGCGATGATGAACGGTGAGCGCAACATCGTCATCAAAGATGAGAAGGGAAATACTGCCAACATCTCAACCTACGACGTGTATCAGTCCAACGGAGTAATTCAGGTAGTTGAGGCTGTGTTGATGCCGAACTAATGAAAATCAACAACCCAAAACGAAGGGCCGGATGATGAGTCCGGCTTTTCGTTTTAGTTTAAGTCCACTTCAATAATTGTTGCTTTCAACCGACCTCACCCCAACGAGGCTGACCAAAAAGCACTTCGACATTTGAGATTCGGCGTTCGACATTCGAGATTTCCATCGAATATCGAATATTGAACAAGGAATTTCAAACGCCGAAGTTCCTTTTTGGACAACCTCGCTTTATCATAGAAAAACTTCGAGAAACCTTTGTGTCTTTGGGTCTTCTGCCGAGGGCATCCTCCGAAGGAGTCCTTCGGACCTTCGGGAGTGGCAAGCTTTTCCCTTTTTGATTTGGGGGATGTCCACGTTGTCGAGGTCTTGCATCTTGTTATCTCCTGCCATAGATTCTCTGTAGCTTCCTCCGGTTCTTTCTCGTTGCAACCTCTGTACATATCACCGACATCAATTGGCTATGACGACCATGAAAAAGACAATTACGTTCTCGATTCTTTTCTCGATTGCCGCAACATCATTCGCGCAAATCAGAATTGATACTCTGCAGAATATGCCTGTAGGACCAGGCTGCACACATCGCAAGTTTGTTGCGCCCACCGTTCCCTGGACTATCAATGTATTGCAGATTGATCTTCGCAATCCATATATCACGATGGAAACTGCCAAAGGGCAGGATCGCCTCACGGGTTTTGAGCGAACAAGCTCAATGGCTGCGCGCAATAACTTTGCGGGACACACAGTTATTGGTGCCGTGAACGGCGACTTCTACGGAACAACACCAATCAATATTCAAGTGCGCAATGGCGAAATCCTGTTGAAGCCTTCAGATAAGTCAACGCTGAGTTTTACTGCTACGCAAGACCCGTGGCTTGGCAGAGTCAACTTTTTTAGTTTTGTCAAAACACTAACCGCTTTACAGGTATTGCAAGGCATAAACCAAACACGCGGCACTGATCAACTCGTTCTTTACAACAAATACTATGGCACTACGACGGGAACAAATGTGTTCGGTGCTGAGGCTCTCATTAGTCCGATCGGCGGATGGTTTGTGAATGACACTCTTCGTTGTGTAGTCGAGAGCCTTGTGAATGGTATTGGGAACATGGCGATTCCCTCGGGCAAAGCTGTGTTGTCCGGGCATGGCACAGCGCAGACCTTCATGATTTCTTATCTTCATGTTGGCGACACGCTAAAGGTTTGGCAAGGAGTTCAACCTGCATGGTCGCGCATCAAAGAAATGATTGGTGGGTTTCCGAAGATTGTGTACAACGGCGCCAACTATGTGGATCAAGGTTATCAAGAAGAGGGGGGACCATCACATACATACGAACGCCATCCGCGCACAGGAGCGGGGTTTTCTGCCGATGGCTCGAAGTTGTACTTGGTTACCGTTGATGGACGGCAGACGATCAGCGCAGGGATGACGTTGCACGAGCTTGCTAACTTCATGATTAGCATTGGAGTGTATCACGGCATCAACTTCGATGGCGGTGGATCGACGACGATGGTCGTGCGCAGTGCAATCGCAAACTCGCCGTCGGATGGTGGTGGCGAGCGTTCTGTCTCGAACGCGTTGCTCGTAGTTTCCAGCGCGCCGACCGATACGCTCAACCGCATCTATCTCAATCCGAAACGGTACAGAGTGTATCGGGGAGAATCGCTCGCATACTTGCTCTATGGAACGGATAGATATGGCAACCCCATTGCTCTCACGCCTTCACTCGTACAATTCTCCGTTGCATCCCGTCTTGGCGTAATTGATTCGACAGGACGATTCACTGCCGCGCTTACGCTTGACAGCGGCTATGTCTACGCACGCTACGGAAATTTCCGTGATTCAGCATTTGTTGTGATCAAATCAATCGGAAGAATCGTTCTTGATCCTCAGAACATCGTTACGGATACGCTGCGGACGGTTCCGTTTCGAGCAAGAGCGTTTGACAGTGATGGTGTAGAGAAGTCCGTCGCGAACAGGGACTACGCTTGGATATCGTCTAACACAACTGTTGGTGTGGTTGATACAATCGGAGTATTCAAAGGAAGAACCGCAGGCACAACACAAGTGATTGCCAGCTACCTTGGCGTGAACGATACTGCCGATGTTGCTGTGCAAATCGGAGTTGGCGTTGCTCTGGTGGATTCGATGGAATCGCTCACGCGTTGGACCGCCTCGGGCGTGAATACGAACGTGTCGGTTGTGCTGCAAAGCGGTATCTCCACATTCGGTTCTCATTCACTCAAGATCAATTACAGCTTTGTGTACGACCCGGCGCTGCTGAACTTTGCCCGGCTCGATACTGACATTCCCATCTTCGGGGTTCCTGACTCGCTCCTGTTGGACGTACGCGCAGACAGCGCAAACCATCGTGTGATTTATTATGTCGATGACGACAACAATGAGGGGTTCAAATTCTTCAGCAGCAGATTTGTGAACAACTTCGCTGGCTTCGATACGATACGAACGGCATTAAGGAATCCCATCCCGATACCGTCAATCGCAACATTCAATTTTCCGATACGGCTCAGAAAAATTGAAGTGCAGCTCGGCAGCAGCCGCGTTGCAGGCAGTACCTACTCCGGTTCTATCTACGTTGATTATCCAAGAGTGAAGTACCCAAGTGGCATTACGGCGGTTCAAGAAAATAATTTAACCCCGACCGAGTTTCGATTGCATCAAAACTATCCCAATCCGTTTAACCTCGCGACGACAATCAAGTTTGATGTCGGTGGTTTGAGTGTTGTCTCATTGAAGGTATTCGATTTACTTGGTCGTGAAGTCGCAACCCTTGTGAATGAGACACTCCCCGCGGGAAGCTATACAGTTGATTGGAATGCCGCAGCTTTTTCTTCGGGAATGTATTTTTACAGGCTAACATCGAACGGAAGAGTTGCAGCGCGTAAGATGCTCTTGGTAAAATGACGCGCAATAGTGTAGCGCCAATGTGTTATTCGATTTCTGAGGGTGGACCGTAGAGCGAACTTTAGTTCGCTAACGTGTAGTTTGACCTCTCAAAGCCAGCGTGACGCGTTCGCGCAGAGTTGCGAGTCTTCCGACCGGCTCATTGCTGAACACAAATCTTACAAACTGATCCGCGTTCCGTTCTCCCCAATGCTTCATTGGTGTTGCTGCAATTTTTCCGCGCTCCAGGAGTCGTTGCGAAACGGTCATGGAATCGTATCCCATCTTACCGACATCGAGCAGCAGCGACCAGCCGCCGTGCGGAGGAACGTACGGAAGACCTTCGAGCTGCTTCATCATTTCATCTCGTCGTCGGTGCCATTCGTCGAGACATTTTTTGAAATCATCTTCCGGTGAAGCGAGTGCCGCGGCTGCGCCGGCTTGTGCAATGCCCGTCGGTGTGACGACGTTGTAGATGTGAACTTTTGCTACGTCGCTCATGATTGACGCAGGTCCAACCGCCCAACCGATGCGCCAGCCAATCATTCTAAATTCTTTTGAGACGGAGCCGAGAATAATCGTCCGCTCACGCATCTCCCTCAGCGTTGCAGGATGAATGAACGGAACACCGTCATACAGAATTCTTTCCATCGCAGCGTTGTAGATCAGCCAGAGATTTTGTTTTCGGCAGAGCGATGCTATTTCATTCCACTCGTCCTGATTGAGTACGGCTCCCGAAGGCATGGAAGGATTCATAATGAACATTGCTCGCGTTCTCGTCGTGATTGCCGAGCGAAGCGCGTCGAGATCGAGCCGCCAACTCGCGGCGTGTTGAATCTTGTCATTCTGAGTCCCGCTGCTTTCCAAGCGGGACGAAGAATCCATTCGACGTGTGGATTCTTCTCCGTAAGGAGTCCTTCGGACACTACGCTTGTCCCTTCGGGACTTCGCTTCCCCTTCGCTGCGCTCAGGGCTTTGGTTCAGAATGACAGAGACGAACGGTACAAGTTTCGGAATCGCGCCTGCGAGACGAACGCGGTTTGTCATCCCCGCATACGTCGGGTCGGTGAGAATCACCTCATCGTCCGGGTCGGTTGTGGCAAGCAGTGCATCGAGCATTCCTTCCGTCGCGCCGCAGGTGATGACTACTTCAGTGTCGGGATTGTATTCATTGCCCGAGAGTTTGCGGAGATGGTTTGCAACTGCTGTGCGAAGTTGTTGCGTGCCGGTGAAGGGAAGGTAGCTGTTTGCGTCATCGAAAGTGACAGCTCTTTGTGTTGCTTCGATTGCTGCTTGAGGAGGAGAGAGGTCGGTATCGAGATTTTCCATGCGCAAAACTTCCGGGTCGTTGCCCGCAGCCGCGGCGACGCGGTCGATGGAGAAACCAGGGATATTGGAGAGGCGGTGGACGGACATTTTCTGATTCGGATTTTGCCTGCCCGCCTTTCTTGTACTATCAAGGCGGGGATTGGTAGTTACGGATTATCGACTGAACCTCTGCAATGTTGTTCGGTCTATGCAGTTTGCGTTCGGCGGGCAAGGACCATAGAAGATTGTTAGCGTGTTGCTTTCTATCCTGAACTCGTTCTGTACAGCTTTGCGACTGACTGGCATAGGAACAAGTTCTACGGAATACGGTCCTCTCGTGTCATCATTCGATGCCTCCCGCTTCGTAGTCATGATCAGAATGTTGCTAACAACGTTGTAAATTCCTTCCGATTTGAATCTGTATCCCAACAGAGTGTTCGTAAACGGATCGTGAACTGATCTAACAATAGTAAATGTCCTGTTGGGATTGAAAGTCCAAACATATTTGTAAAGGCAGGTTTCAATTCTCTCTTGTTGAAACCATTGACCGTCCACAATCTGCAGGTCGCCTGACCCGAGATCAGCGCACGAAGCTATGATACCGGCTAATGAAATAAGAACAATACTGTATCGCACAAC